>ERZ888423.1597-NODE-1597-length-19162-cov-15.602868_pt1 | contig 19162 bp, 14 predicted proteins | sample MGYA00520523_ERZ888423 | MGnify/ENA primary metagenome ERZ888423 (study PRJEB32303, sample SAMEA104408611) | aquatic metagenome | biome: Brackish water; feature: Pelagic; material: water | place: Baltic Sea | collected 2014-06-08T10:24:00 | depth 30,27 m ...
GGTCGCTCAGGCGAGACCCTGCCGCCTGAGGTCGCTCAGGCGAGACCCTTCAGCATCAGGTTCCAGTACATGAAGGGCAAACCGTACTTTTTGAGGTACCAGTACGGTCGGTGCGGCTTGGTCGGGTCCAGCACTGGGAACGACGGCTTGAGCTTGAAGTCGTAGTCGAACTCGGCGAGCAGCATGTCATGGGCTGACGTGACGATCGGGCAGGACGCATATCCGTCGTAGGCGCCGGGCAGTGGGCGGCCGTTGAGGTAGGCGTCGATGTTGTCGACCACCGCAGGTGCCTGCTTGCGAATTGCGGCGCCGGTCTTGGAGTTTGGCGTAGACCCCGCGTCACCGAGAGCGAAGACATTTGGGTAGCGCACGTGCTGCAGTGTGTGTTTGTCCACCTCGACGTAGCCGTTCTGATCTCCGGTCGACAGCGGACTGGACTTCACCCAGTCGGGAGCGGACTGGCGCGGAACAGCGTGCAGCACATCGAAGGCCAGCGTGGTGTCGGTGCCACCCTCACCCACCGCCGCGATCGTCACCTTGCGCGACTCGGCGTCAACGGCTGTCACCTCCGACAGCGTGTGCAACTGGATGCCGTAGCCGGCAATCACCTTGTCGAGGTTGTCCGCGATGGCCGCAATGCCGAAGATCCGCGGCGTGGGGACCACCAGATGAATGTCGATGTTGTTCAACACACCTTCCCTGCGCCAGTAGTCAGCGGCCAGGTAGGCGATCTTCTGCGGCGCGCCCGCGCACTTGATCGGACCCGACGGCATCATGAACACGGCACTGCCCGATCGGGTGGTGCGAATGAAGTCCCACATCCGCGGGGCCAGATCGAATTGATAGTTCGACGAGACCCCACCGTGGCCCAATGCCTCGGGCAGGCCCGCGGTGGCGGCCCAGTCCAGCTGTATGCCCGGGCACACCACGAGCACGTCGTAGCCGTACGTGGAACCGTCCGTGCAGGCGACGGTGTTGTTCTCCGGATCAAAGGCATCGGCAAACTTGCGAATCCACGTCGCACCCTTCGGCATCACCGATGCCTCGGAGCGTTCGGTCTGGCCGGCGTGGGCCTGACCCCCGCCGACCAGTGTCCACATTGCCTGGTAATAGTGCTTGTCAGAGGGTTCGATCACCGCGACGTCGGTGTAGCCCTTGCGCAACAGGCGCGCCGCGACGGTGATGCCGGCGGTACCACCGCCCACGACGATGACCCGGTGCCTGGCTGCCGTGCTCATCAGACGCTCTGAGTGGCTTCGTCCCAGGCGTTGTAACCGCCCAGGACATCGCTGACGTCGTCAAAGCCACGCTGGCGCAGAAAGCTCGCCGCCACCGATGAGCGGTAGCCGCCGGCGCAATAAACGACGGTCGGCCTCCGCGGATCGAGTTCACCAACCCGATCGGGCAACTGGCCCACCGGGATGTTGACCGCGTCGGCGATCATGCCGGCGGCGGCTTCACCGGGGTTGCGCACATCGACCATTTGCAACTCGGGCACGTCGGCGATCCGCTCGCCAAGGGCGTTGGCGGTCAGCCGGGAGGCGACAGTGACGTCATCGCGATGGTCGAACATCACCTGATACGGCTCGCTGAGGTAGCCGAGCACCCGGTCGAAACCTATTCGCGCCAAACGGTTCTTGCCTTCCAGTTCCTGACCGGGATCGGTCAGCAGGACAATGTCGATGTCGGGCTTGATGACCGAACCGGCGAACTCCGCGTAGCGGCCCGCCAAGCCGATGTTGATCGCCGACTTGAGGTGCCCCAAGCCGAACTCCTCGGGATTGCGACCATCGACCAGCACCGCTCCATCAGCCACCGCCGTGCGGACCTCGGCGTAGGACATCGCCGGCGGCATCGCGGTCTCGTCAAGAAGTTCGCGGCCCTGACGATTCAAGATCGCGTTGTAGACGAAGTAACCGGGTGCGGGCGGCTGGCCCTCGGTCACCAGATCCATGAACGTTGCCTTGTCGGGAGCGCGCAACGCGTAATTGGTCTTGCGCTGCTCGCCCATGGTCGACCAGAGTTCGGTCGACAGGTTCTTGCCGCACGACGAGCCGGCACCGTGGGCCGGGTATACCCGGGTGGAATCCGGCAGTGTCATCAGTTGGTCATGCAGTGAGTCGTAGAGCTTGTCGGCGAGTTCCTCGCGGGTGAAACCGATCGAGGAGAGCAGGTCGGGTCGGCCGACGTCACCGATGAACAGTGTGTCACCGGTCAGCACACCGTAGGGAACCGTGTCGTCGGCATGCTCGTAGATCACGATGCTCATCGACTCCGGGGTGTGTCCCGGAGTGTGCCGGAACTCCAGTTGCACCTCGCCGAGGGAGTAACGCTCACCGTCGGTGACGGCGACGTGCTCGAACTCGGGTTCGGCGACGGAGGAGTAGACGATCTTGGCGCCGGTCGCCTCGGCCAGTTCGAGGTGACCGGAGAGGAAGTCGGCATGGAAGTGCGTCTCTATGACCAATTCGATGGTCATACCAAGTTCCTTGGCATCGGCGACGTACTCGCTGACGTCGCGCTGCGGATCGATGACAACGGCGCGACCGCTGCTCTCGTCGCCGATCAGGTACGACGCATGCGACAAACATTCGAGGTAGTACTGATTGAACTTCATGGTGGTGTCCTCCGAGTTCAGCGTACGCGGGTCAGCGAGCTGACCGTCTTCCGTGGATCGTATACCTCTGGGGGTATCTCCGCCCTTACCGTACATACCCCCAGCGGTATATGCAAGGTCTTGATTAAATTGCCGGCGTGATCCGTAGGTGCTTCTCCGCGCACACATCCTCGACCGCGGTGACCACGTCCACGGTCCGCAGCCGCTCCAGGTCGTCGATGGTCACCGAGCCCTGGTCAATGCGGTTCTGAGCCGCCACCCGCGAGTCGCGCAATCGTTCGGCACGTTCGACGACGTTGCGGGCGAACCGACCGTTCTGCAGCATGTCGATTCCGTGGGTGCCGTCCGGGGCGAGGAGGCCGCGCAATTCCCGGCAGGCGGTGTTAAGGGCGGCGCAAGCGTCCGCGTCCAGGACGGTGGCCCGGGGACGGCCGTATCGCACGGCGATCTCAACGAGATCATCGGCGCTGAAGGACTCGAATCGAAGTTTACGGTTGAACCGACCGGCCAACCCGGGGTTGACAGTGAGAAAATCGTCGATCTCCCGCTCGTAGCCCGCCCCGATGAAACAGAAGTCGAATCGGTGGGTCTCCAAGGCCATCAACAGCTGGTTCACCGCCTCCATGCCGATCATGTCCGGCCTGCCATCGTGATGTCGCTCCACCAGGCTGTAAAACTCATCCATGAAAAGGATCCGGCCCATCGATCGGTCGATCAGCTCGTTGGTCTTCGGTCCCGACGACCCGATGTGTTCGCCACAGAAGTCCGAGCGGTTCACCTCGATGATCTCCGGGTGCCTGACGATGCCCAACCCGGCATAGATCTTCCCCAGCGCCTCGGCGGTAGTGGTCTTACCGGTCCCCGGCGGGCCAACCAGGAGTACGTGGTTGGTCTGATTCGTCACCGGCAGACCGTGGGCTAACCGCAGCGCCCTAACCTCAAGCTGGTCCTCGAGTTCGCCGACCGCCCGTTTCACCTCGGCCAAGCCGACCTGGTTGCCCAGCAGCGCCCGCCCCTGCGCCAACAGTTCCGCGCGACGTTCGCGGTTCCCCTCGTCTGCCAGGACGTCTTTGGATCGCTCCGTGGTCACATCCCACCTGTTCGTGCGACTTCGGATCGCCTCCTCATCGGTGACAAGCAACTGCACCCGGGAATCCCCCAACGCCTGCTTCGCCGCATCGATCAGGACGCCGTTGATCGTCGCTTTCGACAGCCATACCTGCGCCTGCTGTTCGTCGCCGAGCTGCCGATGGACCATCCCCCGCAAGTACGCCAAATCCGCTGCTATGAGCGGGAAGCCGACCTGATCGACTGGCCCGACCCGATCCGCCCAGTCCAGCGCCACCCGGGCCTGGCCGAGATGAGCCGCGGCATGCGCGGCCAACGCACCGCTGCCCGCGGTGACCGCCGGCATCATCACGGCGGTAGGCGGAAGTACCCGGGCGGCTTCTGCGATCACGTCACCCCAGCGCTGGGTGGCGAACATCAGGTACGCGCTGATGTGTTGGTGCCAGTGGTGATTCTCCCTGCCCTCCAGCAGTGCCGGATTGTCCAGGATCGCCGCCGCCTCGTCGAAGCGCCCGTCGTCGATCATGACGCTCGCGAGCCCGAGGCCGGCGTGCGATGCCTCGGTAACCGTGATCGAGAGGTAGGGCCCGGCCTTCACGGCGGCGGCAAGCCGGACCCCCAGGCGCGTCGATTCGCGGTGCAGTCGCGTGCCATGGTCGTACAGCGCCGCCAGGGTCCTCGGATCGTCATCTCCGGCCGCTATCCGGCCCAACCACGCGTCGGCCATCGACGGGTCGGCGTCCGTCGCCTCCCCGAAGAGTCGACGCGCTGACGCCGGGTCAGCCTCGATCACCGCTATCGCGTGTTCGAAACACCTGCGGGCGAGGGTAATCGCACCGATAGCGGCCACCGGTTCAGTCCGCCGTTACCAGTTCCGGGCGGGCTTGCGATGATCTATCCCAGACGTATCGGTTCTCGGCGCGGAAGAACTCCACCTCCACCTGGTGAACCATCCCGCCGACAGTGACGCTGATCGTGGTCGGCGCCGTCTGCATGATCACCACTTCGGCTGCGGCGCCGCCGGTATCGGGCGGGCTGACGGAGATGACCGTGCTGGGGCGCGGGGTCACCTGGACCGTCCCGTCGACCACACTGAGAGTGGTGCCGGGCACCGGCCTGGGCTGTTCGGTTACCACGACATTGGGCATTCGTATGCTTTCCCACCGCGCGAAGGCACTGGTGTGCACCGTGATTCGTTCGCCGGTGCCGGCTGCCCGGAGAATGACTCGCTTGGCGATCGCATCGTCCGCACCGATATGGACGCGACTGGGTCGACCCGGATCACCGAGTGGCAGCAGCACACGATCGCCGGTGAAGGACCTTCCGAGCAGAACACCCGACGGGCCTAACGGGATGACCACGGGACGCAGCAGAGGGCCTTGGCCGACTCCTCTGATATCGGGACGTGGTCCGCATAGATGGGCCGCGAGTGCCGATGCCTGTCGCCCCGGCAAGGTCTGCAACACCGCACTCGGAGAAACCGTCGCCGGTTGGGCGGTGTGAACGGTCACCGTCGCCATCACGTCGCCATCGGGAAACATCGTCAGGTTCTGAGTGATCGTGTCCGCAGGTAAGGACCACGCCTGGGCCAGCACTTCGCTGCTGACGTCCGTCGGGCGATAGGCGTAGGTGCTGTGCCAACCCGGGTCGCCGCGCACTCCACGCCAGTGCCGATTGCGAGTTGCGAGGTAATTTCGGCCCAGACGTTTTTCCAACTCGAGCATCTCGGTCGCGGTGGCAACTTTCGCCCGAATTCCGCTGCACCGCAACGTCGCTGCGATACGTTGTGCCGCTGCCAGCGATGCTGTTCCCACGGTGTCACGGCACTGGAGCGCGTCACCACTTGCCGACGAACGGATCCTGACGATCAGCCATGTCTCGCGCCTACCGGCGTACGGCGCCGTTCCGATCAGGGTGTCGTACACCCGCGGAAAGTCACCGAGGCTACCGCGTCGCGACCCGGTGCTAATTACCGACATGGATTCTATTTTCAACCCCAGGGCCTGACTCATCAGGGAACGAAGTTCGGAGATGTTCATCGCGTTAGACGTACTGGTCATTGAGCCGGCAACTAGCGTTAAACAGTGAGGCTTTCCCAGCAATGCCAGCGCGGTGACGGCAACATCGTCCTGAAATCGGACACCGCCACTGGACCGGTCGTTGGCCAGCGTCACGGGATCGGCGAACTCTATCGGCCGCTGACGCCGAAGGTACAACGTCGCCCAGGACCACAGGGGTTGCCGCCACCAGGGCATCACCAGCAAGACCAGGCCGAGTGTCACACCGATCCCCGCGCCGGGGTATCCGGCGGCGGTCCAGCCGAGAAGACCGCACAGGAACACCCCGGTGACAACGGTGAGACGGCCGCTGTCTGTCATGAGGATCTCCTCGCCCGGGCGATGACCGCCGCCATCAGGACGCAGGCGGCAATGACGCCCGCGAAGGCGAGTGCGGCACCGTGGGCGCGGTGGTCCGGTGGCGGTGGCGGTGGCGGCAGAGTCAGCACCCGGGCGCCGGCACCGGGAGCAGAACGTTCTCCCGCCGGGACGCTGAAGGTCAGCGCGGCCACCGCGTCGACGACGCCGTATCCCACCTCGTTGTCGACGCCCGCCGGTGGATTGTGGGCGGTTTGCAGGATTCGATTGATCACCTGATGCGCGGACAGTTCCGGATACTTCGCCCGAACCAGCGCGGCTACCCCGCTGACGTATGCCGCCGCGAAACTGGTGCCCCAAAACCCCACGTCCGGTTCGCCGGGCCGCACCGGCGGGTAGGCGTTGACCGGCCCGCCGGTCTCCGGCGACAGACCCACGATGCTCGTTCCGGGTGCCGCAACGCCGACCCACGGACCAGCCAGGCTCTTGGCGATCGGCGCGCCGGTTTCGTCAACGGCGCCGACCGAGAGCACGTAGTCGGAGAACCAGGACGGCGACGACACCGTTGTCACACCCGACCAGTCCCGCGAGCCGCCAACGGCCATCGGGGCGGAGACCGGGTTTTGGGCGCAACCGTCCTCGCTGGCGTTGCCGGCCGCAGCGACGATCACGGCATCGGTGACCGTCGCCGCGTACCAGACCGCAGCACCGATCATCCGTTGATCGAGGGGATCGGCCGCTGCGACGCATGCTGCCACGCTGACGTTGATCACGTCGGCACCGGAATTGGCGGCATGAACCACCGCGCGCGCGAGAGTGGCGACCGTCCCCGCCTTTCGATGGCCCGCGCCGTCCCGGAAACCCTGATTCACCGGTTCGAAGGCTCTCGAGGACTGCCGGATGGAGATCAGCGCCGCGTGCGGAGCAACACCTGCGACACCATCCGGGGCACCGGATACCTCCGGAGCATCCACCGCGACCGTCCGTGGCGGATTCGGCGGTAACGGCGGCGGCATCGGAATGCCACTCGGTGCCGCGGTGATCAGCGAGGCGACGATGGTGCCGTGGGCATCGCAGTCCGTGAGGCCGTCACCGCCCATGACGTAATCGCCGCCCGGGAGGACGGGCAGCCGTGGATGCGGATTGACTCCGGTGTCAATCAACGCGACCGTCACTCCGTTGCCCGTCGAGTGCTGCCATGCCCTGCGGACATTCAGCATGGCGAACCCCGGCGTCGGAAGGGTGACGTCGGGCACGGCGGTCAGGGTCGTGCGCGCACAGAGATTACTCTGGCGCATCGGCTGCTCCGGCCCCGGTCGGCCGTCAGGGGGTACCAGCGCGGGATCCACAACCGGCGGTGAAACAGCAAGAGCCGTCGGGACATTGGCCACTGTCGCCGTCAGGAGCACGGTTAGTACGACGGCGGCACATCGGACTGCGCGCCCGCCCGTGGCAGACGGCCTCATCTCATCCGTACCCAACTAAACACCCCACCCACCCAGGCGGCGAGGGGAAGCGCGGCGACGATGGCTAATAACTCGAGCCATTCAGCGACCATCCGCACAAGCGGCGTGAAACGCGTCACCGGAACCAGCAGGCCGGCGGCCAGACCCGCCGCCGCGAAGCCGATCAGCACAGCGGTACCCCACAGCAGTGCCGGACCATCGTTTCCGGCGAAGTGCAGCACGTAGCGAACGACACCCGCACTAACGGCGCACGCCGCACCGCACACCAGGGCGACGGCCTGCCGTCGATCGGCGAACATCCGAGCGCGACTGATGAATATCAGGATCATCAATGCGGCCAGCACCGCGGCGGCGGCACTGCGGGGTCGCCCCGGTATCAGGGTCGACCACACAGCGAATGGCAATGAAATAGCCGCACCGGCACAGATCCCGGTCAGCACCGCGTTCGCCCGCGTCGCCATTCCGGCGATGACCGCACCTCGCGGGGTGGGGTCGGGGGTAGGGAACTCCGCTCCATCTTCGTGACCGCCGGAGTCGTGGACCGGCGCAACGGCATCCACCGCCATGCCGTCGCCGCGCCGGAAGAGATCCCGGCCGGTGACCGATCCGAAATGCGGCGGCCGGATCCGGGCCGTCAACAGCGCCAGCGTCGGTGCGAGTGTCAACAGCACCAGCAGTCCGATCAAGACACCCATGCCCAACCACTGACTCGGCACGGGTCGCCACATACGTATCGCGGAAACCAATCCGGCGATAGCGCAGAGGGTTACGACAGTCGTCGCGACGGCAATGTGACACCCGATAGCCATCACAACCACGCACGTCAAGATCGCGACGGCCAGCACGGCGATGAACGCGTGCGCACTGCCCAGTGCTCCGGGTGCCGCCGCGGCGAACGCACCAGCCAACAGCACCACCGCGGGCCAGCCCATTCCACTGGTCAGGTCGATCCGGCCCGGTGACCACCGCCGGGAAGCGAACGCGCCCGCGGCCAAAAGGAGTCCGGTGGCGCCGGTGGCGCCGGACGGCATGAGGGCGTCGTGACCTAGCCGGGCGCGGGTGGCCAGCAGCAGAATCGCGAACGCGGCGATCGCCGTCAGCGCGATCCCCGTATGGGCGGCCGTCCGCGCGGTCACGGGCGGAAACAGCCGACTGCCGACCCGTGCCAAACCGGTCGACAACGACTCATACTGCGGTTCAAAGGAATCGCCCTGCTGCGCCGGGATGAGCAGCAGGGTCGATCCGTCTTCAACTCCGAGTTCATCGAGTGACCTGGTGATGTCGAGGCGCGTTCCGTTCGCTCGGTGCAATTCGTAGGCGATACCGGTGTCGAAGGCGCCGGCACCTCGCCGCTTCAAGTCTTCGCTGAGCAGTTCGACCGCGCTGTCTATGAATACCTCGAGGGGCACAGCTCCCGGATAAACCTGGGAGACGAGGTGGTCACCGCAGATCACCGCGACCGCGCAACGGGAGGGGAAACAGACCGCGGTCATCCGCGTGGCCTGTCTGCTTCCGGCACATACTTGTCGGCGAGCACCGCGGTGATCTCGAAGAGTCGCAGCCGGGTATTTTTGTTCAATTCGTTCTCGATATCAATGATGCCACCCTTGGCCAGATACGCGTCATACGGCAGGTACTCGACCGCGGCGCCGGATCGGCTGAACTTCTCAGTCAGATAACCGACGGCCTCCTTGTCCTGATGACTTCGAATGTCGTTGAGAATCACCATGCTCCGCGAGACGAGTTCGTGATGGCCCATCGCCCGGAGGAGGTCGATTGCGCGGGTCACGGGCAACGACGTGTCAGCGGTGAGACCGGAGACGAAGACGATTGTGTCGCAGGAAGCCAGAACCGCTTCGGTGACCGGATGTTCGAGATCATCGGAAACATCGACGAGTATCACGGTATGGGTGCGCCGTAGTCGCGCTAGGACACCGGCGAACATCGCCGGTACCAGGGGCCGTCGCTGATCGGAGGATCGATTTCCGGACAGCACATCAAGGCCGGAGCTGTTCTGGCCCAGGTGCTCCCGGATGTCGGCATATCCTTGGACGTCGACGTCGTTGAGCACAGCTGAGTAGTCGCCCGGCGGGGCTTCATCAATCCGGCCCGCGAGGGTCCCGAACCCCGGAACCGCGTCGATGGCCACCACATTTTCGGGCCGACACTGACGGAAGACGCTGCCGATACTCGCCGTCAGGGTGGTCTTGCCGACACCACCCTTGCCCGAAACGAACGCGATAACATACTGCTTACGAATATGCCGGCGGATACGGTCCCGCAGTTCGCGTTGATGGCACTCGGCCGGTGACTCTCCGGGATTGACCCTCTTCGCCGTGAGCGTATACACCAGCTTCCGCCAGCCCGATCCCGGCGGGATCTTGCGCGGCGTCACCATGTCGGAGATACGCAACGTTGACGACACCGAGTCGCATACTTCAGTCATCTAGATCGTGGCCTTTCGATGGGAGTACCAGGATTGTTGGGCTGGCAACCGGCGCATCATCCTCCGCACGGCCGAGGCGATGTCGGCAGTCGTTGCGGGACCCACAATCATCCAGGCGCGTCCGTCGCGGCTCACCCGTTCGGAGACCAGTCGTCCTTGGGGTGTGTCGATGACGGTCACCGCGCCTGGTTCGATCACCGGCGTTGAGGCCGGACTGCACACTCCAGACTGCAGCGCGACAATCCAGGCCTGCGCCGATCTTGCCGGGTCGGCCGCCAGGGTCAACGCGGCGACCTGGTCGCTGTCGAATGCGCGGGCGTTGAGAAAGGCTCGCAGACCGTCGCCCTCACCGGTGGCGGCCAACAACTCGGAGACCGCTATTGTCGCGGGACGGAGTTGAGCAGGATCCATTGCGCCGCATAGGCGTTGGATCTCGGTGGCGATCAGCAGGGTAGCCGCCTGCTCACTGGTCGTAATCCCAGCCCCGCCGACCCTGACCGTGCTGCCATACCGTGCCAGGGTTACCCACCACTGTGCGAAGCGTGCCAGCAGAACACGCTCGGGCCCCGCGTCAGCCGAAGGCGTCTGAAGGTGTACCAGGAGAGCTACGTCTCGGCGGCTGAGCACTGTCAACCACTCCAGTACCGGGTGATCCACGCACCCGCTGTCATCAATCACCCCGGCGCAACGTAGCTCCTCGGCCACCGGGTGTCGCAGTGCCGTCTGTGCGGTCTCGATACTGGGTAGGTAAGGGCGCAATCCAAGCTCCGGTGCGAGCACCTCGGTGCCGGACAACACCTGAAGTACCCAGAGCCCATCGATCGTCGTCGTCAACATTGATTCCCCCGATCCAGCCGGTGGGACTCCCGTGCAGGCGGTCCCACCGGCTGAACGTTGTTGGTTAGAAGAGATTGCCCATCATCAGGTCGGTCTGGTGGGCGCTGTCGTTGACGGCGCTGATCTTCTGACCGTGGTGGTTCATCGTCTCGATCAGACCCTGCAAGCCCTGCAGCATCTGCATCTGTGCCTCGTGGAAGGTCGTGGCTGCGGCGCCCTGGAAGAAATCGGCGATCGCATTGGTGCGCTGGGCGACGTCGTCATGGATCTCCATGAGCTGCGCCGATCGGCCGGCGACGTCTGAGGCGAAGTCGGCGACGCCGCCGTGGTGGTAGGTGATGTTCTCTGACATGGAGTTAGGTCCTTTCGTTGAGGTGGTTTGCGGGTAGCTTCAATCCCCCGGATCAGGCGTTGGCGGCGAATCCGGTGAGACTGTGCGCGGCGTCGGCCTCATGGTGTTCCATGAGCGAGGCCGCCTGACTCAATCCATGCGCGAGTCGAGTGCCACCGGTGATGGTCTGTTGGAGTTCGAGGTTGATCCGGCCGGCGGTGTTGACCGACGCCAACTGCGCCTGACCGCCCCAGACCGCGGACCCGATTCCCTCGTGGTTGCTCAGGTAGCCGTTGGCTATCGCGGTGGCGTGTTGCAGTGCGGACTCGATGGCGTGGGCGGTGGTGCGCAGCACCTCGGGGGTGACGATGAGGGTCATGCGGTCTCCTTCTGCTGTGACGGGTGCTCAGACCCTGGACGGGGAAAGTGCGTTCGAGTATCTGGGGCGCACCGAGTGCTGTCACTTCACCCCGTCGCCGCGTCCCGACGGGCGCACTAAGCTGCGATGATGCGTTTCGCATTCAAGACATCACCGCAGAACACCACCTGGTCGGACATGCTGGCCCTCTGGCGGGTCGCCGACGGTATCGAGGTCTTCGAATCCGGCTGGAACTTCGATCACTTCTATCCGATCTTCGATGACCCGAAGGGTCCGTGCCTGGAGGGCTGGACCACGCTGACCGCGTTGGCCCAAGCCACCAACCGGCTTCGGCTGGGCACCATGGTCACCGGAATCCACTATCGGCATCCGGCGGTGCTGGCCAACATGGCCGCCGCACTGGACGTCATTTCCGATGGCCGGCTCGAACTTGGCGTAGGAGCGGGCTGGAACGAAGAGGAGTCCGGCGCCTACGGAATCGAATTAGGCACTGTGACAGAGCGTTTCGATCGTTTCGATGAGGCCTGCCAGGTGCTGATCGGGCTGCTGAGCCAGGAGACGACCGACTTCAACGGCCGGTTCTACAAACTCACGGCGGCCCGCAACGAGCCCAAGGGCCCACAACGGCCGCACCCGCCGATCTGCATCGGCGGTGGCGGCGAGAAGCGGACATTGCGGACCACCGCGAAGTACGCCCAGCATTGGAATTTTCCGGGCGGGTCGCCGGCGGACTTCGCCCGCAAGCGCGACGTGCTCGCCGCGCACTGCGTCGACGTCGGCCGCGACCCCAAAGAGATTGTGCTTTCCGCCCAACTTCGGCTGAACCCGGATCTGAATTACCGGGCCGTCATCGCCGATGCCATCGCGTTCGGCGCCGAGGGAATGGACTTGGCGATCATCTACCTACCGGTGCCCTACGACGGGGCGGTCGTCGAGGCGCTGGCCGAGACCATTCGCGACTCGGGCCTGTGGAACGGTGCCCTCAGAAACCAAAACGCATGAGGTCATCGGCGGTGACCAGTCGTTCGTGTCGGGCCGGGAATTCCCGGCTCTTCACCGGGTAACGGAACAGCGACCAGGCGATACGCCCGACCCGCGAGCGGGTGATCGGAACGAGGTACACGGAAACTCTCCTGTGGTCGACATCATCGGCAACCGGGCCTGCCGGGACGGCGCCCGCAGCTACCCACCGACAATTAGAACCGGCGCGGGCGGCGATGCCGCGAAGGCGCGCCGTCCCAGCTCGCGTGTTTCTATTGTTACTGAAGTTGCTAACGTTGCGGAGCGGCGGTCGGAGCTATCGGCGCGGGCAAAGCGGTGGAGCCCATTAGGAAGCGGTCCACCCCGGCTGCCGCAGCCCGTCCCTCGGCGATGGCCCAGACGATCAGGGACTGACCGCGCCCCATGTCGCCGGCCGCAAAAACCCCAGAGACCGAGGTCTCGAAGTCGGCATTGCGGGCCACGTTGCCCCGGTCGGTCAACTCGACGTCGAGGTCGCCCAGCAGGCCCGGGCGCTCCGGTCCGACGAAGCCCATGGCCAGCAGCACCAGGTCCGCCTCGAGTTCGAAATCGGTGCCCTCAACCTTCTCGAACCGCCCGTCCATCATCGCGACTTCGTGCGCGCGCAACCCGGTCACGCGGCCGTCACGGCCCAGGAAGCGCTCGGTATTGACCGAGAACACCCGCTCGCCGCCCTCCTCATGCGCGGAGGACACCCGATACACCAGGGGGTAGGTGGGCCACGGCGTGCTGTCGGCGCGCTCCTCGGGCGGGCGCGGCATGATCTCGAACTGATGCGCGCTGGCCGCGCCCTGGCGGTGCGCGGTACCCAGACAGTCCGCGCCGGTGTCACCGCCACCGATGATGATGACCCGCTTGCCGCGCGCGGTGATGGGCGGCTCACCATCGGCGTCGAGAACCGGATCCCCGTTGGTGGCCTTATTGGCCCACGGCAGATACTCCATGGCCTGATGGATGCCGGCGAGTTCCCGGCCCGGGATGGGCAGGTCGCGCGAATCGGTGGCGCCACCGGCCAACACCACCGCGTCGAAGCGCTCGCGGAGTTGCGCCGCGGTGATGTCGACGCCGACGTCCACTCCGGTCATGAACGTGGTGCCCTCGGCCGCCATCTGTTCCAGGCGGCGATCGATATGGCGCTTCTCCATCTTGAACTCGGGGATGCCGTAGCGCAGCAGGCCACCGATCCGATCGGCGCGTTCGAACACGGTGACGTCATGGCCGGCCCGGGTCAATTGCTGAGCCGCGGCCAATCCGGCCGGGCCGGAGCCGACGACGGCGACACTTTTCCCGGTCAGAAGATGCGCCCGCTTAGGTACCACCCAACCTTCATCGAAGGCGTTGTCGATGATCTCGACCTCAACCTGTTTGATGGTCACCGGGTCGGAGTTGATTCCCAGCACACAGGAGGACTCGCAGGGAGCCGGGCACAGCCGTCCGGTGAACTCCGGGAAGTTATTGGTGGCGTGCAGGCGCTCGATCGCGTCCTGCCAGCGATCCTGGCGGACTAGATCGTTCCACTCCGGGATAAGATTTCCCAGTGGGCAACCGTTGTGGCAGAACGGGATTCCACAATCCATGCAGCGCGACGCCTGCTGCTTCAGTTCCTCGTGGTCGAAGTCCTCATAGACCTCATTCCAGTCCCGCAATCGTAGCGGTACGGGCCTCCGCTTCGGCATCTCGCGGCGGGTGTACTTCAGGAAGCCACTCGGATCAGCCACGGGAGGCCGCCATGATTGTCTCGTCGACATCTGCGCCGGTGCGTTCAGCTTCGGCGATCGCAGCCAGAACCCGCTTGTAGTCGCGCGGCATCACCTTCACAAAGTCCCCTGCCTGCCGGGGCCAGTCGGCCAGAATGCGCTGGGCGACAGCCGAATCAGTGAGATCGCGGTGCACCATCAGAATGTCATACAGCCATTCGATGTCACCGTCACCGAATTCATCGAGGTCGACCATCTCGGGATTGAGGTTATGCGGCAGTAGCCCATCTGGGTCATAGACGAAGGCGACCCCGCCGGACATTCCCGCGGCGAAGTTTCGGCCCGTCGGGCCGAGAATGACTACTTTACCGCCCGTCATGTACTCACAGCCGTGGTCACCGACGCCTTCAACCACCGCATGCGCACCAGAGTTACGCACTGCAAATCGCTCACCCACCGTGCCCCGGAGGAACGCCTGACCGCTGGTTGCTCCGAAGAGAATGACGTTGCCACCGATGATGTTGTCCTCGGCGATGTACCCGGTAGGTGCGTTATCCGCGGGGCGAAGCACGATTCGCCCGCCCGATAATCCCTTGCCCACATAGTCGTTGGCGTCACCGTGTACCCGCAGCGTAATCCCCCTGGGCACGAAGGCGCCGAAGCTGTTACCGGCGGAACCGTCGAAGGTGATGTCAATAGTCCCGTCCGGTAAGCCTTGGGCACCGTAGGCTTTCGTCACCTCATGGCCAAGCATCGTGCCGACGGTGCGGTTGGTGTTGGTGATCTTCATGCCGAACCGCACCGGGGTACGCGAATCGAGGGCCTCCCGGCATCGGGCAATCAACTGCTGATCCAGTGCCTTGCCCAGGCCGTGGTCCTGGCGGGAACTGCAGTAGAGGTCCTGGTTCATGAAGGCCGAGTCTGCCTCGTGCAGCACCGGTGACAGGTTTAGGTTGTGCGCCTTCCAGTGCGAGGCGGCCTTCGTGGCGTCCAGCGCATTGACCTGCCCCACCATCTCATTGACCGTGCGGAAGCCCAATTCGGCCATCAATTCCCGGACTTCCTCGGCGATGAACATGAAGAAGTTTTCGACGAATTCGGGCTTGCCGGCGAATTTTTCACGCAGCACCGGGTTCTGGGTGGCAACGCCCACCGGGCAGGTGTCGAGGTGGCACACCCGCATCATGATGCAGCCCGACACCACCAGTGGGGCGGTCGCGAAACCGAACTCCTCCGCACCCAGGAGTGCGGCGATCACCACGTCGCGGCCGGTCTTCAGTTGGCCATCGACCTGCACGACGATTCGGTCGCGCAAGCCGTTGAGTAGCAGCGTCTGCTGGGTCTCGGCCAAACCCAGTTCCCATGGTGCGCCGGCATGCTTCATCGATGTCAGCGGCGTCGCTCCGGTGCCGCCGTCATGCCCCGAGATCAGTACGACATCCGCGTGTGCCTTGGAGACGCCGGCGGCGATGGTACCGACGCCGTTCTCGCTCACGAGTTTCACGTGAATCCGCGCCGCCGGGTTGGCGTTTTTCAGATCGTGGATCAGCTGTGCGAGATCCTCGATGGAGTAGATGTCGTGGTGCGGCGGCGGCGAGATGAGCCCCACCCCGGGGGTGGAGTGGCGCACCTCGGCCACCGACGGATAGACCTTGTGAGCTGGAAGCTGCCCGCCCTCACCGGGTTTAGCACCCTGAGCCATCTTGATCTGAATGTCGGTGCAGTTCGTCAAGTAGTGACTGGTTACCCCGAATCGGCCAGAGGCCACCTGTTTGATTGCGCTGCGGCGCCAGTCGCCGTTGGCATCGTGGGTGAACCGGCTAACCGCCTCCCCGCCCTCACCCGAGTTCGACCGGGCGCCGAGGCGATTCATTGCGATCGCCAGGGTCTCGTGTGCCTCAGGAGAGATCGAGCCGTAGCTCATTGCACCGGTGGAAAACCGTTTCACTATCTCAGCAGCGGATTCGACATCTTCGATCGGCACCGGCGGTCGCACACCGGCCTTGAACTTCAGCAGGCCGCGCAGGGAAGACATCTTCTGACTCTGATCGTCGATCAGAGCGGTGTACTCCTTGAAGATCGAGTACTGCCCGGTGCGGGTCGAGTGCTGCAACTTGAACACTGTCTCCGGGTTGAAAAGATGAAACTCGCCCTCACGGCGCCACTGGTATTCCCCGCCCACCTCCAGTTCGCGGTGCGCACGTTCGTCGGGCCGATCCAGATAGGCCAACCGGTGGCGGGTCGCGACGTCGGCGGCGATGTCGTCGAGTCCGATACCGCCCAGTGGGCAGCGCAGGCCGGTGAAGTACTCATCGAGCACGGTCTGTGAGATTCCGATGGCCTGGAACAACTGGGCACCCGTGTAGGAGGCCACCGTCGATATGCCCATCTTCGACATCACCTTCAGCACGCCCTTGCCGGCGGCCTTGATGTAGTTGCTCACCGCCTTCTCGCGATCCATGTCCTGGATCACCCCGCGGTCGATCATGTCGCTGATCGACTCGAAAGCCATATAGGGGTTGATGGCGGCAGCGCCGAAGGCGATCAGCATCGCCATGTGGTGCACCTCGCGGGCATCGCCGGCCTCCACGACCAATCCGACCTGGGTGCGGGTGCGCTCCCGGACGAGGTGGTGGTGCACAGCGGCGACGGCGAGCAACGTCGGGATCGGTGCGCTGACCTCGTTGGACTCCCGATCAGAGAGGATGAGGATCCGGGCGCCGTCGGCGATGGCGGCCGAGGCCGCCGCCCGGATGCCGTCGAGCGCCCGGTGCAGGCCGTCGCCGTCCTCGGCCACCGGGTATAGGCACCGGATGACCGCCGAACGCATGCCGTGCCGATGCCCGTTCACCTCGTCGTCGGGGTCCAGATTGACCAGCTTGGCCAGTTCGTGGTTGCGCAGGATCGGGTGCGGCAGCAGGATCTGATGACAGGACTGCGGGGTGGGGTTGAGCAGGTCGCTCTCGGGACCGACGGTCGCCTGCAGGCTGGTCACCACTTCTTCGCGGATGGCGTCCAACGGCGGATTGGTCACCTGGGCAAACAACTGCTGGAAGTAGTCGAACAGCATCCGCGGCCGCGCCGAAAGCACCGCGATCGGTGTGTCGGTGCCCATCGAACCCAGCGCCTCGAGGCCGGCCCGCGCCATGGGCGCGACCAGCATGCTGAGTTCCTCGTAGGTGTAGCCGAAGGCCTGCTGCCGCAACACCACCCGGTGGTGCGGCATCCGAATGTAGGGCCCCTGCGGCAGATCGTCGAGGTGGAACTGCTCGGTCGCCAACCACTGCCGATAGGGGTGCTCGGCGGCCAGTTCGGCCTTGATCTCCTCATCGGCGATGATGCGGCCCTGGGCGGTGTCAACCAGGAACATCCGACCCGGTTGCAGCCGCAGGCGCTGGATGACCGTGGCCGGGTCGAGGTCGAGGACGCCGGATTCCGAGGCCATCACCACCAGGCCGTCCTGCGTCACCCAGATGCGCGAGGGACGCAATCCATTGCGGTCGAGCACCGCGCCCACGACGGTGCCGTCGGAGAAACACACCGAAGCCGGTCCATCCCACGGTTCCATGAGCGCAGAGTGATACGCGTAGAAAGCCCTGCGGTCTGGCGCAAGGGACTCGTTACGCTCCCAGGCCTCGGGGATCATCATCAGCACCGCGTGCGGCAGACTTCGCCCGCCCAGATGCAGCAGTTCAAGCACCTCATCGAAGCGGGCACTGTCCGATGCCCCGGGTGTGCAGACCGGGAAAATCTTCTCGACGTCGGCGCCGAAGACGTCGGTGTCGATCAGCGCTTCGCGGGCCCGCATCCAGTTCTCGTTACCGGTGACGGTGTTGATCTCACCGTTGTGGGCGATCCGGCGGAATGGATGCGCCAGCGGCCACGACGGGAAGGTGTTGGTAGAGAACCGTGAGTGCACTATCCCGAGTGCGCTGATCACCCGTTCGTCTTGCAGGTCAAGGTAGAAGGCTTTGAGCTGCGGCGTGGTCAGCATGCCCTTGTAGATGAAGGTTCGTCCGGAAAGGCTTGGGAAGTAGACGGTTTCGCGTCCCGGGCCGTCCTGACCGGGGCCCTTGGTGCCCAGTTCGTGCTCGGCACGCTTGCGGACCACGTACGCCCGGCGCTCCAGTTCCATTCCGGTGGCGCCGCCGATGAATGGTTGACGGAAGGTCGGCATCGCATCGCGGGCCAGGGCGCCGAGCGAGGAGTCATCGGTGGGCACGTCGCGCCAACCGAGCAGGGTCAGGCCTTCAGCGGCCACAATTGCTTCGAATGCCTGGCAGGCCGCGGCGGCGTCCCGGGAGGATTGCGGCAGGAATGCGATGCCGGTGGCGTAGGAGCCCTCGGCGGGCAACTCGAAGTCCACCACCGCGCGCAGGAACCCATCCGGTACGCCGATCATGATCCCGGCCCCGTCACCACTATTGGGCTCGGCACCGGCCGCGCCGCGATGCTCGAGGTTCAGCAGGGCGGTGATCGCCTTGTCGACAATGTCCCGGCTGCGCCTGCCGTGCATGTCCACGACCATGGCCACACCACATGCATCATGTTCGTACGCGGGGTTGTAGAGCCCGACACTATTTGGCATGCCCACCTGACCCTTCACAATATCTCGCGCGGCGACTCAGCGACGGCACCGTGCCCCGCCGGGGATCCTCCGTGCGTCGGTGAACGGCGGGCCTTCTGTGGTCTACAACAGGTGGGGTAAACGATATGTTCGCCGGCGCCGACATGCCAACTTAGGCGAACCTAAATATATCTCGTTACGCCATTCCGCGCGGCCAGTGCATGGGAGTATGCCTTCGGCACCATCTCCGGCGGCCTCTTCAACCTGGCCCGCTGTGGTTGTTCTGGCTGGCCAGCGCCCTAGTGACATCTGATGTCCTGCACCCGCAACCGTGGTCCGCGCCGCGGCAGGTAACCCAG
>ERZ888423.1599-NODE-1599-length-19138-cov-12.985694_pt1 | contig 19138 bp, 15 predicted proteins | sample MGYA00520523_ERZ888423 | MGnify/ENA primary metagenome ERZ888423 (study PRJEB32303, sample SAMEA104408611) | aquatic metagenome | biome: Brackish water; feature: Pelagic; material: water | place: Baltic Sea | collected 2014-06-08T10:24:00 | depth 30,27 m ...
TGGCAGGCTCTGGAGGCAATTAGTTGGGAAGGGTCCGAGCCAAGCTGCTTGGGCGTTTGCAGAACATAGTTTGAACACAGCCGACGGAGTTAGGACACAAAGAACATGAAGGAAATCGATCTCGATGCACTTGGGCTCAAGCGCGAGGCGCTCGTCCACGATGTAGTCGCTAACTCGAAGGCATTTGGACGGCTTATCCGGCAGGACCCCCCAAACCAGCTGGGTGTTCCGACTCAGTACTTGGCCATGCTCGCAATCGAACGCGGGGACATAGACAGCGCCGGCAAGCTAATCAGGTACATGCGCCAGGAGTGTGACCTCATCTTCGATTCGATGATGGTGCTCTGGCTAAATGAGATTTTGGAATTTGCCGACGAAACTCTCGGACTTGGCAGTTTTCGCACTCTCATGCGTGTTCCAAGAGAGCACATCTGGGCAAGCCTGCAGCGAGTTGGAAACGACTTTCTGGACGATGCTCTGCTAGCACTGAGCGCTGGCAAATTTGATCAAGTCGATTTGGCCCTAGGCCATGGGCGTCGCGTCTATAAGACGATGGGCGATGAGGTTGTTAAGTTCGTGCAGGACATTTTGACTGAACTTGCTAACGAACTCGGTGATGACGGGCCAATTGCCGCACTTAGAGGCCCGTACGATCACATCTGGCGGAAACGCTACGCTCAATGGGAATCCTTGACTGGTGAGCAAAGGCTTCAGTTGTCCTGCGAGGGTATGCGTGCGCATTTCGGTGGGCCCACTCGGCAGGGAGAATTCCGAGTCGATGATGAAGGACTTCGCTTCCGTATGAGTTTCGCCGGTTGCGGCACGGGAGGAGTTCTTCGCCGCGGCGACATCGAGACCGGTGAAGGTCCCTACCTAACGGTCGGCACTATCAAAACGCCTGAGGCATACTCTTGGGGGCTTACCGGTATGCCTTGGTACTGCGTCCACTGCAGTCTATATCTGGAGCACTGGCCGGTCGAGGAAACGGGCGTAAACCGCCGCCCAGTCATTTTCGTCGATGAACCAGATTCCCCAGTTACCACTGAGTGGTTGGTTTACAAAGAGCTGTCCGACACTGAAGTTGCTGACTATGAGAGGATCTGGGCCAAACCCCCAATGTCCACTGACTAAGACAGTTGTGCCCTAGCCCCGCCTGGGGGACACGGGTAATACGTTTTTTATCTTCCGCTTCCCGCACAGAGGGAGCACCACTCTCAAAGGGTCTTGCAAAACATCCGCGTGTTTGTCCTCGTCAATTGCTTAGCCGAACACCTGGCATAAATCTGAGAGGACGAAGGTCGCCAGACAGCTTGAGGAAATTTCGAAGCAAATACCTCGATAAATTTCCGAATTGACCTGAGCTATTCGATGAACTCAAAATTAGTAACCCGGTCACCGCTCTTCCTCACCACTAAGACCCAACGAACTTTCCTTCAGGCCCTATCTCAAGGTCAGAGCCTCAAGAGTGTAAGCACGATAGTGGTTACCAATAAGACAGGCGCCTTCAGTGGCTTAACCAGCGGAGTTGTTGTGAGACCCCCCCCGTGGCTGGGGAGGCTAAATGAACTGTCGCACTTGGAACGTGAACGTCGTTTCAACCTTTAGACAATCGATTGTGATAATCTATCCCGACAGGGATTTTCACCAGGCAAATGCCTTGGATGAGAACTAGAGCTCGACCAACTAACAATGCTGTTGAAACGCACACGAATGAGACATTAGGGATGGGTAAAGAATGAAAGAGAATTTTTCAGGAGCGAATAAGCCAGACGAAAACTTGACTAATTCAGGCGACCTACTCCTTTTGTACCAAAAAATGTTACTCATTCGCGAAGCGGAACTTAAAGTTCTCGAGTTGAGGCGATTAGATGAAGTGGCTGGATCTTTGCATCCATGCGTTGGGCAGGAGGTTGTTCCATCTGCGATTGTCAGCCTTCTCTTGCCACAGGACAAGGTAATTGCGACGTATCGAGGCCACGGGTGGGCAATTGCTTGTGGCTTGCCGCTTGAGTCGTTCTTCGCAGAGATGCTTGGGCGAGAGACCGGGATAAACGGTGGACGAGCAGGCTCAGCGTATTTCACGGCCCCTGAGTACGGATTTGTAGGCGAAAACAGCATCGTAGGGGCAGGTCTTCCAATTGCAAATGGTGTGGCTCTCGGCTTGAATTTCGCTCGAGGTCAAGGTGTGGTTGTGGTCTCATTTGGTGACGGGGCCACAAATCAGGGCAGCTCCCACGAGGCCATGGTCTTTGCCGTTGCCAGAAACTTACCCGTCATTTTCGTCTGTGAGAATAACGAGTGGTCGGAAATGACCCCAATTAGCGAAACTGTGCCGAAGGCATCCCTCCACGCTCGAGCAGGAGCATACGGGCTTTCGGCCGTTAGCGTTGACGGATCAAATGCAAGTGACCTCATCGACGCCGCCAGTGCAGCAATTGAGCTAGCGAGAGAAGGAGGTGGCCCTAGTTTTATCGAGGTTCGTGTGCCACGGATTCTCGGCCACTACAACGCGGATTCGCAATTGTACCGAAGCGAAGAAGACAAGGCGGCACACGCCGACCGAGACCCCCTCAGGGCTTTGGGTGAGCAATTAGTGGACAACGGCACGCTAATACAAACAGACCTGGATCAGCTGCATAAAGAGGCGACTCAGTTCGTCGAGATTGCAGCTGCTGCTGCGTTGGCAGCGCCATTTCCCAACCCAGCGACGGCCGCTCTTCATGTGACAGGCGATCACCAAGTGAGTGATGTGCCCCCACTCCCTTCACAGGGTAAGGAACTTGCCTATGGCATAGCCGCTAATAAAGCCCTGATGTTAGCCATGGAAAACAACCCGGAGGTGGTCATGTTCGGTGAGGACATCGCAACCGCCGGAGGTACTTTCGGGGTTACTCGGAATATCCAAAAGTACTATGGGGAACGAATCTTTGACACGCCCATCTCGGAGGCCGCGATTCTTGGTGCGGCACTTGGGGCATCGATCACCGGCATGAGGCCCGTGGTCGAAATCATGTGGAGCGACTTTCTAATGGTTGCACTCGACCAGCTGGTCAATCAAGCTGCAAACGTTCGTTACATTTCTCGGGGGACGATAACTGCGCCAATGGTGGTGAGAATGCAACAGGGAATCACACCGGGTTCATGCGCGCAGCACAGTCAGAGTCTTGAGGCCCTAATTGCCCATATTCCGGGGCTAAAAGTTGGTCTTCCTTCCAACCCAGATGATGCGTTCTCGATGCTCCGTGCAGCAATTGCGGACCCAGACCCGGTCGTAATCATCGAGTCTCGAGCCCTATATCTCGAAAAAGGCGTCGTGGATGTCGATGCCCCTGTCCAGGAAGTAGGTGGAGCTCGACTGCGACGAGGTGGCGGAGACGCCATCATAGTTACGTGGGGACGGATAACGAGTACCGCACTTGAAGCTGCAGATCAGTTAGCGCAGGAGGGTCTTGAAGTGGCAGTGCTCGATCTTCGTTGGCTGGCACCATTGGATGAGCAGACACTCTTCAGGGCAGTCCGCGCGTCCTCAGGGCGAGTCGTGGTGCTTCATGAGGCCAACGAAACAGGTGGGTTCGGTGGGGAGGTTGTCGCACGGCTAGCTCAGAGCATTTTTGATGACCTAACTGGTCCAGTGCAGAGAGTTGGTCTCCCCGATGTGCGAGTTGCAGCATCTCCGGTACTGCAACAGGCGGTATTCCCGTCAGTGGACAGAGTAAAGAGGGCTGTGTACGCCACTATGCGCTGAGCCCCTTCGCAGCTGGCAAGCCCTATTTTATGTTTCTAGAAATCCGGTATTCGGGTCTGCCTAGGATTTTTCGGTCTATGGCAGCAATCCCACTTGGCCGGAGCCTTATCAGTCAACGCCTGCGGCCATGGCCTAGGGAGAGCTTGCTGGCGCTGCTTGGCTCGAGATCTTGCAAAACAGACTCGGAAGACACATTTAAGCTCAAGGCTCCTGGGTTCGCGCCTCACAATCTCAAATTCATCGAACGTGTGGATGCAGGGGCATTCGCCAGGGTTAATCTTGGAGAGCTCGCGCCAACCATGCGTCTTCCCGCGATTGATCTGGACGCTATGCCCAATCCGGATAACCCTCGCGTTATGCGAGGGTCAGGATTCATTTTTCTGAGCCCCACGACAAGCCGCATGACAGGCTCCCGCAACTCCTGTGGCTACTTTCTTTGTGCTGTAGCGTTCGTCAGTCATAGTTGAATCAGACCCTTTGGAAAAGCGGTGGGATCTATTCACACGGTGACCAAATATTGCTCGAGATTCCGAAAGCTCCGTGGCCTAGTCGCCTGGGGTCATTGACAAACGTTTGTTTCACGATAACATGCCTACTATAGAACCAAAGCCTCTGCTGCCGATGAAGAGCAGAGCAAGGGAAGCGTGGTGTCACTGTGGGTATAGTCCAGACGGTTCGTGGCGAGGTCTCATCAAGTGATCTTGGTATCGTGTTGCCCCACGAGCATCTCCAAATTGATTTGGTCTCAGTTTTTGGGACTCAACTCTTAGCGTTTGATTTCCAGTTAACCAACGTGGAGCTTGTGATTCGCGAAGCGAGGGAGTTCGTCACTGCTGGCGGCGGGTGCATAGTAGACGTGACTACAGACCGTCGAATTGGACGCAACCCGGCAGCACTACTGGAGATATCGAAGGCTTTGGATTGCCACGTTGTCATGGGATGTGGGTGGTATCGCAATTCGTGGTACGGAGAAGAAATCGACCGCATGACAGCGGGAGACTTGGCCGCCATACTCGTTGAGGAGATTAGGACGGGATGCGATGGAACAGGAATTCGCCCAGGAATAATCGGTGAGATTGGAGCCGACGGTTCCTATTTGACTGCGACGGAGGAAAGGGTATTACGCGCCGCGGCTCGGACCCACTTGGAAACAGATCTGTCAATCACTCTCCACGCGCGGGCGAGTAAGGTTGGGCTGGCTCAATTGGACATCCTTGAAGAGGAAAAAGTCGACCTTCGCCGCGTCATCGTTGGACACTGTGACACCTACCCAGACGCTGACTACCATGAAGCTATAGCGAAGCGAGGAGCCTGGGTGGAGTTTGATACGATCCGGGGGACCTACGAGGATGTTTACTCACAACGAGCCGGCTTCGTCACAGAAATGGTGCGTCGAGGTTATCTTCATCGCTTGTTACTATCCCAGGATATCTGCGCGTTGTCACACCTGTCTGCTAGAGGAGGGTCTGGCTATGCCTACCTTCTAAATGGTTTTGTGCCTTTGCTTCATTCCGTTGGGCTAAGTCAGGAACAAACAGATCGACTAACAACCTCCAACCCTCAGGAAGCTTTGGTGTCTGTGGGTTCAGCGGCCTGACTGTTGAGGCTCCACGGACAGAAATCGTGTGGCGGCTTACTTATGGGCAACCTCTCTTGAAGCCCCAAAATCATGGGGAAACTGAGTCGGACAACCTTGGCCACGAAACTACGGAAGGTATTTTGTAAACTTTAAAATGGAGACTCTAGTAATATAGAGGACCCCAATTTTGAGAGTTTCCGTTGCTCAGACACCCTGATCCAAGAAGCCTCATCCCGCGATGTGCTTCCGCAAGAAGTTTGCAGTAAGTTCTGCCTCTGAGCCCTTAGTTACTCTTCGGCCTATGCAACATATTGTGCCCTGTCGGCTGTTTGATTTCCGTCTTAACCTCATCCCATTGAGACCGCGCAATCTCGCAAATCGAGGCCGATTGGCCGACACTAGAGCTGGTTGTCAAGGGCCAGGTCTCGAAGTGCCCGCTGACACTACTGTCAATCTCAATTAGGGCCTCGTGCAACGGAATTCTCTGATCACGAGACAGTCCTGCCGCCTTGTAGACGATTTCATGAGCTCGCTCTCGACCCATAGATCTCGACAAAGTGACCATGTATTCCTCAGATAGAACCAGGCCATAGTCTCCTTCAAGGTTCCGAGCCATAGCCTCTTCGTTGACTACCAAACCAAGGAGCAGGCGCTGAGCATAAAGGAGTGCCGTCGCCGTAGAGCGAAGAGTCTCAGGGAGCACTTTCCACTCAAGTTGCCACTCGCCAGCGGCCCGTTCGTGACCGACTTCCGAGGCTCGTAGCATCATAGAGGCATTCCCTATTGAGGCCAGGGCGAGTCCAAGAACTCCCTCAGAGGCTATCGGGTTGCGCTTTTGTGGCATTGTCGATGACGCCCCTCGATGGTGGTCCGTAGACTCATTGAGCTCGGCAATCTCAGTACGGGAGAGGTCGATTACCTCCCTTGCCAGTCGCGCGAGGCTTGCGCTAGTCATGGCGCACATCAATGCCAGGTTTGAAAAGCGATCACGACTTGAGTGCCAAGGAACGTCAACTTTAAGGAGCCCTAAGCGGTCAGCTACGAAATCTCTAAGTGCATTTGAGTCTCCTGCGAAAGCTGATGAAGTCCCAGAGGCACCAAAAAGAGACAGGCAAGACGCTTCTTTAGCCGCTTGATTGATCCTTCGGAGATGTCGAGTGAACTCAGAAAGGTAAACAGCACACTTGGTGCCGAAAGTTATAGGGACAGAGTTCTGCGCATGCGTTCTTCCAGCCATTAAAGTGCCCGCGTGCCGCTCCACTAAGTCGGCTAATAGATCTCCCACGAGTATGAGACGCTGTGTCAGTAGGTCCCCAACCTCGACAATTTGAAGAGCAAGCGCAGAGTCCATGATGTCCTGCGTAGTAGCGCCAAGATGGATGTTGCCCCTGTGCTCTTCGGGAAGCGCAGCCGTCATAACCGCCACTAGTTCTATGATCGGATATCCCACGTTGGCGGCGGCAGCCCGAAAAGCGGCAACGTCATCCGGACTTATCAGCCTCAATCGCCTGACCGATTCAGCCATAGCGGGCTCCAAGACCCCCAAATGCTCTTGTCCTTCTACGAGCGCAATTTCTACCTCAACCCATTTGCGAAAGGTGGATTCAAATGAGAGAACCTCACATATTTCAGAGTCAGCGAAGGTCCAATTTAGGAGATTGAATGACTCACTCAAACTTGGCTTCTCGACGCACTTCTTCTGCAGATGGCCATAAGAACGGATTGACGAAACTTGAACATAGTCGACATGACCTCATGTTACTACAAACGATTGTCTAATAGCTCATCCAAAATCTTCTAGTTTCAGATTCAAGACTAAGTGCCCTGATTTTAGATCAGTTCTGTAACGCCTGATTTGGGGAGATGAGCAAAGATGGCTTGAGTCCGTCTCGTCAATGTCTTGGACCAACACTTTGAGCCCGTTCTGGGTGCGGCCGGCAAAACTGTTGCCCCCGCCAGTCCAAACAAACCCAGTGCAGGGCCAGTCGCCGACCGAATTCGATGCTAGAACTAATGACAATGAGAAACCAGATCGAAGACAACGTGTAGACGGCGATATTGTCCGAACTTAGAGCCACCATTAATTAAAACAAATGACCCCTCGGATTTAAGGAAGCTCATCCAAAAACCAGGAAGCGGTCCGCAGATGCTGAGACGCCGAGGCAAACCTAGCTTTCAATGAATCTGAGCTAAGTCGAGAACTTGAAGACCTAAGCCAGGCAAGAGTAAGATAACATACGATTGTTCTGTACCGTTGGCGTTTCAAGAGGGCAGTCCTGAAAGTGAATTGAGCTTGAGCCAAAAAAAAGGGAGACTCAGCCCAAGTTTGGCTCCGGGCTCCGAGAAGAATGGAATTGAAGTGAGTAGTAGACAAACATTTCTTGACCCTTGGCCCGCTCCCGACTCATTGTGGTCTGATCCTCCTTGGATTATGTCCGGAAGCTCAGTGACGGCTTGGTTTGAGACTGATGCCGAAGCGGTTCGAAAGCTTCTGAGTCCCTCATTTTTACCCCTAGACGGAATCGATGGTGTGCCAACTCGACTACGTTTCTATGACATTACATTCGAGCCACGAGACGGGTCTCCCGAGGAGAAAGCTCGCGGTGCGGGCACGTTTCGAGAAGCTGTCATCGCTTTTAAAGGAAGTATCGCGCAGGTGGATGGCGAATTCTCCGCCTGGATGTGGTCAAACGGTGACGTTTACAACGCTTGGGGTCGAGAAGTTTTCGGCTGGCCGATGGTTCGTGCGAAAATAGACATTGATGGTTCACTCTTTGACTCTGGAAGGTCGGGTCAAACGACATTCAGTCTAGTGACGGACGAATTCTCACTACATCTCGAAGTCAATGACGAGCCGATTGAGGAGCTTAGTCCAGGGCCCTCGCCAAATTGGCTGACACCTCGTCGGGTCTTGTTTCCTGGAGGGCAAGAGGCGGAGCGAAGAGATCTCCTTATTGTGCGGCCCGCGGTGCTTCAACCGGGGGTATTCTCTCGGCATGCCGGGAACCTCTCGCAAGAAGGGGGAAGCGACACTTGGATTTCCTCACTAATGCCAATCGGTGAGGTTGTGGTTCACAGTTCGAGGGACTTTTTGATCTCCGTCGGTGATTCTGTAGAAACAGTTCGAGGAGCCTGAATCAATCAATTCCGATGCTGGCGAAGGAAGTGCGCTCTGGTTAGTGCGCTTCCAGCGGACCCCGGGCAAAAAAATTTATTTACGACCAATGAATAATGAGTCTCAGCCCTGTGCTAGATAAACTCGACGTTTTTTTATAACCCAATCAAAGACTGTTGACAGCAGCTGACTCGGTCCGAGTTCCAGCTATCAACGATGTGAACGACAACCGATCCCTGCATTGCGGATGCACACTTGAACTGAGGTCTTGAGGCTTATTGCCTCGGAGCCCCAGTCGAGTCCCTGAGAACGATTCTTGGCGAATCTGGCAGCTTGAAATCAATCAATTCCTTGCCCTCCACGGCATTTATAAGCATCTCGACTGATTTCTGACCCATCTTCTCGAAGGGTAACCAAACTGTAGTCAATTTAGGCGACGTTATTTTCGCAAATTCGGTGTCACCGATACCTATTACTGACATGTCCAAAGGCACTTTTATCCCTCGTTCAGACATCTCTGAAATCACCTGAGGCGCGCTACGCACGGATGCTACGATCAGGGCCGTCGGGAGGCCGATTCGCTTTGAGCTGTCAATGATCGAAGCGAGTGGCGTATTTCCAGAATCCGGATCAGGATAAGGTCCGGAGGCCATCCACTCCTCCCGTACCTCGAGGCCCATTGTCTTCATCCCGGAATAGAAGCCTTCAAGCCGGTCAGCCACGGTGGTGGTTCCTGCTTTCAGCCCGATGTAACCAATTCGCGAATGTCCGAGGCTAGTTAGATGCTCTACGGCGGTTTTGACAGCCTCTCCATCCTTAACGGTAACCGATGCCCCAATCAATTTAGATTTCCGATTCACTATAACGATCGGAACTTTACTGGAGAGAAGGATTGGAGCAAACTCGTCCCCGATTGTTGCAAACGCTATTAGGACACCGTCAACTATCCCGTCGTTGAGAAGATGTAAGAGGATCTCACGCTTGGAATCGGAATTGCTTCCCCTAAAATCCCAGCCAACTACAAGTAGTCCCTTACCCGCCTTCAAAGCAGCGTTCTCAATGCCGTTTAACATAGTAGTGAATGCGAAATCGGATAATTGCGGAGCAATTAGCCCGATAGTGGACGTGCTCTGGGAGCGCAAGGAGCGAGCGACTTGATTCGGCCGGTATTCCAGCGCTTTCGCGGCGGCAATAATTCTTTCGCGGGTTTCCTCTTTCGCAACTTGCTTTGGGTCACCGCTTAACACGCGAGAAACTGTCGAAATATCTACCCTGGCCAGTCGGGCAACGTCCTTCAAAGTAGACATCTATCTTTTATCTTCAACTCTCATGATTCAGCCGCTTCGCAAGCCCCTGAAGAAGCACAACAGGGAAACGCTGTTAAAGTCTCACTGTCTTCTTATGGGGCATCTCGACGACTCTAGCACAGGGGAAAGAGATAAATCGTTGAGCTGACACGCCGCAAACTCAAGCTATTTCGCGCCCTTACGTCGCCCAACCGTCGCCACCAGTGCGACCGTCAACGAGAAAGCCCCCATCAACCGCGATAATCTGCCCGGTGATATAACTCGCGCTTTTTGAGGCGAGCCAGGCGATAGTTTCACCAATCTCGCGAGGCTCCCCAGTCCGACCCATCGGTATGAAGTTGAGCCTCTGTTCTAGATCAGCGGCGCCTGAGTCGTAGACACTTCTTGCAGAATCGGTCAAGACAAATCCCGGTGCCACCGCGTTCACGCGTATGCCAACGGGTGCCCACTCAACTGCAATAGTCCGGGTAAATGCTTCGATTGCAGCCTTGGCGCTGTTGTACGATGCTCGACCAGGAGCAGTTCGTTGAGCGGAAACTGACGAAACATTCACGATGCTTGCAATCTGCGATTCCAACAGGAGAGGATACGCAGCGCGACAAAATCTGAAGGTTCCACCTAGGTGCACATCTAGGATTTTCTGAAAGTCCGAGGACTCCACAACTTGCGTTTTTTCGGGCATAACGATGCCAGCATTGTTTACAAGAGTGTCAAGCCGGCCAAAGGTCTTTTTCACAGTCTCAATGGCAAACTCGACGTCGTGTTCGTTCGTAACATCGCATCTGAGACCGAACGATTGCTTCGTTGGCATCCTCAGGGCTGCCAGCTCGGCTTCTCTCTGATCGAGGTCTGCCAAAACTACCTGATATCCCAGGCGCGCGAGTGCCTCACCCGCAGCGAGACCAATCCCTCTAGCGCCTCCCGTAATCAGGGCCACGGGCTCTAACCGAGCCTTACTCCCAATGTTTTTCACTTGGCATACCTGATGCGAGGGTCGAGCATCGAGTAAAGCACATCAACTAAGAGGTTGACGACGAGAAACAGAACCACCACCAATAGGATTGCCCCCTGCATGACTGGATAGTCGCGTTCACGGACGGCGTCCAGAAGCAGCCTGCCGACCCCTGGAAAATTAAATATAGATTCAGTAATAACTGCCCCCGCGAAAAGGGTTCCAACATAAAGTCCAAAAATGGTAATCCCAGGCAGCAGAGCGTTCCGTAAAATGTGTTTGCGCCATATTTGCCTTTTCGAAACACCCTTAGATCGGGCGGTGTCGACATATTCCGCGGCCCTCTCTGATGTGAGCGAAGACTTTAGAAACCGCGTCAGTAAACCGGAGAAGAAGAAGCTCATAGTGGCAATGGGCAGAACTAGGTGACGAACTGACTCGCCAAAGTCCTCCCAAATGGGAATGTACCCTCCTGTCGGTAAAACAGACAGATTCACTCCGAATAAGTAGACAAGAAGCACTCCAATCAAGAAGGATGGAGCCGCCAATGCCATTGAAATATAGGCAGACACTCCCATGCGCAGGGTCCGGTTTGGACTTGAGACGCCCAATAGTGCAAGTGGAACGCTCGTCAACAATGAAACTAAAGCCGTGCCAATAACTAGGTGCAAAGTTGCTGGAAGGCGCTCCGCAATCAGGCTCGACACCGGCAGTTCGTTGGCGAAGGAAATGCCTAGGTTACCTGCGAGCACCCCGCTAAGCCAGCGACCATACTGAATGAGTACTGGGTCGTTCAAACCCAAATCCTCACGCGCTGACTCCAGCTGCAGAGGAGTCGCATCCGGTCCGAGTTTGAGTGCAACAGGGTCACCCGGAACCAAAAAAATCATGCCCCAGATAACAATCGAAGCCACAAACAGAACTGGCAGGACTTGAAGAACGCGGAAACCGATGTACCTCAACATTGTCAAGCCGCCTTCGTTGGTGCTTCGGTAATGGAGTTCTCGTCCCCTGAGAAGTGCAGTCGTATACGGTCAGCGATTACATCCAGTGAGAGTATAAGAATCGCGATTGCGACCCCAGGGAACAGGGAATACCCGGGTGCGTACTGGAGGTAGGATTTTCCAGCACTCACCATTTGACCCCAGCTTGGGTCTGGAGGTGGGACGCCTAAACCAAGGAAACTAAGAGCGGCCTCCAAGAAAACAGCGAGTGCCGCTAGCACAATCGCCTGGGCGACTAGGGGCCCTGCAGAATTAGGCAACAAGACTCTGAATAACAAGCGAGTGGTGGATGCGCCGGCAGATTTGCTGGCCAAGACGAATTCACGGGTTCGCAATGAAAGTATCTGTGATCGGCTCAGCCTGGCAAATTCAGGAATTCCAACAACTGCGACGGCAAACATGGCACTGCTCGGACCTGGGCCAAGTATGACAATTACAAGAAGTGCTAACAAAATTGCCGGGATAGCTAAAAGAAAGTCCATCACTCGCATGATAAGCGCATCGGCCAGCCCTCCAAAGTAGCCCGAGATCATACCCAGGCTTATGCCTAGGCTTCCAGCAATCAACACCGCGATACTGCTCGTTAGCAAGGTCGGCCTAGCTCCATGAATAATCCGCGACAGAATGTCGCGCCCTAGATGGTCAGTTCCGAGCAAATTTGCCCAGGATGGACCTTGAAGCGTCGCGCTCAAATTCTGCTCAATCGGGTCATACGGAGCCACCCAAGGGGCCAAAAGTGCGGTCAAAGCGAAAGCAAAAGCGATGAATAGGGCGAGCCACAATGGGTCCATTCCGGCCCTCCTTCTTCGCCTTAGCGAGCCGTTTTTGGATAGCTCAACAGACACGAGCTGCTTTTGACGCTTAGGGGTACTCATGCTAAAGCTCCGGATAGTGGCACGCACTGGCCTGGCCATCGCGACGCTCGACTAACATAGGCTTCTCGGACGCACATTTCTCTGCTGCCTTCCAGCACCGAGTGCGGAATGAGCAACCCGAAGGTGGATTTGCAGGGTCAGGGGGGTCCCCCTCAAGGATAATTCTCTTCGCGCCTCCCGTTTCGCCTGATCGCTCTGGGGAAGCAGAAATCAGAGCGGCCGTGTAAGGGTGAGTAGGTTTGGTAAATATGTCCTCTGTCCTTCCCACCTCGACAATTCTCCCGAGATACATAACTGCCACCCTGTCTGCAACCAAGCTCACCACAGCCAAGTCGTGGGAAATCAGAAGGTACGAAACGTTTAGTCTCTCTTTGAGGCCTTGAAGCAAATTAAGAAACTGGGCCTGCACTGAGACATCTAATGCCGATACAGGCTCGTCCAGTATCAATACAGCTGGCTCGAGTGCCAAAGACCGTGCGATGCTGATTCGCTGCCGTTGTCCTCCGGAAAAGTCACGTGGAAGGCGGTCTAGCACCTCTTCATCGAGCCCCACATCCTGTAGCAAGTCGATTGCGCGTTCGCGTTGGGACTTTCTATTGCCGATGCGATGAATTCGGAGTGGTTCGGTAATAATCTCTAAAATCGAACGACGTGGATCAAGAGATGCGAAAGGGTCCTGAAACACAATCTGCACTTGACGATGAAATTGCTTGCGCCTCTTCCTCGACATTGAGTTGATGTCTTTTCCATCCAGCCGAACTATCCCACTAGTCGGCTTGTAAAGCCCCGCCGAAATACGAGCCAAGGTCGATTTACCGCAGCCAGATTCACCGACAAGGCCGAGGGCTTCTCCTGAGCTCAGCGTGAAGCTGACCCCGTCAACAGCCACCACCGAACTTGAAGATCGACTAAATAAGCTCTTTCGAGAGGCAAAACGCATTTCAACCGCGTCAGCCGAAAGAAGCACTGTGTCGGCTTGGGAGTTGTTGCCATTGTCTACATGGTTTGCCGATTCGGTTGAACTACGAAACATCCTCGCCTCCGTCTCCAAAATTCGTCGAATGTACCGACACCTCTTTGCTGAAGTGGCAAGCTGATGAGCTGCCCAGCTCACCCACTTCTGCAAGAACTGGACGAACACCGCATTCTGCTCGATTCAAAGACAGATAGCATCTCGCCTCAAATGAGCAGCCATCCTCCAAGAGAAGTGGGCTGGGGAGGCTACCTGGAATCACCGAGAGACGACGACCTCTAGATTTCAATGTCGGTGCAGCAGCGAGCAATGCAGCAGTATATGGATGACTTGGGAAGTCGAGTACCGCGTTCGTTAGGCCCTGTTCGACGATACGTCCCGCATACATGACAATGATTCGGTCCGCGACAGTTCTCATGAGCGCGAGGTCATGGGAGATAAAGATCATTGCGGTACCTGAATCGGTTTGAATGGCTTTCAGAGTCTCCAAGACCTGAGCCTGAACAGTCACATCTAATGCCGTCGTCGGCTCATCAGCAATGACTAGTCGAGGACTGTTTGCAACCGCAATGGCAATCTGCACTCGCTGTCTCATGCCGCCCGACATTTCGTGTGGGTACATGGAATAACACCGTTCTGGATTGGGCAACCGCACAGATTTAAACAACGCGAGAACTCGGCGCCTAACTTCTTCTTTACGAATCTGGGAATCGTGCGCAAATATTCCTTCGGCGACCTGTAGTCCAACTCTCATAACGGGGTTCAAAGAAACCATTGGGTCCTGAAAGATGAAGCCGATCTGACTTCCCCGAACGTCTTCCATCTCACGCTCAGAAAGTTGAACTAGGTCTCGGCCTTCGAATAAGACACTCCCGCCTGCAATTCTTCCGGGTGGATTTTTCACAATTCCCATCAGAGCTCTCGCCAGCGCTGTCTTTCCTGATCCGGACTCCCCCACAATTCCCAACGTTTTCCCAGGTTCCAATTCAAATGACACGCCACGCACTGCATGGAGAGGTCCTCGGTCTGTTTCAAAAACGACTGATAAATCCTGAACAGTCATCAACATGATATTCACATCCCTTTTACTTGCATTGGTTATTCAGCGCCTAAAGAAAGAGAGAAGCCTGGAATCGGCGCCACCGATCCCAGGCTTCTCCTCTCCTAAATTGTGACTCGCAACTCTAGTCCGCGAGCTTTACACCCTGAAAGACCGGCATCGTATCGATCGTGAAGTCGAAACCGACTACGGATTTTGAGAGAGCAATCACAGTAGAGCGGTCGGCTATCGCGAGGTCCCAAGCCTCGTCAATGAAGTAATCAAACAAATGCTGAGCCGCTTTATCTTGGTCTGCTGAACTTAGGGCGAGCTGCAATTCCGCCGCTATGTCCTGCCATTCTTGTGGCGGAGTTCCCGGACCAAAGGCCGGGTTATTCACCGCTCGGGTGATACTGCCGCCAAACCCTGCCAAAGGGTACCTGTTACCGGTGGCCGTGATACTAGGCAAGACCATGAAGTCACCAGCAAGGTAGCGATCGAACACGTCGTCACCAGGTACCAAGGTCACAACGAGCCCCAGTTTCTCCCAATCTGATGTCAGGATCTCAGCAATTGCGGTAACATCGGGGAACCGAGTATCTACTAACATCTCCACTTGCACACCAGTTAAGTCGATGCCCTCGGCATCGAGCATGGCCTGAGCTTTATCGAGACTAAATTCCTTACTGGTGCCAAGGTTTTCGTCCGCAAAAGGCCCGGCATCAAAATAGGTAAGAGCTGGAACGCTTTGTCCGAACAATACTGCCGAAACTATGCCTTCCCTATCCACTGCATGCCATGAGAGCGCTTGGCGAACTGTCTTGTTGTCGAACGGAGGCGTAATCGTGTTTAGCCTTAGATCGAGAACCAGTGATCCGGGAGCACCAAGAACTACATCATATTCGCCCGAAAGTGATCCCACATCTTTCGCGGGGACGCCCATTGCGATGTCTACTGTTCCTCCACCTTGCAGCGCTGCGACCATGGCGTCTACGTCGGAATAAATTGTAAATTCAATCGATTCCAAGAACGGGCCCTCTCCCCAGTAGTCTTCGTTGGCCACAAGGGTCATTCCGATTCCTGGGCTCCATGACTCCAACTTGAAGGGACCGCTTCCGGACGCCTCATTGGCCAACCGGTCAAAATAGTCGGGTTCAATCATTGCAATCTGCTGGAAGATGTCGGTTGCGGCTCGAGTAGGTATTGCATTGTCAAATTTGACCAAGACCTTCGTCCCGTCCGTCACTTCAACTGACTCGATTGGACCAGTTGCGGCGAACATGTGAGCTCCGGTTTCTTCAACCATGGCTCGGTCAAAATTAGCAACAATGTCCTCTGCGGTTACAGGATTCCCACTGTGCCACTTCGCGTTTGGTTGAATCGTTAGAGTCACCGATGCGTTGTCTGGTGCAAACTCCCAAGCCGAAGCCAGACCAGGAATCGCGACTTGGTCACTCGTATAGCGCACGAGTGTGTCGTAGATGTTCTGCACGATCGGCCATTGTGGCGCTGCTCGCGAGAACGGGTCGAAAGACTGAACATCGCTAATTAGTGCTACCTGAAGTGTTCCGCTTAGGCTATCGACCTCTTGGCTCTCTTCTTGGGAAGCTTGGCTCTCTTCTTGGGAAACGGGTGTCGGATTGCTACACCCCGATAGCACGAGAGAGAGCAAAATCACGATGCCAACCTTCGGCATTGTTAATACTTTCATGGTTCCTCCTTCGTCATTGTTGGATATTCCTTGGGTGTAACTTACTGCTAAATCAAAACTATAGCAAACGATTGTTCAGAGACTGCAACGAGCCAGGGTCTCTTTTAGGCCTTAGTGTCTGACTTGTGGTGCTGGCTGTCGCGGTCAAGAGTGTGCGGATGTCCTAATGGTGTCCCTGGTCTTTAGCGGCGGGTACTTTTGGGGCAGTAGTGGCTGAATCAGACCCATGTGGTTTCCTGGCTCCGAAGGGGGCATCGAGTCTCTGAAACCCAGCGTCTACACGCCAACCTTCATCGGACCTAGCACCGACTGCGGAACCGAAGCCTTTTGTTTTTGGCGAGCTGTAGACAGCCGATGTTGCAACACCGACTGCAACAATCTTTCTCTGCGCGAAGGAAAAAACCAGGTCTCCTAGAGTTGCCTCGGTCATGAAGTCGTAATTGGGATTGCGTGTCAGGTTCTTCTTGAGTTTTGGTGACCACATGTAGCCGCCCGCTTGCGCTTGGTGCCAAGTCTTCCTCTGGTTGACCCACCAGTAGTTGCTGTTTCTTTCCGCTATCCCCACGATGAAAATCTAGATCAGTCGACTAAATCTCACGTCCTTGGCTCTCGCTGTGCGGGACGGCATTAGCCTTTCCCCGTGATCCTCACCCAAGCCACCAAAGCACGCAACGCGCTCTGGCTGATGTTCTATGTTATGGGTGTTGTCTCTATGGCTTGGGTGCCAAGGATTCCTTAGAGCAAGACCGCTAGTGCTCTGACTGATACTCAGTTTGGTTTCGTGTAGGTGGTTTCTTTTGTCGGTATGTCTGAGGAATAAGACTCTGCAGACAAGTTCATCTGCACCGGTATCCGCTTTGAGTCCGCACCAATCCCTCAGTAATGACCCGCTAGCTAAGTATCGACTCGATCTGAGAAGCTAAGAGAGAGGTTCGAGCGTCGATTTCATCGACTGTCCACTTTTTGTGCCCGAGAAGTTGCTTGGTTTGCTCGAGCTTCGCATCCTTGTAGGCAAGTTTTTTGTCAGCGAACGGCTTTCGCTTAATCGAGTTATTCAAAGGCTTATCAAGAAGCGTGAGGTTCCCAAGCTCCTTAACCTTCGAAGAGTACTCTGCCCCTTCAAGGTCTAGGGCCTTTCTCCAATCATCGTTGGCAGACTGGGGTGCGATGTGCTCCAGCTCAAAATCTGTGATGTGAGATGTATTTGAAGAGAGGTCGGCTTCCACCAAAAACAGAAGAGCTTTTGCCCATTTTTCGCTAACGCCAGCAGACAATTTTTCTTTCACATCAAGACTGATTGCCTTTGAGCGAGATTCGAGTTCGACCAGGGTTTGTTTTGCGCCATGCTCTTCTAAGTAATGAGCCAATTTTTGAAGTTCAGTCTCTAATTCTTGAGCATTCTCCTGCGCCAAGTTCCACCTGAAGACATAAACAGCCAGTGCCTGGATGAGGCGAGAAAGCTCTTGTTTTGTCATTGTTCTTGCTTGGAGTGCGCATTTCATCGCAAGAATTCGGTAGCTGTCTCCTTGGGCTTTGAGTGCATGCAAACGGAGAGCGGTAGGAAAGTCGCAAAAGCTGGAATCAGGCGAGATGATCGAGTTGTATGCGTTAGCTCCCTCGAGAATAAATTCCCAGAGTGTTCTAGCTTTTGCCGAAGATCCGCTGATGATGTCATCTGTGAAACCTGGGACCTTTTTCATGGTTACCCGGACAAAAGAGTTTCCCTTTTCGGTTTTTTGAACCGAGTCCTGGTGGAGGTGCAGAAGATGTCTAAGGAAGGCATCAATTTGTTTTGACGAACCTACCAATTCAGATATGGTCTCCCATTCATCAAGAGATTCTCTAAAGATGTCAGCAGCGGTGCTGGCTGATATGTCTTCTTTTGTGCGTGCTCTCAAGATCTGCCCCCGAACCAAATCGAAGACACCTAGATCTAGTCCTCGGTCATTTGTCGTTAGGAAGACATCTAGAGATTCAGATTGGTTTTCTGTGGTGATTGGTAAGACTTTGAATCTCTGGGTCAAAGCATCAAAGAGGCGCAGGATGCGATACGCCACCTGCTCATCAACCAACTCTGGATCTGACTTTTTCCGAACCTCTTTTAGATCCTCCTTGATAACTTTCTTAATTAGGTGATAGTTGGAGCGTATCGAGAGAGTCCGACCACTGTCAGGCTCCCTCGACCGAATCGGAACCCCTCTACCCTCGGCGTCCTCTCTTGCCTCCCGATCATTCTTGTAGGCATGGTTCGGCTCTTGTGAGATTTCTTTGAAATAAACCTGGATCAACTGGCTAGGGGTGAACTTAAATGACTTCGACCCCTTACCAAGAAAGCGCTTCATTTCTACTCCAAGGTCAAACTCTTCCCCTCGCAGTTCAAGAGTCTCCTTTTCGAATCCCACACGATGAAGTTCGTCCCTGAGCCTTGCTATGAACACAAACACCGTCGTAAGTCTCTGCTGACCGTCCACGAGATCCGCAAAGGCGCTTGGATCAGCAGGATTACTGTCTTTTTGCAAAATCAAAGAGCCAAAAAAGTGGTCATAGTCTCCGTCCGCACAGTCCTTGAGGTCTGTCCACAGATCCTGAATGTTTTGAGGCTCCCAGTCGTAATTCCTCTGGTAATCAGCAACTCTTATTCTTGGAAAATCGCTTAGCAGCCCATCTAGGCTTTCTAGCTTCCCGGAACCAATCATTTCAGCCCTCTCTCTGGGGGAACGAGTGGGGGAACATCAGCACATGAACCCCCTCGATCCCAGTCGGGCTGGCGGGATTTGAACCCACGACCCCTTGTCCCCCAGACAAGTGCGCTACCAAGCTGCGCTACAGCCCGTTGCC
>ERZ888423.1600-NODE-1600-length-19126-cov-6.302134_pt1 | contig 19126 bp, 18 predicted proteins | sample MGYA00520523_ERZ888423 | MGnify/ENA primary metagenome ERZ888423 (study PRJEB32303, sample SAMEA104408611) | aquatic metagenome | biome: Brackish water; feature: Pelagic; material: water | place: Baltic Sea | collected 2014-06-08T10:24:00 | depth 30,27 m ...
GGTCAGCGATGCGCCGTCGATCATGGCGATCTACAACCGAGAGGTTCTGTCGTCGACCGTCACCTTCGACCTGGTGCCCCGGACGCTCGACGAGCAGAGGGCCTACATCACGTCCCGATCCGGTGGGTTGTCTATCTTGGTCGTTGAAATCGATCACGGCTCGGGTCCGAAGGTCATCGGGTTCGGGAGTCTGAGCTTCTACCGGGACCGCCCAGGCTACCGAACTTCGGTCGAGGACTCGGTCTATGTCCATCGTGACCACCACGGTGCAGGGGTCGGTGATCTGCTGCTGGAGGGACTGATCGACCGAGCCGGCAACAACGGGTTCCATGCCATGTTCGCCCGAGTCATCGACGCAGCCGATGCCAGCATGGCCCTGCATCGCAAACATGGCTTCGAATTGGTTGGTATCGAGCGACAGGTCGGGCGAAAGTTCGGACAGTGGCGCGACGTCGCTCTGTTGCAGCTGCTTTTGAGCTGAAGCATCCGGACCCAAACTTGCCGGGCGGAACTCCGCCGAGGCTCGTGACAGTCCGCCGAGGCTCCTGGCAAACGGCGGCCCGTCGGCCGAAGCGAGCAGGTACACGTACCTGCTCGCACATGTACCTGCTGCAATTGTGTGGGCCGAGTAGGATTTGAACCTACGTAGGCGAAGCCGGCGGATTTACAGTCCGCTCCCTTTGACCACTCGGGCACCGACCCTGGGGTGGACGAGACTATCGGCAAACGCCCGATTTGCGCATCGATTCGCTACTTTCGTAGTCATGCCCAGCTTCGACGTTGTTTCCGAGATCGACATGCAAGAAATGCGCAACGCGGTGGACCAAGTCGGCCGCGAGATCGCCAACCGCTTCGACTTCAAGGACACCAACTCATCGATCAAGCTCGACGACAAGGCGATGACGATCGTTCTGGAGACGTCGAGCGAGGATCGCATGATTGCCCTGCGCCAGGTCTTGGAGGAGAAGTTGGTCAAACGCAGTGTCTCGCTGAAGACGCTGGACTTCGGCGATGTCGAAGAGGCATCGGGCGCACGGGCCCGCCTGCGCATCTCCTTGCGGGCCGGAATCGCCTCGGACATGGCAAAGAAGATCAACGTGCACATCAAGGACCTGAAGGTGAAGGGGGTGCAATCGTCGACTCAGGGAGACCAGGTGCGGGTGACGGGCAAGAAGCGCGATGATCTTCAGGCCATCATCGCCTCGCTGAAGGAGGCGGAGTTGGACCTACCGCTGCAATTCCAGAACTTCAGGGACTGAGTTCACCAAGTCCCGAGGCTAGAAGCCCCGGTCGTTCCATTCACCACTGCGAAGACGTCGGATACGTTCCTCGGCAGCCGGGTGAGTGGTGAACAGGTTGGCGAAGCTGCGCCGCTGGCTGAACAGCGGGTTCACGATGTAGTTGCTGGCCTGGGCCGGTTCGATGTGTGACGGCACCTGATGGGAGAAGCCGTTCAGTTTCTCGAGCGCGCGGGCCAGAGGCTCACCATCGCCGATCAGGCGAGCAGCCGTCCGGTCGGCTTCGTACTCGCGGCTTCGGCTGATCGCCATCTGTAGAACTCCGGCTGCCATCGGAGCCAGAAACGCCATGGCCAGAGCTCCCAGCGCATTACCTCCGTCTCGATCTCGGCCTCCGCCCCCGAACATGGCTCCCCACATTGCCATTCGGGCGACGTACGTGATGAACATTGCGATTGCCGCTGCGACCGAACCGATGAGAATGTCACGATTGCGAATGTGCGCCAATTCGTGTGCGAGCACCCCGCGGATCTCGTCCCAGGAAAGCGTACGCAACAGGCCCTCGGTGACGCACACCGCCGCATTCTCGGGATTTCGACCGGTGGCGAACGCGTTCGGTTGCTGCTCGGGCGAGACGTACAGCCGCGGCATCGGGAGTTCGGCCAACTGGGTGAGTTCACGCATGACAGCGTGGTACTGCGGCAACTGGGCCTCGGTGACCTCGACCGCTCGCGCTGACCGGATCGCGAGGGTGTCGCTCTTCCAATACGAGAACCCCGTGATACCGAAGGCGATCAGCAATCCGATGGTGAGGCCCGTAGAACCTCCGATGAGGCCCCCGGCCGCCATGACCAGGCCGCCCATGGCGCCGAGGAGTACTGCAGTCTTCAGACCGTTCTTCATGGTGCTGTCAACGATAGACCGATGCGGTCAGTTCCCGCCGTACCGGCGGTCAGCCGTGGTACCCGGAGTGAATGTACACACACGGGATTCCCAGCCTTGCGTACGCAGCCACGTTGCGAGCATCGTCGTCGAGAGCCAGCACTGGCTCGAGACCTCGCTGTCGCAGCTGCCATACGGCTGCCGTCTTCATCTCCGACGACCGGCGGAAATCGGCGTTCGATCTCATGATCAGCACATCCCACCGAACATCGTGCTCGGTCAGCCAACCCTGGGTCAACGTGGCGATCCACGCCGGCCGGGCCGTCACCAGCGCGATGACATGATCCTGACCGATCGTGTCGAGCAGCACGGCCTGCTGGGCCAGCAGCCCATCTCGACCCGCCGCTTCGAAGAAGGCGTCCCAATCACGCCATCGAGACGCAAGCAGGTGCTGGCGGTGTGTTGCATCTGCCAACACCCCGTCGATATCGACGCACAGCGTTGGGCCAGACAGCGTTGGGCCAGACAGCGTTGGGCCAGGTTCGACAGGCCAGAACCAGTCGGGTTCGGAGCTCATTGCCTTCGCTGGTCAGTCGTCGTCGTTCTCGGCTGCCCGGTTGGCGATCTCGGCGACGACGCCCGGGTCGGCCAGCGTCGTCGTATCCCCGAGCACCCGTCCGTCGGCCACGTCACGGAGCAGACGCCGCATGATCTTGCCCGACCGTGTCTTGGGCAGGTCCGGCACGATGATCACCGTCTTGGGTCGCGCAATTTTGCCGAGCTTGAGACCGACATGCTCACGGATCTCGTTGCCGAGGGCGTCTGATGCCTCGTGTGTGCCACGCAGGATGACGTAGCCCACGATGGCCTGACCGGTCAGTTCGTCGGTAGCACCGACGACGGCGGCCTCGGCCACGGCCGGGTGATCGACCAACGCCGACTCCACTTCGGTGGTGGAGATCCGGTGGCCAGAGACGTTCATGACGTCATCTACTCGCCCGAGGAGCCAGAGATAACCATCGGAGTCCAGCTTTGCTCCGTCGCCCGCGAAGTACTTGCCCTCGTAGGTTGACCAATAGGTGTCGCGATATCGCTCGGGGTCACCCCAGATTCCCCGCAGCATCGACGGCCAGGGCCGGGTGATGGTCAGATAGCCGCCGCCTACTTCGACCTTGTTGCCGGCATCATCGACCAGTTCGGCGAACACTCCGGGAATGGGGTGACACGCCGACCCCGGCTTGGTGGTGGTGACCCCGGGCAGAGGCGAGATCATGTGACCGCCGGTCTCGGTCTGCCACCAGGTGTCGACGATGGGACGGGACGATCCTCCGATGTGCTCGTGGTACCACATCCACGCCTCGGGGTTGATCGGTTCCCCCACGGTGCCCAAGACCCGAAGCGTCGACAGATCGTGTTTGGCAGGCTCTTGTGCTCCCCATTTCATGAACATGCGAATCGCTGTCGGCGCGGTATAGAGCTGGGTGACCCCGTAGCGCTCGACGATGTCCCACAAGCGATCCTTGCCCGGCGTGTCCGGTGTGCCCTCGTACATCACCGACGTCATTCCGTTGGTCAATGGCCCGTAGACGATGTAGCTGTGTCCGGTCACCCAGCCGATGTCGGCAGCACACCAGTAGACGTCGGTCTCGGGCTTGATGTCGAAGGTGTACTTGTGGGTGAAGGCGACCTGGGCGAGGTAGCCGCCCGTCGTGTGCATGATGCCCTTGGGTTTGGCTGTGGTCCCCGACGTGTAGAGCAGGTACAGAAGCTGCTCGGAGTCCATTGGCTCAGCCGGGCAATCCTCTGAGGCATTGGCCATGACGTCGTGCCACCAGAGATCCCGACCTTCGACCATGGCCGGAGCGGTGTCACATCGGTTGACCACGATCACCCGCTCTACCGACGGGGCGCCCGAGGCCAACGCCTCGTCGACCGTGGGTTTGAGGGCCGCTGCGGCACCCCGACGGTAACCGGCATCAGCAGTGACGATCAGCCGGGCCTCGGCGTCGACGCACCGGTCGACGATGGCGTCGGCCGAGAAGCCGCCGAAGATGACCGAGTGGGCCACGCCTATACGAGCGCACGCCAACATCGCGATGGGGAGCTCGAGGATCATTGGCATGTAGATGGCGACGCGATCGCCCTTCTCCAGACCCTGGTCCTTCAAGACGTTGGCGAACTTCTTCACCTCGGTGAGGAGTTCGGCATAGGTAATGGTCACCCGATCACCGGGCTCCCCTTCCCAGTGGTAAGCGACTTTGTCGCCCCTGCCAGCCTCGACGTGTCGATCGAGGCAGTTCTCGGTCACGTTCAACTGGCCACCGACGAACCACTTCGCAAACGGGAGTTCCCACTCGAGTGTGGTGTCGAAATCCTTGTGCCACGTCAACAGTTCCCGCGCCTGTCGAGCCCAGAATGCCTCGTAGTCGATCTCCGCCTCGTCGTAGAGGGCTCGATCATTGGCCAGCGCAGCTCCGGCAAAGGCCGGAGGCGGCGGAAAGCTGCGATCCTCGACCTCGAAGACTCCAATGGTCGGTTCTGACATCACGTTCCCCTACGAGCTCGACAACCTGCGAAGTCGCATCGTAGTTGCCAACAACGTCAGTGGCGAAGGCCGATCCCGACAGCAGACGGGTTCAGGGAAGGTCGAAGCGACTGCGCAGCGCGGCGATCATCAGGTCCAGCCCGGATTCGAAGAGCCCGTCAGCGACTGCTGTGCCTACCGCAGAAACGAACTCCTGCACCGATTCCTCGTCCAACAGTTCGGCCGGAACGGTATCGACACCGCGCTTGTGCTGTGTTGCACCCAGGGCCTCGGATGCATGACCGATCACGAACGACACACAGACGTGTAAGGACGTGTAGGCATCGACCGGACCAAGGCCCGCAGCTCGCAAGGCGAGGTATCCCCGATGAAGAGTCGAGAAGGTCTGGGGGGTCGAGGCGGCCCGGACCGGGAACAGGGCAACGGCTGACGGATGTGCCGACAGGACCGCGTGCAACGATCGCAAGCCGCTGCGAACCACGGACTCCCATTCGTCGGGTCCGTTGCTCTCGGGGATGTCGACGCGGGCGTAGAGGACATCCAGGACGGCGTCGAGCAGGTCCTCCTTGTTGGTGACGTAGTAATACAGTGACATGGCCTCGATGCCCAAGGCGGCGCCCAGTTTCCGCATGGAAAGCCCGCTGAGGCCGTCGCGATCGATGATGGCGACGGCCTCCTCGGCAATGCGCTCTCTACTCAGCTGTCCTCGATCAGCCAACGACACTGCAAGCGAATATAGCCGTCTTCCGGTTCTGGGCGCCTTGGGGGCAACCCGAGTGGCCGACCGCCCGGGCGGGTCGATTCCGGACCGGCTGGTGCAGGAGTCGATGGAGGGACGACTCCCACACGCAGCCGGCGAGACCGAGCGCGCCCGAAGGGTCTCGGTCTCGATCTCGGTCGAACAGCAATCGTCCGACTAGCGCTGTTCAACCCACCAGTTGCCCAGCAACTGACCACTCATCACGTGACGCATACGTTCCCTCCTCGCGTCTCGGTTCCATCTCGACTGGCTTTACCCCGCTCCCCCCTCGGTCGAAAGGCTAGTCGGCCGGACCCGGCTGCACCAGGGAGAGGACCCAGGACTGGAGGGGAACGGTCAGCTCCACTCGGCGACAAGCCAGTTCCCGAGAGCTCGTGGGTCGAGCAGGGCCGCGGCCTCGTTCAGACGGCTCCGCATCCGAAACGCCGCCACGTCGGGGCGTGCTGCGTGGGCCGTCCAATACTCTCGCCCCTGTTCGACCAGTACGTCGATCCCCCAACGAGACAAGAACTCCGCCTGACGCACCAGCCCATCGGGTGCAGGGAGTTGATCGAAGCCGACGTCGGTGGTGATGTCCCACGATCCGGGCTCACGATAGGGATCGTCACCTCGCTCATGAGCTCGATACGTGCGGAGCCAGCCACCTCGGCGAGCGAGGGTCTCCGTCGCCGGCTCGCCATAGTCGAACACCACGAGACGAGCCGCTCCTCCATCCAGCACGGACTCGACCCATCGAACGGCTCGATCATGAACAGGAATCCGCTGGCCGGGCTCGACCGAGAGCGCCTCGGCCCAGGCCGGCGCCTCGGTGTCCACCAGCTCCTCGGCCATCGCAACGACGTACACCTCGGACCATCCGCTGTCGGTCCGTTCCAGGACACGGAACGGCAGGTTGTCCAGCAACTCATTGGCAATGACCACGGAGCCCTCGAGCGATCCGAGCTGATCCGCTCCCGAGGCACCGTTGCGGTTCCGATCGGCGATGTCGATGCTGCGCAACTGCCACGCCGCAGCACATGCGGGCGCAGCCAGTTCGAGCGATCGTTGCAGGGTGCCCGGGCCGCTGCCGGCGTCGATCACCACATAGGGATCAGGACAGCCGAGCTCTCGCCACCAGGCGTCGAGAGCACGAGCAAGGACGGCCCCGAAGAGCGGTCCCACCTCAGGGCTGGTGATGAAGTCGCCACGTCGGCCAGCGACGCCTCGACCCGAGGCGTAGAAGCCCTGTTCAGGATCGTACAGACAGCGATCGACATAGGCATCGAACCGCAGGCGCTGCTCCAAGGTTCTCCTACGGCAGGGCGAGATCTGCGAGCTTGGTGATGTCGCTCAGCGGGCCGATCAACACGGATCCGGTGACGATCGTGACGAACACCGTCACACCCAGGGCTGCCTGCAACGAGGGCGGAATCGAAATCCGGGAGTGGTCGCCGTCGGGAGCCGGCATGAACCACATCTGCTTGAGAATGGCGAGATAGTAGAACGCAGCGAAGACCGAGTTGACGGCGGCAATGATCGCGAGGGAGACGCCGGCCCCGGAGCCTCCATCGGTCAGGACCCGGAAGATCTCGAACTTCGCATACCAGCCACCGACGGGTGGAATGCCGGCCAACGAGAACAGGAAGAGGGTCATGGCGACCGTGAGTCCGGGGGCATAGTTGAACAGACCCCCGTAACTGCTGATCTCGCCCGAACCCGTCTTGCGGGCGGCGATGATCACGACCGCGAAGGCGCCGAGATTCATCGCGGCGTAGATGACCAGGTAGGTCACGACAGCCGAAGTGGCTTGGCCGGGCCGATCGCCGAAGACGGCAAGGGGAGCAAGCATGTAGCCAGCTTGGGCGACGCCGGAATACGCCAACATGCGGACGATGTTGGTCTGGCGAATCGCGATCAGATTGCCCACCGTCATGGTTGCCGCTGCCAGCACCCACATGAGCGGCTCGACCACATCGGCCTGCCCTGGGAAGCCGATGATGACCACGTTGAGGAGCGCAACGAAACCAGCTGCCTTGGACGCCACAGCCAGGAACGCCGTCAGCGGGGTTGGTGCACCTTCGTAGGTGTCCGGTGCCCAGGTGTGGAAGGGGACCGCCGACACCTTGAATCCGAAACCGACCACCGTGAACACGATGGCGAGGGTGAAAATGGGCTTCGACTCGCCGATCGACAACGCGGCGGCGATGTCGGTGAGTTTGGTACTGGCCGCCATCCCGTACAGCAGCGACATGCCGTACAACAGAAGCGCCGAAGCGAAGACGCCCATCAGCATGTACTTGAGGCCAGCTTCGTTCGACTTGAGGTCACGCTTGCGCCATGCGGCCATCAGGTACGCAGGGATCGATACCAGTTCGATGGCGACGAAGATGCTGACCAAGTCGCGTGCCGATGTCATGACCAGCATGCCCAGCACCGACGCCGAGATCAGCTGGTAGTACTCACTGTCGTAGTAGTCGCCCTCGAGCATGTAGTTGGTCGACAACAGGACGATGACATAGCCGCTCAGCAGAAAGAGTCCCTTGAGAACGAGCGAGTAGTTGTCGACGACGTACGCACCGTCCCACATGACCCGTGGAAGATCGCCTTGCTGATTCCAGAGGGTGAGGACGGGAACGAACGCAGCAAGGAAGACGAGGCTGGTGAGGCTTGGAATGATCCGTCGGACCTTCTCGAGTCCGATGACGTCGACCACCGTGACCAGTGCACCTCCCGCCAGCAGCACCAATTCCGGGGCCACTGCATGCCAGTCGATGTGGGGTCGAACGAACGGCGTCTGTTCGATCTGGGCCAGAACCCCACCGAACGAACTGCCAAGTAGGTTGGCTCCGATCACGGGGTCCCTCCGGGCAGGAAGGCACTCACCGCAGGGTCGGTCAGGTTGAAGATGATGCCGGGTACGAAACCGAACAGGACGATCAGGATCAGAAGTGGGATCCACGCAATCCACTCGGTCAACACGACGTCGTGGATGTGCGGATCGTCCTCGAACTCTTCACTCGGCGTGCCGAAGGCGGTTCGCTGGAGGAGCCACAGAAGATAGGCGGCGGCGAGCACGGTTCCGATGGCGGCGATCACCATGTAGACCCGGAACAGCGTCTGGTTGATACCGGCGGCAGGTTCGTAGGCGGCCAGGATTGCAGGGAACTCGCCCCAGAAACCGGCCAGGCCGGGGAGTCCGAGCGAGGCCATCACACAGAAGCCGAGGATCCATCCCAGGTGCGGGGCCTGGACCAGCAATCCACCCAATCGCTTGATCTCCAGCGTGTGGTACCGCTCCTTGACCGATCCGGCGATGAAGAAGAGCATGCCCGTGATCAGTCCGTGGGCGACCATGCCGAAGATGGCCGCATTGATGCCGAAGTCGGTCATGGTGGCGATGCCGAGCATGACGTAACCCATGTGTGCGACCGACGAGAAGGCGATCAGTCGCTTCATGTCCGTCTGGGCCAGGCAACCCAGCGCGCCGTAGATGATGCCGGCCACGGCCAGGCCACCGATGATTGGAGCCCAGTCGATGGCGGCGTCGGGAAGAATCGGCAGCGCTATTCGCACGAAGCCGTACGTTCCGAGCTTGAGCAGTACTGCGGCCAGGATCACCGAACCTTGCGTCGGCGCCTGGGTGTGGGCATCGGGCAGCCAGGTGTGGAAGGGGAACATCGGAACCTTGATGCCGAAGCCCATGAACATGCCGCCGAAGATCAACCACTGTGTCTGGCTGCCGATGTCTCGGCTGGCGACCTCTTGGGCCAGTCCCTCCATGCTGAAGGTGGTCGAACCCGTCACCCAGTACAGGGCCAGGAAGCTGACCAACATGAGCGCCGAACCGAACAGGGTGAAGAGAAAGAACTTGATGGCGGCGTACAGCCGATTCTCGCCGCCCCAGACCCCGATCATGAAGTACATCGGCAGGAGAACGACTTCGAAGAAGACGAAGAACAGCACCAGATCCTGAGCGACGAAGCTGCCCAACATGCCGGTGTGAAGTACGAGGATGAGGATCAGGAACGCCTTGGCGTTGCCCGGTTCGGGGATGTGGTTCCAGCTGTAGATGATGACCAGCGGCACCACCAACAGCGTCAGTGCGATCAGTGGGGCAGAGATCCCATCGATGCCAACCAGGTAACGAGCGTTGACGATGTCGATCCAATTGCGGTCGACCACGTAGTGGAGGTCGCTCCAGGTCTCGCTTCCCAGGTTGTAGAAGTCGATCACCAACCAGAACCCGATGGCGGCCGTGATCAACGACGTGCCCAGCGCTATCGTCTTGTGGTTCTCCTCCTGCTCGCTGGGGAGCAGCATCATGATCACCGCCCCGACGAGGGGGACGAACACCATGAGCGTGATGCCCCAGTCCTGGAGAAATGCGTTTTCCATACCCTTGTTCCTCTACCTGTGTGCTGCTCGGCCTACCACTACACCGCGATGATGAACACTGCAGCCAACACCGTGGCTGCGCCGAACATCAACGACGCGTACTGGCGTACCCGGCCTGACTGGACCTTGCGAAGGATTTCACCCGATTGCGATGCGCCGAGTCCGGAACCGTTGACGGCTCCGTCGATTGCGCCCTGATCGATGTACTTGTAGATGAACCGGCCGGTCGCAGTGGTTCCGCTTCCCACCCGGTCGATGAATCCATCGAGAACGTTCTGATTGAACCAGTAGGCGGCCTGAGCCATCCATCCCTTGGTCGATCCAGCGATCGTGCCCGTGTACAGATGGTCGAGGTAGTACTTCTCGACCAAGAGGGTGTGTCCGGCACGGATGAATCGGTTCTTGGCCACGAAGCTGTCCGTGTAGTCGGTGGCCATGGCGTCCTTGGCATAGAGACGCTTGTAGTAGACGTAGACCAGAGTGGCCGCTCCGAGTGCCAGCAACGTGGCCACGATGGCCAGGCTGAAACTGGGTTTGCCGTGATCTATGACAGGGAAGGTCGCGATGCCGGCCGGTTCCACCATCTCCTCGAACCAGAGCCCGATTCTGCTGCCGAGAACAGGCAACACCTTGGGAACGTTCAAGAAGCCGGCGAAGACGGCGCCTACCGCCAGGATGATGAGCGGCACCGTGATCCGATTTCCGGACTCATGGGGGTGGGCGTGCCCTCGGTAACGTCCGAAGAACGTGAGCCAGATCACCCGGGTCATGTACGCCGCCGTCATGGCCGCGGTCAGCATGCCGAACAAGAACGGGAGGTAGTAAGTTCCGTTGCCTCCGGTTCCCGGCCAGACGCCGGCGCCGACCAGGATCTCGTCCTTGGACCAGAAACCGGCGAGCGGCGGAATGCCAGCCAGGGCACCGGAGGCAATGACGAAGGTCCAGAACGTCTTGGGCATGTACTGCTTGAGCCCACCCATATCGGCCTTCATGTCGAAGCTGTGGTGGCAGGCGTGGCTGACCGAACCGGCCCCCAGGAACAGGCAGGCCTTGAAGATGGCGTGGGTGAAGAGGTGGAACATGCCTGCGGTGTAGGCCCCGACGCCGAGGGCCAACACCATGTAACCGAGCTGCGACACGGTGGAGTAGGCCAGCACCTTCTTGATGTCGCGCTGCACGAAGGCCAACATGCCGCCGCCGACACACGTGATGCCGCCCACGAGAGCCAGTGGGTTGATCGTGCTTCCCTCGATATCGAAACCGACGTAGAAGACCGGGTAGAGCCGTCCGATCAGATAGACCCCAGCCACCACCATGGTGGCGGCGTGGATCAGGGCACTGACGGGGGTCGGTCCGGCCATGGCGTCGGGAAGCCAGGTGTGCAGGATGAACTGGCCTGATTTCGACATGACCGCCGCAAGAAGACACAACGCCGCCACCATCAGGGTGTTCTGACTGATGGCGCCCGTGACCGCAGCTTCGTTGATGGCTCGGATGTCGAAGGTTCGGCCGGCTGCGAAGTAGAGAATGATCATGCCGATGAGCAGACCGATGTCGCCGACACGGTTGGTCAAGAAGGCCTTGAGCGCCGCGTCCGAGTTCGGCTTGTCCTCCCACCAGTGCCCGATGAGTGCGAACGAGCAGACACCGACCAATTCCCAGCCGACGATCATCTGCAGCGTGCTGCTGGAGAGGACGAAGAACAGCATCGAGGCCGTGAACAGCGACAAGAAGGCGAAGTAATGCGTGTAGCGGCGATCACCGGCGACGTAGTCCGTCGAGAAGATGTGCACGAGCATCGAGATGAAGGTCACCACAACCAGGAGCATCACCGATTGACCATCGACCATGGTGCCGACCTGGATGTCCGAGCCTCCGCTTGCAGCAGAACCGCCGTTCTCGAACCATGTCACCTGCGTGACCACCGGACACGGCGAGACGTGCGGAGCCTCACCCTCCTCGACGAAACCGAGAGCGGCCGGAGCCAAGGACTCCTCATCGGAGTGACCATCGTCGGCGTGGTTGGCGTCGTCGGTCAGGCAACTCACCCCGATGCTCTTGCCGTGCTCATCATCGGCAGACGCTGCCGCCAACTCCGGATCCCCATCGACGAAGGCGAGCGCCTCGCCGCCGCTGTCGTGGGAGTCGGCAACATCGCCGACGTAGGCAATCCAGTTACCGGCGATCGCCAGGGCGAAAAGGAACGAGGCCATGATGGCTGGAATCCCGATCCAATGAGCCGGGATACTCAGCCGCTTGCTGAACAGGAGAATCGCCACGAACGAAGCCGCCATGATGGCCGGCACGATCCAGACGATCTCGAAGATGCCGGGAACGGCGACGGGCGATTCGGTGGCGAGGAGTGGAAGAAAGGTGGTCACGTGGATTCTCGATCAGCCCTGGAGCAGGTCGGCTTCGGACACGTCGATACTGCGTCGGTTGCGATAGATCAACAGCACGATGGCCAGACCCACGCCAACCTCAGCGGCGGCAACGGCGATGATGAACAGTGCAAAGACCTGACCGGCGATGTCCTGATTGAACGATCCGAAGGCCACAAGGTTGATGTTGACCGCGTTCAAGATCAACTCGATCGACATCAGCACGAGTACGCCGTTCTTCCGGGTCAGGACGCCGTACACACCGATACAGAAGAGGATGGCGGCCAAGAAGAGGAATTGGTTGAGAAACATGATTCGTCGCTAATCCCTTCGGGCGACAACAACAGCGCCGATGAGGGCGGCCAGCAGGAGCACGGAAATCGCTTCGAACGGGACGATGTAGATCCCGAAGATGCTGTCGGCGACAGCCTCGGTCCCTTGGGGCACACGGTTATCGGGCAACTTGGCGTCGGAGAAGGCCTCCCACAGGGAGTAGCCCATGACGGCGGCCAGCACGACAGAAATCAGCGCACCAATCCACTTCTGGTCATGATCGAGGTCCGTCTCGGAACCGATCTGGGCCCGGGTCAACATCACCCCGAACAACAACAACACCATGATGGCGCCGATGTAGACCAGGATCTGGGTGGCGGCCGCGAACTCGGCTCCGAGGATCACGTACACGGCCGCCACAGCGGCCAGAACGATGAGCAGATAGAGCGCGGCATGCACCACGTTGTCCGTGGTCACCATCTTCAGCGCCGCCAGGATCGACACTGCGGCAATGGCCAGGAAGAACGAGTTGGTCACCCACACTTCGGTGTTGGTCATCTCGGCGGCCAGGATGCCCAAGCTGGTCATCGTGGCACCTTCTTGATCTTGACCTCGGCGCCGCCCTCGTAGGGCTCGAAATCCGGAACCGTCTCCATCCACTGGCCGAGACGCGTCTTGTCGTGGAGGAGATCAGCGATCTTCGGTTCGGAGTACTCGTACTCCGGGCTCCAGAACAACGCCTCGAATGGGCAGACCTCGACGCAGATCCCGCAGTACATGCAGAGCCCGTAGTCGATGTCGAACCGATCGAGCTTGTTGACCTGGCGCGGCTTTCCACCGGCCCGGCGCGGCGGGGCCAGTTCCTTGTGGCCCTCGATGTAGATGCACCAGTCTGGGCACTCCCGAGAGCAGAGCATGCACGCCGTGCAGTTCTCTTCGTGAAGGGCGATCACACCACGGGCCCGCGGTGCGGGATCTTCCTTCTCGTGGGGGTACTGCACGGTTTCGGCGCCCTTGGTGACCGTCTTGACGATCTCCTTGAACGTGACTCCGAGTCCACTCACGACTCCGGGAACGAGCGGCATCTAGAACACCACCTTCAGTACGCCAGTGGCGAAGATGTTGAGGAGCGACAGGGGGATGAGGAACTTCCATGCGAACTTCTGGAGTTGATCCTCACGGAAACGAGGGTAGGTGAAGCGGACCCAATAGATGATGAACGTCAACAGGAGCATCTTGGTCAGCATGACCAGCGGCCCGATGAAGTTCATCCAGTTCGAGTCCCAGGCAATGCCCAACAGATCGGTCACGAACGGTGGGACCGACCAGCCGCCGAGGAAGAGTACCGACGCCAGGAAGGCAAAGATGTTGGCGGTGGCGAACTCGCCGATGAAGAACATCAGGAAGCGGAAGCCCGAGTACTCGGTCATGTAGCCGGACACCAGTTCGGACTCGGCAATCGGCATGTCGAACGGGACCTGCGTCAGTTCGGCCTGCACCGCGATCATGAAGATCATGAACCCGACGAACTGGGTCAGGATGTACGGGTTGCCGATGGCACCCCAACCGAAGATCTCCTGCTGGTTCTGGGCAGCGATGATGCCCTGGAGGTTGAGGGTTCCGGCTTGGATGACCACGCCCACCACCGCGAGGATGAGCGGCAGTTCGTAGGCGATCAGCTGACCGGCCGCCCGCAGGCCGCCGAGCAGCGAATACTTCGATGCACTGGCCCAGCCGGCCATCAAGATACCGATGACCGACACCGACGATACAGCGAGCGCCAGATACACGCCCACGTCGATGTTGGTGAACGCAGCGTCGGGCCCGAAGGGAATGACCACCGCCAGCAGGAAGGTACTCATGAGCACCACATAGGGAGCGAGCGCAAAGACCGCACGGTCGGCCTTCAGCGGGAAGATGTCTTCCTTCTGGAGGTTCTTGCCCAACTCGGCCAACAACTGCATCGACCCATAGGGCCCGGCTTCCATCGGACCCAGACGGCTCTGCATGAACGAGACCATCTTGAACAGATAGAGATACACCGTGGTGCCGGCCGGGATCAGCACGGCGACGATCGCCATGACCAACTTGAACGCCGTCGTCTGCCACCACGCGAACTCCGCGGCGAGGAGCATCGAGATCATCGGTCGATATCCCCCAGGATGAAGTAGAGGCTGGCAAGGATGGTGATGACGTCCGGCACGTAGGTGCCCTTCAGCAACCACGGTGAAATGGACATGTTGGAGAAGCTGGCCGATCGGATCTTGACCCGGAACGGTTCGAGGCCTCCCTGGCTCACCACGTAGTAGCCCATGACGCCCAGCGGGTTCTCGGTCTCGACGTAGGCCTCACCCTCGGGCACCTTGATGATCCGGGGAACCTTGGCCATGATCGGTCCCGACGGCATCGAATCGAGCAGCTGTTCCACGATCAGACAGCTCTCTCGAACTTCCTGGAGACGGACCCAGTAGCGGGCGAAGGAGTCGCCATCGGGGTGCGTCCACACTCGCCATTCGACATCGTTGTAGGCCAGGCCCGGATGGGCCCCGTCCCGGCGCAGATCCCAATCGACTCCGGAGCTACGGATGTTGGCACCGGACAGACCGTAGGAAAGGCCGACGTCGGCCGGAATCACACCGATGCCTCGGGTTCGGGCCTGGAAGATCTCGTTGCCGAGGATCAGATCTTCCATCTGATCGCAGAATTTGCGAATCTCTCCCAACGACTGTTTGGTCTCGGCCAGCCATCCGGCGGGAAGGTCGTCCTTGACACCACCGATTCGGTCGAAGTTCGGGTGGAACCGCCCGCCGGTCGCCGACTCGATCTGGTTCAGGATGTGCTCCCGGTCCCGGAACGCGTAGAAGATCGGGGTCACCGCTCCCAACTGGACGCCCATGTCACCGAGGAACAGTGTCACGTTGGCGATCCGAGCCAGCTCGAAGAGGATCGTCCGGATGTGCCGGGCGCGAGGCGGAGCCTCGATGTCCATCAGCTGTTCGGCGGCCAAGATGAACGGGACCTCGTTGGCGAAGCTGCCCAACCAGTCGATGCGGTTGATCAGCGTCGTGACCTGTGGGTAGGTCCGTACCTCGGCCAGCTTCTCATAGCCCCGGTGCATGTAGCCCATCACCGGATCGGCCTCGATCACCTGCTCGCCGTCGAGTCGGGCAACGATACGGAGGGTCCCGTGGGTGGCGGGATGCTGCGGGCCGATGTTGAGCGTCATGCCCTCGGCCTCGAGCTCCACGTTCACTCGGGCGTCGGCCGCTTGGGCTGCGATGTAGGCCAGTTGTCGACGATCGGAGATGGCGGTCATAGCGTGTCCTCCGGATTGTCGGTAGAGGGCGAGTCGTCGCTCGGACCCGGCATGGGTTCGACGTCGACGATGCCGGGCCAGGGCTTCACCAGCCGAGCCAGCAACGGGAAGTCCTTGCGCAGCGGATAGCCCTCGAAATCGCCGGGCAGGTACAGATTACGCAGACCGGGATGGCCGAGAAAGTGGATGCCGAACATCTCGTTCACTTCTCGCTCGTGCCAATTGGCGCCCGGATAGACGCTGGTCCAGGTCTCGACGCTCAGGTCGCCGTCGCCGGTTCCGGGAACGTCGACCTTCACCGTCAGCCCGAGATTGGTGGTCAGACTGTGAACTCTCGCAAGGACCTGGAAACGGCTGTCTCCACCGGTCGTTCCCGAGCCCAGTTCCACCGAGGCCGCAGCGCTGGCCTCCGGATCGAGTTTCTTGTCGACCTCGGCGTCGAGCGATCGCCCGAAGGGCGAGGGCAGCCAATCGATGGCAGAGAGCCAGTTGAAGTAACGGAAGCGCTGACGCTCCCGCAGGTACAGGGCCGTGTCACCCCACGCCTCGGTGGCAACTCGAATGGTCAGATCCTTGCCCGGTACGAGATCGGATCCGACGAACGCGTCGCCGAGTTCGGCCGAAAGTGCCTCGAGCAGCGCTCGGCGCGCCTCGTCTACCACCTCTTCGGTGGTGTCAGCTTCCGAGGGCAAGGGGATCCCCCTTCCACTTCTCGGCCATGTCCTCGTTCTGGATCATCTCCTGGAGGAGCACGATGCCTTCGAGCAGGGCTTCGGGCCGAGGTGGGCAACCCGGAACGTACACATCGACGGGAATGATCTGGTCAACGCCCTTGGTCACCGAGTAGCTGTCCCAGTAGGGCCCGCCACAGTTTGCACAAGAACCCATCGAGATCACGTACTTCGGTTCGGGCATCTGCTCGTACAACCGCCGAATGGCCGGAGCCATCTTGTCGGTGACGGTTCCCGACACCACGACCAGATCGGCCTGCCGCGGGCTGGCCGGCAGCGGGATCACCCCGAGGCGCATGACGTCGTAGCGGGGCGAACCGAAGGCTGCACCCATCTCGATCGCACAACACGCAAGTCCCCACTGGTAGACCCAGAGCGAGTACTTGCGACTTGTGTTCAAGAGCGCGGTGAGCGACTTGGGAAGCTTCCCTGACTCAACCAGACCCATGCAGACTGCCTCTCTCCCGAACCCTCAGAACTTCCGACTGACCCACGACCACCGACTGACCATCACTACTGAACGAGACATGCGGCGTGCGCCAAGAGATGCCGCCAACAACACCGGGTCACACCCAGCGCAACACACCCTTGCGCCAGGCGTACGCCAAGCCGAGGGCCAGAATGAAAATAAAGATCATCATCTCGATGAGTCCGAACATCCCATAGGCCTCCAACCGGGTCGCCCACGGGAAGATGAACACGGCCTCGACGTCGAACATGACGAACAACAGCGCAAAGATGTAGTAGCGGATCTGACTCTGGGACCAACCGCTGCCTACAGGATCGACACCGCTCTCGTAATTCTCGAGTTTTTCCGCCGTCGGACGGTCCGGGCGAATGAAGCTTGCGAGCCCAATGAACGTCGCGACAAGCCCGAAGGCAACGACGCCGAAAAGACCGACGATGAGGTAGTCACGCAGGAAGTCCGACACGGCACCGGATGCTACCCCTCAGAGCGCCTTCGACCAAAGCTCTGGGCGCGGAAGTTCTGTCGAGTTCATGAAGATGAGGTGATATCGAGGCCGAACAGCTCACTGAAACGGGCCTCGTACTCGGCGTCATCCACGATCGCCCCGAGGGCAACCCAGTCCTCGTCGCTGATCTTGGCACGATTCTGCGAGAGTTCGACTCCACCCCAACCACAGGTCCATCGCAGCCGGGGACTGTCGGTCGTCGCAGCCTCGAAAATGACGTCCGCGACCTCGGCCGGCTGCCCCGGTGTCTGCAGTCCCTTGGCGTAGAACGCGAACAACCGCCGATAGTGCGCATCGTAGGCGCCCGTCTCGTTGGGGGCCTCGGTGTTCTTCGCCATGATGGCCGTCCAGACGATCCCGGGTTCGATGGCGGCCACCCGGATCCCGAACGCGGCCAATTCTTGCGCCATTCCCTCGGTCAAACCTTCCACTGCCCACTTCGACACGACGTAGGGCGACTGACCAATGGCGGCAATCCGGCCGGCGATCGACGACACGTTGATGATGCAACCACTCCCCCGCTCCCGCATTCGGGGCAACACGGCTTGGCTGCATCGCACGATGCCGTTGACATTGACGTTGAACACCTCGTCGTACCGTTCGATCGAACATTCCTCCATGACTGCATTGCCGCCGATGCCGGCATTGTTGACCAGGACGTCCACGTGGCCTGCGTCGTCGAGAATCTCGGCCACGGCTGCCTGGACCGAGGCGGTGTCGGCGACATCGCACACCACGGGATGCACGGTCACACCTCGTTCGGCTGCCATGGCTGCGAGCTTGTCCCCCTTGTCGAGGCTGCGCATCGTTCCGTAGACGGTCCAGCCCTTGGCCGCCAGATCGACGGCAGCGGCACGCCCGATGCCTGAATTGGAGCCGGTCACTACTGCAATGGTTTCGGTCATGGAGCGAGGCTAGAGCGCTCCCAGGCGCCAGACCAGCGTGTCGCACACAGCCGTCTAGGCTGTTCGCCATGAAGATCGGTCCGCTCGACATCCCGACCCCGGTCGTGCTGGCCCCCATGGCCGGGGTGACCAACGCGCCGTTCCGGCGGCTGTGTCGCCAGTTCGGGGGTGGCCTGTACGTCAGCGAGATGATCAGTGCTCGAGCACTGTGCGAACGCAACACCAAGACCGACAAGCTGGCCAGTTTCGCAGATGACGAGACACCACGGAGTCTCCAGTTGGCTGCGGTTGATCCGCACTACCTGGGAACTGCCGTCGGACTGCTGGTCGACGAGGACCGAGTCGACCACATCGATCTCAACTTCGGCTGCCCGGTCCGCAAGGTGACCAGGCACGGCGGGGGCGGCGCCCTTCCCTACAAACGGAAACTCTTCGCATCGGTCGTCGATGCTGCGGTTCGCAATGCTGGCACCGTGCCGGTGACGATCAAGATGCGGGTCGGGATCGACGACGACCACGTCACCTATCTCGAGGCGGGACGCATCGCCGAAGATCTCGGGGTGGCCGCTGTCGCCCTGCACGGCCGAACCGTGAGCCAGTTGTACTCCGGGACCGCCGACTGGACCACCATCGCCCGCTTGAAAGAGGCGGTCACCACCATCCCCGTGCTCGGCAACGGTGACATGGCGTTCGGTTGGCGATGGGGGGTTGCCCTCTGCGCCATGGAGGTGACCGACGCAACAGCCG
>ERZ888423.1601-NODE-1601-length-19120-cov-9.660687_pt1 | contig 19120 bp, 17 predicted proteins | sample MGYA00520523_ERZ888423 | MGnify/ENA primary metagenome ERZ888423 (study PRJEB32303, sample SAMEA104408611) | aquatic metagenome | biome: Brackish water; feature: Pelagic; material: water | place: Baltic Sea | collected 2014-06-08T10:24:00 | depth 30,27 m ...
TCTCGCCACGGCCGTCGATCGGCTGGCCGAGCGGGTTGACCACCCGGCCCATGAAGGCGTCGCCCACCGGAACCGACAGCACCTCACCGGTGCGCTTGACCTGTTGGCCCTGCTCGATCTTCTCGAATTCGCCCAGGATCACCGCGCCGATGCTGTGCTCGTCGAGGTTGAGCGCCACACCGAGGACGCCGCCGGGGAACTCCAGCAACTCCTGGGTCATCACCGAGGGCAGGCCCTCGACGTGGGCGATACCGTCACCGGCGTCGATGACGGTGCCGATCTCCTCGCGACCCGTGCCCGCCTCGAAGCTCGAGACGTAGCTCGCGATGGCGCCTTCGATGTCGTCAGCGGAGATTGTCAACTCTGCCATGGCTTTTCGTCTTCCTCTTCGTTCGTGGGTCGTGGGTGGTTCAGGGCTAGTCGGGCAGCTTGATCTCGGCTGCGGCCAGCCTGGAGGACAGCGTTCCGTCGATCACCTCGTCACCGACGGCGACCGACAGGCCGCCGAGCAGCGCGGGCTCGATATTGAGCTGTACCGAAACGGGGTGGTGGTAGATCCGGGTCAGCACCTCGGTGAGACGCCGGCGCTGCGCGTCACTCAAATCGGCTGCGGCGCCGACCTCGGCGACGATCTCCCCGCGGTGCGCGACCGCCAGTTCGGCGAGTTCCTGCACCGCGTCGTCTGCCCGCGTACCGCGCAGTAATTCCACGGTCTGGGCCACCAGTGCGGTGGCGGTGGGGTTGGCTCCGTTCGCCCCGCCCAGCACGGTGCCCAGCAGTGCGACCCGCTGTGCGGCCGGTTGGGAGTAGTCGCCGAGCAACGAACTCAACCGGGGCTGGGCGTTGAGGATGCGACCGAAGCGGAACAGCTGCTCTGCCACTTCGTCGGCTTGGCCATCCCGCTCCGCCCGGACCAGCAGTGCCAGCCTGGCGGCGTGCTCGATCGCGTCCATGAGGTCGCCGGTCCTCGACCAGCGCACCGAGACCGCGGTGTTGAGTAACTCGAGGGTGTTGGCACCGACTTTTCCACCGAGCAGTCCGGACAACATCCGCTGCTTCGCCGCCGTCTCACCGGTCGCTTCTGCCAGGTGCCGGGCCAGGATCGGCTCGCGCAGCAGCAGGTTATCGACCGACACCAGGTCTGCTGCGAGGCTGGACAACTCCTGCCCTGGCAGCGAGACCGCGATCGCATTGAACCGCTCGACCACAGCCCTCAGCGCATCACGGCTGGCCGAGCGCATACCCGTGGCTCCGATCTCCGGGGTGAATGCCGCCGGCGCCATCGCCTCCAACTCGGCCAGGAAACGGTCCACGGTGGCGGATTGGGCCTGCGGATCGGCCACGTGCGCGCGAACCAGATCGCCCGCCCGTCGCACCGACTCGCTGCCGAGATCCCCGCGGAGCTGGCGGATCGTCTGTGAGCGCAACAGGGAAACCTGCTGGGCTCCCTGAACCTTGATCCGCTCGGCCTCGACATCGGCTTGAGCCCGCAGCTGCTCGGTGATCCGCACCGAATCGGCACGAGCCTCCTCGACGACGTGCCGCGCGTCGGCCCGGCCCTCTTCGGCCCGCTGTGCGTGGTGCTGATCGGCCACCGCCAGCCGCTGGGAGGCTTTGGCGCTTTCCTCCAACTGATTACGCACGGCGTCCTGCTGTTTGGCCATCAGGCGGCGCACCGGGGGAACCACGAACTTCATCAGGAGCCAGACGATCACCCCGAAGCCGATGAGGTTTCCAATAAAGGTTGACATTGCCGCTACCGTCCCGTCGTCACCGACGTGCTCGACACGTCCACTCCGAGCACACGACTGGCCAGGGTCGCCGACAGTGTCTCCACCGAGGCACGCAGGTCGCCGGCGATCGCGTCACTGGACAGTTTGAGTTCTTCATTGGCCACCTGCACCGCGCCGGCGACCTCATCGTTGGCTTGCGCGCGCTTCTCGTCCACAACGCTGCGGCCTTCGGCCCGCGCCTCATCCCGGATGGCAGCCGCCTCGGAACGGCCCGCCGCCAACTCCTTGCGGTAGTCGGCATCCGCGGCGGCCTCCTGATCGGTGGCCCTGCGGTTGTCCTCGGTGGTCTTGGCCACCATCCGCTCGCGCTCACCGAGCACCTCCTGGATCGGCGGCACGACGAACTTGGCAATCACGCCGAGCACGATCAAGAAGATGGCCAGCACGAAGAAGAAGGTGCCGTTGGGGATGAGGAAGTTGCTGGTACCGCCCTCCTCAGCCGCCAACAGCGTGACGCCGGCTTCTCCTATTGCTGAGCCCATCGTGGACTAGGAGGCACCGGGGGTGGCGAACACGAACAGTGCCATGAACGCGAGGTTGATGAAGTACGCCGCCTCCACCAGACCAACGGTGATGAAGAACGGGGTGAACAGCCGGCCCTGCGCCTCAGGTTGACGGGCAATGCCGGAGATCAGGGCGTTACCGGCGATACCGTCGCCGATTCCGGCACCGATGGCGCCGCCGCCCAGGATGAGCCCGCCGCCGATCAGGGCGCCGGCGACGATTTGTGGGTCTGCCATTACTTATCCTCCTTGATTGCTGGTAGGTCTGCTACCAGGGCTGTGGGTGGTTCGGGGTCGAAACGAACGCCTTTAGTGGTGCTCCTCATCCAGTTCCATGGACTGGCTGAAGTACAAAATCGTCAGCAGCGAGAAGATGAACGCCTGGATCAGGCCCACGAACAGGTCGAAGCTCTTCCAAATCGCGTTGGGCGCCCACATGATGTAGGCCGGGAACAGCGCGATCAGGGACACCATGATGCCGCCGGCGAAGATATTGCCGAAAAGACGCAGCGACAGCGAGATCGGCTTGGCGATCTCCTCGACGAGGTTGATCGGCGCCAAGAAAGCTACGTGACCCTTGACCACCTTGATCGGATGGCCGATCAAACCGCGCCGCCAGATCCCGGCCGCGTGGTAGCAGAGGAACACGAACAGCGCGAGCGCCAACACGAAGTTGATATCCGAGGCCGGCGGTTTCAGCAGCTCATGCGTCCCGCCGTCGGCGGTGCCGTACTGCACCGGAAGCACGGCGATCCAGTTCGAGATCAGGATGAAGACAAAGAGCGTCACCGCCAGCGGAAGCACGAACGGGGCGATCTTCATACCGATCGCACCCTCGATCTGACCGCGCATCTGGGTGGTGATGGCCTCCCAGAACAACTGGACGCCGCCCGGCACCCCGGTCGAGGTGACCTTCGCGCGCAGGAAAAAAGCCAGCGCCAGCGTGATCGCTGCGGCGATGGCCGTGGCGAGGACCGTGTCGGTGTTGACGGTCATGCCCAACCAGGTGGCCGTGGTGTGGTGGCCGACCTCGATCGCGCCCTCGGCGAGGATTCGTTCGGTCATGGTGCTCAATCCTTGAACATATTGTCGGCAGGTGAGGCGGTATTGGAATAAGAATCAGCGGTGCCGCCCTCGGAGACCGGACCGTCCGGCTCGCCGGTGCGGATTTTCTTCCACACCGGCAGTGCGGTGGCAAGCACGAGAACAACCTGGAACAGCGCCAAGCCGAAAACGACGCCCAGCCCGAGTGGGCGGAAGACGAAGGCGATCGTCAGCCCGACCGCGGTGATGATCAGCAGCCGGGTGGCCGAGTTGAGGGCCATCTTCTTCTTGAGTGGGTGGTCGCCCGCCGTGATCGAGGCAACCGAGCGCTGCACCAGCAGCGCGTTGACCAGACCCAGGCACAAACCGATCCCGAAGAACACCCCGAACATGGGGTAGCCGGCCCAGGCCGACAGACCGATCGCCACCACCGTAAGTAGGCCGCATACGGCCAGAAGCCGGGCCGGCCGGAAGGCAACGGATGGAAACACCAACGGCGCATCAGGCGCTGGCGTCGTCACACGTCCACCCACAATCCCGTCAGTCTGAAAAGTCGGCCCGATCGGGGCGCGCAACGGCACGGTACCACATGGAAAATCGGCCGAAATCGACCTACTACTTACCGTCGTAAAGGCTGTCGTACAGCGCCGTCAACTCGTCGTCGTCAGGCATGTTCTCCCCACGCAGCAGCGGAATGATGGTGACCACGACCGCCACCGCGATGGCGGCGAGCATCACCGCGCCGGTGTAGCGCGGGTCGAAGAAAATCGTGCTGGCGGCGCCGAGTGCGACCAGCCCGACCCACAAATAGATGAGCAGCACCGCCCTGCGGTGCGAATGTCCGATCTGCAAGAGCCGGTGGTGCAGGTGCATCTTGTCCGGACTGAACGGGCTGCGGCCCGCCCTGGTGCGCCGGACGATCGCCAGCAGCATGTCCAGGGCCGGCACGAACATCACCGCCACCACCAGCAGAAAGGGTGACAGCAGGGCGAACACGTCGCGTGCCCCGTAGGCGCTCTGCGAGATGGGTCCGGCAGCCGTGGTCGAGGCTGCCGCGAGCATCAGGCCGATCAGCATCGACCCGGAGTCGCCCATGAAAATCTTGGCCGGGTGGAAATTGTGCGGGAGAAAGCCCAGGCAGGCGCCGGCCAGCACTACCGAGATCACCGCCGGCGGGTAGAACAGCACGTCGCCGCCGTGGTCACGTAACAGGCCGACCGAGAAGATGCAGATCGCCATCGCGGTGATCAGGCCCAGCCCGGCGGCCAGCCCGTCCAGGCCGTCGACGAAGTTCATCGCATTGACCACCGCGACCGTCAACGCGAGCGTCAGCAGAATGGATGAGGCCTGATCGAGCACGATGGTGCCGATGCCGCCGAACGGGATATAGAGCACGCTCCAGGCGACTCCCATGGTGACCAGCACACTCGCCGCGGTGATCTGGCCGGCGAATTTCGTCAGCGCATCCAGGCCCCACCGGTCGTCGATCAGCCCGATACCCATCACCAGACCGCCGGCGATGACCACCGCCGGCATTCCGGAGGAGTAGACGAAGCCGCGGGTCAGCGCGGGAAGCTGGGATGCCAGGAAAACCGCGGTGACGACCCCGGCGTACATGGCCAGCCCACCCATCCGCGGGGTGGGTTTGAGGTGGACGTCGCGCTTTCGCGGATAGGCGACCGCGCCGAGCCGGGTGGCCAGTACCCGGACGCCACCGGTCGCGAAGTACGTGACGATCGCGGCGGTCAGGCCGACGAGAGCCAACTCCCGCAACGGAACACCGGCGCCCTGATCGGAAAGCGCGAGCAGCGTGACCATTGGATTCAACGGTACTTCAGTGGGCCGGCGCGGCGACGGTCACGGGGCCAACTCGCCGAGGTCGACGCCGAGGACATCCGCAATCGCCTGCGCACCGACCGGCCCCTCGCGCAGGATGCGCGGCGCCGGACCGGTGAGGTCGAGGATGGTGGAGGCCGCCTGCTGCGGGGACGGACCACCGTCGAGGTAGACGTCGACGAGGTCACCGAGTTGGCGCTGGGCCTCGGCTGCGGTGGTGGCTGGCGGCTGACCGGAGATATTGGCGCTGGAGACCGCCATCGGCCCGGTCTGCCGCAGCAGTTCCAGTGCCACCGGCTGCAGCGGCATCCGCAGCATCACGGTGCCGCGGGCATCGCCGAGATCCCACTGCAGCGACGGCGCCTGTTGCACCACCAGACTCAGCGCTCCCGGCCAGAAGGCCCGAACCAGTTCCCGGGCGGTGTCGGGCACGTAGAGGACCAGGCCGTCGATGGTGTGCCAGGAGCCGACCAGCACGCCGACCGGCATATCGCGGCCGCGGCCCTTGGCCGCGAGCAGAGCCGCGACCGCCCGGCTGTCGAAGGCGTCGGCGCCGATCCCGTACACGGTGTCGGTGGGCATGACGACCAGCCCGCCGCTCTTGACCGCCGCGACCGCTGCGGCGACGGCATCGGAACGGTTGCCCGGGTCGCGGCAGTCGAACAGTTGCGTCACGTCATCTCCGGTTTCCGGCGGCCTGTCACGAACCGGGGCCGCCCGGTCAGGTCACGGTGGGCCGTGACATCGACGAAAGCGCCGGTGGCGCGAACCGTTTCCACGGTCGCCTCCGATGTGGTGTCATCATGCTCGACCGCCAGCAGGCCGCCGGGCCGCAGCCAGTCGACGGCCCGGCGAGCCACCGGCGCGATGACCGCCATACCGTCGATCCCGCCGAACAGCGCGTGCGCCGGATCATGCCGGGCAACTTCGGGTTCCAACACCACCCCGACCGGGATATACGGCGGGTTGGCGACCACCAGATCGACCCGGCCGTCGAATTCGGGCAGCAGGCACGGGTCGGTCACGTCCCCCCGCACGATCCGGACCCCGGTCGATGCTGCGTTACGCCGCGCATAGTCCAGCGCGGCGTCGTCGTCGTCGATCGCCACCACCCGGGAGCCGGGTCGGCCGGCAGCCAACGCGATCGCCAGCGCACCCGAACCCGTGCACAAGTCCAGGATCACCGGATCCGGCGGAAGCTTCTGCGCGAGAGCCCATTCCAGGAGCGCCTCGGTTTCCGGGCGCGGAATGAACACGCCGGGGCCCACCTGCACCTGCACCGGACCGAAGGCCGCAGTACCGGTGATGTGCTGCAACGGAATCCGCTGGGCCCGGGCGGCGACCGCACCGGCGAAGCGCTCGTGGAAGCCGCCGGTGTTCGGGTCCAGCAGCGCCAGCCGGCCCCGCTCGGTGCCGGCCGCGTACGCGGCCAGGAGCTCGGCATCGGTTCGCGCCGAGTCGATGCCGGCCTGCGCCAGTGTCGCCGTAGCGGAGGCGATCGCCTCGCGCACGCGCGGGTTCATGCCTGCTGCAGCCGAGACTGCTTGTCGGCGGCTGCCAGGGCGTCCAGCAGGGCGTCGAGGTCGCCGTCGAGGACCTGGTCGAGGTTGTGGGCCTTGAAGTTGATCCGGTGATCGGCGATCCGGTTCTCCGGGAAGTTGTAGGTCCGGATCCGCTCGGAGCGGTCGACGGTGCGGATCTGACTGGCCCGGTCCGCCGAGGCGTCCGCCTGTGCCTGTTCCTCTGCCAGCGCCTGCAGCCGGGCCGCCAGCACCTGCATGGCACGGGCCTTGTTCTGCAACTGGGACCGTTCGTTCTGGCAGGTGACCACGATGCCGGTGGGCAGGTGGGTGATACGCACCGCGGAATCGGTGGTGTTCACGCCCTGGCCGCCCTTGCCCGATGACCGGTAGACGTCGATGCGCAGGTCGGATTCGTCGATCTGGACCTCCTCGACCTCGTCGGGCTCGGGGTAGACCAGCACCCCGGCCGCCGAGGTGTGCACCCGGCCCTGCGATTCGGTCACCGGCACCCGTTGCACCCGGTGCACCCCGCCCTCCCACTTCAGCCGCGCCCACACGCCGTCGGCCGAATCGCCCTTGGCGGCGATCGAAATGGTGGCTTCCTTGTAACCGCCCAGATCGGAGAATGTCTCGTCCAGGACGGTGACGGTCCAGCCACGCCGTTCGGCGTAGCGGATGTACATCCTGGCCAGGTCGGCGGCGAACAGCGCCGACTCCTCCCCGCCTTCGCCGGACTTCACCTCCAGCACGATGTCATCGGGGTCGTGCGGATCGCGCGGGGCCAGCATGTCGGTGAGCTGATCGTCGAGTTCGGCAACCCTGGCCTGCAGTTCGGTGACCTCCGCGGCGAACGACGCATCGTCGGCGGCCAGTTCACGGGCGGCCTCGAGGTCGCCGCGCGCCGTCTCGAGCTTGCGGAAGGTGGCCACGATCGGCGCCAGCTGGGCGAACCGCTTGCCCACCCGCCGGGCGTTGACGGCATCGCTGTGCAGCTCCGGCTGGGACAGTTGACGTTCGAGGTCGGCGTGCTCGGTCAGCACGGCTTCGATCGCAACAGCGGGGGCGCTCTGCGTCATCGTCCGTCCTCTCGCACTGTCGGTTGAGTTCGGTACCTGAACACAGACCGACGCCCGGACTCGCGCAACGGCGAGCGCGGGCGTCGGCGCGAAAGCTAGCTGTCGGCCGACGCCGCGTCAGCCTCAGGCGCCCCGGTGGTCTGCTTGGAACCGGGCCGCTTGCCGTAGCGCTTCTCGAAGCGCGCCACCCGGCCGCCGCTGTCGAGGATCTTCTGCTTGCCGGTGTAGAAGGGATGGCACTGGGAGCAGACCTCGACCACGATGTGGCCGCTCTCCTTGGTGCTGCGCGTGGTGAAGGTGTTGCCACAGCCGCAGACCACGTTGGTCTCGACGTAGGCGGGATGAATGCCGCTTTTCATGGTGTCCTCTGCATTTCGTGGTCGCCGGGTCGCCTGATCCGATGGCGTGAACCGGTACCGGAGGGGGTCGTGGCCATTATGCCAGTCCGGCTGCCACCAGCCCAAACCGCGGTCAGACGCGACGGTAGTCCCGGGTCCTGGGCTGACGGGTCCACAGCTGACCGGCGGGCACGTCGAGGCCCTGTTCGGTCAACCGTCGTTTGATGATCTTGTTGGTCGCGGTGGCAGGCAGGTCCTCGGCGATCCACACGTGCCGGGGCCAGGCCTTCGGCGAAAGGTCCGGCTGAGCGGCCAGGAACTCCCCGAACTCCGCCGGGGTCAGCGTCGCCCCGTCGCGCAGCACCACCGCGGCCATCACGGCGTCACCGACCACATCGTCGGGTACCGCGTAGACGGCGACCCGGTTGACCGGCTCGCACCGATGCAGGATCCGCTCGATCGGGGCGCAGGCCAGATTCTCGCCGTCCACCCGCAGCCAGTCGCCGGTGCGCCCGGCCAGGTAGATCCAGCCCTCGGTATCGCGGTAGGCGAGGTCACCGGACCAGTACATACCGTGACGCAACCGCTCGCCGGTGGCCCCCGGGTCGTTGTAGTACCCGCCGAACAGTCCGGCCCCGGTGGTGTTGACGATCTCGCCGATCGCCTCCCGCGCGTTGGCCAGCGCGCCGGTCTCGTCGAAGTGCGCCGCCGGGCACTCCCGGAGAGTCTCGGGGTCGTAGATGGCCACCCCGGGGAATCCGCGGCCGACGGAGCCGGGTGGGCAGTCGTCGTCACGGGTGATGATGACTGCCCCCTCGGTGGAACCGAACCCGTCGGACACCGTGCATCCGAAGCGGCTGCCGAAGTCGGCGATATCGCGCTCGGCGGCCTCATTGCCGAATGCCACTCGCAGCGGGTTGTCGTGATCGTCGGGCTGCTCGGGCGTGGCCAGCACGTAGGCCAGCGGTTTGCCGACGTAGTTCAGATAGGTCACCCCGTAGCGGCGAAGGTCACCCAGCAGTCCGGAGGCCGAGAAGGTGGCCGGCACCATCGCCGCACCGGCGGTCAGCGCCACCGACCATCCGGCCATCACGGCATTGGAATGGAAGAGCGGCATCGACAGATAGCACACGTCGGCGGCAGTGATGTCGAACCGTGCGACCAGGGCCGACCCGGCGAACGGCACCATCATGTGGGCCATCCGCACCGCCTTGGGCTCCCCGCTGGTCCCGGAGGTGAAGATCAGCATGAAGGTATCGGTCGGCGCGGCCTCGCGGTGCGGGACCAATGCACCGGCCAGGTCCTGTCGCCGCTGCCAATGCTCGGAGTCGACGTCGAGCACCCGCACCCCGGGCAGCACCAGGCCCTCGAGCAGATGCCGGTGAGCAGCGTCGGTGAGCAGGATCTGGCAGTCGGCCACGGCGATATCGCGGGCCAACCCGTCCCCGCGCCGGGTGGTGTTGATCCCGCACAGCACGTACCCGCCCAGGCCCGCGGCCGCCATCGCGGTCAGCATTGCCGGGGTGTTGCCCAGGACGGTCCCGACGTGCAGGGGACGATCCGGATCGGCAAGCGCGATCAGGGCCGCGGCGTGCCGGGTCGCCTCTTCGAGGTGGGCAGCCCAGGTCCACTCCCGGTCGCCGAACCTGACGCCCACGCCGCCGTCGGCGAGACGTTCCCGGAGCAACTGCTGGACGGTATCGGCCACAGCACCGGCTCAGACGTCCGCGCGACCGGCGAGCACCATATGACGGACTAGTTGGAGTCCATCGCGCCCGGTGCCGTCTTGGACACCTGGACCAGGAACTCGTAGTTCGTCTTGGTCTTTCGCAACTGGCTCATCAACAGGTCGATGGCCTGATGGCTGTCCAGACCGCTCAGCACCCGGCGCAGCTTGTGCACGACGGCGAACTCGTCGGGCGACAGCAGCAACTCGTCCTTACGGGTCCCGGACGGGTTGACGTCGACGGCCGGGAACACCCGGCGCTCGGCGATCTTTCGGTCCAGCTTGAGTTCGGCGTTGCCGGTGCCCTTGAACTCCTCGAAGATCACGGTGTCACCGGTGGAGCCGGTCTCGACCATCGCGGTGGCGATGATGGTCAGTGAACCGCCGTCCTCGATATTGCGGGCCGCGCCGAGGAACCGCTTGGGCGGGTACAGCGCGGTGGAGTCCACGCCGCCGGACAGGATGCGCCCGGAGGCCGGCGAGGCGTTGTTGTAGGCGCGGCCCAGCCGGGTGATCGAGTCGAGCAGGACCACGACGTCCTTGCCCTGCTCGACGAGACGCTTGGCGCGCTCGATGGCGAGTTCGGCGGCCTGGGTGTGATCCGACGGCGGCCGGTCGAAGGTCGAGGCGATCACCTCGCCCTTGACCGAACGCTGCATATCGGTGACCTCTTCGGGGCGCTCGTCGACGAGCACCACCATGAGATGGCATTCCGGGTTGTTGCGGGTGATCGCATTGGCGATGTCCTGCATGATCGTGGTCTTGCCAGCCTTGGGGGGCGAGACGATCAGCGCACGCTGACCCTTGCCGATCGGCATGATCAGGTCGATGACGCGGGTGGTCAGCCGCTCCGGGGTGGTCTCCAGGCGCAGCCGCTGGTTGGGGTACAGCGGCGTCAGCTTGTTGAAGTCGGGTCGGTTGCGGGCCGCTTCGACGGGGCCGCCGTTGACACTGTCGAGCCGCACCAGCGGGTTGAACTTCTGGCGCTGGTTCTGGTTTCCGCCGTCACCGCCGCCGTCGCGGGGTACCCGCACCGCGCCGGTCACGGCGTCGCCGCGACGCAGTCCGTTCTTGCGGACCATGTTCATCGACACGTAGACGTCGTTGGGGCCGGCCAGATATCCGGAGGTGCGCACGAATGCGTAGTTGTCGAGGACGTCGAGAATGCCGGCGACCGGCTGGACGACATCGTCCTCGCGCAGTTCGGCCTCGCCGCCGCCCTCACCGGGGTTGCGCTCGCCGCGGCGGCGCCGATCGCGGAACCGCCGGCCGCGCCGGCCGCCGCGGCCGTCTCCGTCGTCATCCCGGTTCTGCTGGTTGCCCGAATCACCGCCCTGTTCGCCCGAGTCGCGGGCCTGGGTCTCGCGGTTCTGGGTCTCGCGGGTCTGGGTTCGGGCCTCGCCACCGTCGGCGCCGTCCCGGGCCGGGCGCTGGCCGCGGTCTCGGGCGGGACGCTCGGCCCGACGGTCGCCGGCCTGCTGTCCGCCCGGTTCTGATCCGTCCTGCTTATCCGGCTGCTTGTCCGGCTGCTTGTCCGGCTGCTTGTCCGGCTGCTTGTCCGGCGCGGAGGCGTCGGTGCCGTCCTGCCGGGTGGGGCCGGCCGATTCCGCCGGGCCGGGGTTGTTGCCCTTACCTCCGCCGTTGCGGGGGCCGCTCTGGACTTCCCGGATGGCCTCGATCAGATCGCTCTTGCGCATACCCGAGGTCCCTTTGACGCCGACCTGGCTGGCCAGGGCGCGCAGTTCGGGCAGCACCATGGTGGCCAGTGAGCCACCGGCCGATGCCTTCGCAGCGGGTTCGGCGGGGCTCCCGGGGTTCACGGCGGCCGACGAATCGGTCTTCGGGGTGGGGTCCTGCGCCGTGATGAGGTCCGTTTCGGTCACGGATTTCCTTTCTTCCCTCGCGGTCTCATCTCGCGGGGGTTTCCTGCGTTCAGCCGATTGACCGAACGCGCAAGCTCACCGTCATCGGTGTCGGTGGGTCACCCGGTCGGCGGCCGTACGGCCTACCTCCGGCCCACTGGATCAGACACGTAAAGGCTTGATGATCGTCCTAGTGTTGGCGCATTACCTACGCTGCAATAGCTGGACGCACACGAGGATAGTCGGCTCAGCGGCCGGTTGCAACAACGGCTCACCTGTGGGCTCACCGGCGCCACTCCGGCGTGGCGGCCGGCACTCCTGAACTCCAGCGCACCGGTTCCCCGATGGCCATCTCCTCGACGGCAAAGCCGCCGGACCGGCCGAACTCGATCGCGTCGGTCGGCAGATCGCGGCCATCAGTCAATGCCAGCACCGACGGGCCGGCGCCGGAGAGCACGGCGGCCACCCCGTTTCGGCGCAGGAAGTGCAGGAATTCCGCCGACGCCGGCATCGCCGAGGCGCGCTGCGGCTGATGCAACAGGTCCTCGGTGGCCGCCATCAACAGATCCGGACGTTCGGTGAGCGCCACTACCAGCAAAGCGGCCCGGCTGATGTTGAACCGGGCGTCGGAGTGGCTGACCCGGTCCGGCAGAACCGCCCGGGTCTCCGCGGTGGAGGACCGCACGCTGGGGATCGCCGGAAACAGCCGGATGTCGCGGTGCAGTCGCAATGGGGCCGCGAAGTAGCCGGGAAGTGCGTCGGCCGGACCGGCCGGCGCCCCGGTCCAGGACACCACCGCACCGCCCAGCACTGAGGCTGCGGCATTGTCCGGGTGACCCTCGAACTCCCCGGCAAGCTGGATCAGCTGCGCCGAACTCAACGGCTGCAGATCCATCTGCGCCACAAGGCCGTTCGCGACAGCCAAGCCACCCACCACGGCCGACGCCGAGGATCCGAGGCCCCGCGAGTGCGGAATTGCGTTGCGGCAGCGGACAATCAGACCGCCCACGTCGACACCGAGGGCAGCCAGACCACGACGCAAGGCGCGGACCACAAGATGATCGCCGCCGCCGGACACCTCCCCCGCTCCCTCCCCCTCGACCTCGATCACAAGGCCGTCGGCGGCGGTCTGAACGACGATGTCGTCGTAGCGGCCCAGCGCCAGGCCCAACGAGTCGAATCCCGGACCCAGATTCGCGCTTGAGGCGGCTACCGACACCTGTGCGATCAGCCCGGCGGGCAGCGTCAGCGTCACCGCTACGCCTCTGTGCCAAGCCCCAGTGCCGCGACCACGGCAGCCGGGTCGACGGGCAGCGGGGTGACTTCCGGCATGCCGCGCAGTGCGGTGTCGGGATCCTTCAAGCCGTGGCCGGTGACCGTGCACACCACCGTCGAACCGGGCTTGACCCAGCCGTCCTCAGCCGCCTTGAGCAGGCCGGCGACACTGGCAGCCGAGGCGGGCTCGACGAAGATTCCCTCTTCGCGGGCGAGCAGGTGGTAGGCCTCCAGCAGTTCCTCGTCGGTCGCCGCCAAGAAGCGGCCGCCGGACTGCTCCTTAGCCGCCATAGCGCCGTCCCAAGACGCCGGGGAGCCGATCCGGATGGCGGTGGCCAGGGTCTCGGGCTTGCTGACGGGGTGGCCGAGCACCAGGGGTGCCGCACCGGCAGCTTGGGTACCGAGCATCCGCGGCAGGCTGTCACTCACTCCGTCGCGGCGGTACTCGGTGTAGCCCCTCCAGTACGCGGTGATGTTTCCGGCGTTGCCGACCGGCAAAGCGTGCACATCCGGCGCGAAGCCGAGGGCGTCGACGATCTCGAAGGCCGCCGTCTTCTGGCCCTCGATGCGAACCGGGTTCACGCTGTTGACCAGAGAGATGGTCGGGTAGTCGGCGGTCAGCTTGCGAGCCAGTTCCAGGCAGTCGTCGAAGTTGCCGTCGATCTGAATGATCTTGGCACCGTGCATCACCGCCTGCGCCAACTTGCCCATCGCGATCTTGCCCTGCGGGATCAGCACTGCGCAGGTGATGCCGGCCCTCGCGGCGTACGCAGCGGCACTGGCGGAGGTGTTGCCGGTCGATGCGCACAGCACGGCCTTCTGCCCCCGCGCGACCGCTTCGGTGACTGCCATAGTCATGCCGCGGTCCTTGAACGACCCGGTCGGGTTGAGGCCCTCGACCTTGATATGCACGGTGCAGCGGGTCTTTTCAGAGAGCCGCGGGGCGGGCACCAGCGGTGTGCCGCCTTCCAGCAGCGTCACCGCGGTCCATTCCGCGGCCATCGGAAGGCGATCCCGGTAGGCCTCGATCAGGCCCGGCCAGGAGCATCCGGCGCGGCCACGGCAGTCCGCAAACCCTCGCGTACGAAGCTGATCGCTCATTCGCTGGTTCCCTCCATCCGGAGCACGCTGGTGACCTCGTCGACCACGTCGAGGTCGGCCAGGGCGGCCACCGTCTCGGACAGGGCCGCATCGGTGGCCCGGTGGGTGACCACGACGATGCGGGCTCCGGTCAACTGACCGGTGTCCTCGTCGATCACACCCTGCTGGCGGACCTCGGCGATGCTGACCTCACGCTTGCCGAATTCGGTTGCGACAGCGGCCAGTACGCCGGGAAGGTCCTTGACCGTCATGCTGACGTAGTAGCGAGTGAGGATGAGACCCATCGGCGCGATCGGCAACTGCGCGTATTTGGACTCCCGCGGCCCCCGGCCGCCCTGGACCCGGTTACGCGCGGCCATCACCAGATCGCCCAGCACGGCCGATGCCGTCGGGTTGCCGCCCGCGCCCTGGCCGTAGAACATCAGCCGCCCGGCCGCCTCGGCTTCGACCACCACCGCGTTGAAGGCCCCGTTGACAGTGGCCAGGGGATGCTCGAGTGGAACCAGGGCCGGGTAGACCCGCGCCGAAACCCGTTGCTGCCCATCGCTGGTGATGCGCTCGCAGATGGCCAGCAGCTTGATGGTGCAGCCCAGTGCCCGGGCGGCTTCGAAGTCCGCGGGGCTGACCTTGGTGATGCCTTCCCGGTAGACGTCCTCGGCGGTCACCCGGGTGTGGAAAGCGATAGAGGCCAGAATCGCCGCCTTGGCCGCGGCGTCGTAACCCTCCACGTCGGCGGTGGGATCGGCCTCCGCATAACCGAGTGCACCGGCGTCTGCCAGGGCCGCGGCGTAATCGGCACCCGTGGAGGCCATCTCGGACAGGATGTAGTTGGTGGTGCCGTTGACGATGCCGGCGACCCGCAGCACGGTGTCCCCGGCCAGTGATTGGGTCAGCGGTCGGATCACCGGGATAGCGCCGGCCACCGCAGCCTCGAAGTAGAGATCGACGTGGGCCCGTTCGGCGGCCTGGGCCAATTCCCCGGTGGACTGTGCCAACAGCGCTTTGTTGGCGGTCACCACCGACTTACCATGCTCGAGGGCGGTGAGGATGGCCTTGCGGGCAGGCTCGACCGGGCCCATCAACTCCACGACGATATCGACGTCCTCGCGCGAGACCAGGTCTTCGACGTTGTCGGTCAGCAACTCCACCGGTACGCCCCGGTCAGCGGATACCGTGCGCACCGCCACGCCGCGCAGCATCAGGGGCGCACCGATCCGGGCGGTCAGATCGGCCGCGCTGTCGCCGATGATCCGGACCACCTCACGACCGACGTTGCCCAGTCCGAGCACCGCGACCCCGATCGGCTTTTCTTCTGTACTCACCGCACCTCCAGACTGAGCAGATCATCGATGGTCTCCCGGCGCAGCACCAGGCGGGCAGCACCATTGCGCACGGCCACCACAGCGGGCCGGCCGATCAGGTTGTAGCGACTGGACATCGAATAGCAGTACGCGCCGGTCGCGGCCACACCCAACAGATCCCCGGGGGCGATGTCGTCGGGCAGCCAGGCGTCGCGGACCACGATGTCGCCACTCTCGCAATGCTTTCCGACCACCCGGGCCAGCGTCGGCTCGGCGCCGCTGGCCCGCGACAGCAACCGTACGTCGTAGTTCGCTCCGTACAGCGAGGTGCGGATGTTATCGCTCATCCCGCCGTCCACGCTGATGTACCGACGGTGCGATCCCTGGCCGACCGCCACATCCTTGACGGTGCCGACCCGGTAAACGGTGATGGTCCCGGGTCCGGCGATCGCACGGCCGGGTTCGACCACCAGCCGGGGAGTCGGCAACCCGACCGCGGCCGACTCGGTCGCCACGATCGCGGTCAGCTTGGCCGCCAGATCGCAGACCGGCGGCGGATCATCCTGGGGCACATAGGAAATCCCCAAGCCGCCACCGAGGTCGACGGTGGCGATCTGGGCGGTCTTGTCCACCCCGAATTCGGCGACGATATCGCGCAGCAGTCCGATGACCCGGCGGGCCGCCAGCTCGAAACCGCCCACATCGAAGATCTGCGAACCGATGTGGCTGTGCAGGCCGACCAAACGCAGGTTGTCGGCGGCGAAGACCCGCCGCACCGCGGTCATCGCGTCGCCGGTGGCCAGAGACAGCCCGAACTTCTGGTCCTCATGCGCAGTGGCGATGTACTCGTGGGTGTGGGCTTCCACGCCGACGGTGAGCCGCACCATCACGTTCTGCACAACGCCGAATTCCCCGGCCACCTCATCGAGGCGATCGATCTCGGTCATCGAGTCCAAAACCACGTAGCCGATCCCGGCCGTGACCGCGTCGGTGAGTTCATCAACGGATTTGTTGTTGCCGTGCAGCGCAATCCGCCCGGGCGGGAAGCCGGCGTGCAGGGCGACAGCCAACTCACCACCGCTGGCGACGTCCAGCGACAACCCCTCCTCGGCGATCCAACGTGCGATCTCCCCGCAGAGGAAAGCCTTCGCGGCATAGTGCACATGGGAACCGCCACCGAAGGCCTCGGCCATCTCCCGGCAGCGGCCACGGAAGTCGTCCTCGTCCATGACGAACAGCGGCGTCCCGTAGCGCTCGGCAAGTTCGGTCACCGCGATCCCGGCCACCCGAACAACGCCGCCGTCACCGCGAACGACGTTGCGGGGCCAGACGTTCGGCGCCAGGGACAGGAGTTCGGCGGCCGTCTGCGGCCGCGGCGGCGCGCCACCGTGGTGGATCTCCTCAGCGTGCCGGGGCCCGGCCGGATGGACGTTCACATCCGCTCCGGGGCACTGACGCCGAGGATTCCCAGACCGTTGGCGATGACCCGGCGGGTGGCATCGCAGAGCGCCAGCCGCGCCCGGTGCAGGTCGGTCGGGTCCTCGTCACCTTGGGGAAGCACCCGGCAGGCGTCGTAGAACCGGTGGTAGTCCCCGGCCAGATCCTCCAGGTACCGGCACACCCGGTGCGGTTCGCGCAGCGCCGCCGCCGACTGCAATACCCGGGGGAACTCGCCGATACTCCGGATCAGGGTTCCCTCCTTGTCGTGACCGAGCAGGTCGAGATGGGCGGTGTCCGGTTTCAGTCCCAGGTCGGCGGCGTTGCGGGCCAGCGCGGACAACCGGGCATGCGCGTACTGCACGTAGTAGACCGGGTTCTCCGACGATGCCGAGGACCACAGTGCCAGGTCGATGTCGATCGGGGTATCCACCGAGGAGCGGATCAGTGCGTACCGGGCGGCGTCCACTCCGATCGCCTCGACGAGGTCGTCGAGGGTGATCACGGTTCCGGCCCGCTTGCTCATCCGTACCGGCTGGCCGTCGCGGACCAGGTTGACCATCTGGCCGATGAGCACCTCGACGGTGGCGGGGTCGTCGCCGAGCGCGGCGGCCGCGGCCTTGAGCCGGGCGATGTACCCGTGGTGGTCCGCCCCGAGCATGTAGATGCACAGATCGAACCCGCGCTGGCGCTTGTCCAGGTAGTAGGCCAGGTCTCCGGCGATATAGGCGGGCTGGCCGTCGCTCTTGATGACCACGCGGTCCTTGTCGTCACCGAAATCGGTGGTGCGCAACCAGGTTGCGCCGTCCTTCTCATAGATCGCGCCGTTGGCCCGCAGTCGGGCGATGGCCTGATCCACCCGTCCGCTGGCGTGCATCGAGTCTTCGTGGGTGTAGACGTCGAAGTCGGTGCCGAACTCGTGCAGTGAGGCCTTGATGTGGTCGAACATCAGGTCCACCCCGATCGACCGGAATGTCTCGCGCTGCTCGGTCTCCGGCAGTGCCAGCGCGTCGGGGGCCTTGGTCAGCACGTGTGCGGCGATATCGGCGATGTAGGCACCGGCATAGCCGTCCTCGGGGGCGGGTTCGCCCTTGGCGGCGGCGATCAGCGAGTTGACGAACCTGTCGATCTGCGCGCCGTGGTCGTTGAAGTAGTACTCGCGGACCACCCGGGCGCCCTGGGTGCTCAGCAGCCGGCCCAGGGCGTCGCCGACGGCGGCCCACCGGGTGCCGCCGATGTGGATCGGGCCGGTCGGGTTGGCCGAGACGAACTCAAGGTTGATATTCCGGCCGTCGAGCAGTCCGGAATGCCCGTAGCGGTCACCTGCGGCCAGGACGTTCGCGATGATGACACCCTGGGCTGAGGTCTCCAGACGAACGTTGACGAAGCCGGGCCCGGCCACCTCGGCCGAGGCGATTCCGTCTGCGTTGGCGAGTGCGTCAGCCAGCCAACCCGCCAGTTCGCGGGGGTTCACGCCCACCTTCTTGGCGACCTGCAGGGCCAGATTGGTGGCGTAGTCGCCGTGCTCGGGGTTTCGCGGTCGCTCGACGGTGACCGCGGTCGGCAGCGCGGCCGGATCAAGCCCGTGCGCGGTCAGCACCCCGGCAGCGATGCTGCGCAGGAGTTCGGCGAGATCGGCGGGGGTCACGGGGGTTCATCCTATGCGTTAGGCTGTGTCCGCCCGACGGCGCAGCATATGCGCCCCCGTAGCTCAGGGGATAGAGCGTCTGCCTCCGGAGCAGAAGGCCGCAGGTTCGAATCCTGCCGGGGGCACCCACTACCCCCGGTCTCCGACCGCCCGTCCCGACAGTGCCCGTCCCGACAGTGCCCGTCCCGACAGTGCCCGTCCCGACATCGCCCGCACGGACGCCGGAACCGGGATCGTCTCGTCACAGTCCGGGGCCCGCAGCGGGTTGCCGTAGCGGGTGACGATCGGCACCACCCCGGCCCATCCGCCGGCGGCGACATCCTCCTCGGGATCCTCCGGCCAGCCGGCACCGATTTTCAGCGACCAGTTCTCCGGACCGATCGGCAGGCGCAGCACCAGGGTTGCCGCGAGTTCGCGGGTGGTGCTCTCACGCAACTCGGCCGTCCGGCCCGGAATGAAGGCATCGGTCAGCGCCTGCAGATAGCGGACCTTGTCGTCCGCGCCGACGGCCTGAAAGCTGCCGAAGAGCACGGCGCTGTAGAAGTGAAACGACGACTCGAAGCCGCTGCGCGCCACCACCACACCGTCGAGGGTGCTGACGCAGACCGAGGCGGGCGCCCCCGCGGCGAGATCACGCAGCCATGGCGATCCGGTCGA
>ERZ888423.1603-NODE-1603-length-19108-cov-5.659686_pt1 | contig 19108 bp, 28 predicted proteins | sample MGYA00520523_ERZ888423 | MGnify/ENA primary metagenome ERZ888423 (study PRJEB32303, sample SAMEA104408611) | aquatic metagenome | biome: Brackish water; feature: Pelagic; material: water | place: Baltic Sea | collected 2014-06-08T10:24:00 | depth 30,27 m ...
CCCCTCGCCAAGGAGACACGGTGCCCCCGACACCACCACCAGCGGAGATGGCTGACGGTGGGATAACGCCGCTGAACATTGAAGCTATGACCGGGCAGGTTCTTGCGAGGCCGCCAAGGACAGAGGACCCGCCAAGCCGAGAAAGCCAGAAGAGAGCTAACGGCAGTAAGAAATCGAAGAGGGACAGCCGAGAGGAGCTCAAAGCGGGAGAATAGGGACCGAATGCCTCACCAGATAGATTGGACCTGGTTACCGAAACGACCAAAGAAAATGTCATGACCCCTTAGTAAGATCCAATGTAAGCTGAGCCAAGCCTGTAGGGAGGTGATGCTTTCAACTAGAGCCTAATGGGCAGGACCCAAAGGACGCTTGTGCCAATATAAGGATCACGAAAGTCGAGTAGGAGGCGGTCTTCAAGAACCGGACAACATCCAACTACTGAGTCTGCCGCCGACGAGAGTGGAGTCGTGTCCACTTCACGACTTGGGGCTGGAGCGCGACAGGGAAGCGCTGGTCTGAGAGCTCGCCCAGGAGGAGGCAAGCAGGATCAAGGTGTCTCACAAATGATCGCCGCTGCAGAGGTAAGCGGCTCGAAAAGACGGATGGTCGGCGCCGGTGCACATGGACTACAAATTGCAGGCACTGATGGCGCGGGATAAGGCGTCAGCCAGGCTCAGTAAGTAAGCATACCAGGAAGTCGAACCGGATCAGGGGGATGGAGACCAGGTCCAACTCCAGGAGAGCCCCGAGGTATTCGAGCATTCAATTATAATGAAGACGACTCTACAAATCTGAACCAATCATACGTCGATAGAGTTCTGGGACTCCCTCAAAACAACCAGCCGAGCGACCAGATCCACGCAGCACACCCAGGTGCCAGCGGACACTTTGGCGTGCGTCATCAATCAGTTGACGTCGCCTTGAGAAGGGGTCCACCGTAAGATACTTCAAACATCTTCAGTCAACATCGACCATCACACGACTAGAGTCACATTTCTGGCCTAACATAACTTGGGCACTCACCGCTCATCGAGGAAGTACGAAAGAATAACTTCATGAAGGTGTCAAGAATAATGGACCAATTCATGATTGGCAAGAACAATTCTACGACTGTTACCGGCAGAGCCACCCAATAGAGAAACAGAAGCATCAAGAACACGTTCCAGACGGGAGAGAGCCAGAAGATGAAATCTGAAATTGAAAGAACTTCGACGAAAGCAACTGATCATCCAGAGTATCCAGGGGCAGTTGGTCCAAAAAGATAGATCCATGTACCAAAACAGCTCATCCTTTATCAGCTGTCGAAGAATGTGGACGCGTCATTGCTTGAGCATAGCATTGCCAGCCAGTTGGCGACTCCAGCGCATGGGACTCAGCAGCCAGGGTCCTCGAGAAACCCCAGAAGCGATCGACCATTTTTGGACTTCCTGGAGAGTACTGCAGCGCAAGAGGCCAAGAGTCAAGCTCAAAATCACGGATACGGTGGAGTCGAATATAAGAGCGCTTCGTAGCAAAATGCTTTGGCTCCTGGAGCAGATAAATCATTGAACACAATAGAACCAAAGTCAGGTAGCATCTTTGACAGAGGATAAGGTACAGATAACCAAGCACCAGCCTACGACAGCAATAATGTCTTTGATAACAGCCATCCCAGCGCGATGCGAAGCCTCAATATGAGCCCTAGTCTGCCGAGTTTTGCACATCAGGGCCCTAGCCTGAGTGTGGCTCCATCGCCGCGCCTCTCAAACTTCCACATCACAGATCTTCTCGAACGGTCGCTCATTCTGGGCGCCAAAGAGCGAGAGCAAAACAAGCTGAGGTAAATCATTGAGCTCTATAAAAGATCAGTCAAGGGCGACAAGGAGCTTGGTGCAAGACGAGAGATCATGATCCGCAACTATCGCCTGCACGTCGTCAAAGATGTTGCTCGAGAGCTCAGCCCGAATATCCGGGCGCTGCTCTCATTGAATAAAGGAACCACGATTCATGTAAGCAATTCCATCATCAAGCCGGAGATTCACAAGTTTGGGACTGAGGTCTCTGATAGGCTTGGCCACGTCTACCCCTTCCTGCTTGAGGATGCAACTCCGCTGCCATAGAAACCACATCGAGGAGCTGGACAGGGAGCTTTCCAGCGAAGATCTCAGTCTTTGTATGGCCCACTCCCAGGTGGAGTAGGCGCAACGACTGGTATACCTATCGCGGAGGAGCTTAACAGACTCCGTGTAGAGGGAGCATACTTGCTGCAAGACGAGCTGGAGAGCCAGGGAGCAGAAGACGAACGGCTTGCAGCACTGGCGGAGGAGTAGTCCTAACAGACACAGCAGGACGGCGCCCAGGCCTCCCGCGCGTCAAGAACAAGAATGATGGATGAGCATTCTGCAGAACAGCCATTGACTACAGATATAGATGTTGGAGAGCAGGCCTTCGCCAGCAACATCGATGACGGCATCTCCAGTCGGCCATTCACAGCTGCTGATATGGTCGAGCTCGAAGCCATCAAGCAAACCAATAAGATCTTCGACCGCTGGCTCAGAAACATCATGTCACAAAAGTCAGCTGCTCTGGCCACGCCTTGCCGACCAACGCTTCAGAATGGTCAGATGGCTGCTCCAAGCATCGTGGACATCAACTGGTAAATAGCCGTTGACGGCGGTGGCATCATCAAGGAGAAGCCCATCCCTCTTGAAATGCTCACCCAACGATCGTTCTATGACGATACGCCGTACAGGCATCTTCAAATGCTGGTTGTCAACCAGGATATCCGAGAGTGGTATTCCAAATTCGTCCTGAAAACATAGAGCGTCAAGACCTACAGCCAAATCGCGCACCACGATCTGCAGTCGATGAAGTTTGCCGACTGTAAGGTAGCTATCGACTTCGCACGACATCATTTGACCCACCTTGACCCTGTCGTCTTCAGGGACGACAACCTTCCTCTAGAGCTGTTCTTGGACTATGATCGGTGGATCAAATCGTTCGCCAGAGAGATCAGGGACTTAAGGGCAGACAATGAGCTCAGAGAGGAGCATGAGCAGCCAGGAATACCAGCAACTACCGACTACTATCTCAGAGATGGCTCAAAAACGTCCATTGACGTCAAAGTTCACGATTATGATCCCATTCAGGCGAGGTTCCTGGTGAGAAATGAAGAGATGGGAGTTCTGGCTTGGAGGTCACGTTTGTTCATCAGACGTGAAGACGACAAACGAGCTGCATTGGAAGCACACAAGGCAGAGGTCGTGCAGAGGAAGGTCGACGCGCTTCACTACCTGAGGTTGCAGAGGCTCATCAATGAAGAAATGACGAAACGGTATAATTATCTGAGGCTCTCCAATGACGTTCTTCGAAAGATACAGGACAGAATATATATTGATCTCTTCAAATACAATCCAGATTCAGTTCGAAAACTCATTCTCTAGATTGAGGCCCTCTACGTCTTTGCTGTTCTCAAATCAGCTTTGGGCAGTCAGAGAAATGACCCCTTCATCAAAGGTCTGCTCCTGAAGTACAAGGTGCCTCTCAACTCGCCAGCCCTGACATATTTCAATCCCAAGCACAAAGAGAAAGGAGACCTGTAGGGCATCGAGGACTACAACATGAAAGGTATCAAGGTGGAGTTGGATCACAACTCACTTCTGCTCATGGATGAGAAGTATATCAAGCTGCCGCAGTTCTTGAATTCACTAACTCTCAGGACCATCGGTGCGCACAAGCTATTTCGGTATCCGTTTGACATCAATTTGTTGCTGGCCTAGAACAGCAAAGAGCTCAAGAAGCTGAGCAAGCAAGACTTGGAAGCTCAAGTCAACGCATTCCCTCTGCATCACGACAAGTTCGTACTCGCTCAGAAGCTGATGTCCAGATACTTCCACCAGATTGCCAAATATCGTTGGGCTGAGGCCATTCAAAAAGAGATTTGGAGCTTCGTCAAAGATGATTTCCACTTTGACCAAGGCAAAGAGCTGCAAGAAGATCAGATCGACCCAGTGCTCTTGAGGCTGTTCTATCAGCTCAAATTGTACATGCAAACTGTAATATTTGATCATTTTGAATCAGCATTGAGAGATTACATGCGATTCTTGCTCAGTTTTATTCTGAGAGACCCTGAAATACGAGAATCGAAAATCATTGAAGATGTCAAGTACAATCCTTGGATCAGATTGAGCCTCAAAGAGAATCTGAAAATGCAATTCAGGAAAGGCGAAATTGTCAACGATATTGACCTGATTCCTATGCATGGCAAGCCCATGATACTGATTGCCAGTCAGATCGACGACCTGGAGGTACCTGGGAAACTCGTCAAGAAGCAGAAGGTGGTGACTCGACCCGAACTGGAGACCGTACACAAGGACTTGTTCTCAATAATCTTGAACATGCATGGCTCATTACAATAGATTGATAGGATCGATGGAATCGTGTTCCCGCTCCTGAAGTTGGAGGACCCATATTTGATGGTGCCAGACGTGAAGAACAACGAGAAGCTCTCCCACTATGTGAGAGTGATCGAGAAGCTCATTGATCAGTGCCTCAAATCTACCAAGAGAGAGCTCCAGAACATCAACTCGTACATGTACATCTTTGAAAAGCGGGTTGACAACATCATCCTCGATTTGAAGAAAAGAAGTTTCTCGCTGGCGTAGGATCTCAGTGATGGCGGGAAAGATGAAGAGAAAGGCAGTCAGCAAGGAGATGCTCCTGCAGAAGCAGCAGCCAAAGAGGAAGGTGAAAGCGACGAAGACGATGATTCATATGGAGACGAGGATGACGAAGACCAAGAAGGAGAAGGCTACCAAGGCAATGATATGGCATATAAGTCCGTTGAAATTGATGATGGTCTTTTGAAGGACGAGCTCTTCTTCCTGAGAGATCTCATCTGGAAGGTGCTTGAGAATATTCACAACCAGTATGACTTCGGTATGGTGTATCTGGACTGCGTCAAGTTCAAGGAGAGGACTCTGGCGCACATCAGGGATCTCATCGCTCACTTGGAGCATTACATACGAAGCGATTTCACCAACAAGCAACGAGCCATCCAGGCAGAGATCGTGGGAGTGAGAGGCCAACTCGACATGGAGGCGCAAAGCATCGACGACGTCATCTTCCTGCTGGACTACATCGACTCACTGAAGAAGCAAGACAACAAGATTGGCGACATCAGTCTCATGATCGATGACCTTGCAAAGAGGATGGACTATATTGATGGCGTCGAGATTCGCTTTCCTGATGCCCAATACTCTGAGTTCCTTACGATAAGAAACTGGCCAAGAACTTTCAAGCAGTACATCGAGGAGAGAAGGCAGGCACTTCTTGCACAAAAAGATGAACTATACAAGGAAATGAGCAAAGAAATTGCCGAAGTCTTTGACAAAATAACAGGATTTAAAGAAACGATCGCAGCGGTGCTCAGTCAAGGTCTTCTTGAACAAGAATTGAGCTATGATGCTGAAGATAATGAAAGCCTTGGTTCAATGGCCAGTGGAGACGAGAAAGCAGCTCCACCAACAGCAGAAGAGGAAGACCAAAAGAAGAAGGAAGCGTAAAGAGCTGCTGAGAGTGCTGATGGCAAGACTTTCTCATGGTTGGCCAAAGAGATTATAATGGATCATATGAAATTCGATATTGAGCACGTCGAGTAATAGTATGCCAAAATTGAGCAGCTGAAACAGAACTATGATGAGGTTGAACGAGCAACGGCGTTGATCAACAAGCGAGAGACTCTACTTGGAGTAGCAAAAACTCAATTTACAGAGCTGAGAACGATTCAAGATGATCTGAAGCCACTCTATGAGCTCTGGCTTGTGGCATCAAAATTCTGTAGAACTCTGCCGCAATGGGTTGAGGGAAGCTTTGCTCAACTTGATGCTGGACTGATCGAAGCCAAAGTTGATGAGTGGATAAATGAGCTCAAGAGGCTCCAAAAGACCAATCTCGTGGCCGACAACGATAAACAATAAGAACTTCAAAAATTCATGTATGATTCTTTGATCCACTTCAAGAGGTATGGGCCCATGCTGCGCACCTTGAGAACAAAAGGTCTCGCACACCGTCATTGGGCATCGATTGGCAAGAAGCTGGGCTTTCAGATCGATCCCAACAACATCACGCTGTACAGGCTGATAATGCTCGAGCTATATGATGAGGAGAAATTGAAAACCATCAAACAGATTTGTGAAATAGCCACCAAAGAGTATGCCCTTCAATTGGCTCTAGAGACTTTGGACAAAGAAATGAGAGCAGTTGAGTTCGAATTTTAAATCCAATCAGACGGTGAGACAGTCATAGTCACAAGATTACCTGAGCTCATCAACATGTTTGAAGAATTCTTCCTGAGAGTGAGCGTTTTGAAAACAAATCCTCACATCAGAAACTTTTACGAGAAGCTGCTCGAAATCGAGAAAATCATTAAGAATGTGGTGGAGCTCATCAATGAGTGGGCCGTATTCCAAAGGAATTTCATCTACCTGAATGGCATATTCGTGCTTGAGGAAATAACAAAATAGCTTGTCACATATGCCAAATCTTTCATGCAAGTTCAAGCTCTGTACAACACAACCACGCAGTCGTTCCAAGCTGCACCCCAAGTCTACAGAATCAATTCGAGAGAAAACTTCCTGACTATCCTGATGAAGAATACTCAAGAATGTGAGCACATCAGAGGAGGCCTCGTGGACTTCTTGGAAAGGAGAAGAGGCAAGTTCCCAAGACTCTTCTTCTTGTCCAACGAGGAGCTCATCGACATTTTTGGTAAGGGTCCACAGCTCGTCGAGTCGATGATTGACGGTGCCTCACAAGGATTCGTGACCAATCTCTTTGAGGGTGTGGATGTAGTTCGTTTCCACGAAATTACACAGGAAATCACTCACATGCTTTCCAAGGAGGGCGAAGAAGTCCATCTGGTCAAAGAGGTAATGACGCGCAATACTCAGGGCCCTGACTCGTGGCTCAAACAGCTCGAGGCGTCGATGGTGATCACGATGAAGGACGCTGTCTTCCTGACGTTTGAGCAGATGGGTTTGCAGGAGGTCGAGCAGTGGATTTCATCTTGGCCTGGTCAAGCCACCTTCCTCGCGAGCCAGCTCTGGTTCACAATGAAAGTGCATGCCATCTTCGCTGGCTCTGCAGAGCGAGCAGAGCGAGAGAGAACTCTGAGATACACAGGAGCTCCAGCAGAAGAGACAGACGAGGATGAGGAGGAGAGCGAAGATGAAGATGAGGCCGACAATCTTGATAGCAATAGGTTTCCAGTGACTGGTGTGGAAGTGATCAGCAACAACAACAAACCCGCTGGAGCCGAGGAAGAGAACGGTACTGATGAACCTGCAGCTGAGGATGATGAACGGGCCTATATGTAGGAGGTCGAGAGATGGATGGCCACTGCAGTGGAAGATGAGCCCGAGCAGGTACAGCTCGAGAAGGTCTTGAGGTTAAAGAGAAGATTTAGAATCAATAAAATAAGACCAATAACCGAACAAATGAACGAGATGTACCAAGATATTGCCAATACTGTCATTTTATTCACTGGCATGGTCAGAAAGAAGTTGAAAAATCATGTTCGATAGTCAACTGTTGCACTTTTGACAGGCTATGTTCATTTTCGGGACATCCTAAACGGCTTGATACGAGATAGAGTTCACAAAGTCGACGAGTTCAAATGGCAAATGTAATTCAAGTTCGAGATGCGAAACATGCTCGAGGTCGTGGCCAAGTCAGCCCTCGATTCTGGAGGCAAGCGGAGGCTGGAGACCCACAAGGCTGAAGTTGATTGCGAAGTCTTCGGCAACATCAGGAGCTATGGCTTCGAGTATCTAGGAAATTGTCAAAGACTTGTCGTGACACCGTTGACAGAGAGATGTCAGCGAAGTCTTCTCGTGGCCCTGCAGTATCATTACGGTGGTGCACCAGAAGGACCTTTTGGAACAGGAAAAACAGAGACCACCAAAGACTTGAGCAGGCACGTTGCCAAACTTTGCTTTGTGCTGAATTGCTCTGCCAACTATGAGTATGCTGGCGTATGCAGATTCTTCAAAGGTCTTGCTTCGAGTGGTGCTTGGGTATGCTTCGATGAGTTCAACAGAATGGAGACCCACATTCTCTCATTGATCTCCCAAGTCATAATTGCGATTCAAGGTGCCATCAGAAATCAGGCTGCCCATCTCCAGCTTGACGAAGCAAAAATCGCTTTGAAATAAGACTGTGCAATTTTCATTACCCTGAACCCAGGATATGCTGGCAGGTCGGAATTACCAATGAATCTCAAAACCTTGTTCAGATCTATTTCCATGGTAGTCCCTGACGCAGTGTTCATCACAGAAATTCTGTTGTACAGCTCAGGCTTCGTGGGAGCTCAGCAGCTTGCGAAGAAGATCGTATCTGTGTAGAATTTGGCCAACGTGATCATGAAGAAAACTGAGATTGCTCACGACTTCGGCCTCCGGTCGATCAAAGCAATCGTCGGCATCGCCGAGACCTTGAAATTGCAAGCCCAAAACATCGTGGATAGTGACCTCGCAGAAATCATCGATGACTTCTCCTTGGGCCAGGTGGCGTACAAGACTGACCAAGTCATCAAGGAGATCATGACTACCACCTAGGCAGCCATCACCAAAGCAACAGATGGCAAAAAGAATGCCGATGGCACAATGAATAAAACTGGAAAGTCAGGAAAGAGCAAATCAAAAGCACAAGATGGCAGCTTTTATGCTGGAGGTGAAGAACTGGTCAAAATTGACGAGGCTGCTGAAGATGGCTTCGAAAGTGGTGCTTCGCCCATGCTCAGAGGAGATAAGCTTGGAGGCACTGTCAAAGACATCAATAAGAGATAAGATCTGGAGAACATTGACGAGCAGGTCCAAGGAGTAGAGAAAGAAGATGGAGGATTCAGAGATAGCATGCAATCGATGCCAGCAGGAGACCAAGAAGGTGGCGAAGACAAACAAAGTGGTGAACTATATAATCGTCTTTGGGGCCAAACCAGGTTCACAGAGAGGCAACGCCGGACAGTTTATAGATAGATTGGAATCGACCCAGAGCAGCACTACGAAGAAGAAGAGCTTGAAGAATATATCATTTTAAAAGCTGTTCGAGATTTCAATCATTCGAAATTCGCCACCGAAGAGCATATCATCATCGAAGGAATCATCAAAGATATATTCCAAGGGGCAGTACCCGACCTTGACAAGCCAATCTAGGATTATGGCAACCTGAAAGAAGCCATTCATCAAAGCTTCGAAGCATGCAAAATTGACTATTCCAAGAATTTGAAAATCAAAGCTCTGCAGTTCTATGAAATTCAAAGATCCAAGCATGGCTGTGTCCTCGTCGGTGAGCCGCAATCAGGAAAGTCAACACTGGTTCACTTATTGTAGAGTGCGCTCAACAAGGCAGCCATGAACGAGTACATGCTCACTGTTTCGGAGAAGAGGAGAGAACGATTGATTGAGCTGGCCAAAGAATACGAGGAGCAGGTTTTGCAGACGGCCCTCCAGCAAACCCAGACCAGCGTCAAATCTGGTACAGCATCTAACGACATGATGGGTGGAACGGTCAAGAAGAAGAGCAAGAAGAATGACAAGGAGGCCCAAGCTAAGAAAATTTTGCAGCAATGGCAGGATATGTATAGAAGAACGAAGCTCTCCGATGAAGAGCTGGACGAAATACGAGCAAATCTCAACATCAAGGGAGTCAGCATGAGGAGGATGAATCCCAAAGGTCTATCCATTGACGAGCTGTTTGGCACCTTCGACAAGGAATCGCACGAGTGGTACGAAGGGCTCTTCACATCGCAGTTCAGAGAGTATGCGAACGCTAAAGACGACAAGAAGAAGTGGATCCTGCTTGATGGTCCCATCGATTTCATGTGGGTTGAGAACCTCAATTCAATTTTGGATGACAACAAGAAAATGAGCTTGCCAAATGGAGAGTCCATCAAGATGTCTGATGGCATGTGCATCCTGCTGGAGACAAATCACATGAGGAACGTGACGCCTGCCACAGTATCACGCTGTGGTCTCATCTACTTGCACAGAACAGAGACTTGCAACCCCAAGGCAATTTTCAATCAGTGGCTCAGGAAGCTGCCTCCAAACCTCACCGAGTATGCACGAGACTTGGAATGCGCCACAAATTTCTTGATGGTTGAAGCCATTGCGGTGTTCGAGGACGAGAAGAAAGCAGGAAGAGTTCGCCTCAATAGTGTTGATTTGCACTGGCTCATGTAGAACTTCACTCGACTTCTTGGTACCTTCATTTTCGATTTTCACCTCGAATATGAAAAGAGCAACGCCATGAACGTCGCCACACAGAATCCCAACGAGCTCGGCAAATCTCTGTAGAACATGACTTTGAACAACGCGTGGCTCGATACGGTGCCAGATCCAAACATGACAGTCTATTCAGCATCTGAGGCTCCGCAATCAGCTCAAGCACAATCTAGGCTGGGCTCTTAGCACTCACAGTAGAGAGTGAAGACTCCTGACGCCCGTGAGAGAGAGCTGGACAAGAGGAAAAGACTTCCAGTGTGCAACTTCATCGATAAGGAAGTCAGATTTGAGAACGCTCTCAAGTTCACGCCCATCTGGCTCGAATCATTTGTCCTTTTCGGACTGGTGTGGACGTTTTATCCGGTGTTGAGCGAGCAGGGCAGGAAGCAACTGGATGAGAGGCTCCAGGCCAAGTACGCCACAGCCAGAACTGAATACTCTGTCTACCAGAAAGAAAAGAAACGGAAGATGGCTGAGAAGAATAGGGAGAAGAGCTAGAGCAACAAGCAGTCCATCGATAAAAATAAGTCTGTCGGAAGAGCGTCAGCTATCCTGTCAAAGAAATCTCAGTCAGACAAATCTGCGATTGCAGCAAGCACCGCATTTCCATCCAAAGAGAGAGACTCTCAACCAAATCATGATGGTTTCACACCATTTTGGACTGATGAGCTCGAAGAAAAGCCGATGCTGGTTTCCGATTACCCAGAAGGCGCATCGTTCTTTGATTGTTGGTTCAACTTAGAAACTTCAGGTTGGGTCCCTTTCAGTCTGGAGCAGGTAATCAACGAGACGAACATCGACTACAACGATCGGTTGCCCAGCCAGAAGAAACTCCAGCACTTCTATGTGCCCTCCCACGCCTCAATCCGATATGCCCACATCCTGGAGTGCCTTGTGACGAAGCAGGTGTCTACCATCGTGACCGGTCCAGCTTGCAGTGGAAGGAGTGCTCTTCTGCGAGAAATGCTTTTCTCCCAAGTCTTCGCCTTCACCAAGCAACTGGTCGCTGACCACGTCACGATGTCTGCGCAATGTGACTCAAAGATCTTCAAGGACAGCGTCGAACGGCTGCTGGAGTGGAGGCTCAACAAGCAAACTGGTCAGAGGAGGTTGAGACCCCATCTGGACAATAAGCTCATTTGCTATGTGGAGGACATACACATGAGCTGGACAGATGCCTACGGAGACCAGCCAGCCATTGAGGCGGTGCGAGACTATTTGACTCAGCAAGCTTGGTACAGCTCTCGCAAGAGAAGGTGGAGAGAAATTGAAGATTTGTCTTTCTTTGCGTGCATGGCCTCCAACGCACCGGAAACAGCGCGGGTGAGCGAAAGAGTCCTTCATCAATTCAATCTGATATCGCTTGACGAGCCCGAAACCGACACCACGCAGAGCATGTTTAGCCAGCTGACCCAGTTGATGGTGGCCAACTGGCCATCTGCGATCCTGATGTATGCCACGAACATTGTCAGTGCCTTGATGGACATCAGTCTGAAGGTATTCGAGCACTTGAAGCCAACACCCATGAAAGCCCATTACACTTTTAGCTGGCGAGATACTCGCAAAGTACTCATGGGAATGCAGATGATTGAGTCAAACTCCCTGAAGAAGCAAGTCAACGTAATGAAGCTGCTATATCATGAGTGCTATCGCAATTTCGGCGACAGGATTCTTATGGTCCATGACAGAAAGTGGTTCACGGAGGCCCTAAAGGAGGTTTGCAAAGAGCATTTCTACATCGTCGATGAGCTGGAAGCGTTCGGGTCCACAGAGGGCCCAAAGAAGGCAAGCAAGGGCGGCCAGCCTCCAGAGAATGAAGAAGGAGGCAAAAAAGCCGCACATGCAGCAGCAGACGACGTCGATCCAAAACGAAAAGACCAGTTCTTGTGGCCCATCGCAGATCCAGATCAGCTGTTCTTTTCAAAATGGAATCAAGAGGTTGAAGGCTTCTACATGGAAGTTGACAGGGTTGACGAAATCGAAAAAGTCATCGAGGCCAATCTTGAAAGATATAATGACTCCAACGAGAGAGTGCGCCTCGATCTCATTCTATTCAACCAACTGAACAAATTGATGCTCAAAATACTCAGAGTGGTTACCACGCCCAGCGGCCACTTGATAAACGTGGCCATGAAAGGTTTTGGAATGAACAGCATCGTCAAGCTGGTCGCCTTTGCCGCTGGTCACCAACTGAGAGAGCTTGAGGTGTTCGAGGGCTTCCAACATGATGAATGGCATGCTGAGTTGAGGCGGGCAGTCATCTACTGCGCCAACGAAGGTAAGCCACTCACCTTCTTCGTCGATGAATACAAAATGATCAGAGACCAGATGTATACAGATCTTGAGTGCCTCCTCAAAAACCATGTGGCCAGCGAAATCACAAGGAAGTCGGACATCATATTGACTTTGGCGGAGCTTTATCAGCAAGCTGAAGCTGAAAAGAAAGCATCGAAGTTTGGACTTGCTGGTGATGGTGCCCAAAGCCCAGATGGTGAGCTCACAAGAGAACAAAGAGACGAGAGAGATAGGTAAGGAGAAGAATAGCAAGCAGATTTTATCGCAGATAACAAGAAGATGCTGTAAAGATGGCCACACATCCAAGCTGAGCTGTACCAAGTATTCTTGAACAGAGTCAAAGACAACTTCCATCTTGTGCTCCAGTACTCTCCAACTGGCACCAACTTCCGCCAGAAAATAACAGAGCACAAAGAACTGCTATATCTTTCTCAAATGATCTTCATGAATGACTTGCCAACTCCAGAGCTCGAGGCTCTCGGTAGAGGTTTCTTCAAGCTTGAGCACGAGAAAGCGCTGAATAAGGCAATCGTCGATGGAACTGGTGCCCCAAAATTGAATCAGTACTCAGTGACAAACGACAAAGATTCTCAAGATAGAGTCCTGAGATGCATTACCAAAATGTATCAGCAGGCCTTGGAGATGACCAAGACATATGCTGAAGAGCAAAACCAGATTCTCTACATGGCTCCCACCATGTTCTTGAGAGTTTTCAACTGCTACAAAAAGCTTCTTAAAGAAAGATAAGTGGTTGTCAAGGAAATTTCTTCCAGGTATGAGGCTGGCCTGGACAAGATCAGACAGACTCAAGATGCGATTTATAGCTACCATCAAGAGCTTGAGAAAAAGTCACCGATCTTGCAGGAGAAACATGAAGCTTTGGTGAAGGTCATCAATGACATCGAAGAGGAATTCGAGAAGGTCAAGAGCCAGAGGGACCAACTGCAGAGAGACGAGTTTGAGGCTGAAGAGTAAACTGAATAGGCTCTCAAAATCAAAGAGCAGTGTGAAGAAACTCTAAACAAGATCATCCCATCGCTCAATGAGGCAATGAACTCAGTCCAGTCGCTCAGCAAATATGACATCGCAGAGTTGAGGTCTATGAAGAAGCCACCGAAGATCGTGAAGCTCGTGCTGTAGACTGTCTGCATGCTCTTGGGTGTCCCTCCTGCAGAGAAGAAAAGCAAAAAGACAGGCAAGCTCAAGCTATCTTATTGGAAAGCAGCACAAGGAAAGGAGGTCTTGGGCAACCCCAGACTCCCAGAAGTTCTTGTAGAGTTTGACAGAAACAAAGTAACTCCTGATGTGATGATGGAGGTGGAAGATGTGCTTACGAATGGCCATTATAGCTACGAAAGAGCTCATACTGCATCGGTGGCGGCAACAGGCATATTCAAATGGGTGAAAGCCACAAGAGATTACTTCTATATCTTCAAAGAAATTGAACCAAGGAGAGATGCATTCATGCTTTCTCAAAAGCAGTATGAGGAAAAGAAGAACTAATTGCAAGAAAAAACAGAGAAGATTGGCCATTTGGATTCTGCTCTCCAAGGACTCAAGGAGCACCAGAAATCCAAAGATGAGATCATCGAGGAGTTGCGAGCTGAGATCCAAGACTGCAGCATCAGGAAGAAGCGTGCTGATATTCTCCTCAAAGGACTGAGTGCCGAAAAGCAAAAATGGATCGTGTGCACGAGGATGCTCGCCTCAAAATATACCACAGTGACTGGTGATGTGCTCCTCTCTGCTGGCTATATCACACTCATTGGTGGATTCAGTCAAAGATTCAGAAACCGCCTTCTGCAGAAATGGGCAAAAGCCTTAACCGAGGAAGGCTTTTAATGCAGCAAGGAGTTTATCTTCACTGAGCTATTTGGTGACAGTTACTCGATCAGAAAATGGCATCAGAACCAGCTACCACATGACAATGTATCAATCAATAATGCTCTGGTCGTGGAAAAGACAAAGCGGTTTTGCTTGCTGATTGACCCACAGATGCAGGGCATCACCTGGCTGAAGAATCAATTTGATGGTGCTGGGACACTTACGGTCACCACGTAGACAGACAACCAGTTCAAGAAATTGATTGAGATGGCCATCGACATGGGTCAAACAGTCATTGTCGAGCACATCGAAGAGCAGATTGGCTCCAACCTGCAGTCGCTGATGAAGAAGCACGTCTCCAAATATGGAGGTCAGCGGATGATCCAGTTCTGTCGCAAGTCTTACAAGTATGACCAAAACTTCAAGCTCTTTGTGATATCGACTCATCCTAGACCTCATTTTGATGTGAATATCACAAATCATGTCACGCTCTTGAACTTTAGCGTAAATGTTGAGAGCTTGCAAGCTCAAATGCTTGGCCTCGTTGTCCTGAACGAGAGAAAGGATCTCGAGGACACATACAGCGAGAACTCGAAGGAAGCGTTCGACTCAATCAAGTCACTGAAAGATATCGAGAAGGCGATTCTTTCCCAGCTTGAAATGAAGGTGAGCGACTTACTGGGTGACGAGAATCTCATCCGCACATTGAACGAGTCAAAGAACACAGCTGAGTATGTTGCTGCGAGGCTTCGAAATATCGGATAAACCAGCCAATTCATTTAGAAAGCGCGAGACACCTACGCCCCAGTGGCTTATCGTGCAGCCATCTTATACTTTGTGGTGCAAGATTTGCAGAAGGTCAACAATATGTACCAATTCTCGTTGAGCTGGTTCAAACAGATCTTCACCAAGTCCCTTGAGCTGACAAATGTCGTAAGAGATGATCCAGGTAAGGCTGACGAGAGCGAGCCTGAGGGAGGCAATACGGATCGGTCATCAAAGCCCCACAATAATGCTTTCTCAGTCGAGGAAAGGATCGACCTCTTGATGAGGACCTTCACCTAGGAGCTGTTTAAAAAGATATCGATGGCAGTTTTTGAAGACGACCGACATGTCATCACCTACATGCTCGTGATGAGAGTCATGCAGGCCGAAAACTTCATCGACCAAAGCCTCTGTGATTTCTTGATGTGTGGAGCTCAGAGCATCTCTGCCAGCTCTCAAGCGCCTCGAGATCTTGACGCCTTGCCCTGGTTGAGCAACATGATGTGGGCGGACCTCCAATATCTCTCGGGCGTGAAGCCCTTCAACGCATCGAATCTCCTTGGGCACATCGCCCAGAATCAGGAGAGGTGGGATAGATTCCACAGCAAGCATGATAAGCCGTTGACTTTTTAGGATTTGCCCAACAAGGAGCAGCTGGACCTCAGATTCTTCTCACAGCTTGACGATGGTGAGCTGGATGCAGACGCAGGCCGGCTTCTCTCTGCAAGTCGATCAGGTCAAGGCAACCAATCCCAGCAGCACCTCAGAGGCACCGATGCAGCTTCGATGGCGGCTCGGACTGCCGGCGACACCAACTCGAGAGCTGGCTCCCGAGGACATATGAAGAGGACCGAGTCTGCGATCCTCAACGATCCAGACATTTGGAATGTGTCTGAGAGCGATGATGAGTTCCCAGAGGGAGCAAACCATTCTGACCAGCACTCAGAGGCTGGTGCCAACTCCAAGAAGAATTCAGATGATGAAGGCAAGCTAGACAACTCTGACGGCGAGGAGCAGGACATGGCGAGGTATCTCGTAGAACAAGCGCCATCTCTTGGTGGACCAAGACATACCGGGAGTAACATCAATTCGCTGTGGAGGAAGACTGCTGGCGAAAGAAATTTGATTTTGAAGAGAGAGAAGGCTGTTAAAGGCCTCTGTGAGCTCTGCATCCTGCGTTGCATCCGCCCTGACCATCTCATCGAGAGTATGGACAGGTTTGTCCTGAATGTGCTCGACCCCAACTATTTCGACTTCGAGGAGGACATCCTTGCCAAACTATTTGCCGACAAGAACAAGAAGAACATGCACAAGGAACCTCATAAAGATGGCTTCAGCGCTGCCGATCCGGCCAAGAAGGCTCTCGATTAGTCAAAGATGAATTTATCGAAGATGTCCGACACCAACGAGTCACAGAGTGCTGCCAACCCATCAGCACTGCAGCAGAACGCAACAGCTGGCAGCCGATTGCATCCAGCAGGTGCAAGTGGCCAAATGAACGACACAAAGCAATCGGGCATGATGACCGGCACCCAATACACCAACTCCTCTGCCAAGCGAGCCAATAATGAGGAGCAAACAAAGCAGGTTCGTGAGGTCCAAGACGGCCGAGGTGGCCTCAACAACATCAAGAATCTGATCAGTGAAGCATACGATGATTCAGATGCACGGTCGCCAGTATTCTTCCTGATCACACATTCGGTCAACATCCTTGATATTGTCACAGAGTTCCACCAGAAGAAGATGTCAGGCAGCAGCTCCTTGAAGCTGCAGTACTTCTCGCTTGGTAAGGGCCTTGAAGAAGTCGTTGAGGAGAAGATGACGAAGGCTGCTCAGAATGGCGATTGGATCATTCTCGAAAACCTCCATCTAGTTGAAGATTGGCTACCTGTGTTCGAGGAGAAAATATCAAAGTGGAAGGGCGCTGAGCTCAATCCCAGATTCAGAGTGTGGATAACCTGCGTGCCTGTGGATAGCTTCCCGTCCAACATCCTGGAAAGATCAATCAAAGTCGCACTTCAGCCTCCAGGAACTGTCAAAGCCAAGATGGAGAGAATGCTTCTGGAGCAAGAAAAAGAAGGTTTCTTCAGAAGATCTGGCAAGCAAGCCAACTATCACAAAAATCTATTCTTTGGTCTGGCTTATTTCCACTCCATCCTTGAGGGTAGAAAGAGATATGGCACACTTGGCTGGAACCTGCCATATAAGTTCGATTATAGCGACTTCGAAGTGAGCAATGCTCAATTGGCCACCGTCATGAAACAGAACTCAACAGATGCTCTCGCCTGCCTCGATATGCTCAAATACCATTACGCACATATCAACTATGCTGGAAAAGTTCAGAGGGTTGAGGACCAAGTCACGCTCAATGCCATCCTCGACGACCTCTTCAATGAGACGATAAGCTGTGCTCCAGAGACAGCACGTAATCTGGCGTCATCGCACTATGGGTTCCCAGCTGACGGCGTAGATTACTTGGCTTTCTGTGCGCGCTCAGTCGACCAGCGTGATACCTGCGAGCTCTTTGGATTTGATTGGAATGTCGAGAGCAGCCTCAGGGCGAAAGAGGTATTTGCCATTCTTGACAAGGTGTACGCCCTCAACCACAAGAGCTCTGGTGATGCAGCAACACAAGCTGGCCTCAAGGCCAGCATGGAGATGAACTCGCTCAAAACCAGCCTCCGCTCCTCCAATACTGACTCAGGCTTCCAGATAGACAGGATACTCAAAGCCGATGACAGCCTGCTCAACCTCTTCATAGCGCTGCAGAAGCTGCTCAGCACCTCCTCCCTCGATGGGACGGCATCGCAAGGTGGCAAGAGGTATGACCACTTCACCGACCAAGAGAGCTTGCCAAAGCGAGATTTGAACGACTAAAAAGTGTCAGAGGTGGCCCAAGTTCTCCTCAAATCCATCGATGCTTAGTTCGACTGGCAGGTGATCCAGGAGAAGTTCCCAATCAAATACAAAGCTCCACTGAACAACACCATCAACAGAGAGCTCACCTCTTTCTAGGGCCTACTGGTAGCAATAAGAGGGTCTGTTGAGGACCTGTTGGCCACCATTGACGGCAAATATCCTCGACCGTTCGAAATAGAGGCACTCTGGAGCAGCATTTAGCAGAACAGGGTGCCTGACAAGTGGCTGTAGGTCAGCTTCCAGACAGCCCGTCGGTCTCTAGCGGACTACATTATCGAACTGGGCCTCAAACTGGAGTTCTGGAAGAAGATTGTGGAGAACGAGACCAAGGAGCTACCTTCTTACTGGTTGCCAGCGTTCTTTGACCCTAGGTCCTTCTTGGGAGCCCTGATCCAGGCAAGAGCTCGCGACGAAGGCATCCCAATGCATGACCTGAAGAATGAATTTGACATCTTGGACATCGCCCGAAACGAGGCACCAGCTACTGAGAAGCACGTGGCATATCTGCATGGCGTCTCGCTCGAAGGCGCAGCCTGGGATGCAGAGCGTAAACTAGTCGTCGACTCGCCCACCACCGCCAGGTTCACCGCCTTCCCAGCCATCCGCGCCCGTACGGTAAGAGTTGCCGACACAGACACCGGCGTCGCACCACCAGAGGAACAAGTAGCCAACTTCAATGCGAACGCAGTGGCCAAGAAGCCCAAGAAGAAGAAGAAAGGACCTCCTATTTCCGAGATACCAGGCGAATACAACTGCCCGATGTACATCACAACTCTTCGTCTATCAACCGGCCTCATCTCCAAGGACAACGCTCCCGTGGCATATCTGCCACTGCCTATCAGAGGCCCCGCCAGCAAATGGATCAAGAGGTCAGTCGCTCTGATCCTGGAGGCCGAATGAAGAATCGATAAGACTATTATACTTTTAACTTTTACTTTTTATATTTTCAAACTAAGATGAAAAACATTAATGAAATTTCAATAAAACAAATAATATTTTAAATCCTTTGATTTTCATTTCTTTGGGGTTTTGGGGTTTTGGGG
>ERZ888423.1605-NODE-1605-length-19084-cov-16.059436_pt1 | contig 19084 bp, 21 predicted proteins | sample MGYA00520523_ERZ888423 | MGnify/ENA primary metagenome ERZ888423 (study PRJEB32303, sample SAMEA104408611) | aquatic metagenome | biome: Brackish water; feature: Pelagic; material: water | place: Baltic Sea | collected 2014-06-08T10:24:00 | depth 30,27 m ...
CGCCCGGGAAGAGAATCGGGCGTGGCCGGCCCACGACGATCACGGACCCCCATGAAATCAGTCATTCAGTTCTCCACCGGCAACGTCGGCCGCCACGCGTTGCGGCTGATCGTCGAACGTCCTGATCTAAAACTTGTCGGCCTGCACTCGCACAGCGCAGACAAGATCGGCCGCGACGCGAGCGAATTGTGCGCAGGGCCGGGACCGACCGGGATAGTGGCCACCGACGACGTCGAAGCGCTCCTGGCTACGGGCGCGGACTGCGTGCTCTACACCTCGCAAGCCGAGACCCGCCCGACGGCGGCCATCGAGGAGATCTGCCGATTCCTGCGGGCGGGAATCAACGTCGTCGGGACCTCCATGGTGTGGCTGGTCTCACCGCATCATGCCGAGTCCTGGCTTGTCGAACCACTGACCGCGGCCTGCCGCGACGGGAGCGCCTCGCTCTACATCAACGGCGTCGATCCCGGATTCTCCGGAGACACGCTGGTCTACACGGCCCTGACACTGGCGGGTCGCGCTACCGGCATCACCATCTCAGAGATCTGTGACTACGGCACCTACGACGATGCCGAATTCACCGGTGTCAGTTTCGGTTTCGGCACCACCGAAGATCATCAACCGATTCTGTTCGCTCCCGGTGTGACGAGTTCGCTGTGGGGCGGGCAGGTGCGCTCCCTGGCCGACCTGCTCGGGGTGACCCTCGATGAGATCCGCGAGAGCCACCAGAGTTGGGTGACGCCGACGAGGATCGAGTCCACGATGATGACCGTCGAGCCGGGCCGGGTGGCTGCGGTGCGGTTCGCCGTCGACGGGATGCGTGACGGCGAACCGGTGATCACCGTGGACCATGTCAACCGGCTCACGGCCGCGGCCGCGCCGCAGTGGCCCTACCCACCCGAGGGCCGCCCCGGCGTGCACCGGGTGGTGGTGCGCGGTGATCCCGGTATCGAAATCAACACCCACCTCGGGTTGGCCGGCATTGACCATAATCAGGCCGGGGTCATTTCGACCGCCGCCCGCGCCGTCAACGCGATCGACGCCGTCTGCACCGCCCCGCCTGGATTGCTCGGTGCCCAGGATCTGCCGGCGGCCTATGCCCGCTCGGTCATGTGGTGACCGGGCTCCTCAGACCGCACCCAGATAACGCGCGGTGACGATCCGCTGAACCAGCGCCAGGGCCGGGGAGCCTATTCGGCTCCACCACGTCGCGGGTCGGGAGAACGCCACCACCTCGCTGTAGACGCCGTCATCGCTGGGGTCGTAGCGCACCCCGAACATTTCCTCGCCGGACACCGCATGCCCGGGCAGACTGCCGTAGGCGAAGCCGCGACGGTCGGGTTCGGCGATGACGTACACGACCCGGCACGGCGCGACGAACGGACCGAGTCGGCCCAGGACATCGCTGCCGACCTGGGCCGTCTCGGTGGTGGCGATCACCCGTAACCCGGCCCCGCGCAACATTCCGTAGCGCATTACGGCACCGGCGGCTTGCTCGAAGCGGTCCCGACCGGACCCAATCCGCCGCGACGCCCGGATGTGCCGATAGTCGGCCGGCAGGGCACCTGCCGTCGCCCCGACCTCGGCGTAGGTTAACGGCAGATCTCTTAGGTGAGTGAGTTTCACCCCCTTACTGTGCCTGTCGCCCCCTATTGCGCTCGTCGCCGGGCGTGCCTCGCGCCGTTGCCCGTAATCTCGACTGCAATGCCCGGAATCAGAGACCACCTGTCGAACCACCGCGCCCGCCTACGGGAGCGGCCGCTGGCCGACTTCGTTTATCGGGTTGGCGTCGCCGTGGTGGGACTTACCGTCCTGCTGGTGGGCATCGCGGCGATTCCCTATCCCGGGCCGGGTTGGGCGATCGTCTTCCTCGGCCTGGCGATCTTGGCCTCTGAGTTCTACTGGGCGCAACGCACGCTCAGGTTCACCCGGGACCGCTACAACACCGCCATGTGGTGGTTGCGCCGGCAGCCTTGGTGGGTTCAGGCGCTGGGCGCGGTCCTCACCGGCGCCGTCGTGGTCGGCACCCTGTGGTTGTTCGGGGCGATCAACTGGGCGGCCGGCCTGCTTGGCCTCCAACACCCGATGTTGCGCAGCCCGATCGGCCTGGGAGCCTGATCAGGCGCCTCGCTAGCATTAGCGGGCTACCGCCGACCGCGCGGCGGTCGACGCATTTTCCCGACCTGAAAAGAGGCCGCTGATGAGCGCCCCCGCACATCCCGCCTCGGCCGGCCTGCTGCGGGTTGGCGCCGGGACCACCGCGGGGGCGGCGGTGCGCGACGGCGGGCTGCCCACACGCGGCGAGCCCACCGCGATCGTGGTGGTCCGCGACGCCGACGGCATACTGCGCGACCTCAGCTGGACCCCGGAAACCGATGCCGAGGTCACTCCGGTGGCCGCCGACACCGAGGATGGTCGCAGCGTGATCCGGCACTCGGCAGCCCACGTGCTCGCTCAGGCCGTGCAGGAATTGTTCCCGGCGGCCAAGCTGGGCATCGGTCCGCCGATCACCGATGGCTTCTATTACGACTTCGACGTGCCGACGGCCTTCACTCCTGAGGACCTGGTCAGGCTCGAGAAGCGGATGAAGGCCATCATCAAGGACGGCCAACTGTTCTCCCGGCGGGTGTACGAATCAAGGGATCAGGCCCGCGCCGAATTAGCCGATGAGCCCTACAAACTCGAACTGGTTGACGACAAATCCGGAGACCCGGATGTGATGGAAGTCGGCGGCGAGGAGTTGACCGCCTATGACAATCTCAATCCGCGCACCCGCGAACGCATCTGGGGCGACCTATGCCGCGGCCCGCACGCCCCGACCACCAAATACATCCCGGCGTTCAAATTGACCAGAAGTTCGGCCGCGTACTGGCGCGGCAACCAGAACAATGCGAGCCTGCAGCGGATCTACGGAACCGCCTGGGAATCCCAGGAGGTGCTGGATCGCCACCTCGAGTTGCTGGAGGAGGCTCAGAAGCGCGATCACCGCAAGCTTGGCGTTGAACTCGACCTGTTCAGCTTTCCCGATGAATTGGGTTCGGGGCTACCGGTATTTCACCCCAGGGGCGGCATCGTGCGCCGAGAGTTGGAGGAGTATTCGCGGCGCAAACACATCGCGGCCGGCTACGAGTTCGTCAACACTCCGCACATCACCAAAGAACAGCTCTACATCACTTCCGGGCACCTCGAGTGGTACGCCGAGGGCATGTACCCGCCGATGCACATCGACGCCGAGTACGCCGAGGACGGGACGCTGCGCAAGCCGGGACAGGACTACTACCTCAAGCCGATGAACTGCCCCATGCACCACCTGATCTACCGATCACGTGGCCGCTCCTACCGCGAATTGCCCCTGCGGCTCTTCGAATTCGGCACGGTGTACCGCTACGAGAAGTCCGGTGTCATCCACGGCCTGACCCGGGTTCGCGGCATGACTCAGGACGACTCGCACATCTATTGCGCCCGTGAACAGATGCGCGACGAACTTGGCTCCCTGCTGCGTTTCGTGTTGGAACTGCTCGGCGACTACGGACTCAATGACTTCTTTCTTGAGCTGTCCACCAAGAACCCGGAAAAGTACGTCGGCTCCGACGAGATGTGGGAGGAGGCTACCGAGACACTGCGGGAAGTAGCCGAGTCCAGCGGCCTGCATCTGGTGCCCGATCCGGGGGGCGCGGCGTTCTACGGACCCAAGATCTCGGTGCAGGTGCGCGACGCGCTGGGGCGCAGCTGGCAGATGTCCACCATCCAACTGGACTTCACTATGCCGGAGCGCTTCGAACTCGAATACACCGCCGCCGACGGAACCCGTCAGCGTCCGGTGTTGATCCATCGGGCGTTGTTTGGCTCGATCGAGCGGTTCTTCGGCATCCTGACCGAGCACTACGCCGGAGCGTTCCCGGCATGGCTCGCACCCGTGCAGGTGGTCGGTATCCCGGTTGCCGAGGAGCACGTGAGCTACCTCAACGATGTCGCCACCGAACTCAAGTCGAACGGGGTGCGGGTCGAGGTCGACGCCAGCGACGACCGGATGGCCAAGAAGATCGTCAACCACACCAACCAGAAAGTGCCGTTTATGCTGTTAGCCGGGGATCGCGATGTCGAAGCGGGAGCGGTGAGCTTTCGGTTCGCCGACCGAACCCAGATCAATGGCGTACCCCGATCAGCGGCCATCGCCGCCATCCGGAACTGGATCGCCGAGCGCGAGAACACCATTCCCACAGCTGAAACGGTGAAGATCAACCGTGACTGACCAGGTTGTCGAACGGGGAGCCGGGGACCCGGACCGACTGCAACGGCTGTGGACTCCGCACCGGATGAGTTACATCGTCGAGGTGCCGGCCAACCGAACCTCCACCCGGCCCAGCGAGCCGTTCACCGAGATCCCCACGCTCTCCGACGAGGACGGCCTGGTGATCGCGCGCGGTGAACTGGTGTACGTGGTGCTCAACCTCTACCCGTACAACCCGGGTCACCTGATGGTCGTGCCCTACCGTCGGGTGGCTGAACTTGAGGATCTCACTGACGCCGAGATGGCCGAGTTGATGGCCTTTGTCCAGCAGGCGATTCGGGTGATCAGGTCGGTGTCGCGGCCGGATGGCTTCAACGTCGGTCTCAACCTCGGAAAGTCCGCGGGCGGTTCCCTGGCCGAGCATCTGCACATGCACGTGGTACCGCGGTGGTCCGGTGACGCGAACTTCATCACGGTGATCGGCGGAACCAAGGTCATCCCGCAGTTGTTGCGCGACACCCGGATGCTGCTGGCCGACGAGTGGGCGCGTCAGCGGTGAGTGACTTCTACCTACTCACCCGGGCGGCCTACACCAGGCTCAGCGCACCGTTGGCCCGCGCGGCGCTACGGGTGGGGTTGACCCCCGACGCGGTCACCATCATCGGGACCGCGGGCACTGTCCTGGCCGCCCTGACACTGTTCCCGGCCGGGCTGCTGTGGTGGGCATTCCTGGCAATCTGGTTCTTCACACTCGCCGACATGCTGGACGGCGCGATGGCTCGCGAGCGTGGCGGGGGCACCCGGTTCGGCGCGGTACTGGATGCGGCCTGTGACCGGATCAGCGACGGCGCGGTGTTCTGCGGACTGCTGTGGTGGGCGGCGTTCGGCCTGCGCGATTCTGCACTGGTGGTGGCCACTCTGATCTGCCTGGTGACCTCGCAGGTCATCTCCTACATCAAGGCGCGCGCCGAGGCCAGTGGGCTCAATGGTGGTGGTGGGCTGATCGAACGCCCGGAACGACTGATCATCGCCGTCGGCGGAGCGGGTCTGTCGGATCTTCCGTTTTTTCCCATCCCGAATGCGCTGCCGGTGGCGATGTGGTTGCTGGCCGCGGCCAGCCTGGTGACCGTCGGGCAACGCCTGCATGCCGTGCGCACCTCCTCCGGTGCGATGGACAGGATCGAGCCGCCCGGCGCACAGTTCGCCGCCGGCGAGCCGGGAAACACCGCCGGCGAGCCGGGAAACGCCGCCGGCGACCCGGGAAGCAACGAGCGGTGATGCGCAGACCGATGCGTGAGGGTCTCACCGACTGGGGCTATGCCACCGGCTGGCGGATGGTCCGAGCAATGCCGGAACCCATGGCGCGCAGCCTGTTCGACGCTGGAGCCCGGTATGCCGCACGAGGCGGTGGACCGGAACAACTGCGTAAGAATCTGGCCCGGGTGATCGGTTCGACGCCTGCCGGCGTACCCGACGCGCTGATCCGTGCGTCGCTGGAGTCCTACGCGCGGTACTGGCGGGAGGCATTCCGATTGCCCACGATGAACCATGCTGAACTGGCCGAAAGCGTCGACCGGGTCTTCATCGGGGCGGAGAAATTCGACGCCGCGCTCGCGGGCGGCCGCGGAGCGATAGTGGCGCTGCCGCACAGCGGAAACTGGGACATGGCCGGGGTATGGCTGGCGCAGAACTACGGGACCTTCACCACCGTGGCAGAACGCCTGAAGCCCGAATCCCTGTACGACCGGTTTATCGCCTATCGCGAGAGCCTGGGCTTCGAGGTTCTGCCGTTGACCGGAGGAACGCGCCCACCGATGGAGGTGCTGGCCGAGCGGTTGAGCGCCAACAGATTCGTCTGCCTGATGGCCGATCGCGACCTGACCCGCTCGGGTGTGCAGGTGGATTTCTTCGGTGAACCCACCCGGCTGCCCGCGGGCCCGGCGCGACTGGCGATCGAGACCGGTGCCCCACTGCACCCGGCGCACGTCTTTTACGACGGCGATGACTGCGTGGTGCAGATCGACGATGCCCTCGATACCGGTTCCGGCGACGTGGGTGTGATTACCCAGGCACTCGCCGATCGGTTCGCGGTCAACATCGGCGTGCACCCCCAGGACTGGCACATGCTGCAGCCGCAGTGGCTCGCCGACCTGGGCGATCAACGCCGGGCCCGCCTCGAGGCGAAAGACGGGACCTGATGCGCATCGGCATGGTGTGCCCGTACTCCTTCGACGTCTACGGCGGGGTGCAGTCCCACGTGCTGCAACTAGCCGAGGTAATGCGGGAACGCGGCCACTATGTCAGCGTGCTGGCACCGTCGTCGCCGCACGTGAAGCTTCCCGACTACGTCGTCTCGGGTGGAAGGGCCCTGCCCATCCCGTACAACGGTTCGGTGGCCCGGTTGCGCTTCGGCCCGGCCACCCATCGGATGGTCAAACGTTGGCTGGCCGACGGCGAATTCGACGTTCTGCACCTCCATGAACCCAACGCTCCCAGCCTCTCACTGCTGGCACTGATGATCGCCGATGGACCGATTGTCGCGACATTCCACACCTCGACCACAAAGTCGTTGTCGCTCAGTGTCTTCCAAGGTGTCCTGCGCCCCTGGAATGAAAAGATCATGGGGCGCATCGCTGTTTCGGACCTGGCCCGGCGCTGGCAGATTGAAGCCCTGGGCTCCGATGCCGTCCAAATTCCCAACGGCGTCAACGTCGCATCACTGGCCAGTGCCCCGCTGCTGTCCGGCTACCCGAAATCCGGCAAGACCGTATTGTTCCTCGGTCGTTTCGACGAGCCGCGCAAGGGCATGTCGGTCCTGCTTAAAGCGTTGCCCACCCTGGTCGAACGGTTCGGCGAGATTGAACTGCTCATCGTCGGCCGCGGCGACGAAGAAGACCTCCGTGAGCAGGCCGGTGAACTGGCCGGGCATCTGAAATTCCTCGGTCAGGTCGACGATGCTCAGAAGGCATCGGCGCTGCGCAGTGCCGACGTCTACTGCGCGCCCAATACCGGCGGAGAGAGTTTCGGCATCGTGCTCGTCGAGGCGATGGCCGCCGGTACCGCGGTGGTAGCCAGCGACCTCGATGCGTTCCGCCGGGTACTCGAGGGCGGCCGGGCCGGGCGACTGGTACCGGTCGAAGACCCGGTGGCACTCGCCGAGGCGCTGATCGCGGTCCTGGCCGACGACACCGTGCGGGCGGACTACATCGCGGCCGCCGCAGAGGTGGTGCGCCAGTACGACTGGCAGGTGGTCGCCGACGACATCCTGCTGGTTTATGAGACAGTCGCGGGATCCGGGGCAACGGTTTCGGTCGGTGGCAGCCCTGCGGGCAGGAGCGCTGCGCCCCGGGAGGGTGTCTAGGTGTCGTCGTCGTTGTACTGGTCGATCACGGCCGCGCTGGTCGCCGTACTGCTGGCAGTGGCGGTGTGGGCCTTGCTGACCGCCAACCGGTTGGACCGACTGCACGTGCGCTACGACCTGTCCTGGCAGGCCCTGGATTCGGCGTTGGCCCGCCGGGCGGTCGTGGCCCGGGCGGTGGCCGTTGACGCCTACGGCCCCAGCCCCGAGGGTAAACGCCTGGCCGCGTTGGCCGGTGTTGCCGAGCGTGCGCCCCGATCGACCCGGGAAACCTGCGAGAACGAACTGTCTGCGGCGCTGGAACTGGTCGATCCGACTTCGATCCCGGTGGCACTGGTCGTCGAACTCGCCGACGCCGAGACGCGGGTATTGCTGGCCCGGCGGTTCCACAACGATGCAGTGCGGGACACCCTGGCACTTCGTGATCGTCGTGCGGTTCGTTGGTTGCGGCTAGGCGGAACAGCGCCGCTGCCAACCTTTTTCGAGATCGCTGAGTCCGGGCAACGATGACGGGGGCGCGTGTCTCCGCGCGGGTGGTGCTGCTCGACGAGGTGGGTGCCGTGCTGTTGCTGTGCGGATCGGACCCGGCGATCACCGACGGCACCGCGCCGCGATGGTGGTTTACCGTCGGCGGCCAGGTGCAGCCGGGGGAACGGCTGGCGCAGGCCGCGTCCCGCGAACTGTCCGAGGAGACCGGCCTGGGCGTGAACCCCAAAGACCTGGTGGGCCCGGTCTGGCGTCGCGAATCGGTCATCGATTTCAACGGCGCGGTGACCGCCAGCGACGAGTTTTACTTCGTGCACCGCACTCGCCGGTTTGAGCCCTCCCCAACGGGCCGCACACCGCTGGAACTTCGTTACATCCACGCCCACCGTTGGTGCGACGGTGCGGCGATCGACGACCTCATCATGGCCGGCCAACGGGTGTACCCGCACAGGCTGGCTGAACTGCTGTACTCAGCAAACCGGCTTGCCGACGATTCCGGGCGACCACCGCGCGAGCTGCTATCGATCCGCTGAGCGGCCGGGGTTCGCGCCCGCAGACGGCCACCTAGACTTAAGGGCCTAAGCACGATCGAAGGAGCCCCCAGTGGACAGCGCAGCTTCAACCAACGGTTCGACCAACCACGCCCAGACCGGGACGGTGCGGGTCAAGCGCGGCATGGCCGAGATGCTCAAGGGCGGCGTGATCATGGACGTCGTCACGCCCGAGCAGGCACGTATCGCCGAGGCCGCCGGGGCGGTCGCGGTGATGGCACTGGAACGGGTGCCCGCCGACATCCGGGCGCAGGGCGGGGTGGCGCGAATGAGTGACCCCGATCTGATCGAAGGCATCATCGCCGCGGTCAGCATCCCGGTGATGGCCAAGGCGCGGATCGGTCATTTCGTGGAGGCGCAGATCCTGGCCAGTCTCGGCGTGGACTACATCGACGAGTCCGAGGTGCTCACCCCGGCCGACTACTCCCACCACATCGACAAGTGGAAATTCACGGTGCCGTTCGTGTGCGGGGCCACCAACCTCGGTGAGGCGTTGCGAAGGATCACCGAGGGTGCGGCGATGATCCGCTCCAAGGGCGAGGCCGGCACCGGGGACGTGTCGAACGCGACGATGCATATGCGCACCATCAGCGGCGAGATTCGCCGGTTGTCATCAATGGCCGAGGATGAGCTGTACGTGGCCGCAAAGGAATTACAAGCCCCCTACGATCTTGTGGTCGAGGTGGCCCGGGCCGGCCGACTGCCGGTGACGCTGTTCACCGCGGGCGGTATCGCCACCCCGGCGGATGCGGCGATGATGATGCAACTCGGTGCCGACGGTGTGTTCGTCGGCTCCGGGGTTTTCAAGTCCGGCGACCCCGCCGGGCGCGGGGCCGCGATTGTCAAGGCCACCACCTTCTACGACGACCCCGACGTGTTGGCGGGGGTCTCGCGCGGACTGGGCGAGGCGATGGTCGGCATCAACGTCGACGACATTCCGGCGCCGCACCGCCTCGCTCAGCGCGGCTGGTAGTCAGTGGCGTGGTGAATCGGTCGACCGAAGGTCACGCGTAGATGTCGATCGAGGAGATCCTTGACCTCGAGCAACTCGAGGTCAACATCTACCGCGGCGCGGTCTTCAGTCCCGAATCCGGCTTCCTGCAAAGGACTTTCGGCGGCCACATCGCTGGGCAGTCGCTGGTGTCGGCCGTCCGCACGGTCGAACCGGAGTTTCACGTGCACTCGCTGCACGGGTACTTCCTGCGTCCTGGCGATGCCACCGCGCCCGCGGTGTACCTGGTGGATCGACCCCGGGACGGCGGATCCTTCTGCACCCGGCGGGTCACCGCCGTGCAGCACGGCGAGACCATCTTCTCGATGGGCGTCTCCTTTCAGGTCACGCAGGACGGCATCGAGCACCAGGACGCGATGCCCGATGCACCGCCGCCCGATGATCTGCCCGGATTCCGTTCCTCGGGGCGAAGCTTCGACGACGCCGGGTTCGCGCAGTTTGCCGAGTGGGACATCCGGATGGTGCCGCGCGACGAACTAGCACTGTTGCCCGGCAAGGCTTCTCAGCAACAGGTCTGGTTCAAACACCGGGACCCGTTGCCGGACGATCCGGTTCTACACATCTGCGCGCTGACCTACCTCAGTGACCTGACCCTGCTGGGATCGGCCAACGTCACCCACCCGAGTGAGCGGGCGCATCTGATGGTGGCCTCGCTGGATCACGCGGTGTGGTTCCTGCGCCCGTTCCGGGCCGACGAGTGGCTGCTCTATGACCAGTCCTCGCCGTCGGCGAGCGGTGGGCGGGCACTGACGCAGGGCAGGATTTTCAATCAGCGCGGTGACATGGTGGCCGCAGTCACGCAGGAGGGGTTGACCCGCTATCAGCGCGGCTACACCCCGTCCGGCCGGTGAGCGACCCGCGCGTCGGGGTACTGGCACTGCAGGGCGACACCCGGGAACATCTCGCCGCACTGCGCGAGGCCGGGGCGCAGGCGATCACGGTGCGCCGCCGCGCCGAACTCGATTCCGTCGATGCACTAGTCCTCCCCGGTGGGGAGTCCACCACCATCAGTCTGCTGCTCCGCGAATTCGGCCTGCTGGAACCGTTGCGCGTGCGCCTGGCCGACGGAATGCCCGCCTATGGTTCGTGTGCGGGCATGATCCTGCTGGCCAGTGAGATCCTCGACGCCGGCGAACCGGGGCGGGAGGCCTGCGCACTGGGTGCGATCGACATGACCGTGCGCCGCAACGCCTTCGGTCGACAGGTTGACTCCTTCGAGGCCGACGTTGAATTCCAGGGCCTCGACGGCCCGGCGCATGCGGTGTTCATCCGCGCACCCTGGGTCGAACGGGTCGGGTCAGCGGTGGAGGTGCTGGCCAGGGCCGAAGCTCATATCGTCGCGGTGCGCCAGGGTCCGATGCTGGCGACCGCGTTTCACCCCGAGGTGACCGGTGACCGTCGGGTGCACCGGCTTTTCGTGGACATGGTTACCGGCCGGGGGTAGCCAGACCCGCACTCGACGGTTGATCAGACCGCTCGTGGGTCGCAGTAGACTCAGCGGCGCAACACCGGCACGGATGAAGGCGTAGGAGACCATGAGCGGGCACTCCAAGTGGGCTACCACCAAGCACAAGAAGGCCGTCGTCGACGCCAAGCGCAGCAAGATGTTCGCGAAGTTGATCAAGAACATCGAAGTGGCTGCCCGCATCGGCGGTGGTGACCCGGACGGTAACCCGACCCTGTGGGATGCCATTCAGAAGGCCAAGAAGTCGTCGGTGCCCAACGACAACATCGAGCGCGCCCGCAAGCGCGGCGGCGGTGAAGAAGCCGGTGGAGCGGACTGGCAGAACATCACCTATGAGGGCTACGGCCCCAACGGGGTTGCGGTGCTCGTCGAGTGCCTGACCGACAACCGCAATCGGGCTGCCGGAGAGGTGCGGGTCGCGATGACGCGCAACGGTGGCAATATGGCCGATCCCGGTTCGGTGGCCTACCTGTTCTCCCGCAAAGGCGTGGTGATGCTGGAGAAGAACGGTCTGAGCGAGGATGACGTTCTCCTGGCCGTACTGGAGGCCGGCGCCGAGGAGGTCAACGACCACGGCGACAGTTTCGAGGTGGTCTGCGAACCGGGGGATCTGGTCGCGGTGCGCACCGCACTTCAGGACGCCGGCATCGACTACGACTCGGCCGAAGCAGGCTTCCAACCGTCGGTGACCGTTCCGGTTGACCTCGAAGTTGCCCGCAAGGTGCTCAAACTCATCGACGCACTCGAGGACAGCGACGACGTGCAGGACGTCTTCACCAACATCGACATCCCGGACGACGTGGCCGCGCAACTCGACGAGGACTGACGCCTCTCGCGAGGGTGGGCACGCTCGCCGCAGTGGGCCGGGCGTGTCATTGACCACGGTTGTCGCCGACCGCCGCTACGCTATCGAACAACTGTTCGCAAACGCTGGCGGCGAAAGGGTGATCGTGCGGGTAATGGGAGTGGACCCTGGCCTGACCCGCTGCGGTCTGTCGATGATTGAGGGTCGAGGGGGCCGGCAGGTCACCGCACTCGATGTCGACGTCGTCCGCACACCAGCCGGTGATCCGTTGCAGCGTCGACTCCTGGCGATCAGCGACGTGGTGGACCACTGGATGGATACCCATGTGCCCGATGTCATCGCTATCGAGCGGGTGTTCGCCAACCAGAACGCCAACACTGCGATGGGCACCGCTCAGGCTGCCGGTGTGATCGCGCTGGCCGCTGCTCGGCGCGGCATTGACGTCCACTTTCACACTCCCAGCGAGGTGAAGGCGGCCGTGACGGGCAATGGTCGCGCCGACAAGGCCCAGGTCACCGTGATGGTCACCCGGATCCTGCAACTCCAGCAGAAACCAACCCCGGCCGATGCCGCCGACGCGCTGGCCCTGGCGATCTGTCACTGTTGGCGCGCGCCGATGATCGCCCGGATGGCCAAAGCCGAGGAGATGGCCGCCGAACAGCGGCGTTCCTATCAGGCGCGACTGAAGGCTGCCCCGGTTCGCGCGGGCCGGGAGATGCCGTGATCTCCTCGGTCCGCGGTGAGGTGCTTGACGTCGCCCTCGACCACGCCGTGATCGAAGCCGCCGGCGTCGGATACAGGGTGATGTGCGCCCCGTCCACGCTGGCGACCCTCAAACGGGGCTCCGAAGCCCGGCTGATCACCGCGATGATCGTGCGCGAGGACTCGATGACCCTCTACGGTTTCGCCGACGGCGAAGCCCGCGATCTGTTCTGGACCCTGCTGGGGGTGTCCGGCGTCGGACCCAAAATCGCGCTGGCGACCCTGGCCGTCTACGACGCGGCCGCGCTTCGGCGGGCGTTAGCCGATGGTGATATTGCGGCGCTGACCCGGGTGCCCGGTATCGGCAAGCGCGGCGCCGAGCGCATGGTGCTCGAACTGCGCGACAAGATCGGTGCCGTCCCGGGTGTCGCCGGCCGGGCGAGTGCGGTGGTTCATGCGGTACGGGGACCGGTAGTCGAAGCCCTTGTGGGCCTTGGCTTTGCGGTGAAACAGGCCGAGGAGGCCTGCGATAGGGTCCTGGTCGATGAGCCCGACGCCACGACGTCGGCTGCACTGCGTTCGGCGCTGTCAATGCTGGGGAAGAAGTGATGATTCGGATGCCAACCTGATGGGTCGCTTCGAAGATGACGAACCCCCGGAGGATCGAGATGTCTCGGCGGCGCTGACCGTCGGCGAAGGCGATGTCGACGCCAGTCTGCGGCCCCGCTCGCTGGGTGAGTTCATTGGGCAGCCGCGGGTTCGCGAACAGCTCCAGTTGGTGCTTGAAGGCGCCAAGAACCGCGGTGGTACCCCGGACCACATTCTGCTCTCCGGGCCACCCGGGCTGGGGAAGACCTCGTTGGCGATGATCATCGCCACCGAACTGGGGTCGTCATTGCGGGTCACGTCCGGACCCGCGCTGGAGCGGGCCGGGGATCTGGCGGCGATGCTGTCCAACCTCGTTGAGGGTGACGTGCTGTTCATCGACGAGATTCATCGCATCGCCCGTCCGGCCGAGGAGATGCTGTACCTGGCCATGGAGGACTTCCGGGTCGACGTGGTGGTGGGCAAGGGCCCCGGTGCGACGTCGATCCCCCTGGAGGTCGCCCCGTTCACCCTCGTCGGGGCAACCACCCGCTCAGGCGCGCTGACCGGGCCGTTGCGCGACCGCTTCGGCTTCACCGCGCACATGGACTTCTACGAGCCGGTCGAGTTGGAGCGGGTGCTGACCCGTTCGGCGGGCATCCTCGGCATCGCCTTCGATGTCGAGGCCGGCGCCGAGATCGCCCGCAGGTCCCGGGGCACACCGCGCATTGCCAACCGGTTGTTGCGCCGCGTTCGCGACTACGCCGAGGTGCGCGCCGACGGCGTGATCACCCGCGACATCGCCAAGGCTGCGCTGGCGGTCTACGACGTCGACGAACTCGGCCTGGACCGTCTCGACCGGGCGGTGCTCTCAGCGCTGACCCGCAGCTTCGGTGGTGGGCCGGTGGGGGTGTCGACCCTGGCGGTGGCGGTCGGTGAGGAGGCCGCCACGGTCGAGGAGGTGTGTGAACCGTTCCTGGTTCGTGCCGGCATGATCGCGCGTACGCCGCGCGGGCGGGTGGCCACTCCGCAGGCCTGGACCCACCTGGGAATGACGCCGCCACCGGGAGCGGGCGGTTTCGGCCAGCCGCAGCTGTTCGAGTAGCAGGGCCGGGGCCCGCGGGCTCAGATTCCGGCGAGAATCCCGGCGAGCACGTCGAGGCCCTCATTGATCAGTTCGTCGCTGATGGACAGCGGGGGCAGGAAGCGCAGCACGTTGCCGAACGTTCCGCAACTGAGAACGATCACGCCCTGCGCGTGCGCTGCCGAGCACAGTTCCTTGGTCAACTCCGGATTCGGTTCGCACGAGCCAGATTTGACCAGTTCGACAGCGATCATGGCACCGCGGCCGCGGACGTCGCCGATGCGGTCGTCGTCGGCCTGCATCCGGCCCAGTCTGTCCTTCATCAGCCGCTCGATGTCCTTGGCGCGGTCCAACAACCCGTCGAGTTCGATGGTCTCGATAGTGGCCAGCGCCGCGGCGCACGCCAGGGGGTTGCCGCCGTAGGTGCCGCCCAATCCGCCGACGTGCGGGGCGTCCATCATCTCGGCGCGCCCGGTCACTCCCGACAGCGGCAGGCCGTCGGCGATGCCCTTGGCGGTGATGATCAGGTCGGGTTCGATGCCCTCGTCTTCGCAGGCGAACATCGCCCCGGTGCGGGCGAACCCGCTCTGCACCTCGTCGGCGATGAACACCACGTCGTTGTCGGTGCACCAGGCCCGCAGCGTGGGCAGGAAGCCGGGCGCGGGCACGATGAAGCCGCCCTCTCCCTGAACCGGCTCGATGATGATCGCGGCCAGGTTGGCCGCGCCGATCTGTTTGTCGATCACGGTCAGCGCGCGCTCGGCCGCCAGTTCGCCGTTGGTGCCCCATTCCTTGTCGATCAGGGCGTCGCGGAAGGGGTAGGACATCGGCGCCCGGTAGATCTCCGGGGCGAACGGCCCGAAACCACTCTTGTAGGGCATCGACTTCGCGGTCAGGCCCATGGTGAGGTTGGTGCGGCCGTGATAAGCGTGATCGAAGGCCACCACCGCGGTCCGTCCGGTGTAGGCGCGGGCGATCTTGATCGCGTTCTCCACCGCCTCAGCGCCGGAGTTGAACAGCGCGGTGCGCTTCTCGTAGGAGCCGGGCGTCAATCGGTTGAGATGCTCGGCGACGGCGACGTACTCCTCATAGGGGGTGACCATGAAGCAGGTGTGGGTGAAGTCGGCGACCTGTGCGCGCACCGCATCGACCACGCGCGGTGAGGCGTTGCCGATCGTGGTCACCGCAATGCCCGAACCCAGGTCGATGAACCGGTTGCCATCGACGTCTTCGAGGATGCCCCCGCCGGCGCGGGCGGCGAACACCGGCATGGTGGACCCGACTGCAGTGGAGACTGCGGCTTTTCGACGACGACCCAACTCGATGGACATCGGACCCGGGACAGGGGTGAGCAGCTTGCGGGTCTGTTCGATGGCGCCCTGTTCGATGGCACCCTGTCCGATGGTGCCCTGTTCGGTGGTGCCCCGGTCGACGGAGCTGAGTTCCATAATGCTCACGGCTGTTCTCCTGATCTTCCCCGGGTGGGGCGAGGATCGAATCGGCTTAGGAGCAAGCGTAGTCCGCTCCCACCGCTACGCAACTGAGAACTCGGCCTCGCGTCGGGGGTGATTCATCACCCGGGCAACACCGCACCGTCGACACGGTCCACCGTGGCGAAGGATTCAACCGGCCGGCGTTGCAATCGCCGGGGCTGTCGCACCGGATGGCCGAGCGCGATCGCGCCGGCAAGGGCCCACCGCTCCGGGGCCCCGAGCAGATGCTTGACCGCGTCCTCTTCGCGGACCAGCATCGTTGTGAGAACGCCGCCGAGTCCCTCGGCCCGGGCTGCAAGCAGGATGCTCCACGCGAACGGATAGACCGAGGCTCCGCCGGCGAAGGAGTACCGATCGAGGTCGCGGTCGACGGCGGCCAGCCCGGCCAGGTCGGCGAACAACACCAGCAATACCGGCACCCGATCGAAGTGGGCGGCGAAACCCTCGGCGGCAGCGGCGGCAACGCCCTCCCCGGGTGACGACATCGCGGCGGCTTCGGCGGCCCGGTCGTTTCCCGGCGCCCACGGTCGCAGTCCGGCGGCGCCCATCGCCAGGTAATCGCGCCAGCCGGGCAGATAAAGCTCCCGCAGCCGCGTCCGGATTTCGGGATCCTTGATCAACACCACATGCCAGGATTGGGCATTGGCTCCACTGGGCGCGAATCTGGCGTTGTCGAGGATGCGCGACACGACGTGGTCCGGGACCGGCTGTTCGGTGAACTCACGGACGGCGCCGGTGGTCCGCAGTGTCTCGATCAGGTCCATCTGGCCTCCAGGGGGAGCCTCCATGGTGACATTGCCATTGGCGATTTGGCGGTGCTCAACACGGCACCGCAGTGGCAACTGGCACACTGAGGTGTTGTGGCACCGGTGACCGCCGGGCCGAAGTGACGATCCGCACCCAAGACGAAAGACACGTGCCGTTATGGAGCTGCTCAGTTTCCTGCCCCTGATCATCATCTTGGGGGCGTTCATGTTCTTTGCCTCCCGTCGGCAGCGGAAGGCCATGCAGGCCACCATCGACCTGCAGGAATCGTTGCGATTGGGGGACCGGGTCCACACCACGTCGGGCCTGCAGGCGACCATTGCCGGCATCGGCGAGGACACGGTGGACCTCGAGGTCGCGCCCGGCGTCGTGACCCGCTGGATGAAGCTCGCGATCCGCGACCGCATCGTGCCGGAAGCGCCCGAAATCAGCGAGGCGAGCCCGGCGGGCCGCACCTACGATCTGAACGAAACCGACGCGGATCGCCTGTCTCGAGACTGATTGCCCGAAACGCCCCGTACCCTTTGCTGGGGTATGAACGACCGCGGGCCGGCGAACGCAGTTGCGAGCCTGTTCGGACCTGCGGCGCAGCGCCGACCTACGCGGCACACGACGGCATACGACTAGGAGAATCAACACGTGGCATCGTCTTCGACGCCGGTGCATCCGTACCGCTACCTGGCGTTGTTCCTGGCTCTCCTGATCGGCCTCTACATGCTGGTTTTCCTTACCGGTAACCGGGAGGCCAAGCCCAAGCTCGGCATCGACCTGCAGGGTGGTACGCGGGTCACCCTGACGGCGCGGACCCCGGATGGCTCAAAGCCCACCCGCGATGCCCTCGATCAAGCCCTGCAGATCATCAGTTCCCGCGTGAATGGCCTCGGAGTGTCCGGTTCAGAGGTGGTGATCGACGGGGACAACCTGGTCATCACGGTGCCGGGGAACGACGGCAACGAGGCGCGCAACCTGGGTCAGACCGCCCGGCTGTTCGTCAGGCCGGTGATCGGCCAGCCCATTCCCGTCGACGCGGTCAAGAAACCGGCCCCGGGCACCCCGGGGGCAGTCGCACCGGGTTCACCCCCTGCGGGCAATCCTGGTGCACCCCCTGGCGGGGTCCCGGGTGCACCGCCAGGTGGAGTCCCGGGTGCACCGCCTGGCGGGGTCCCGGGTGCACCGCCGGGAGCGGCCCCGGTTCTGCCGGCCCCGGCGAGTCCCGCGCCGCAGCCACGCCCGTTCCCGTTGGAACCCACGCCCACGCCCCCCGTGCCACCGGGACAACCGACACCGCCGTCGGCCCCCGGGGCCACGGCGCCACTGCCCGGACCTCCGGATCCGCGAAAGGACCTGGCCGCGCGGATCAAGTTCGAAAAGGAACTCCGGCAGAGCGATAACCAGAATCTGCTGCTGATCTCGGTGCAGTACATGGCGGGGCGTTGTGACCAGGAGGACGTCCTGGCCGGAAACGATGATCCGAACCTGCCCCTGGTGACGTGTTCGCAGGACCAGAAGTATGTCTACATACTGGACAAGTCGATCATCAGCGGTGATCAGATCAAGGACGCCGTGTCCGGCTTCGATCAGCAGAGCGGGGCCTACGTCGTCGACCTCGAGTTCAAAGACGAGGCCGCCACCACCTGGGGCGACTTCACCGCCGCCAACATCGGGACCCAGACCTCCTTCACGCTCGACTCGCAGGTGGTCAGCGCCCCGCAAATCCGGGAAGCCATTCCCGGCGGGCGCACCCAGATCTCCGGCGGCGATCCGCCATTCACCGTCGAGAGCTCCAAGCAGTTGGCCAACGTCCTCAAATACGGCTCGCTACCGCTGTCCTTCGAATCCTCGGAAGCCGAAACCGTCTCGGCCACTTTGGGATTGACTTCTCTGCGGGCGGGGATGATCGCCGGTGGAATCGGGTTGGCCATGGTGCTGCTCTATTCGCTGCTCTACTACCGGGTGCTCGGCCTTCTCACCGCACTGTCGCTGGTGGCCTCCGGCGCCATGGTGTTCGCCCTCCTCGTGCTGCTCGGCAGGTACATCAACTACACCCTCGACCTGGCCGGCATCGCGGGTCTGATCATCGGTATCGGCACCACCGCCGACTCGTTCGTGGTGTTCTTCGAACGCATCAAGGATGAGATTCGCGAGGGCCGATCGTTCCGGTCGGCGGTGCCCCGGGGTTGGGCACGGGCTCGAAAGACGATCTTGTCGGGCAACGCCGTCAGCTTCCTGGCCGCGGCGGTCCTTTATTTCCTCGCTGTCGGGCAGGTCAAAGGTTTCGCCTTCACGCTGGGTCTGACCACCATCCTTGACGTGTTGGTGGTGTTCACGGTGACGTGGCCGCTGACATACCTGGCCTCGAAATCACCCACCATGTCCAAGCCCGCGCTCAATGGCCTCGGCGCGGTCCAGAGGATCGCCCGCGAGCGCCGGGCGGCCGGACAGACCGATGCGGTCGCCGCGGCGGAACGGGGATAGTCCGATGACCGATAACACCGACACCGATGGGCCCGGCACCGATGGGCCCGGCACCGATGGGCCCGACACCGA
>ERZ888423.1606-NODE-1606-length-19083-cov-12.494377_pt1 | contig 19083 bp, 16 predicted proteins | sample MGYA00520523_ERZ888423 | MGnify/ENA primary metagenome ERZ888423 (study PRJEB32303, sample SAMEA104408611) | aquatic metagenome | biome: Brackish water; feature: Pelagic; material: water | place: Baltic Sea | collected 2014-06-08T10:24:00 | depth 30,27 m ...
CTTGAAGACAAGCGCGAAATGCTCATCGATCGCAAACACGGCAACTCGCCGCTCTAACTGCACAGCCCCAACAGCCGACTCGCACGGCTCGACGTGTGCAATTCGCCCGTTTTGAGGCCCCACCCAGTTGGGCCACGCACGAGAACTGTGAATCGATGCCACGTCGGTTGGAGCAGTTCGCTCGACGCGCAGTATCTTGATGAATTCGGACGGGGCGACCCCCCGCCCGTACCTATCTGCCCTGTTCGAGCCTGGAGGAAGCCATCGTGCCCGAAACCATTACCATTACTGACGATCGAACCGGCAAGACCGTCACGGTCCCCATCGAAGGTGGCGTATTCCCGTCGTCAGCGCTGCGTGAGCTCGATCCGACGCTTTACTGCTACGACCCCGCCTACTTGTCGACGGCGTCCACCAAGTCGTCAATCACCTACCTCGATGGCGAGAACGGTGTCCTCCGGTACGGCGGCTATCCAATCGAGCAACTCGCCGAGAAGTCGACCTACCTCGAGGTTGCGTACCTTCTGTTGAACGGCGAGCTGCCGAACACGGCCCAGCTCAGCGACTGGACGCACGACGTCACACACCACACGTTCATCCACGAGAACATGCGCAAGAAGTTCGCTGAAGGCTTCCACTACGACGCACACCCCATGGGAATGTTCGTGTCGGCGACCGCTGCGCTCGGTACCTTCTACACCGGCTCGAAGGAAGTCACCGATCCTGCTCAGCGGAACATTCAGATCCGGCGCCTCATTGCGAAGAGCCCAACCATCGCTGCGATGTGTTACAAGTTCTCCGTTGGTCTGCCGTTCAACCAGCCCAGCAACGAGTTGTCGTACGCCGCCAACTTCTTGAACATGATGTGGAAGATCGGCGACTACGAAGTTGACCCGATTCTCGAGCGGGCCATGGACGTCCTGTTCATCCTCCACGCTGACCACGAGCAGAACTGCGGCACCACCGCGATGCGCGTCATTGGTTCCAGCCACGCCGACCCCTACTCGTCAGCCGCAGGCGCCGCCTCGGCCCTCTACGGCCCGCTACACGGTGGCGCCAACGAGGCCGTCGTCCGCATGCTCACCGAGATCGGCTCTATCGAGAATGTCCCGGCGTTCCTCGAGTCGGTCAAAAATGGCAAAGGCCGCCTGATGGGCTTCGGCCACCGGGTCTACAAGAACTTCGATCCACGAGCCACCATCATCAAAGAGACCGCATACAAGGTCTTCGAGGTCACCGGCAAGAACCCGCTGCTTGACATTGCACTGAAGCTCGAAGAGGCTGCACTGGCGGACCCCTACTTTGTCGACCGCAAGCTGTACCCAAACGTCGACTTCTATTCGGGCCTGATCTACCAGGCCATGGGCTTCCCGACCTCGATGTTCACGGTGCTGTTTGCGATCCCGCGCATGTCCGGTTGGCTGGCTCACTGGCAGGAACTGCTGAACGACCCGGCGCAGAAGATCAGCCGACCTCGTCAGTGGTACGCCGGTCCCGACGAGCGCAACTACATCGACCTCGCCAACCGCTGAGCCCGTGGCGGTCGGTGCCGCCGACCGCCGATGAGCGTCATGATGTGGTCAGCCGTACAGGCCAATCACATTTGGCAGACCAAACACAGCGGGAAGCCCATCAGGGTTCGAGCACTGCGTTTCGATCGCCTGACCAGGCTGATACGGCATGGGGCATGGTTGATCGTCCATGTGGGCCAAGTGGCGGCTGATCCAATCCGCTGCACCCAGAGAACCAGCGACGCGCTGATGCACTCCATCGTAAGCGAACCACGACTGGGCGTTGCGGGTATAGAGGTCGTAATCCCAGACCTGAACATCGGGATAGGCGCCAGAGGCAACTTTGGCGTCGAGGAAGGTGTTCATCACCGCGTACTTGACGATTGCTGCGCCCGAACCGGGAGGAAGTCGATACGAGGTGCCCGTCCGGAAGTTCACCCACACGATCGTGCCGAACCCTTTGCTGCGCGCTGCTCCGACGACCTGGGTGAAGTCGCTCGAGCGGATTTCCCAATCGTTATAGCCGACGGCGATAATCAGAACGTCCCGCTCAGCAGCAGCGGGGAGCGCAATGATTTGATTGAGCGCAGTCAGCGGGCGATACCCCTCGCGGCCACCGCAGGACGGGTAGACGAGGCGGCGGCAAGACTCCAACCGCGTATCAAAGTTCGCGCCTCGCAAGGCTCGATAGGCGTTGTTCCAGCGCACCCCCGCCATCGCCGAATCGGAGATGATGACCACGTCGCGTGGAACATATACCGGTTCGAGGTTTGCAGGGACAGGCTGGGTGGCTCGGACCGGAGTCCCGGTGAAGTAGCCCGTCACATCAGCCACAAAATGAGTGGACATCGCCGAGTACACGGAAACTCCTCGAGTCGAATTCGAAACGACGACAGAGTTCGCGACGACCCCGTCGAGGTCTTCGACGTTCAGACTCGCGGTCTGCTGCGCCTGATCCGGTTGACCAGCTGGTCGCATGGCGAGCCAACCCCGCTGCAGATTGTTGACTGCGACACCATTAAGAGCGAGCGCACCTGCGCTCGGAATCGGGTTGTATTCGATCTCGCCGCCCTTCCAGATTGGAGTACCGATCGCGCGAGTGTCGAGCGCCCGGAACGGTTCAAGGGGAACAAACAAGCCCACAGATGACGGCTCGGAGTTCGTTCCCGTCACCCAACCGCTGACATCAACAACGACATCGGACCGAGTGAGGGCGAACAGCTGAATCGCTCCGTCCTGGACAGGGACCAGAACGTTCGCCGCACGGACATCGCCGATCGCATCAACGGTCAGCATCGCCGCTGCTGGTTGTCGACCCGTGGCCCACAGAGTGAAGTATCCGGGCCCCGTTGACCCGACCGACGCCACGTTGACCATCGCTGCCGTCGCCCCGGTCGGGACCTGAAGATCGACAGTTCGAGTTGATTTTGCAGTCAACGGAGCACCGGTCTCACGAGTATCAAGCACGCGTACCGGGTCTTGCACCATGAACCGACCATCGGTGGTGCTCGTTGCAGCGACAAAATAGGCAGTGACATCGACGACGATGTCGGTCGACGCGAGCGTGAACACGTCGAGCCCACCAGAACCGAGCACGTAAAATTGGGAGTTTGATCGCACCTCCCCCACCGAATAATTCAGCGCCGAAGTTGCCTCATGAGCCGTCACGGCAGTGTCGGTCGGGGTGACGGCGAGAAAACCTCTGGCGCTTGGCTGGACAGCTGTCAGCGTGACCGCAGCCGCAACAGCCTCCTCTGGGACGCCGCACCGCTTCGCAACATCCACTCGCGTCGTCGAGCCAGCCATGAGCCGGACGCCATCGTCTTGCCTCGTGTCGAGCAGACGACACGGTTCGACTGCCACCACTTTGGTGGTCATCTCATCGGCGGCAACCGCATCGGCAGTCGGAGCGGATCCCAGACCCACGATGGCCGACGCTGCGAGCGTCAGGGCGAGCAATATCTGGCGGCTGGTGCCCATTTTTCTCTAGCCTAACGATTGGCTGTTACGAGCGTTCGCGACCCGGTCGATGGTCAGTGGCGCGGAGCCCACCATGCGTCAGAGGGTGGCGAGGACCGTGTTGAAGGTGTCGGAGGGGCGCATAATGGCACGGGCCTTGGCAGCATCGGGGAAGTAGTAGCCGCCGATGTCGGCGGGGCTCCCCTGCACGGCGCCCAACTCTTCAACGATTGTCTGTTCGTTTTCGCCAAGAGCTGCAGCCAGCGGTGCGAACTTGGCAGCCAGCAATGCGTCATCGGTTTGCGCAGCAATCGCCTGCGCCCAGTACATGGCGATGTAGAAGTGGCTGCCGCGGTTGTCAAGGCTGCCGAGCCGCCGGGCCGGCGACTTCCCATTGGAAAGCAACTGGCCCGTCGCTGCGTCGAGCGTGTCGCCGAGGATCTTGGCCGATGCGTTACCAGTCACTTCGGCGAGGTGCTCGAACGACACCGCAATAGCAAGGAACTCACCAAGGGAATCCCAGCGGAGGTAGTTCTCTTTGACCAACTGCTGGACATGCTTCGGAGCCGAGCCTCCAGCCCCAGTCTCGAAGAGACCACCACCGTTGAGCAGCGGCACGACCGACAGCATCTTGGCGCTGGTACCCAGTTCGAGAATCGGGAAGAGGTCGGTGTTGTAGTCACGCAGCACGTTGCCGGTGACCGAGATCGTGTCTTGCCCGGCCCGCATCCGGTCGACGGAGTACTTGGTGGCATCGATCGGCGACATAATTTCAATGGTCAGACCCTCGACATCACCCACCAGATCACGATCGGCGAGATACGTGTTGACCTTGGTGATCAGCTGCGCATCGTGCGCACGGTTGGCGTCAAGCCAGAACACTGCTGGCGAGCCAGTGGCCCGGGCACGACTGACAGCGAGGCGTACCCAGTCACGAATCGGCTCGTCCTTCACCTGGCACGCACGGAAAATGTCGCCTCCAGAGACGCTCTGCTCCATCACGGTGGCGCCTGACGCAGCATCGACGACGCGGATCGAACCGGACGACGGAGCTTCGAAGGTCTTGTCGTGGCTGCCGTATTCTTCCGCCTTCTGAGCCATCAGGCCGACGTTCGCGACGGTGCCCATCGTGGTCGGGTCATACGCCCCATTTGAGATGCAATCGTCAATGACGACCTGGTAGATGCCGGCGTAGCTACTGTCGGGGATAGTCGCCTTGACATCCTGCAGCTCCCCCGCCAAGTTCCACATCTGACCCGACGTACGGATCATTGCGGGCATCGATGCGTCGACGATCACATCGCTCGGAACGTGCAGATTGGTGATGCCGTTGTCCGAATCGACCATGGCAAGGTCGGGACCATTTTCGAGGGCGGCAGCGATGTCAGCCTCGATCTCGGCCTGCTTGTCGGCAGACAGGTTCGACAACGAAGCGATCACTTGACCAAGACCGTTGTTTGGATGCGCGCCAGCTTCGGCCAGTGCTGCACCGTGTTTTGCGAACACATCAGAGAAGTAAGCCCTCACAGCGTGGCCGAAAATGATCGGGTCAGACACCTTCATCATCGTCGCCTTGAGATGCAGCGAGAACAGCACGCCCCGTTCCTTGGCGTCAGCGATCTGTGTATTGAGGAAGGAGCGAAGGGCGTCGACACTCATCACCGTGGAGTCGATCACTTCGTCGGCGAGCACCGGAATGGATTCCTTGAGCACCGTGACCGAACCATCAGCGGCGACGTGCTCTATGCGCAGAGCACCGGCCTCAGACACCGTGACTGACTGCTCGTTATGCGCGAAGTCGCCGTCAGTCATGGTGGCGACGTGGCTCTTCGATTCATTCGACCAGGCGCCCATCGAATGCGGGTTGGCCTTGGCATAGTCCTTGACTGCCTTCGGCGCCCGCCGATCGGAGTTGCCCTGGCGCAGCACCGGGTTCACGGCTGAGCCCATCGTGCTGCCGTATGCAACCTTGATCGCCTTTTCGTCGTCGGTCGTTGCGTCGTCCGGGTACTCAGGGAGGTCGAACCCCCGCGCCTGGAGTTCGGCGATCGCGGCCTCGAGTTGCGGCACCGATGCGGAGATGTTCGGGAGCTTGATGATGTTAGCTTCCGGAGTGAGTGCCATTTCGCCGAGCTCGGCGAGCGCATCAACAACACGCTGCCCCTCGGCGAGGTGATCCGGGAAGGCCGCCAGGATTCGGGCAGCGAGCGAGATGTCACGTGTCTCGACACTGATGTCGGCTGCGCCCGCGAACGCCTCGATGATCGGAAGTAACGAATACGTAGCAAGTGCAGGTGCTTCGTCGGTGAACGTGTAGATGATCTTCGAGTTACTCATGAGGGGTCTCCGAACCAATGTGCGGGCGCTGACGAGCAGACGGAACTTGTCTGCAACTTGTCTTGAGCGTAGCGCACCCTGCCAACGATCGCAGCCCTGCAGTCACACCACCCCGGATCAGAGGAAGTCCCAGGAATCAGGGTGTCGGAACGTGAGTAGGGCCAGCTCGGCGCTCCCGTCGTATCGTAAGCAGTGATGGACTTCGACTGGACCCCCGAACAGAACGCCCTGCGCGAGCAGGCCCGACATGTCGCGGCCGATGCCGTTGCCAAGTACGGCCGGCACAACGATTCCTGGATCAACGGCTACTCGAAAGACTTTGCCCGCGACCTCGGGGCACTCGGCTGGGTCGGCATGTGCTGGCCCTCCGAATTCGGCGGTGGTGGCCGACCGCCGATCGATCGCCTCATCGTCGGCGAAGAGTTGATTGCCGCCGGTGCGCCCATCGCCGCCATGTGGTTCGCCGATCGCCAGATGGGTCCAACGCTGATCGCCTACGGCACCCCCGATCAGCAGGCCGAGTTCCTGCCCAGCATGCTCACGGGCGACACCACCTGGTGCATCGGCATGTCGGAGCCCGACTCCGGTTCCGACCTCGCGTCGCTCTCGACAAGTGCAGTTCGCGACGGCGACGACTTCATCATCAACGGTCAGAAGATCTGGACGAGCTTCGGTGATGAAGCCGACTACTGCTATCTCATCTGTCGCACCGACGCGTCCGGCCCGCCGCACCGAGGCATCAGCGAGATCATCGTCCCAATGGACACGCCCGGCGTTGAGGTCCGTCCAATCACCGACATGACGACCAACCGTCACTTCTGCGAGGTGTACTTCACCGACGCTCGCGTGCCTGCCGTCAACCTCGTCGGGGTCGAGGGCAACGCCTTCAAACAGACGATGGTGCAGCTCGAACACGAACGTGGCGGCATCGACCGACTTGTCTCGAACAAGGCGCTGTATGACCTCGCACTCGAGCGTGCCGACACGAGTGATCCTCGCGTCCGGCAAGAGATCGCCGCTCTCGAGATCGGCTACCGGCTCGGCCGCATCCTGGTCACACGCGAGGTGCTCCGCCAGGCGCCCAACGGCTTCTCCGCAGCAACGAAGTGTTTCTGCACCGAACACGAGATCAAGGTCGCCGACTTCGTTGCGAAGACCTTTGGCGCCGACGCGCTGCTCTGGAGCGACGTCACCAAGGGTTTCACATACGGACCCGGGTACACGATTATGGGTGGCACCTCGAACATCATGCGCAACATTCTGGGCGAGCGTGTGCTCGGCCTTGCACGCGAGCCGCGCTAGGACGACATCGTCGCCGGGCCGGGTGCGTTACGGGTTGATCTCAGTGCGCAGGACCACTTCGCCTGACGACCCCTGACCTTCGTTACCTCTCCCGGCGGCTGCTTCGAGCGTGATCGTGAACATTTCAACGCGTTCGAGTTCGACACCAGCCCACAAAGTGACCTTGACGCCGTCGTGGAACGTTCCAACCGGGAAGAGATCGCCGTCGACCGTTGTGAGCCAACCGGCGTAAAACGAACCGTTATCGCGGCGGGGCAGGCTGGCCGCATCGAGTTCAATACGCAGGCCGGAGTCAAACAACGTGACCGTGATGGCACCGGATTGGCCGTCGGTCCGCCCAGTCGGCACGAGTTCAGCCGAGAACGAGTCAACGTCCTCGACGCCACTCAGCCCACTCAGTAGCACCAGACCGCCGAACAGAAAGGCGATAGCTGCTGCTGCGCCCAGAAGCGCCGGCCGGACCCATGAGCGACGGCCGTGAGAACCCGACGGGGCTGCGTAGGTCGCCGCAGCATTGACCGATTCTGAACTGATAGCGCTGACGACACGATCGCTGAGGTCGTCACCAGGCGAGTCCCACATGGTCGGATTGGCAAGCAGCGCTCCGAACTGTGCATCGAACTCGGCGTTCGCCTCAGGGTTGGATTCGTCTGCGTTGTCGAGCTCGCTCATCGCCGAACCCAGTTCATCGCCAACTCGTTCATGAAGAGTGTCATCAGCTTCCATTGTTCAATATGTCGTTCGAGAGTGTTCGGTTCCCAAATCTTTACCCGGCTCACGAGTTCGGTCCCTGAAGGTGAGCCAGTCGGTTCGCCAGGCGTCGATGGGCCCGATGCAATCGTGACTTGACGGTGCCGACAGCGATACCCAGACGCTCGGCGATTTCAGCATGCGTGTGGCCCTCGACGTGCTGCATCTTGACAAGCTCTCGTTCATCAGGTTCGAGACCCTCAATCGCGGCCCGGACACTCCACACCGTTTCGATCTGCTCGGCGTTCGGGGCCAGGGTGACCAATGCGGAGTCAACCAGGTCGGCGACTTCGAGTGATCCGGCGGGCCGGCGCTGCTCCCGACGCAGCACATCGATCGCTGCACGCCGCGCAATGGTTGCCAGCCACGGAGCGAAATCACGGCCCGGCTCGAACTGATCAGCGTTGCGCCATGCCTGCAGGAACACGTGCTGGGTCACTTCCTCAGCCCGCTGCCGATCTTTCAGCATGCAATGAGCCACAGTGAATACCAGCCCGCCGAAACGCTCGTACAACATGCGGACGGCGGCCTCGTCACCCTCAGTCAGGGCCAGCGCGAGGGCAGCGTCTTCCTGTACGACGTGCGCTGGGCGAAACTGTTCCATTCGATCGACAGCGTATTCGGCCAGGTCTACGACAGGCATGACCTGGCCCTACTCTGCGGTCATGGAACATGTGCGATTCGGCCGAACCGGCCTCAAAGTTTCCCGCCTCTGCCTCGGAACGATGACGTTCGGCTTCCAGGCCGACCGTGCAACGTCCATCGCAATCATGGACGCTGCGGCCGACGCTGGCATCACGTTCTTCGACACCGCCGACATGTACCCCAATGCCGGCACCTTCGAGTCGATGGGTGCGACCGAGACCATCATCGGCGAATGGATGCACGGTCGACGCGACGACTTCATCCTTGCCAGCAAGTGCTTCTTCCCGACCGGCAAGCAGCCGTGGAAGGCAGGCAACAGCCGCCACAACATCATGCGCTCGATCGAGGCATCGCTGCGGCGGTTGCAGACCGACTACCTCGATCTGTACCAACTCCATGCGTGGGACCCCACGACCCCGATCGAAGAGACCCTGAGCGCCTTGGACGATCTGGTCCGCTCAGGCAAGGTCCGCTACGTCGGCTGTTCGAACATGATGGCGTGGCGAATCGCCCGTGCAATCGGCCGCAGCGAGACGTTGGGCCTCTGCAAGTTCGAGAGTGTGCAGCCCCGCTACAACCTCCTGTTCCGGGAAAACGAACGCGAGCTCTTCCCGCTGTGCGCCGAGGAAGGACTCGCCGTCATGGCGTACAACCCGCTGGCTGGCGGGCTCCTCACGGGCAAGCATCGCGGTACCCCCACCCAAGGCACGCGCTTTACCCTTGGAACCGCTGCTGAGCGCTACCGAGAGCGGTACTGGGACGATGCAAAGCTCCGTACCGTCGATGCATTCCAGCAGATCGCCGAGGACGCCGGCATCCCGATGACCACCCTGGCCATCGGCTGGGTCCTTGCCAACCCGGTCGTGACCTCACCGATTCTCGGTGCCAGCCGGCCCGAACAGCTCACAGCGTCGGTCGCAGCGCTCGGAACACCGCTCGAGGCCGACGTCTTGCAGCAATTGAACGAACTCACTCACGAGTACCGCTTTGGCGACAACGAACGCTGAACGAGCACAAGCCAGACGCAACCAGACAGGGCCAGAAAACGACAAAAGACCTGGTACCGCAGTACGCAGGCCTTCGATCTTGTGGGCACGCAGGGATTCGAACCCTGGACCTCTACCGTGTCATGGTAGCGCTCTAACCAACTGAGCTACGCGCCCGTAGCGCCAGACAAGCTACCAGTTGCCGACGCCGTCCCCACGCAGGATCTCGACGTGATTTCTGATTGCGTCATCTCGCTACCGTAGGAGGGTGACCGAATACGACCTCGCCCTCTTCATCCTCCGAGTTGCGCTCGGCCTCACGTTGGCTGCCCACGGCGCCAACAAGTTCAGGGCTGGCCTCGACGGCGTGGCAAGCTGGTTCAACAGCATGGGGATGCGGCCTGGCGCCATGCACGCCCGGTTTGCGGCCGGTGGCGAGGTGCTGGCTGGGCTCTTTCTGGCTGCCGGCCTGCTGACCAGCTTCGCGGCGCTGGGCTTCGTCGGTCTGATGGCTGTCGCTGCAGTCACCGTGCATCTCTCGAAGGGATTCTTCATCCTCGACGAGGGCTGGGAATATGTCTTCATCTTGGGGGTCACCGCTGTCGCCATTGCACTCCTTGGCCCCGGTCGTTGGTCGATCGACCGAGTTATCGGTATCGACGACAACCTCGATGGCTGGTTCGGGCTGGCGATTTCTGCCGGCGGCGGCCTGGCTGCTGCCGGAGGCCTGCTCAGCGTCTTCTATCGACCGCCCAAGGGCGAGTGACTCAGACTGATCGGATCAGTCGCGGAGACGCATCGAGATCTCGTTCGCCATCAACCGGCCAGAACGAGTGAGCACGACGCGCTCAGCATCATCAGCATGCGGCACCAGCATCCCGTCGAGCAGTTCAATGGTCGACTCGTCGAATGCTGAGCGCTCGATGCCATCACGTGTCCGCAACACCAATTGCTGACCTTCGACCCGACGAACGTCGGCGTCGAGGGTTTCTGATGCGGCTTCGACCGACTCCCCCGCCGCAACAAGGTCGATATAGCGGTCAGGCGTCCGAACGTTCCACCAACGCCGGCCGTTGTGGTGTGAGTGCGCTGCACAACCGAAGCCCCGGTAGTTCTGCTGGCGCCAATAGAGAAAATTGTGCTTTGACTCGTGACCGGGTCGGGACCAGTTCGATACCTCGTAGTTGATGAGGCCCTCGGCAACGAATCGATCGTCGACAAGCTCATACTTATCTGCCTGGTCGTCATCGTCAGGATGTCGACCAGGCTGACCCGCAAGCGGCGTGCCGGCCTCGACCGTGAGGCCGTAGGCAGATACGTGTGGCGGTTCGTGGCTCAATGCACCCTCGACGGTCTCTTGCCAGTCGCTGAGCGACTCCCCTGCGGCCCCATAAATAAGGTCGAGGTTGAACGTCGGCAAGCCCACGGTACGGACCGCTTCGACTGCTCGCACGACGTTCTCGCGGTCGTGAGTTCGGCCCAAAGCTTCGAGCACGTGCGCCGACATCGACTGCACCCCGATGCTCACGCGGTTGACCCCACCGTCAACGAAGGCCCTCAGCATTTCCGGGGTGACATCGTCGGGATTGCACTCCACCGTGACCTCCGCGTCCGGCGACTTCGGGATCAACGCAATGACCGCAGCGAGTTGTTCTGGCGGGACCAGCGTCGGAGTTCCACCGCCGACGAAGATGGTGTCGGCGACAGGCATCCCGTTGGCGACGGCTCGCTTGATCTCGGTACCGAGCGCGTCGAGGTAGGTGTTCGTCAGGTGGTGGCGGTCGGTCCACGTCGCAAATGCGCAGTAGTCGCACTTCGACGCGCAGAACGGGATGTGCAGGTACGCACCAAACATGTCGGGAAAAGCGGCTGCGCCCCGTGCTCTCACAGTGGGGAGCATTTCAGAACAGTGTGTTGATTGCTCGTCAGAGCGGCTTAAACAGCAGGTCGAGTGATGCAAGCCGTTCGGCGACCTGATCGACGGGCACATCAAGCATTGCCGCAATCGCTCGGGTGTCGTCCCCGCGGACTGTAATCACGCGGCCGTTGAAGTCCTGACGCTGCACCTGGATGAGGCGCAGGTAACGGGCGAGCATCTCGAACGGCGAACCGCTGAGCTGCACCAGCTTGGATACGTCGATTGCCAACTTTTTGTTGATGGGCGAGTCGATTGCGGCGGCTTCGGCACCCGTGACCTCACGGGGAAGCATCTGCTCGATCGGGACGTTGTAGAACTGCGAGAGACGGGCAAGCCTCGGCACAGACAGTGCACGCTCACCACGTTCGTACGCGCCGAGTACCGACGCCTTGAACTCCTGAACCGATTGCGCTTCGACCTCTTGCAAAGAGAGCCGCTTCTGCTTTCGGATCACTCGGAGTCGCTGACCTACCTGCCGGCTGAATGCAGAAGGAGCGTTGTCATCAAATACAACCATGGTTTACCCCGCCTAGGAGTTGTCAGAAAATTTGCCGCAACCCTTGACGGCCCAATGAAATGAAGTCACGTAACCTTAGAACGTTGTGCACCGCTTTGCACGCGCTAGTGGTCGGTCGCTACACAGAGCGTGGTTGCCGCGACCGCAGCCGTCTCCGTACGCAGCATATTTTGACCCAGCGTGACACAATCGCCAGCCACAGCGATTTCTCTGTTCGACCAACCGCCCTCTGGCCCTATCGCGACCATCCGGTCACTGTTAGTCAACGTTCGCCCACCCGGCTCGGCGACTGCGGCACACTCAAGAATTTCCGATGCCTGAACCGGTGGCAGGATTTCGGGGAGAAACGTTCGACGACTCTGCTGAGCTGCGCTCTCTGCAATCCGCTTCAGGCGGAGCAGCTTTTTGTCGACATCCGACGACTTCCACCTGACGACGGAATGATCGGCGTCGAGCAGCTGCAATCGATCGACACCCAACTCGGTGACCTTTTGGACGAGCCAATCAAGCCGCTCGCCCTTCGGCATCGCCGTTGCGATGGTCAGTGGCTCACGGGGAAACAGATCGATTTCGATGTCGCCAGTCGCCTCGACGCGCATTGCCTGGCGTTCACCAATAACGGTGGCCAATCGCCAGCGCCCTGCTCCGTCGCAAACACTAATCACCACGCCATCGCGCAGGCGCAGGACTCGGCTGAGGTGGTGCTGAGTATCGTCGGACAGTGCAATAACACCATCGGCTCCCAGCTCCTCTCGACCGACGAAGACGTGAGCTGCTGCTCGTCGCCGATCGTCGGCACTCGTCACGAGAACGCTGACTTGATGCGCGAGAACAGGCCTTCCTTGCCGTTCCCCACCACTTCGTTGCGGCCCTTCGCGTACGAGGTGAGCGCCTCAACTTCGTCGTCGCTGAGCCTGGTCGGGATGTCGACTCGGACTCGCGCGATGAGGTCGCCACGTCCGCGGCCCTGCAGATGAGGGACACCACGATGGCGCAGAGTGAATTCGCGCCCTGGCTGAGTGCCGGCGGGGATGACGAGGTCTTCATCGCCATCGAGCGTTTCGAGCGTGAGTGAGGTTCCGAGCGCGGCCTGTGCAAACGAGATGCCCACGTCGGTGATGAGATCGTTGCCTTCACGGACGTAGTGATCGTGCGGAGACACCCTCATGTGCACGTACAGATCACCGTTGCCGCCGCCCCGAGGCCCAGCTGCACCTCGACCCGTCAGGCGAAGTGTGGAACCCGTGTCCACGCCACCGGGCACATCAACCTGGTAGCTCTTGTCAACAGTGACCCGACCCTGCCCACGGCACGCCGAGCATGGTGTGGCGATCACTTGGCCCATACCGCCACATCGGCCACATGGGCTTGCTGTGACCATTTGGCCGAGGAGGCTTTGGCGAACACGCTGCACTTGGCCTGCGCCACCACAGTCGCTGCAGGTCACCGGCTTGGTCCCTTCACCGGCACCAGTGGCATCGCAATCACCACACGCGACAGGAAGTTTGAGCTCGACGCTGATTTGATCGCCGAACACTGCCTGTTCGAGCGTGAGGTCGGCAACGGTCTCAAGATCTTGTCCTCGGGGCGGCCCACTCGGGCCCCGGCTGCGGCCGCCGCCGCCGCCGAACGGGCTTCCACCCGAGCCGCTGAAGAACGCATCGAAGATGTCGCCGAGTCCGCCGCCAAACATGTCTTCGGCCGACTGTCCACCGCGACCACCGCTGCCACCACCCGCGCCACCCACGCCAGCTTCGCCGAACTGGTCGTAGCGCTGGCGCTGTTTGATGTCGGAGAGCACCTGGTAGGCCCGTGCGACTTCCTTGAACTTGCCCTCGGCCTCGGCGTCGTCCGGATTGGCATCGGGGTGCAGCTCGCGGGCGCGCTGGCGATAGGCCTTTTTAATTTCGTCAGCTGATGCGCTGCTCGAAACACCTAACAAGTCATAAAAATCAGCCATGTAGGGGTACAGGATGCCTGGAAATCGCCCAGTTCCGAATGTGAGAGTCGTCAGCAGCCACGATTCGCCTCAACCTGGCTGATTCGGGATCAGCCTTCTTCGATACGGTGGCCGAGAAGCTCACTGACGACGTCGACGGTTGCGAGCGCCTGCGGATAGTTCATCCGAGTCGGGCCGAGAATACCGACAGAGCCGAGATGCTCGCCGTCAATCACGACCGGAGAGACGACCAGCGAGCACGCTGCAAGCGGCTCGATGCCGTGTTCACCGCCGATCGACACCGACATGCCGCGGCCGACGATGTCACTCACGAGTGAGACCACCACGAATTGCTGCTCGAGCGTGTGGAGCACCGAACGCACGACTTCGACAGCGTCGAATGCGCGGGCTACTTCTGATGCGCCGCCGGTGTAGACGAGGTCGCCTGAGCCGACTTTGGCGAGTTCATTGAGCGCAACCGAGCAAATGCGATCGACCGCTGGGTCGCCACTCGGGGCCACTTCGGTCAGGGATCCAAGCGCTGCCCCGACGAGTCCGGCGGCGAGGTAGGCAGATGCCGTATCCACCCGAATATCGTCGTCGTCTTCGGTGAGTTCAATCGTGGTGTTCTCGACCGAACCGTTGGCGAGCACGACCACCACGGTGGCTGCAGTTGACGACAGCGTGACGATCTGGACGCTCCGGATCGGGGCCGCCTCGGCCTTTGGTCCAACGACCACCGCTGCGCTGTGGGTCAGGTCGGCGAGCAGGTTGCTGGTTTGGTGGAGCAACTCTTCGAGCCGACCGTGTGCAGCTGAGAAGAAGTCGCCGACCTGCCGGGTGGTGGCCTGGTCGAGTGTTCCGGGCGCCGCAAGATTGTCGACGAAGAATCGGTATCCCTTGTCGGTAGGGATGCGGCCTGCAGACGTGTGTGGCTGGATCAGGTAGCCCTCTGATTCGAGCATTGCCATTTCGTTGCGGACCGTTGCCGACGAGACGTTGATGTTCGGTGCGGACGAAATGTGCGTCGACCCGACCGGCTGAGCCGTGGCGATGTACTCCTGCACAACTGCACCGAGAATGGCTGTCTTGCGGTCGTCCAACATTGAAATCTGATGCTACTTGAGCGCTGAGTTCATCGCCTTGAGCCTGCGCAGTGCTTCGTCGCGCTCGGTTCCATGATCGACCATTTGGCCGGGCGAATCCGGTGCCCACTGCTGGACGTACTCGCCGCTCGGGTCATAACGATTTTCTTGCGTCGAAGGGTTAAAAACCCGGAAGTACGGCGACGCATCGGTGCCCGTGCCAGCAGTCCATTGCCAGCCATGGTTGTTCGACGCAATATCGCCATCGATGAGGTGCTGCATGAACCAGCGCGCCCCCCACTGCCAGGGCAAATGCAGGTCCTTGACAAGAAAGCTCGCCACGATCATTCGGACCCGATTGTGCATCCAGCCGGTCGTAGCGAGCTGTCGCATGCCGGCATCAACGATGCCAAACCCTGTCTGGCCAACGCACCACCGATCGAACTTCAGGCGTGCAACTGCGCCAGTATCGACCTGCATCGCGTCGTACTTCGGGTTCAGGTTTTTCCAGGCTGTGTGCGGCTGAGTGAAGAGCACGTCGGCGTAGAAGTCCCGCCATGCCAGCTCACTGGAGAACACCATTGGGCCGTCATCTTTCGCTCCGCTCAGATCGAGGTCAGACAGCACAGTGCGCGGATGGATCGTGCCCCACTTAAGGTCGCGCGAGAGCTGGCTGGTGCCGGCGAGCGACGGTCGGTCGCGGACGTCGTTGTATGCCTCGACGCCGGACCGCATGGTTCCGTCTGCAGCGGAGGCAAATTCGAGGAACGCACCAAGGCGCTGGTGGGCTGCAGCTTCGCCGGCCGCAGGAAGGTCGATACCTGGATCAGGCCGTCCGAAAAGGGGTTCAGTGACGTCAGCAATGACCGAGGCCGGTGTCCAGCGAATCTCGTCAGGGTCGCCATGCGGTGCTGCCCAGCCGACGCTGCGCCACACCTTCGAAAACGGTGTGAACACCTTGTAAGGCGTGCCGTCGCCCTTCAAGACGCCACCTGGGTCGACGGCATACGGCGACCCGACGCCCTGCAGGGTGCGGCCGTCGGCACGAAGCGCTGCAACGACTGCTGCGTCGCGCCGCCGACCGTATGGCGAGTAGTCGCGACTCACAAAGACGCTTCCCGCATCCAGGCGGGCAGCAAGCGCTGGAATCACCGTGACCGGGTCGCCGTGGGCGATCAGTAACGGCGCGCCGGACCGCTCGCGGATTGACGAGTCGAGCGCAGTCAGAACATCGTGGAGGTAGGCGAGCCTCGGCGCGCCTGAGGCCGCAAACGTCGGATCAACAACGAAGACCGGGACGACCTCGTTGCCGTTTACACCGGCTGCAAGCAGTGCGGGCAAGTCACCGAGGCGAAGATCGCGTCGAAACCACATGATCGAGCGGGATGGCACATCGTTCGTTCTATCCCACGATCGCCAGACCAGTCATATCCGGCCCGCCATGTCCTGCACGGTCGAGCTCAACCGAAGTGTCGTGCCCACCATGCGTTGCGGAACACGCCGTGAGGGTCGAGACGGTGCGCCATGTCGATGTAGTCGTCGAACATCTCATAAGTGTCGCGTGCCGAAAACCGGTTGGCGTGGAACACCTTGCCCCAGTGCGGCCTTGGGGCGAATGGGGCGAGCGCGTCTTCAACCACGGCCACGGCCCGGTCGAGATCGCCCGCCGCTCCCGCGGCCTCGCCGTCGGGATGCCAGGTGAAATGGAAGGCGACAGACGAGCGCCGATACTGCGGGCTCATCCACAGCTCGTCGGCGGCAACGGCCCGAATTTCGCTGACCATCAGCCGATCAGCGAATTCGTCTGCTGTATTTCGGAGGGCTTCAAGTGCGCGAGGGCCGTCGACTGAGCCGACGAAGAATTCCGATTGCACCTCGTTGCCAGCACTCGGTGTCAACCCCATCCGAAAATGCGGGAGCCGGTCGGCCCACGGGCCCGGCACACCGAGTTGCGCAGTACATATGGAACCGTTGGCTCCGGGGATCGGATGATGCTGCATCGTTGCTGCCGGAGCATCGAGGAACGTGGCGCCAGGGTCCATCGACCGGTCGCTCCCGTCGGTCCGCCGCTTGATCCACACCTGGCCGACCTGGCCGTCGAGCGACCCGGCAAACGTGGTGAACACACTGACGCTGTAGGCAGCACCGAGGATCATTGCGAGCTGGTCGACCACCACGTCGAGCGGTAGTTCTCCATAAACGTGCTGCTCGATCTGGTAGTCGAAGACCACATTGAGGCTGACGGTGGTGACGATGCCCAGCGCTCCGAGCGACACCACCATGCCATCGAAGTCGGGCGTCGATCGGTCGACCGAGATGATCTCGCCGGCCGTGTTGACGTACTCGAATCCAGCGACTGACGTGGCGAGGTTGCCGTTGCCGGTGCCTGAGCCGTGGGTTGCCGTTGCGACAGCTCCGGCGACAGAGATGTGCGGCAGCGATGCGAGGTTGCGGAGTGCCATGCCGTGCGGCGCGAGCGACTGCGCCGCCTCGCCGTATGTGGTCGAGGCCGGCATCGTGATGGTTTGCGCGTCGGCGTCAAAATAAATCTTCGGCTGATAGCCACTGAGATCAATCAACTCGTCCGCGTCGACGATGTCGGTGAACGAATGTCGAGACCCGAGGACTCGGATGCTGGTGGCCGATTGGGCGATCGCGGCGATCTCGTCGATCGTTGTCGGGCGATGAATTCGACTCGCCCGGTAGGCGTAGTTTCCTGCCCAGTTTTGTTCCCCGGTGGCGGTCGTCGCGTCAGTCATGAAGATGCCCACAGTAGTGAAACACGTCAGGTTGTCCCTGAAGCCTTGGGGGCAAAACTCCGGCCTGTAACGAGCCACGCCGCCCCGGCCCCCGCAACAGCGAGCAGGCTGATCACGCTGCCGTAGCCGAGCGACCACTCGACACTGATCTGATCGGCGATCACGCCGGTGATCGGGCCACCAATCGGTGTCGAACCAAGGAACGCAACGGCTTGCAACGCCATCAGTCGGCCGCGCATGTCGTTCGGGCTTTCCTGCTGCATGATCGCATTTGCCGCTGTGATGAATCCGGATGACCCTGCGCCGAGCGGCACCGCCCACAGGAATGCCACCCATATATTCGGCGACCAGGCAATCCCGAAGCCGGCGACGGCGAGCACGACAATGTTGCCGAAATACCAGCGCATCGATACGCGGTGCTGACGCGCAGTGAACAACGCACCGGTCAGGGAACCCACCGACATCACGCCGAGCACATAGCCGAATGCCTGGTCACCGCCCCACCGCTGTTGGGCCAGTTTGGGGAAGACGACCTGCTGGTTGAACGAGAACGTCGACACGATCAGCAGCACGACGAACAGCACGAGCAGGTCGCGGCGGCCCGAGATGAACCGCAGCGCTTCGCGCACGGGTTGGCCACCCTTCGGCCGTGGCGCCGACATGAACATCTCGTCGCGGCGCAACGAGGTGAGCGAGAAAATGATCGCCGAGAACGTGACCCCGTTCAAGATGAAGCACCACCCGGTGCCGACCACGCCGACGAGAACTGCACCGACTGCCGGCCCGACGATGCGTGACGATGTCATCACCGCTGTGTTCAGCGACGTGGCATTCGGAATTTCGGCGGGCTCGACCAGTTCGGTGACGAGGCTGCGACGCGCTGGATTATCGAAGGCATTCGCGATGCCGAGGAACAGCGACATCGCGTAAACCAGCGGGAGGTTGATGACACCTGTCAGGTCGAGTACACCGAGCAGCAGTGCCTGGCTGGCCATCGCCGATTGGGTGATGATTGCCATCTTCCGCTTGTTCAGCCGATCGGCCATCGCCCCCGCATAAGCGCCGAGAAACAGCATCGGCGCAAATTGGAAGGCGATCGCGAAGCCGACCTTGCTTGCCTCGCCGGTCAGTCGGAACACGAGAATCGACATCACCGTGAGGTGCATCCACGTGCCGACGTTCGACACCAGCAAACCGGCAAAGAACAGCCGAGCGTTGTAGTACCGCAGCGACCGGAACGTGGTTGATCCGAATCCGGATCCGGGTGGTGCCGCAGGTTCGCGAGCGGCGATTGGTGCACTCACCGCCGGCCACCCCACTGTTTGTTCACGCAGAGAGTCTGGCGTTTAGACGGACTCACCGCGTCACCGGGCGA
>ERZ888423.1607-NODE-1607-length-19076-cov-9.291572_pt1 | contig 19076 bp, 17 predicted proteins | sample MGYA00520523_ERZ888423 | MGnify/ENA primary metagenome ERZ888423 (study PRJEB32303, sample SAMEA104408611) | aquatic metagenome | biome: Brackish water; feature: Pelagic; material: water | place: Baltic Sea | collected 2014-06-08T10:24:00 | depth 30,27 m ...
ACCCGTCAAAACCGCATGGGCTGAGCCTCATACACAGAGTTTCGGATACTCCCTGGTGACTTCCCTCTCGGCAGATTGCTTTGCAATCGCCTGACGGTAATTGATGGCCCGCACCTCCAGTATTTCTTCGTTTCTGCCATCCAGATATCTTGTAAACCTGCCTTGGCCTTTTCATGCATTGGCTTGGGCATCGCGCCCGTGATGTTGGCCATCTTGTGGAACCCAGCAGCGCTGTTCTTTCGTCGTCGGGTACACGTCCCGTAGTGCGGTCCAAAACCCCATGGCCCCATCCCCACAGGCCAGATCCGGCGCAATCGTTAGCCCTGGTTTTTCCAGGCTCCGAAGAAGGTCTCGCTAGCTGTCCGCGTTCTCGCGGAACCCGTCCATGATGCCAAGAACGTCCTTGCCCCCATACTCATCCGCGCCAATAATAACTAACATACATTGACGATCATCATCCAAGCGCGGGTTGAAGTAGACACCGTCCGCCCAAATATAGACGTAGCGCTTTCCGGACAGGTCGCGCTTGCGCCACGCTTCATATTTGGACTTTAGGCGCGTGATTGTTGAGGCGGACAATCCATCGGCGTCTGGCCCTACAAGGGATGCCAGCGCCTCGCTGAAATCCCCCGTCGTCCAAAAGGTGTGCGTGCCCCTTCATAAACTCCGATACCTCCGCCCGCACCGCAGTCGCCAGAAGTTCCTGCGCTCTCGCACGCAGAAGATCGGTAAGGGGATCAGGTGAAAAATCGCTTGGTTTTACAAAGTCGATAACTGTACTCTTGGTTCAGCCTGTCGCGGCGCCTACGTCCGCATTCAACAAGTGCAAAGGTCCTCCCATCCAGCGCGGGAAACCGTAGGCATTAACCATGACGACGTCGATGTCGTCTGCGGAACTTGCAATCCCTTCGCTCAAAATCAGCTGCGCCTCGCTTTGCATGCACTTCAGAATGCGGCGCATGATGTCGTCGGCAGAGAAATTTTTCCGAGTTATGCCCTTCCGCTTCGCTTCTGATATGATCAGGGCCTTGACTTCGGGTGCGCGCGCTTCCTTGCCGTCGTTGTAGTTGTGCCAACCGCATCCGGTTTTGCGCCCGAACCGGCCCATCTCGCAAAGTTTGTCAGGGATATCCACATAGCGCTCAGCCGGATCACGGGTTGCTGCACGCCGTTTGCGCATAGCCCATGCGATTTCCAGCCCCGCTAGATCCTGCATCTGATAGATACCCATCTTGAATCCGAACGCCCGCATTGCGGTATCAATTTCATGAGGAAATGCGCCGTCTTCCAGCATGTAGTCGCACTCTCGCCGATAAGCGGACATGATCCGGTTGCCGATAAAACCGTCACAAACACCCGCGAGAACGGGGATTTTTCGCAGACGCTTGGCCAGCGCGACACTGGTGGCAAGCACGTCATCCGCCACTTGATCGGGAACAACGATCTCCAGCAGCTTCATGATATGTGCTGGCGAAAAGAAATGCAGTCCGATCACGCGCCCGGGCTCCGATACGGCAGCGGCAATCTCGTTGACGTCCAGATACGAAGTGTTGGTCGCAAGGATCGCATCAGGCCGCACGGTAGCATCCAATTGTGCAAATACTTCTTTCTTCACGGCCATATCTTCAAAAACGGCTTCGATGACCACCTGCGCATTTTTTAAGGCAACATATTCGGTCGCGGTGCGAAAACCCGCAAGCATTTGCAAGTGATTTTCGGCAGATACTAGACCACGCTTTAACGACCCCGACAGGATATTCAGAACCCTGTCCTGACCGAGTTCGGCAGCCGCGTTGTCGCGTTCCAGCAAGGTGACGTCCAATCCGGCCAATAAGCAAGCGGCAGTGATCCCCGCGCCCATTGTGCCCCCGCCGACAACGCCAATATGGGAGATGTCACGAGGGGACACATCTTTGATCCGATCGATCCGCGCAGTTGCACGTTCGGCAAAGAAAATGTGACGTAATGCGGTTGATTGAGGGGTAGACTTGAGCTTGATAAATGCTGCGCGTTCGGCGGCCAGTGCGTCAGCGGCGGGCATTGAAAGCGCGTTTTGGACCGCAGTGACTGCTACGGATGGGGCGGTATGTCCTCGCGCTTTCTTGCGAATGATGCTGGCTTGCAGATCGAATTTGCCCCGGTCTTTTGGCATGTTGACGGACCGGTCCAGTGTTGGAACATGCGTCTTGCCGTTCATAACTTTGGCCGCAAATGCGAGCGCATCTTCCGCCAATTGACCCCCTGATATCTCATCGATCAATCCGGCTTCAAGGGCTTTTGGGGCGGTGATCGGCTTGCCACCGGCCACCATGTCCAACGCTGTTTCAGCGGACACCAGACGGGGCAAACGGATAGTGCCGCCAGCGCCCGGGATCAGCCCAAGCGTGACTTCTGGCAGACCAAACCGTGCCTGAGGTGTTGCGATGCGGTAGTGGCAAGCCATCGCGAGTTCCAGCCCACCCCCCAAAGCAGACCCGTGAACGGCGGCAACCCAAGGCTTTGTAGCGTTTTCGATCTGAACCAGAACATCGGGAAGATGTGGCTCGAGCGGTGGCTTACCAAACTCGCGAATATCGGCGCCGGCCACAAAAGTGGATCCGGCACATTGCAGGACAACAGCTTTGATGTCGGGGTTATGTTCTGTGCTAGCGACCGCGTCAGCCAGCGCCTGCCGCACAGCCCTGCCTGTGGCATTGACCGGCGGGTTGTCGATGGTCACGACCGCAATTTCGCCTTCAACGGAAAGGGTGGTGCTCATGTGTCTCGTTCCTCAACAGGGCTTGGGTGATTGGGCTTTCTGGGTTCTGCAGTCCGGCGATTACGTTGAAATGATGGTAGCCGGATTGTACGACCAGCGTTGCCTGCGCGCCGGATATTCCCCAGCTTTCAACCAAAAGGCTCGATTGGCGCATGAATTCCGGCCGCTCTAACGCGCCCACCCAGGCAATGACCTTGGCCTTCCCAACTGGGGTCCTAAGAGCGCAGCTTTCGGCGGTTGCGGTTTCCTTGGTCAGCCCAAGCACATCATTCATTGAATTCAGCAGCAAAGGGCGCAGATCGTGCAATCCGCTGATCGACATGACAGTGAGAACCCGGTCAAGCAGGGCCTGGGATAGCGGCGTGCCCTCGCAGATCATTCGGGTCACAAGGTGGCCCCCTGCAGAGTGTCCTGCAAGAATTATTGGACCTGAAACAACGTCGGCCGCACAACCGATTGCGTTGCCGATCTGCCGGACCATGTCGGGAAGCGTGGCCTCGGGTGCTAGAGTGTAACTTGGGAGGGCCACAGCATATCCACTTTGGACGGCCCCTTTGGCGAGATGTGACCAATAGGATTTGTCAAATGCCTTCCAGAATCCACCATGTACGAAAACCAACACGCCCTTTGGCGCAGCGTCAGGCAGAAACAGATCGAGGGTTTCGCGGGGGGCATCCCCATAAGTCAGATCCATTTTGGCCTTGATATGGTCTTGGCGGAACTGGGTAGAAAGTGCCGCCCAATCGCCCGGGAAGCGATCTGCGTCGGCGATGTAGGCGCCATTTGCAAATGCGTCTTCCCAATCAATTCCACTGCGGCTTGTCATTGAAACGCCTGAAGACCGGTTTGTGCGCGACCCAAGATCAGCGCATGGATATCGTGTGTTCCCTCGTAAGTATTTACGGCCTCAAGGTTCATCACGTGGCGGATCACATGATATTCATCGCTTACACCATTACCGCCGTGCATATCACGGGACTCGCGCGCGATAGCCAACGCCTTGCCGCAATTGTTCCGCTTCATCAGGCTGATAAGTTCGGCTGATGCATTGTGCTCATCCATCAAGCGGCCAAGCTGTAGACACCCCTGCAGGCCAAGTGAAATCTCGGTTTGCATGTCCGCGAGTTTTTTCTGAACGAGTTGCGTGCCGGCCAGTGGTCTTCCAAATTGTTTGCGATCAAGCGTATAGCTGCGGGCCGCATGCCAGCAGGCTTCGGCCGCCCCCATAGCGCCCCAAGCAATTCCGAAACGCGCCCGGTTTAGGCAACCGAATGGGCCGCTTAGGCCTGATGCGTTTGGTAGCAGGTTTTCATCGGGAACGAAGACTTCGTCCATTTGGATCATTCCCGTGATCGACGCACGTAGTGAAAACTTACCTTCAATCTTTGGTGCATTCAGCCCTTTCATACCCTTTTCAAGGATGAACCCTTTAATCTTGCCATCATGCGCGTCGGACTTGGCCCAGACAACAAAAACATCAGCGATCGGAGAATTGGTGATCCAGTTTTTGGCTCCCGAAATTGCATATCCGCCGTCGACCGGTTTGGCCCGCGTGATCATTGCGCCGGGATCAGATCCGTGGTCCGGCTCTGTCAGACCAAAACAGCCAACCCATTCACCGCTGGACAGTTTTGGCAGGTACTTTTGACGTTGCTCATCAGTGCCATAAGCGAAGATTGGATGGATGACGAGACTGGATTGCACGGACATGGCAGACCGGTAACCACTGTCGACTCGTTCAACCTCTCTAGCGATCAGACCGTAGGAGACATAGTTCGCGCCCGCGCCGCCAAGGTCTTCCGGGATGGTTGCGCCAAGTAGGCCCAATTCACCCATTTCAGTCATGATCTCACGGTGGAACACCTCGTTTCGATTGGCTTCTATGACTCGTGATGCCAGCCGGTCGGAACAGTAGGCGCGCGCAGAATCACGGATCATCTTCTCTTCGTCCGTTAACTGGCTTTCCAACAGGAAGATGTCATCCCATTGCGACTGCGGGAGCTTGTTTCGGGCGAGTTCAGGAGAATTTCCGGTCATTTGGCGATTCCTTCTGTTTCATAAAATTATTAGCTCTGCAGCTTGGGTACTTCAAGCATGAACTTTTAAGCTTGAAGTGTTATTGCGGCAGAGCTAACGTTGATTCTTAATGCGTGCATTGGGCCATCAAACCACAAGGATACCGATCTCATGAAGATATTGTGTTTGGGAGGAGGCCCTGCTGGCCTGTATTTTGCGATCAGCATGAAGCTTCGTGACCCTTCGCATGATGTGACCGTTCTGGAGCGCAACAAGGCCAATGACACCTTTGGTTGGGGTGTTGTGTTGTCGGATGACGCGCTGGACCAAATGCAGGAAAACGATCCGCAAAGCACTAATGCCATTCGGGACAATTTTTCTTACTGGGATGATATTGCTGTTGAGCATAACGGAAACCGCACGGTTTCGGGTGGTCACGGATTTGCCGGGATCGGGCGGAAGCAGATGCTGATCTTATTGCAGGAACGCGCCCGCGAGCTTGACGTGAAACTGCGTTTCGAGACGATCTTTAAGACCGCCGAAGAGTATCGCAAAGACTATGACATCGTTGTCGCCACGGATGGTATCAACTCGTCGGTTCGAAAAGAATATGAAGACATTTACAAGCCAGACATTGACACGCGCTTGTGCAAATTCATCTGGCTTGGCACGCATCAGAAATTCGACGCATTCACTTTTATTTTCGAAAAATCCGAGCATGGCTGGATGTGGGCGCATGTCTACCAATTCGATGACAACACCGCGACGTTCATTGTTGAATGCCTGCAACCTACTTGGGATGGTTGGGGCTTTGCCGACATGACCAAAGAAGAAACGGTGGCGGCCTGCCAGAAGGTGTTTGAAAAGTACCTTGATGGCAATGACCTGATGTCAAACGCTGACCATCTGCGTGGCTCGGCTGTCTGGATGAATTTCCCGCGGGTTATTTGTGAGAAATGGTACAACGAAAACGTTGTATTGATGGGCGATGCGGCTGCCACGGGTCACTTCTCAATTGGGTCTGGAACTCGCCTCGCCTTTGATAGCGCTATTGCACTTGCCAACTATGTTCATTCCGAACCGACACTTGAAAAGGCGTTTGATCGCTATCAGGAAGAACGGAGGTTGGAAGTTTTGCGCCTGCAATCTGCTGCGCGCAATTCGCTTGAGTGGTTTGAAGAAGTCGAGCGTTATCTCGATCAGGACCCGGTTCAGTTCAACTACAACCTTTTGACGCGCTCGCAACGGATCAGCCATGAAAATCTGCGCCTAAGAGACCCAAAATGGATGGAATCTGCTGAACGTTGGTTCCAGACAAAGGCGGGTGTGCCCGAAGATGCGCCCGTGCGCGCGCCGATGTTTGCGCCCTTTAAGCTGCGGGGAATGTCGCTAAGCAACCGCATCGTGGTGTCACCGATGGCGCAGTATAAGGCTGTGGATGGATGCCCGACCGACTGGCATTTTGTCCACTACGCAGAGCGCGCCAAGGGCGGGGCCGGATTGGTCTACACAGAAATGACCTGCGTGAGTGATAGGGGCCGGATTACACCCGGTTGCCCAGGCCTTTATGCGCCCGAGCATGAGGCCGTTTGGAAACGCCTTGTGGAGTTTGCTCACGCCGAGACCGAAGCGAAGATGTGTTGCCAGATCGGGCATTCAGGCCGCAAAGGCTCAACCCAGCTGGGTTGGGAAGACATGGACGCCCCGCTCGAGATTGACAACTGGGATCTGGTGTCCGCTTCCGCGATCCCATGGTCCAATAGAAACGCCACCCCCCGTGAAATCACGCGCGTTGAAATGGACGAGGTGCGGGATCAATTTCTGGCCGCGACCGAGATGGCCGACCGCGCCGGGTTCGATATGATTGAACTGCACGCAGCGCATGGCTATCTGATCTCGTCGTTCATTTCACCGGTGTCAAACCTGCGGAACGATGACTATGGCGGTTCACTAGAAAATCGGATGCGCTATCCGCTTGAGATCTTTGCGGCGATGCGCGAGGCTTGGCCAGAAGTCAAACCCATGTCGGTTCGGATATCTGCCAATGACTGGGTCGGCGATGATGGCGTGACGCCCGTGGAGGCCATAGAAATCGCGCGGATGTTCCAAGAGGCCGGTGCCGATATCATTGACGTTTCAGCAGGTCAGACCACCGTTGACGCGCGTCCGGTCTACGGACGCATGTTCCAGACTCCCTTCTCTAACCTAATCCGCAATGAGCTGGACATGCCAACCATGGCAGTTGGTAATATCTATGAAACTGACCATGCCAATTCGATCCTAATTGCAGGACGGGCTGATCTTGTTTGCCTTGCGCGCCCACATCTTGCCGACCCATATTGGACGCTTCACGCGGCGGCTGCATTGGGGGACACCTCCACGCAATGGCCCAATCCGTACCTCCCCGGTCGCGATCAGGCTTTCAAGTTGCAAGAAAAGGCGCAGGAGACGATCCGGGTATGACATTGTCCAAGCAACGCGTTTTGATCACAGGCGGCGGCACGGGTGTCGGCGCTCATATGGCCAAGGTCTTTGCCGCTCAGGGCGCAGAAGTGATCATTTCCGGGCGTCGTACCGAACCGCTTGAAGAACTGGTAGCCCAAACAAAGGGTATAAGAGCAATTGCAGCCGATGTGACGTCAGAAGCCGATGTTGCGGCTCTGTTTCTGGCCGCCGGCCCAGTCGACATTGTTATCGCAAATGCCGGTGCCTCGACCAGCGCGCCGTTTGGCAGAACGACGCTGGAGGACTGGAACGCTATGATAGCGGTGAACCTGACAGGCGTGTTTCTGACTTTGCGCGCAGGACTTAACCAGATGGCGGGTTGGGGGCGGTTGATCAGCGTGGCGTCAACAGCAGGCCTGAAAGGCTACCCCTATGTCGCACCCTATGTTGCAGCCAAGCACGGGGTGGTTGGCCTAACACGCGCGCTGGCTTTAGAAGTTGCTCGCAAAGATGTCACCGTGAATGCGCTCTGCCCCGGATTTCTAGACACCGAGATGACCGACAGGTCCATTGCAAATATAGTTGAGAAAACAGGCATGGAGCCAGAGGCAGCCCGTGCCGCACTGACGGCAAGCAATCCGCAGAAACGTCTGATCCAGCCCGCAGAGGTTGCTGCCGCAGCGCTTTGGCTATGCGGGCCCGGATCGAAAGGGATAAATGGACAAGCTATTTCAGTATCAGGCGGTGAAATATGAACACACCTTATGGTCTGTCCCGTCGGCGCCTGAGGACCTGGATACGGCTGCTTCGCATTACGCGAAGAACGGAAAACCACCTGCGCGAATTTTTACGGGTGAACTATGACACAACCCTTCCACGCTTTGATGTTGCCGCCGCCCTGTATCGTGCCGGTAAACCCATAAAAATGAGCGAGTTGAGCCAGATGCTGCTGGTTTCAAACGGGAACGCTACGACGGTCGTTGATCGTCTCGAAAAGGATGGATTCGCTGCACGGAAGCCAAGCGAAAATGACAGGCGCGTTGCGCTGGTTGGCCTGACGGAGGCTGGGCAAGAGTGGTTCAAAGATCTTGCTGCCGCGCATGAGGCAGAAATCAGCACACTGTTTGCAGACCTCGGGCATGATAATTTGACCGTCATCCGGGACATGATGCGACGACTTGAAGGAGAGCCAGATGAACAAGATGTCTGATCTGAAACCGGAACATTTCGAATGGAGCTGCGCCGACCGGATCGCTACGATCCGCCTCAACCGGCCTGACCGCAAAAACCCGCTGACCTTTGAAAGCTACGTTGAGTTGCGCGACACGTTTCGTGCGCTGATCTATGCAGAAGACGTTGATGTTGTGATTTTTGCGTCGAACGGCGGTAATTTCTGCTCGGGGGGCGATGTGCATGACATCATCGGGCCGCTTGTCGGTATGGACATGAAACAGCTTTTAACCTTTACCCGCATGACGGGTGATCTAGTCAAAGCGATGATCGGTTGCGGCAAGCCTATCATTTCGGCGGTTGATGGCGTCGCCGTCGGGGCTGGGGCAATTGTCACCATGGCCTCTGATTTGCGGCTGGCCACACCTGAGGCGAAGTGCGCGTTTCTGTTTACCCGCGTCGGGCTTGCGGGCTGCGATATGGGAGCCTGTGCGATGTTGCCACGGATCATCGGTCAGGGACGTGCCGCGGAACTACTTTACACCGGCCGTGTGATGCGGGCCGATGAAGGGGAACGCTGGGGCTATTGGAACGCCTTGCACGCGCCGGATGATCTGGAAGCTGAGGCCCTGAAACTGGCCCAACGGCTGGCAGCGGGTCCGACATTTGCGCACGGCATGACCAAAACGCAGCTGAACCAAGAGTGGAATATGGGGCTAGAGCAGGCGATCGAGGCCGAGGCGCAGGCGCAGGCGATCTGCATGCAGACCGGTGATTTTGCACGCGCATACCACGCCTTTGTTGCCAAAGAAAAACCAGTGTTCGAGGGCAACTGATGGCAGATAAAAGCTTCCTTGACTGGCCTTTTCTGGAGCCGCACCACAAAGAACTGGCGCTGGCGTTGGATGATTGGGCCTCGGAACATATAACGGATATTGAACATCACGATACCGATGCGGCCTGTCGCGATCTTGTGCGCAAGATGGGCGCGGCGGGCTGGCTGGACCACACGGCGGCGGCTGACGGCGAGGTACTTGATGTGCGCAGCCTGTGTCTGGCCCGTGAAACGCTAGCGCGTCATGACGGATTGGCCGATTTTGCCTTTGCGATGCAGGGGCTGGGCACTGGCGCAATTTCGCTCTTTGGCACACCTGAGCAAAAGGCGGAATGGCTACCTTTGACCCGGTCAGGAAAAGCAATTTCCGGTTTTGCCCTGACGGAGCCGCAATCGGGGTCCGATGTTGCAAATTCGACCATGACCGCGGCGCGCGACGGTGATGAATACGTGCTAAATGGTGAAAAAACGTGGATTTCAAACGGCGGAATTGCCGACGTCTACACAGCATTTGCACGCACTGGCGACGGGGACGGTGCGCGTGGATTGTCTGCCTTTATTGTTTCGGCACATCAGCCCGGGCTGGAAATAGTTGAACGGCTTGAAACCATTGCTCCGCACCCGCTGGCACGGTTGCGGTTTTCGGACTGTCGGGTGCCAGCGAGCGCGATGCTCGGCCATTCCGGACAGGGATTCAAGATCGCCATGTCGGTGCTGGATGTCTTCCGTACGACAGTTGCGGCTGCCGCCCTAGGCTTTGCCCGCCGCGCGTTGGACGAAGCGTTAACGCGGGTCACTAATCGACAAATTCAAGGTGCGGCGCTGTTTGAAAAGCAAATGGTGCAAGGGCATATCGCGGACATGGCGCTGGACGTCGATGCCGCAGCCCTTTTGATCTATCGCGCAGCTTGGACCAAGGACATGGGGGCACCACGGGTCACCCGTGAGGCCGCGATGGCCAAACTCTTTGCAACCGATCGGGCGCAACAGATCATTGACAAGGCCGTGCAATTGCATGGGGGCGACGGGGTGAAAATCGGCGAAACCGTTGAAAAGCTTTATCGGGAAATTCGAGCGCTGCGAATCTACGAAGGGGCTTCTGACGTGCAGCGCGTGATTATCGCGCGGCAAAGCTTGGCAGATTTTGAGGGGGACACCTGAATGCTGGGACCAACCGGACATATCGATACGTTTTCTCGTGATGGATTGCCGCCACAAGACCAGTGGCCTGATTTTATTCTCGACGGGTTCGACTATCCCGAATATCTAAATGTAGGTGTCGAGCTGACTGATGCGATGGTCGAAAAAGGCTTTGGTGACCACACCGCTCTGATCGGCAATGGGCGCCAGCGGACATATAAAGAGCTGACCGACTGGACCAACAAGCTGGCTCATGCACTTGTCGATGATCTCGGCGTAAAGGCGGGCAATCGCGTTCTAATCCGCTCGGCCAACAACCCAGCGATGGTTGCCTGCTGGTTGGCCGCCACCAAAGTCGGTGCTGTGGTTGTCAACACGATGCCCATGTTGCGATCGGGCGAGTTGGCGGACATTGTCGACAAGGCTGAGATATCCCACGCACTCTGTGACACTCGCTTGATGGACGAAATGGCGTCTTGTGCGAAGAAAAGCAAATTTCTCAAAACCGTTGCCGGCTTTGACGGCACGTCGAACCATGACGCCGAACTGGACCGGCTGGCCCTGCAAAAATCCGTACGCTACGAGGCTGTAAACACAGGGCGTGACGATGTCGCGCTTCTGGGATTTACCTCGGGAACGACGGGTGCGCCCAAGGCGACGATGCATTTTCACCGTGACCTGTTGATCATCGCAGACGGCTACGGCCGCGAGGTTCTGAATGTGACGCCAAAGGATGTCTTTGTCGGCTCACCGCCTCTGGCCTTTACCTTTGGGTTGGGTGGGTTGGCCATCTTCCCATTGCGGTTTGGGGCGACAGCCACGCTGCTGGAGAATGCCTCACCGCTCAACATGATCGAAATCATCGAAAAGCATAAGGCGACCGTCTGCTTTACCGCACCCACGGCTTATCGGGTCATGCTGAACGCCATGGATGGTGGTGCTGACCTGACCAGCCTGCGCGCGGCCGTGTCTGCCGGTGAGACCCTCCCAGCCCCGATTTATGACGAATGGCAGGCCAAAACCGGCAAACCGATGCTGGACGGGATCGGCGCCACTGAGATGCTGCACATCTTTGTCACCAATAGGTTCGAAGACGCCCACCCCGCCTGCACCGGAAAGCCGGTTTTGGGCTATGAGGCACGGGTCGTCGATGAGCATATGCAGGATGTGCCCGAAGGCGAGATCGGCAAGCTAGCGGTGCGTGGCCCCACAGGATGCCGGTATCTTAATGATAAGCGCCAATCGGGCTATGTCCGGGACGGGTGGAACATTACCGGGGATAGCTTTGTGCGGGATGCGGATGGTTATTTCCATTTCGCTGCGCGCAATGACGATATGATTATTTCCTCGGGCTATAATATTGCCGGGCCCGAAGTCGAGGCGGCCTTATTGTCTCATCCAGCGGTTTCTGAATGCGCTGTTGTCGGTATCTCTGATCCCGAGCGGGGCTTCATTGTCGAGGCGCATGTCGTACTGACAGAAACCTCCGAAGCGTCTGACGCCACCGTCAAATCGTTGCAGGATCATGTCAAAGCAACGATTGCACCTTACAAATACCCGCGGTCCGTCCGGTTTCACCACGCACTGCCCAAGACAGCGACAGGAAAAATTCAACGGTTCATTCTGCGCGAGCTCAACAAATAAAACAAAGAAGCACCAATCTCAATGGTGCCCAATAAAACAAACCCAACGGAGGAAACATGAAACTCAAATCACTCATAATAGCTGCATCACTTGCGGCCTCGACCGCGACCATTGCCCAAGCCGAGGGCGTCAAGGTTGGGATGATCACAACGCTTTCCGGCGGAGGTGCCGGCCTTGGCATTGACGTGCGGGATGGCTTTATGCTGGCGATTGCCCAGTCCGGGCGCGACGATATCGAAGTCGTCATCGAAGACGATCAGCGCAAGCCAGACGTTGCCGTGCAACTGGCCGATCGCATGATCCAGTCGGAACAAGTCGATGTTATGACCGGTATCATTTGGTCAAACCTCGCGATGGCTGTGATCCCCAGCGCGCTTGCACAGGGTCAGTTTTATCTGTCACCAAACGCTGGGCCGTCGGCCCTTGCTGGTGCCGATTGCCACGAGAACTATTTCAATGTGGCATGGCAGAATGATAACCTGCATGAGGCAGCAGGCGCTTATTCCAACGATGCAGGCTATGCCAATATCTTCATCCTTGCCCCGAATTATCCGGCTGGAACGGATGCCTTGACCGGCTTCAAACGCATGTACGAAGGAGAGTTGGCAGGCGAGGTTTACACCCAGCTTGGCCAGACCGATTATGCAGCAGAAATCGCGCAAATACGTGCCAGTGGTGCCGACAGCGTGTTCTTCTTCCTGCCCGGCGGGATGGGCATTTCCTTCCTCAAGCAATATGCAGATTCAGGTGTTGACCTGCCGGTTGTTGGTCCTGCCTTCAGCTTTGATCAGGGTATCTTGCAGGCGGTTGGTGCTGCAGCTTTGGGCGTGCACAACACCTCTCAGTGGAGCAAAGACATTGAGAACGAAACCAATGCTGCGTTTGTGGAAAGCTTTCAGGCTGAATACGGACGGCTTCCTTCGCTATATGCCAGCCAAGGCTTTGATACAGCAAATCTGCTGATTAGCGCCCTTGAAGTGGCCGACGTCGATGATGCGGATGCGTTTCGCGCAGCCCTTGAAGCGGCGAACTTTGACAGCACACGTGGTGATTTTGCCTTCGCAAGCAACCACCATCCAATTCAGGACATCTATGTGCGTGAAGTCATTCAGGAGGGGGATGTGTTTACCAACAAGATCATTGGGACCGCACTGACCGATCATTCGAACGCCTACGTCGATCAGTGCTCAATGTAAGCGGAAATGTCTGGCCCCTACCGTTGCGGTGGGGGCCAGAAAACCGGATTGGTAAGCCCCTATGTCGCTTCTTCTTTTCATAGAACAGACCCTTAACGGGCTACAGTTCGGCGTCATGCTGTTTCTGATGGCCGCCGGGCTGACACTTGTTTTTGGCGTGATGGGATTGATCAATCTGGCACACGGATCGCTTTATATGATTGGTGCCTTCGCGGCTGCAGCGGTGGCTGGTGCTACGGGATCCTTCCTGTTGGCCCTTGTCGCCAGTTTTGTTTGCGCAGCTTTTGCGGGTGTTTTGATCGAGTTTTTTGTGATCCGGCGGCTTTACGATCGTGATCACCTTGATCAAGTGTTGGCAACCTTTGCTTTGATTTTGATCTTCTCCGAAGCGACCCGTTGGGTCTTTGGATCGTTCCCTCTGTTTTTGGACAAACCAGATTGGCTGTCAGGCACGGTGATGTTGCCCTTCGGAATTGAATATTCGCTGTATCGCCTAGCGATCATCGGCGTTGGGCTGGTTGTGGCGGTTGGGCTGTTCTGGATGATTTCAAAGACTCGTATTGGCATTCGCATCCGTGCCGGTGAAAATGACCGCGAGATGATCGGCGCTTTGGGTGTGAATATCTCATTGTTATACACGTTCGTCTTTGCGTTGGGCGCGGCGCTTGCTGGTCTTGCCGGGGCGCTGGTCGGGGCTATCCAGTCGGTTCAGGTCGGCATGGGGGAGCCTGTTTTGATCCTCGCTTTTGTTGTCATCGTGATCGGTGGAATCGGGTCCATCAAAGGGGCCCTGATCGGGGCTATTCTGGTTGGGTTGACCGACACGTTGGGTCGAAGCATGTTGCCGTCCTTTTTTGGATTGTTCCTTGAGCCATCTTCGGCGATGTCGCTGGGCGCGTCCCTGTCCTCTATGTCTATTTATCTGCTGATGATTGGCGTCTTGTTGTTCCGGCCCAAGGGCCTGTTTGGAGGCGTCTGAAATGCGCAAGGAAACCATATGCAACGCCGCCCTTCTTTTCGGGCTTCTGGCGTTCCCATTGTGGGCTTGGGTCACGGATGAACCGTTCCTGATCACACTCACGACACGGGCCATCGTCTTTGCGATTGCAGGTGTCGGGTTGAACTTTGCCCTTGGCTTTGGCGGATTGGTCAGCCTGGGACATGCTGCCTTTTTCGGGCTTGGCGGCTATGTGATGGGAGTTCTGGCGTTTCACGCGCAAACCTACACATCCGTCATGGACTGGCCCTTTGTCATCAGCGGCACCAAGTCCATGCCGATTATCTGGCTGGTCACAATCATCCTGTCGGCAGTTCTGGCCGTCGGAATTGGCGCGCTATCGCTGCGGACATCCGGTGTCTACTTCATCATGATCACATTGGCCTTCGCGCAGATGCTGTTTTACTTCACCATTTCATGGTCAACCTATGGCGGCGAGGACGGTCTGTCGATCTATGTGCGCAACGGGTTTCCGGGGCTCAACACGATGGACCCGATCCAGTATTATGCCATCTGCTATGTGGTCCTTTTGATGGTGCTGGCATTTGTCTTCGCACTCTCGCGGTCTTCCTTTGGGCTGGCACTCGGGGCGTCACGCCAAAACGAAGATCGCATTCAGGCTGTAGGTCAGGTGCCGTTTCGCCTCTATCTCACGGCCTTCGCAATTTCTGGGGCCATTACAGGCCTGTCGGGCGCGCTGTTTGCGGATCTCAACCGCTTTGTCAGCCCGACGATGTTTTCTTGGCAGACCTCGGGCGAGATCATGGTTTTTGTTATTCTAGGCGGCGTCGGGCGTGTGTTCGGCCCTGTCGCGGGTGCGGTTCTGTTCATCGTCCTGGAGCATCTCCTTGGTGGCCTAAGTGAATTCTGGCACATATATCTTGGCGCAATCCTGCTTGGGGTCGTCCTGTTCGCGCGCGGTGGACTTTATGGGTTGATTGCCGGACGCGAGGTAGCCCATGACTGATCCCATTCTGGATATTCGCGGTATCAGCAAAAGTTTTGGTGCCCTCAAAGCGAGCAATAACATATCTCTTGATCTTCGCCCCGGAGAAATTCATGCGCTGATCGGTCCGAATGGGGCCGGAAAATCCACCCTGATCAAACAGATAGCTGGGGGGCTCCGCCCTGATAGCGGTTCAGTCTATTTCGATGGGCAGGACATCACGGACCTTTCGACTGCGGCGCGCGCGCGCTTGGGCATGGGGCGCACGTTTCAAGTCTCATCACTGGCCATGGAATACACCGTGCTTCAGAATGCTGTGCTAGGCGCCTTGGGGAACCGGGGTGATATCTTTCGGTTCTTCCGTCCCGTTATGAAAGACGCTGACCTTCTGGCAACCGCATCTGAGGCGCTCGAGATGGTTGGCCTTGAGGACTTCAAGAGCTCCGTCACCTCCGAGCTATCCCACGGCCAACGTCGACAGTTAGAAGTGGCAGTTGCGCTGACACTGTCGCCCAAGGTGTTTCTTATGGACGAGCCTATGGCGGGGCTCGGCACTGAAGGGTCCCACAGGTTGATGGGGTTTCTGGGCGAGTTGAAACACAAAACACCCATTCTGCTGGTCGAACACGATATGGACGCCGTTTTCACATTGGCCGACCGGATCAGCGTGCTGGTCTATGGCGAAATCATCGCCAGTGGATCGGTGGACGAAATCCGCGGCAACCCGATTGTGCGAAGCGCCTATCTGGGCGAAGAGGCGGAAACATGAGCCTGTTGAAACTGTCCCATGTATCGGCCTTTTACGGCGCCAGTCAGGCCCTGTTTGATGTTAATCTGAATGTCGAAGACGGTCAGGTGTTGGCAATGATGGGCCGCAACGGAATGGGCAAAACAACCACTATCAAGGTGATTTGTCGCATGTTGAAACACCGTGGCGGCGCGGTGCTCTTTGACAACCACGATATCAAGCGCCTACCGGCCCACAAAGTCGCCCGCATGGGTGTGGGGCTTGTTCCCGAAGGACGCCGGTGTTTCAGCAACCTGACAGTTTATGAAAATCTAGTTGTCGCGGCCCGGCCTGGTGAATGGGATTTCAAGACCGTCGCAAAGCTGTTTCCGCGCCTGGAAGAACGCAGGGATCAGCAATCGAGCTCGCTGTCCGGAGGCGAGCAGCAAATGCTCGCCATTGGCCGCGCGCTGATGACCAATCCGCGCCTGATGGTCTTGGACGAGGCCACCGAAGGGCTTGCCCCCGTGGTCCGTCAGGAAATCTGGCAAGCTATTGCCCGGCTCAAATCGGAAACAGGCATGGCCATTCTTGTGGTCGACAAGTCCATTAAGGAACTGTCAGCGGTTGCGGATAAAGCCGTGATTCTGGAAAAGGGTCAGTCCGTCTGGCACGGCGAATTTGCCGATCTGACTCCCGAAATCACAGATAAGTATTTGGGGGTTTGATCCGGTGAGTTTTACCTTCCCTCAGAAAGTCCTGTTCAAACACTGTGATCCAGCAGGGATTGTGTTCTTTCCGCGGTATTTTGAGATGATCAATGATTGCGTCGAAGCGTTCTTTGACGACGTCATCGGTGTTCCGTATGAGGAAATTCACATCTCAGCCGGCGTGCCGACCGCCGAAATCAGAACCCAGTTTAAAGCGCCGAGCCGTCATGGTGACAGGATTGCCCTCGTGCTCGAATGCGTGAAAGTCGGGCGCAGCAGTCTGGATTTGTCGGTCATCGCATCTTCGCAGGATGGCGAGGTTCGTTTTGTGGCAGAATTGACGCTGGTCTATGTGAACAACGTCGGAAGGCCAACAAGCTGGCCAGTACAGATCAAAGAAAAACTAACAAAAGAATTGAAAGGACAAAGTTGATGGCAAATAGCATTATTCAGCCTGATGGATGGGCCGAGGCGAAGGGCTACGCTAATGGCGTTTTGGCCAAAGACGGGACGCTCTATGTCGGTGGTCAGATCGGGTGGGATGAAACCCAGACCTTCAGGTCCGATGACTTTATCGGTCAGATGGAACAGACGCTTAGAAATATCCAGGCAATTGTGGAAAGGGCCGGGGGCGCGGTCACGGATATTGTCCGCCTGACTTGGTATGTGATCGACAAGCGCGAATACCTTGCACGCCAACGTGAAGTTGGAGAAGTCTATCGTCGCGTTCTCGGGCGTCACTTCCCGGCCATGACAATGATCGTTGTCAGCGCGCTTGTCGAAGACGAAGCCTTGCTCGAAATTGAAGCAACCGCAGTCCTTGGCAGTGCCGCATCGTGAAACGGGTATTCGTTTGCGATTACACCCGAACGCCGATCGGACGGTTTGGCGGAGCGTTGTCCACTGTCCGGACCGATGATCTGGCCGCGATCCCTGTAAAAAACCTGATCCAGCGTAATCCCGATCTCGATTGGTCAATGCTGGATGAAGTCGTGATGGGCTGTGCCAATCAGGCCGGCGAAGATAACCGGAATGTGGCCCGCATGGCCGTGCTGCTGTCTGGCTTGCCCGTTACAGTGCCCGCCATGACGGTGAACCGGCTTTGTGCTTCGGGTATGGATGCAGTGATCAGCGGCGCTCGGTCAATCCGCTGCGGTGAGGCGGATTTGGTGCTTGCTGGCGGGGTGGAAAGTATGTCGCGCTCGCCGTTTGTCATGCCAAAGGCCAGTTCGGCGTTTTCACGCCATGCAGAAATCCACGACACCACAATCGGGTGGCGGTTCGTTAATCCGGTGATCAAGGCGCAATACGGCATCGACAGCATGCCCGAAACCGCAGAAAATGTTGCTGAACAGTTCAATGTGTCTCGCCAAGATCAGGATCGTTTGGCGCTTTCAAGCCAGACCCGTGCATCCCGCGCCATTGAGAATGGCCGACTAGCCCAGGAAATAACCCCAGTTGAAATTCCGACTATAAAAGGTGAGCTGGTGCGCGTAATGCAGGACGAGCATCCGCGCGTCACAAGCCTTGAGAAACTCGCCAGACTGAAGGCCCCGTTCCGCGACGGTGGCAGCGTCACAGCGGGCAATGCTTCTGGGGTCAATGATGGTGCGGCGGCGCTGCTGCTGGCATCTGAGGAGGCAGTAAACCGGCACGGCCTTAAACCCATTGCGGAAATCATCGGGGCCGCGAGCGCTGGTGTTGAACCACGCCTGATGGGCGTTGGACCCGTTCCCGCAATACAAAAGCTGTGTCATCACCTTGGTCTCTCGACTTCGGACTTTGACCTAATCGAGTTGAACGAAGCCTTTGCCGCGCAAGCTATAGCCGTGTGTCGCGTGCTTGACGTCGATCCGTTCTCTGACATCGTCAACCCCAATGGTGGCGCGATTGCACTGGGCCATCCGCTTGGCATGACGGGCGCGCGTTTGGTTGGAACTGCCGCGCTGGAACTGCGGGAAGAAGGAAGAGAACTGGCACTCTGCAGCTTGTGCGTGGGTGTCGGGCAAGGGGTTGCGATAGCTCTACGAAAGATGTGATCTGTAGATACGACGAATTTTCTCGGTCTGGGCCAGATCGGACCAAATGGCATCCATGTTCAGTCAAGGCCAATGGATCGGCACGCGTCTGGTCGACCGTACAACCCTTGCCGCAGGGGACACCATCAACCCGTTGCCTCTGCGCGATAGAATGGAAACGTCCGGCACTGCGATCTGAACTCGTATGTGGCAATGGTACACGCCGAACCAAAGGCCGTACCGGACCCGGGCGAGTTCGGATCACAGATCAAAGTCATTAGCCCTTCTTTTTGTGCCCAAAGCGCAGTCGACATTCCGACGATGCATGCACCTATGACCACGAGATCAAAGTCATTAACGGAAGTGGTCATTCTTCACGCTCGTGGGTGTAGGTTTTCAGGATCATGCCGACTTTCCGGGGAGATATGCCCAAAAGTTGGTGACGGCTGTCATCAGGCGGCGTTTTCAAGTTGC
>ERZ888423.1608-NODE-1608-length-19074-cov-6.296546_pt1 | contig 19074 bp, 17 predicted proteins | sample MGYA00520523_ERZ888423 | MGnify/ENA primary metagenome ERZ888423 (study PRJEB32303, sample SAMEA104408611) | aquatic metagenome | biome: Brackish water; feature: Pelagic; material: water | place: Baltic Sea | collected 2014-06-08T10:24:00 | depth 30,27 m ...
AACCCGATGACTGTCACCATACCCACTTGAAAGTAAACGTCATTGCTCATGCCCATCGCACTCACCAAAGCAACCGCACCCAACATACCAAGTGGCACGACCAACATAACAGCTAAAGGTATAGCCCAGCTTTCGTAAAGTGCAGCCAATACCAAGAACACGACCATAATAGCCAAGACCATTAACATGGGTGCTTGAGCGCCCGCTTGCTTTTCTTGGTAAGAAAGCCCTGTCCATTCAAAACCAAAACCAGGCGGCAATTCAGACATCAGTGATTGCATGGCATTCATGGCTTGGCCCGAGGAATACCCTGGCGCGGCAGAGCCTGAAATGCGAATACTGTTGTAACTGTTAAACCTCACCACTTGGGTTGGACCTTGCTGCCAATCAGCCGAAACAAAAGATGACAGAGGAACCATTTCACCTTTCATGTTGCGCGCATTGAGTCGCAAGACTTGCTCAAGATTCATACGGAAATCTGCATCAGCTTGTACCCAAATGTTTTGCATCCAACCTAAATTTGGAAATTTTCCGACGAATGTGCCACCCACAGCAGTCGCTAAAACCGATGCTGCCTGAGGAAAGTCCACCCCTAAGGCCGCAGCTTTTTGACGATCAATCATTAAACTAAGCTGTGTACCAGGACCTAAACCAGAGATACGAACTTGAGCTAAAACAGGGTTATTGGCCGATGCAGCAAGCAATTGACCCGCCGCAGACATGAGTGCTCCATACCCAAGGTCGCCCCGATCTTGAAGACGGAAGTCGAAACCTGAAGCGTTACCCAGTGCAGAGATTGCGGGAGGCAACACAGCAAATACCAACGCATCCGGAACCGTACCCATTAAGAAACCCGTGGCCTTGCCTGCAACCGCTTGAGCTGACATGCCCGGGCCTTTGCGTTCTGAAAAATCTTTCAAAGTCACAAAGGCTAACGCTGCGTTTAGACCATTGCCATTAAAGCTAAACCCCTGAACAGCAATGATATTTTGAACAGCGGGTTGTTTAATAAAGTACTCTTCAACTTTACCGATGACTTCTTGGGTACGGGTTGAAGTCGCGCCTGCAGGCAACTCAATGTTAGCAATGATGGTGCCTTGATCTTCCTCTGGCAGAAATGCACCGGGCAAGCGCATGTATAAAAAACCCATCAACACCACTAACACCAAGTAGATCAGCATATAGCGACCGCCTTTGTGAATAATACGGCTAATGTAACTTTCGTAATGATTCGTTGAACGATGAAAAAAACGATTGAATGCGCCAAAAAAAACACGCTTTTCTGCGTGATGCCCTTTTTGAATAGGCTTCAAAATGGTGGCACATAAAGCGGGCGTAAACGTTAAAGCCAAAAACGCTGAAAACAATATTGAAATGGCCATGGCCACAGCAAACTGTTGGTAAATGACGCCGACTGAACCCGACATGAATGCAAGCGGTAAAAACACCACGGTAAGCACGGCAGTGATGCCAATAATAGCGCCCGAAATTTGAGGCATGGCCTTGCAAGTTGCCTCGTAGGGCGAAATGCCTTCTTCAGCCATAATCCGTTCGACATTTTCAACCACCACAATTGCGTCGTCAACCAAAATACCAATTGCTAGCACCATTGCAAACATAGTGAGAACATTAATTGAGAACCCCAACGCATTCATGACGGCAAACGCCCCCAGAATCGCAACGGGCACCACCAAGGCAGGAATTAATGTGTAACGAATATTTTGCAAAAAAAGGTACATGACTAAGAACACCAACACCATGGCCTCAAGCAAGGTATAAACCACCTGTTCAATTGACACCTCGACGTAGGGCGCCGTGTTGTAAGGAATACTGTAGGTCACACCTGGCGGAAAGAAAGCAGACAATGATTCAAGTGTTTCTTCAACGCCTTGAGCGGTCTGCAGAGCATTGGCGTCGGGTGCCAACACGATAGCAAACGCGGCAGTTGGTTCAGCATTTAAACGGGCGCTGAATTGATAGTTGTCAGCCCCCACCTCTACCCGTGCCACATCGCCCAACTTTACCGATGAACCATCTGTGTTGGCACGCAAGATGACTGACTCAAAATCAGTAACTGTACTGAGCTGACCATTGCTTAAAATAGTAGTTGAAAACCGCTCGGAAGCTGGGTTGGGTGGCCCACCCATGATGCCGCCGGCAATTAAAACGTTTTGGGTAACTAACGCGGCATTGACGTCACCCACACTGAGATTTAAACCCGTTAACTTATCGGGGTTTAACCAAATACGCATGGCTCGGGGTGCGGCAAACAATTGAAACTGGCCCACACCGGGAACGCGTGAAACAGGGTTTTGCACATTTCGAGTAATGTAGTCTGCCAGACCCGTTTGATTTAAAGTGCCATTTGAAGATGACAAGGTTCCAATCATTAAAAAACCTGCACTGGTTTGACGGAACCGTAAACCTTGCACATTAACCGCCTCAGGCAACTGAGCCGTAACATTGGCAACACGATTTTGAACGTCAACTTGGGCCTGATCTGGGTCGGTACCTGGCGCAAAAGTGGCGGTAATTTGCGCCTGACCGCTGGCATCACTGACCGACTCATAATAGAGTAGGCCTTTTGCACCGTTTAACTGATTTTCAATAATACTGGTGACAGACCGCGCCACCTCTTCTGCCGAGGCACCCGCGTAATTAGCGGTTATTCGAATTGAGGGCGGCGCAACGTTTGGGTATTGCGAAATTGGCATCACGCGAATCGCAGCAATACCAAGAAAGGTAATTAAGATGGCAACAACCCAAGCAAATATCGGGCGATCTGTAAAAAACTGAGGCATGTGTATGACTTCGCTTATGAAAGCAGATTAATGATGCAGTTTAAGAACCCACCTGCCATGGTTTTGCGTTAACGGGCGCACCCGGGCGAATCTTTTGTAAACCTTCAACAATTACCTGATCACCCGCCACCAACCCTTCAGTAATCATGATGCCACGGTCAATCGTAGACCCCACTTTAACGGGCACAATTTTGGCTACGCCCTCTTTCACAACATATACGCTGGCTTTTCCATCAGCCGTGCGCTGAAGAGCCTGTTGAGGTATGGTCAAGGCGTTTGGCTCAGTACCTTGCTCAACCCGCACACGCACAAACATACCAGGCAACAACTGCAACTCTGGGTTGGTCACTTCAACGCGCAACACAACTTCACCGGTGCCGGGGTTAACGGAAAAACCTGTAAACATTAAACGACCGGCATGGTTATAAGTTGAACCGTCTTCAAGCAGCACATTGACTTTGGCAGATTCTTCACTTACGCGCGTCATCGAACCCTGCTTGAATGCTTGACGCAACTTAGCTAACTGCGCAGAAGACTGATTCACATCGATATAAACTGGGCTAATTTGTTGCACTGAAGCCATTTGCGTGGCAACAGACGCTTCGACCAAAGCACCTTCTGTGACCAGTGCTCGACCAACGCGGCCATTTATCGGCGAGGTAACTTGGGTATAACCTAAGTTAATTTCTGCTAACTGCAATTGTGCTTGTGCCCCTAAAACCGAAGCCGTAGCTTGCGCAGCACGCGCTAGTGCATCGTCGTACTCTTGACGGCTCACCGCATTTATTTTTACCAATGGTGCATAACGTTTAGCTAATGCAGTCGCTCCCATGGCATCAGCCTTGGCGCGTTGCACATCGGCCTTAGCTTGACTAAGCGCTGCTTGATACGGGGCGGGGTCAATTTCAAACAATACATCGCCAACTTTGACATCACTACCTGGTACAAAGGTAATTTTTTTTACAATGCCTGTTACTCGCGCCCGAATTTGGGCGTCACGTACTGCCTCGACCCGACCGGGCAAATTAGCAAATATGGTGGCTGTATGAGGCTCAACAGTGATGATACTAACTAATGCAGGTGGGCGCTGACCACGTTCGGGTGTTTTGTCACAACCTATTAGTGTTAGCGCCACGACCACCCATAACAACAAATTACGCATAAGAGAAAAACCTTTAACAACTACTTTAACTTTCCGTTACTTGAACTATTTATTAGCAGGAACCGCTCGAGGTTGTGGCGTGTTTGCAGGCATAGCTGCAAAAGGATAATAAGCAAATATTTGTGAAACATCTAAACTTAACCTGCTAGCCGTTGTTTCTTTTTGAAAGTTGTCAATTTGACTTTTTGAAACACCTTCCCAAACCAACTGCTTTTTGCGTCGATCAATCAAATCGATTTTGATGATGCCGTTGGTATATTGAACAACGGTTGGTGCAAAACCAAACCCACCGTAGCCAGGCCATGGCTGGTACCAACCCCCATCAAAGCCATAAGGGCCCCAAGCCATCGGTGGAGGCGCTACATATTCAGCTTCGTTGCGTATTTTTATAAAGAAGTTAACCAATAAATCTGGGTTTTCAGCTTGAAAAACATAACCTCGCTGTGTCATTTGATCATTGACTGCTGTTTTTAACCTTGCCGTCACGATTGTTGTATAACCCCCGTGATCGGTACCTAAGGGCTCTGCAAACGCAAAGGTTTTATAAGCGGCAAAGTTTGCTTGATGATCGTAATCGGTTGAGATTTGTGGGGTGTTCAAGCCTGCGCATGCACCTAACAATAACGTTGAGGACAAACAAACCCCACCCAATAGTTTATGAAGCATCTGACGCATGATGAAGCCCTTTAATTTTTATAAAAATACTTCACGCTAAGAATTACCGTGAAGTATGTCATTTTAGTTTGAACGATGGAATAAAACTTACGACTTTTAAATACAAACCTTAATTAACGACTTTAATTTAGCACTAACTCACCTTTTACAAGGCGAGTAACCATTGACTTTGCCCATTTGCGAGCTGGCAACTTATATTGTGTTTCAACTTGTTGAGCCCGCTCATATAAATCTTCCCAAGGTACGTTGATGGGTGGGCCTTTGAAAGCCAACACAATTTGGTTACCTTCATCGATTTGCGGCAAAAAAAGTAAGCGCCCGCCAAAAGCCAACTCAATATTTCGCACATTTTGACTAAAACTTTCGTGTGCACCAAACAGATTGACAACCATAATGCCAACAGGCGACAAGACCTCGAAACAACTTGCATAAAAATCTAATGAATCACGGACAGGCCCACGCGCTTGAGCATCGTATAAGTCAACCATCAAAATGTCACAACTATGCACGTTTCTAGGGTTTTGCACCCACTGACCCGCATCTTCTTGAAATATTTCAAATCGTGGTTGATTTGACAAGTTAAAAAACTGCTGGCAAACGCGAACAACATTGGGGTTCCATTCGATGACCAATAAACGATTGGTTAAGTGTTTTAAACAAAACCGAGTCAGCGAACCGGCCCCTAAGCCCAACTGCCCGATGACGGCGTCAGCCTGGGGCTGAAGAAACAACAACCAGGACATCATCTGCTGTGTATAAGCTAAAACCAAACGATTTGGCTTACTGACTTGCATCGCACCTTGCACCCATGGCGAATCAAAATGCAAATAACGTATGCCAGATTGTTCAGAAACCATTGGTTGATCAAGCGCCACAACAGGCGACTTTTTCATAGACGTTGCACCATCGGTATTAACCCGTTAAAATAATAAAGTATCTAATTGTCAATTTATGAATACGTGTTGGTTTATCAGTGTAAACGTTTATCTTTACGTCGTTTATTTACTGGCTCCTTCGGCGACTCGCTCAACCCTAACGGAATTTAAATGAAATCAGGCATTCACCCAACCTATCACGATGTTGTGTTTTTAGACCAACAAACGGGTAATCAGTTCATCACTCGCTCAACGCTTACCAGCCGTGACAGTATTGAAATTGATGGTAAAAAATTACCTCTATTTAAATGTGAAGTGACTTCTGAATCACATCCTTTTTACACTGGCGCTCAAACTCGTATCGTTGAAGCAGGCCGTGTTGAAAGATTTCGTGCACGTTTCGCTCGCACTTCAGGCACCCGTGCCAAACCCGCTACGGCTTAATTTCTGTTTTTAAGAAGTACTTAATAAATACGAGAGGCAGCCAACTGGCTGCTTTTTTATTGCGACACGCTTCCTCACCCTACAGCTTCATTCAATTTTAAAGAATAAAAGGGTATAAAGTTTAATCTTCATGCTTAACCGTAATCGCTCTGCAGTTGCTTACACGCCGGTGCGCTTGATCGCCTCGGCAACAAAGCGCTTGCCTACGGTTTGGCTGTTACTCATTGCAACGCTCTATATTTTACTGGGCTTGTTTGATCGCGCCCCTTGGAAAACTGATGACGTGATCGGTTTAGCCACCATGCTTTCTGCTTTAAATGAAGGGCATATTGCTTGGCTCATTCCACACATCGGTTCAACCACCCTCACTCAAAATGGTCCTCTACCTATGTGGGTAGGAGCAGCCTTTATGTGGATGCTCGAACCACTCATCAGCCACATTGCCGCGGCTCGAGTCGCAGTCATATTTTGGTTCGCTGTCATGCTTTGGGCACTTTGGTACGGTACTTATCTTTTAGGCCGTCGCAACGAAGGGCAACCCCTTGCTTTACCATTCGGTGGCGAACCGACCCCACGGGCTTATGGTCGACTGTTGGCTGACGTCAGTGCGTTATTTTTAATGGCAACAGTTGGCGTGCTTCTGCGTCTACACGAAACCTCTGAAGCCCCCACGTTAATGGCCATACAAGCACTTATTTTATTGGGTGCGATTCGTATGCTTGACAAGCCTTTTCAAGGCTCAATACTCATCGGTGCAGCCTTGGGGGGTGCTTTCTTAACGCGTGGTTTACCTGCTACCCTACCCTTAGTCATAGGCTTAATTATTGTTTTATTGCCACGCAAGCCAATGAATGGTCGTAAAAAATGGGTTGTATGGTCAGTTTCCTTAGGCTTTGCAATAAGCGTTGCTTGGCTTTACCTGGCACAACAGGCTGACCCTGCCTGGGCAGATGAATGGTGGCACTGGAACAGCAGTTTATTGGGCTTAGGTGGGGTTCACGACATATTTAGACCCTTGCGTGATTTACCTTGGTTTATTTGGCCAACTTGGCCGCTGGCACTGATGGCAGCTTGGAATTGGCGCAGAACACTGACTGCGCCTCATATTTGGCTACCTTTATCATTTTTTATAGCTCAATTAATCGGGCTTGCTTTAACCTCTAACCCTGGTGAGCTTGACTATGTTTCGCTTGCCATCCCCTCAGCCATGCTGGCGGCCTTCGCCGTCCCAACCATGCGTCGAGGCATGATCAACACACTTGATTGGTTTGCCCTCATGTGTTTTTCAGTCACCACAACCTGCGTATGGGTGGGTTGGTTTACACAACAAACTGGTTTTCCGGCAGGTATTGCACACAATATTGCACGTCAAACGGTGGGTTACGAACCTGTTATTGTGTGGCCAGCCGTTGCTATGGGCGCAGTGGTCAGTGGAGTATGGTTACTGACCATGCGATGGCGTCTGGTGTTTCAGCCTACTGCCTTATGGCGCGGTGCACTGCTATGTGCCACTGGCATTACGGCCACATGGGCTTTGTTGGTGTTGCTTTGGTTGCCAACAGTTGACTACGTTCGCAGTTACCAACCTATGTCAGCAGCCATTCATCAAGCCTTACTTAAAGAGTCTACACAGGCGGGGCAGTTACCATGTGTGCGCGCTTTGGGTGTTTCAGAAGGGGTTAGGGCTTCTATTTATGTTTTTGACAACTTAACTTTTTCATATTCAAGTGAATGTAAGTTAATTTTGCAACAAACTACCATTCAGCGGTTACTAGACCGTGCTGCGGGGTTCGAAGATAACGCAACCGTTATCTGGCTAGGCTCTCGGGGAGCCGATCGCTTTGATCGATATCGGCTTCTTAAATTAAACCCTTAATGGCTATCGTTTTATGAGCGTTATGCTCGACAACAGTGCGTCAATCTTGCGTACATTGCGCAATATTTTGCGCCAAGCGTGGCCAATATTAGTCAGTCAATGGGCCAGCATTTCATTTGGTGTCCTCGACACTGCGATGACAGGTCACGCAAGCCCAGTAGACTTGGCCGCAACAGCTTTGGCTGTGGCTATTTATATTTCTGTCTTTGTGGGCTTGATGGGTGTTATGCATGCGCTTATTCCCATTCAAGCCCAACATTTTGGGGGTAAACGCTACGAAGCGGTAGGCCGCGCTTTTAGCCAAGGCATATGGGTAGCTTTAATGCTGTCAGTTTGTGGCGGCATGTTGATGAGCTTTCCTGATTTATGGCTTTCATTTTCAGGAAATGTTGAGCCTGGTGTACGCGAGCGATTAGGCCAGTATTTAATCGTTTTAACATTTGGCTTACCTGCTGCCTTAATGTTTAGAACCGTTTATGCTCTGGCTAATGCCGTATCACGGCCAAAGTTGTTCATGATGATCAACTTAGTCGGTGTTGCGATTAAGGCATTTCTGAATTGGCTATTAATTTTTGGCAATGGTGGGTTTCCTGAGCTTGGAGCAGTCGGTGCAGGTTTAGCTTCGGTAACCGTTTACTGGCTAAGCTTTGGTTTTGGCCTGTGGTGGGTTCTACGCGACCCCTTTTACAAACGGTTTGACCTTAAGCTTCGCGCCCCACGCTTGAAAGAAATTTGGGATATTTTACGTCTGGGTATACCCATGGGCGCCTCATATATGGTTGAAGTAAGCGCCTTTACCTTTATGGCCTTGTTGATTGCTAACGAGGGCACCGCCACAACAGGGGGGCACCAAATCACCGCTAACTTAGCTGCCCTGTGTTACATGATGCCCATGGCAATAGGTGTTGCGTCAGCCGCTTTAACAGCCCAAGCCATTGGTGCCCAACAACATATTTTGGCCCATCGAACAGGCATGCTTGGTATTGGCGTTACCCTAACAGGCGCCCTGCTTACCGCGTGCGTGTTGTTTTTTGGTAGAGAACAGATTGTGGCAATGTATACCGATGATGCGGCAGTTACAGCTATTGCCCTGTCATTGTTAGCCATTTTGCCTTGGTTTCATGTGATTGATTCCATGCAATGCGCCAATATCTATTTGCTACGTGCCCACAAAATTGCAATGGTTCCGTTAATCTTACAGACCTTATCTTTAACAATTGTGGGGTTATTAGGCGGTTGGTATTTCGGTTTTGGCCCCGGCAAAGGTTTGTTTGAGGGGGTTAGACAATTTTTGCTAGCCGGCTCACCGCCTGGGGCTGGCACAATGTGGATCATGGCAGGGCTTGGCCTAAGCATTTCGGCCATCGCCCTTCACTTATGGTACAGACTGATTATTCACCCTCGGCAACTGCGTTTACAGCAGCCGGCAAACGAATAAAATGCTCGCGGTAATACCGCATCTCGTCGATTGACTCGTAAATATCGGCCAATGCCTCGTGACGGCTTTTCTTCACAAAACCTTTTAATAATTCAGGTTGCCAACGGCGAGCTAACTCTTTTAAGGTGCTGACATCAACCGTTCGATAATGAAAAAACTGCTCTAGCATGGGCATGTATTTGTACATAAACCGACGGTCTTGACTGACTGAGTTTCCACATAATGGTGACTTACCCGGCGGCACATGTTTTTTTAAAAACTCAATAAGCTGCATCTCGGCTTCATTTTCGGAAAGTGTTGAAGCCTTAACACGCTCAATTAAACCACTTTTGCCGTGAGTAGATTGATTCCATTTATCCATTGCTTGCAGTAAAGTATCAGACTGATGAATAACCAGAACGGGCCCTTCTGCCACCACCGTTAAGTCGGGCTCTGTGACGACAACTGCCACCTCAATAATGCGTTCTTTTTCTGGGTCAAGGCCAGTCATTTCCATATCTAACCAAACAAGACGCATATCTTGCGAGGCAATTGAACCATTTGATGCTTTGGGCGTTGCAGCCATAAGGTAGACCTATAATAAGTAATGTGTGTGTAGTGTTTGTATTTTCTCACAACCCATTTTTTCATGTAAACCCTGCGTTGAACCTATCCTATATGCTAACCAGCTTATTTCTCATTTTCTTAGTGGCAGACTTAGGCATTCGCCTTTGGCTGGCGAACCGCCAAATTCGTTACGTACGCGCAAACCGCGATAAAGTGCCCCCTGCATTTGCTGAACGCATCGGCCTAAGCAGCCACCAGCGCGCAGCTGACTACACCGTCGCACGTAAACGCCTGACGATTATTGCGGGGGTATTCGACACTTTGGTCCTACTTTGGTTGACCTTGGGGGGCGGTCTGACACACATTGAAACGTTTGTCTCTGCCTACATCAGCCAAGCTTTTAGCGCACAAATTGCATTTGTGGTGGCAATTGGTTTGTTTATAGGGCTTATCGGCTTACCTTTTTCAGTGTATCGACAATTTAAAATCGAAGCTGATTTTGGTTTTAATCGTATGACCCCAAAGTTGTTCGTAAGCGACTTATTAAAAGGCACCCTACTTGGCGCCGTAATTGGCTTACCCCTTTTTGCTATTATTTTGTTTTTGATGGAAAAAGCTGGTACCACTTGGTGGGTTTGGGCTTGGGCGGTATGGGCAGCATTTAATTTGTTAGCCATGTGGGTCTTCCCCACCTGGATCGCGCCTCTTTTCAATAAATTTTCACCATTAGATGACCCCCAATTAGCAGAACGTATTCAAGGGTTGGCTAAACGCTGTGCATTTACCATTACCGGTTTATTTGTAATGGACGGCTCAAAACGGTCGGCGCATGGCAACGCATACTTTACAGGTTTTGGTAAATCGCGACGCATTGTTTTTTTCGATACCCTTTTATCTCGTCTAACCCCACCAGAAATTGAGGCAGTATTGGCTCACGAATTAGGTCATTTCAAGCATAAACACATCACCAAGCGCCTCATTACAACCTTGCTGGGTTCTTTGATTTTGTTTGCTCTATTGGGTTGGTTATCAGCCTCACCTTGGTTTTTTAGCGGATTGGGGGTTGCTCACAACCCAGACGCACCAAACCATGCCATGGCGTTGATCCTCTTTTTTATGGTGATCCCTGTTTTTACATTCCCCCTTACACCACTGATGAGCTTTTTGTCACGCCGTGACGAGTTTGAGGCTGACCAATTTGCAGTGGCACAAGCCAACAGTTCTGACTTGGTCAGCGCTCTCGTAAAACTGTACGATGACAATGCAGCAACGCTTACACCTGACCCGATGCACTCGGCCTATTACGACAGTCACCCACCCGCCTCAATTCGCATTCAAAGACTTAAGGGCGCATGAGTAAACATAATCAGGCAAAACGTCACACACCTGAAGTTGATGCCTCGCAGAAACCCTTAATTGGGCGGGTGATCAGTGCGCACGGTAGGCACTATGGTGTTGAATTGCCTGATGGTACAAAGCGCCTTTGCTACCCCCGCGGCAAACGTAACGATGCAACCGTGGGTGACTATGTAGACGTGGTGTTTGACACCAACCAATCGGGCAGTGTTGGCAAAGAAGGCTCACTTTTAGCCGTACACTCCAGAAAAAATATTTTGTTTCGCTCTGACGAAAACCGCACCAAGCAATTTGCAGCAAATGTCGATTTAGTCATCATTGTGACTGCTGTTGAACCCATTTTTTCTGATGATTTACTGGGTCGTGCTTTAACGGGTAGCTGGGCTGCAAATATTCAACCTTTAATTATTCTTAACAAAGTCGATTTAACCCAAGGCATTTTGGCAGCGCGCCAAAGGCTAGCGCCTTATCAAACGTTGTCTGTTCCAGTTATTGAGTTATGTGCTCATGACAGCAATCAGGTTCATGCATTATTACTGCCCCACATGCAAAATAAAACGAGTTTATTACTCGGGCAAAGTGGTATGGGAAAATCAACTTTGCTCAATGCGTTAATACCTTCAGCGCAGGCTGCAACGCAAATGCACTCAGTTGCTTTAGGAGCTGGCAAGCACACCACTACCGCAACGCGTTTGTACCATCTGCCAAATGACCAAGGTTACTTAGTTGATTCGCCAGGCTTTCAGGCTTTCGGGCTATTGCATTTATCTCGCTCAGAAATCGAGCAGGGCTTTCCAGAGTTTAGACCGTTTAACACTCAGTGCCGGTTTTATAACTGTACCCATCAACACGAACCCGGTTGCGGTGTACTTGAAGCATTGGCACGTGGTGACATTACAGCTAGCCGTTTGGCTCTATTTCAACGTTTAATTGAGTCGAATGCAGCCGCTAAAATTTGATAGGTACCTCGTAACATCGCAGCAGTTGCACCCCAAATAAAATAATCTTGCCAAGGTACTGAATAATACTGACGGGTTGAACCGTCAGATAAGTGTGCAGTATGTAGCCGATAGTTTTGTGGGTCAGTAAAGAAAGCCAAAGGCACTTCAAATACTTGGGCCACTTCAAACGCGTCTGGCGCGAGGTCAAAGCCCGGTTTGATTAACGCAGCAACCGGGGTAATGTGAAAGCCCGTACCTGTTCGATATAAGGGCAGTTGCCCAACAATATCAATATGGTGAGCCGGCAAACCGGTTTCTTCGACGGTTTCACGTATGGCAGCCGCGTGCGGATTGGCATCAAATGTTTCAATTCGCCCCCCCGGAAAACTAACCTGCCCAGCATGATCATGTAAATGTGCGGTACGTTGCGTCAACATGACAGTAATACCCGTTTCGCGCAATACAAAGGGCACCAACACTGCCGCTTCAACCCAATGATCTTCATGGCCCTGAAAACGAATACGCGTTTCAGGTGGTAAATCGAGTTGAGTTTGCCACGTCTGACTAAATGTTGAGCGTAAAAAATCAGCATCAAGCGAGGTGGCAGGCACTTGCCCCATGTGGTCAGAACCGACCACCCAAGGTTGAGTGTGCGCCTCAAAATTAGGAATCTTGGGAGTACGTACCTTAGGCTTTTTATCCAACGGGTGAGTCATGGCTCAAAACGTTTTAAATAACACAAAAGAAAACCCTGACAATGCAGGGCTTTGCTTAACTGACGTTGACTTAACTGACGTTGGCTTAAACAACGTGACAGCAATATTTATGCTGTAACAGCTGCTGGGCTAACGCGACGAACCAACTTTTCTTTAATACGTGCAGATTTACCTGAACGGTTACGCAAGTAGTAAAGCTTGGCACGACGCACATCACCACGACGCTTCACTTCAATTGAAGCAATTTGAGTTGAGTACAACTGGAAGGTACGCTCAACGGCTTCGCCTGATGATATTTTGCGAACGATGAATGCTGAATTTAAACCACGGCTACGGCGGGCGATAACGACACCTTCGTATGCCTGCACACGTTTACGTGTACCTTCAACAACGTTTACGTTGACAATAACAGTATCACCTGGTGCAAACTCGGGGATTGTTTTGCCTTCAGTTAGACGAGCAATTTCTTCTTGCTCAAGAATAGCGATTAAGTTCATTTATTAGAGCTCCGATATCGTACTCTCGGCTGTTGCAATGCAACGGGTAGACTCACTATGCGCTTAAATTACGGATGCATATTTCTTGACAGATTATCTTACAAAAGTTGTGAATAAAACCAACGTAAGAAAACTAGGCAAGGCTAAATTTGAGTCTCTTTCTTTTTGCAAGTATCAAAACATTTGATACCCGCCGCCGGGCAGAGGATATTTGACTAGCTCGTTATTTTACACAATTTTCAGGGTGTTGTTGCCATGCTGTTGTTGCCATGCTGTTGTTGCCATTCGTCACAGACCCATTACATTTCCAAGCCACATGAAACACGGCACCATAGCGGCCCAAACCACAACTGCAAATACATCGCCAGCAATACTGGGTGGACGACTGGCGTTATGAGACATTAACGAGTTTGATATTGAAGCGTTAGATGCAAAACATTTTGATGCGGTGTGGTTTGACGCGATATAGCTTAATGCGGCAGAACCTGATATTGGAGAAAATGGAGCAGAATGAGTTGAATGTGTGACTTGCATGATTTAAACCCTCAGTACTGTTGATATGTACCACTACTGTACATAAAAACAGTACTGTATGCAAGTACAGTTACAACTGTTTTGTGATTTCGGGTACCGCTTCGAACAAATCAGCCACTAACCCGTAATCGGCCACCCCAAAAATAGGGGCTTCAGCGTCTTTATTAACCGCCACAATAACTTTAGAGTCTTTCATGCCCGCTAAATGCTGTATGGCACCAGAAATACCGATGGCAACATACAACTGAGGTGCAACAATTTTGCCTGTTTGCCCCACTTGCCAATCATTTGGGGCATAACCCGCGTCTACTGCGGCACGCGACGCACCCAAGGCTGCGCCAAGCTTGTCAGCCAGCGGGTCAAGCACTTTAAAGTTTTCAGCACTGCCCATGCCTCGACCACCCGACACCACCACGCGGGCGCCCGCTAACTCTGGACGGTCGCTGGTTGCTAACTCGCGACTGACAAAGCTTGACTTTTCATTTGCTGCCACAGGGTCGACTGCCTCAACCACCCCACTGCCCCCTTCATTTGATAAGGCATCAAATGCAGTAGTGCGAACTGTGATGACTTTAACGGCATCAGACGACTTTACTGTTGCAATGGCGTTACCCGCATAAATAGGGCGTTCAAACGTATCGGCATCTTGAACGGCAATGATGTCAGAAATTTGAGCAACATCTAAATTAGCAGCAACTCGTGGCGCCACGTTTTTACCCGATGCGGTTGAAGCAAACAAAATATGACTATGGCCAGCAGCGAGGTTAAGGACTTGTTGCGCCAAGTTTTCAGCCAAGCCATCTGCTAAGGCAGGCGAGTCAGCTAACAAAACCTTTTTGACACCTGCGCAGGCCGCGACCTGAGCCGCAACATCAGCTAGACCTGCTCCGGCACCGGCTACTAATACATGAACATCTTCACTGATTTTGACAGCCGCAGCAATGGCATTAAGGGTTGCGCTTTTGACGTGCGCATGATCGTGTTCAGCTATGACAAGTACAGACATGTTTATACCACCTTCGCTTCGTTTTTGAGTTTATCGATGAGAGCCGCAACATCGGGCACTTTAATACCCGCAGAACGTGCGGGCGGGTCTGTCACTTTAAGCGTTGCTAAGCGCGGTGTAGGGTCAACCCCTAACGACTCGGGCGTAACAATATCGAGTTGCTTTTTCTTAGCCTTCATAATGTTGGGTAAGGTGACGTAACGCGGTTCGTTCAGCCGCAGATCAGTCGTAATGATGGCTGGCAGTTTAATTTTGATGGTCTCAAGCCCACCATCAACTTCGCGTGTCACCGTTGCAAAGCCGTCAGCCACTTCAACTTTACTCGCAAAGGTGGCTTGCGGCCACGAGAGTAAAGCAGCCAACATTTGACCCGTTTGATTGGCATCGTCGTCAATCGCTTGCTTACCCAAAATGATTAAATCGGGCAATTCTTTTTCTGCGATTGACTTAAGTAATTTAGCCACAGCCAAAGGTTGCAACTCGACCTCGGTTTGCACCAAAATACTTCGATCAGCACCAATCGCCATGGCTGTTCTTAATGTTTCTTGACACGCAAGCGGGCCGCAAGAAATGGCGACCAACTCAGTGGCGACTCCTTTTTCTTTGAGTCGCGTGGCTTCTTCTATGGCGATTTCATCAAAGGGATTCATCGACATTTTGACGTTAGCGATATCTACGCCAGTCTGGTCAGATTTGACACGTACTTTTACGTTGTAGTCAACCACACGTTTGACAGGAACCAGCACCTTCATTACATTCTCCGAACTAAAAGTTTAACTATATAGATTAGTTTACAACTTTGACAGGGCTTTGATATGCGCTGCAACACTTCGACCCAATGCTGATAAGTTATAACCCCCTTCTAGAGCACTGATTATGCGCCCTTTGGCATATTGATCGGCCACCGTCACAATTTGTTGTGTTAGCCAAGCGTAGTCGGCCTCAACCAGACCCATCTGAGCTATATCATCTTCGCGATGGGCATCGAAACCTGCTGAAATGAAAATAAGCTCTGGCTGATGCTCGGCTAAGCGGGGCAACCACTGCTCGAGCACTAATTTACGAACCACTTCACCTGAAGAATAAGCGGGTACAGGTACATTGACCATATTTGAGGCGGGGTTGTGAACGCCACAGTCAGGAAAAAGCGGGTACTGAAAAAAACTACACATCAAAATGCGCGCATCGCCTGCAAAGATAGCTTCCGTGCCATTGCCGTGGTGCACATCAAAATCTATCACTGCGATGCGTTGCAAACCATACTTTTCAATCGCATGCAACGCAGCAACCGCGACATTGTTATAAAAACAAAACCCCATGGCTTGCTCACGTGACGCGTGATGACCTGGGGGCCTCACCGCACAGAATGCTGTGGTTGCTTGATTTGCCATAACCGCATCGACAGCCGACACCACAGCACCCGCAGCATACCGAGCGGCCTCAAGGGTATGGGGGTTCATGACCGTGTCACTGTCGACTTCAAAATAACCCGATTTAGGCGACCCATGCTCAAGTTTGGTTAAGTACGATTCAGGGTGTACCAGAGATAAAATATGATTACCAACCGGACCAAAGTCTTGATTTTCTTTCAAATATGACAGCAAACCACTTGATAACAGTTGATCAGAAATGGCATCTAGCCGCTCTGGGCACTCGGGGTGACCAGAGCCCATCTCGTGCAATTTACAGGCGGGGTGAGTAATATATAGTGTCTCCATAGGGTAATTATGTCGAAATATTCGCCAGTTGTGCAACCTTTAATTAAACGTGGTTTGATCTATGTCGCGTTTTCATTTGCTCTGACAGCCTGTTCAAGCGTTGAGCCCCCTGAGAAAAGTCAAAAAAACAACTCTCAAACCCCTTTAAATGGTCAGAGCAAGGATGCACCCACACCATCACAAAACTCGCCCGTAGCGGACTTTGCGAAACAAGTTTCTATAAACCGTGGCATACCTTTAGCCCAGGTTCAATTGCTGCTTAGCGAGGCGCGTTATCAAAGCACGGTTGCCCGACTCATGACACCGCCCCCGCCTGATCAGGCGAAGTCTGTTCGTAATTGGCAAGTTTATCGACAGCGATTTGTTGAACCCATTCGCATACGTGGTGGTGTCGCATTTATGCAAGCTCACGCTCAGGCATTACAAAAAGCCGAGCGTCTATACGGTGTGCCAACTGAGGTCATCGCAGCCATTATTGGCATTGAAACCCTTTATGGTCGAAGCATGGGCGATTTCAAGGTACTTGATGCCTTAAACACCTTGGCTTTTTATTACCCACCCCCCATTCGTCCTGACCGCGTTAAGCTATTTCAAGACCAGCTAGCTGATTTAATAGAACTAGATGTCGCGGGCAAAATTGATGCACGTACACAACGCGGTTCGTTTGCCGGGGCAATTGGTATTCCACAGTTTATGCCTGGCAGCATCTTGCGTTACGCCGTTTCAGCGCAGTCAAATCAGCGTATTGATTTATCAAATAATTTTGATGATGCTATTTTGTCGGTGGCAAACTTTTTGGTCAAACATGGCTGGGTAAAGGGTTTACCTATTTTTGCACCTGTGACACCACCTACCGATGCAGGCAAGTTAGTTGATGGCGGTTTAACACCCTATTTAAAATGGTCTGAACTGAAAGCTGCAGGGTCTGAACTTATAGTTGCCACATCAGCTAAGAACCAAGCGGCAGATTCACCCCCTAATTGGCAAAACTATTTGATGGGCGTGATTGATCTACCCTTACCTACTCAAAATACAGTCAAATACCTTGTGGGTTCGCCTAACTTTTTTGTGATCACGCAATATAACCGCAGCTACTTTTATGCCACGGCGGTGACAGAGTTAGCCCAAGCGATCAAGCAATCGATGTGAAATTCAGGCTTAGAACACTAAGCATTAAACACACCCGTTGATAAGTAGCGGTCACCCCGATCGCAAACAATTGAAACAATGGTGGCATTATGTACCGATTGGGCGATACGCAATGCCGCAACAAAAGCGCCCGCTGCCGAAATACCGGCAAAAATGCCCTCTTCAGCAGCCATTTGGCGTGCCATAGCCTCGGCTTCTTTTTGTTCAATCGTTTCAAACTGATCAACTAATGAGGCATCATAAATTTTGGGTAAATAGGCTTCGGGCCATTTCCGTATGCCCGGAATTTGAGAACCTTCGGCCGGTTGGGCCCCAATAATTTGAATATCTGGGTTTTGAGACTTTAAATATCGAGCCACGCCCGTAATGGTGCCGGTCGTACCCATTGCACTGACAAAATGGGTAATAAGACCCTGGGTTTGTTGCCAAATTTCAGGGCCAGTGGTTTCAAAATGTGACAGCGGATTGTCTGGATTTGAAAACTGATCAAGTACCTTACCTTGCCCCTGCGCTTGCATGGTGGCCGCCAAGTCACGAGCGTATTCCATGCCACCTTGGTTAGCTGGGGTCAAAATGAGCTCGGCACCGTATGCTGTCATGGCGGCACGACGCTCAACTGACAAATTATCTGGCATGATCAAAATCATTCGGTAACCCCGCATGGCAGCCACCATCGCTAAAGCAATACCCGTGTTGCCACTGGTCGCTTCAATTAACGTGTCACCGGGTTTGATTTCTCCACGTGCCTCTGCATTACGAATCATATATAAGGCAGGCCGGTCTTTTACTGAACCAGCAGGGTTATTACCCTCGAGCTTGCCTAATAAAACATTGCCTCGGGGTGCACCCATCAGACCAGGAATGCGCTGAAACGCGACCAAGGGGGTGTTGCCAACAGTTTGTTCAAGGGTTTGATGGGGCATTGTCAATTAACCATATTTCGGGGGTAATAGAGGAGGCCTGGGTTTTTGACAACCTAGTTGGCCGCGCAGCACGATTAGGTACTTGGTTTGATTTTAGCGCGCTTGCTTGAACGGTGTGCATACCCACACCATTTGAAGAGCTCTGGCCAACTGACCGTGATTCTAAACCAACTGTTAAACCTGCAGCTTTAAAACGTTTAATACGCTTTGCACCCAAACCACTGACCCGTTCACTCAAGTGTTCGAGCGATTCAAAAGGGCCACGAGCCCTTTCAGTCACGATGCGCTCTGCCATTTTAGGTCCTATACCTGAGATGCTTTGTAATGCCTGCGCTGAGGCTTGATTCACATCAACTGCCCAAGCATTCACCATAAAGGGTAAGAATAGAAGTGGTAGCAATCGCTGCAATGGGTGTG
>ERZ888423.1610-NODE-1610-length-19056-cov-48.918267_pt1 | contig 19056 bp, 19 predicted proteins | sample MGYA00520523_ERZ888423 | MGnify/ENA primary metagenome ERZ888423 (study PRJEB32303, sample SAMEA104408611) | aquatic metagenome | biome: Brackish water; feature: Pelagic; material: water | place: Baltic Sea | collected 2014-06-08T10:24:00 | depth 30,27 m ...
GAGGTCTTCGAGAAAGGCGGGATGGGCGATGACCTGCCCAGGCTGACTTTGGGTGCGGCGGAACTGGGCGATGGCATTTCCCTGGCCCAGCTGATCACCCGCACGGGCCTTGCCGCATCTGGCAAAGAGGCCAAGCGCCTGATCGCCGAAGGCGGCGCGCGGATGAATGACGCCGCCATCACCGATGCGGGGCAGATGATCACCGCGGCCGATCTTGCCCAGCCGATCAAGCTGTCGGCGGGCAAGAAACGCCACGCGCTGGTGATTCTGGCGGGCTAACCGAAAATTAAGCATGAGCGCCGAAAGCTTGCGCTCATGCCCGCCGCCCTGCCCCCGCCCCCACCCCTGACGCTGCCATTGCAGCAATCCCCGCTCTATCGTGATGCGCTGCGCCGGATCGGTGCGGACGCAGCCGTGATGGCTTGGGCGGGCGGCGATTGGCTGGTCTTGCGGCGGGAATTTCCGGTGATCGGCCGGGTTGCGCTGGTGTCGCGGCCCGATCTGGCGGCGGATGCGGATCCGGGGCCGCTGCGCAAGGATCTTGGGGCCGATCTGGTGATCGTGAATGCGGCCACAGCCGCCAACGGGGCGGCATTTCGGCGGGCGGGCTTCTTGCGGCTGGCCCCCCCGCGTGAGGTTGCGATGCTGTCGCTTGCGCGACAGCCAGAGGATTGGCTGGCGCGGATGGATGGGAAATGGCGCAACCGGCTACGCCATGCCCAACGCCAGCCCCTGACGATCACGGCTGGCGCCCTTGCGCCCGACCCCAACCACTGGATCTTTCAGGCCGAAGCAGCACAGCAACGCGCGCGCGGCTACCGCAACCTGCCGCCCACGCTGATCGCGGCGATGGGTGCCACGGCGGGCGCGCTGACACTTTTTACGGCGCAGACCGCCGGCACCACCATCGCCGCGATGCTGTTTGCCCGCCACGCGTCGGGTGCGAGCTATCTGATCGGCTGGTCGGATGCGCAGGGGCGCAATCTGTCGGCCCATAACCTGATCTTGTGGCATGCGATGAACAATCTGGCCCGACAGGGTGTGGCGGCAATCGATCTGGGCCAATGCGCCGGGGATCAAGCTGACGGGCTGGCGCGGTTCAAGCGCGGCGCGGGCGCTGCCACGATGGTGCTGGGCGGCACATGGGCCATGGCGGGGCTACTGGCGCCGCTGCATGGCCTGCTGCGCGGCCTGCGGTCTAGGATGCCACCGCCCTGAGCAACCGTGCACGCGCCGGTGGCACGGCGGCAATCTCGAGCCCGGTAAAGACATGCAGCGTGCCAAGGTCGCGATCGATCACCGCATGATCGCTGACCCAGCCCCCCATCATCAGATAGGTTCTGAGCAAGGGGGGCATCTTGGCCTGTGCGCGCTTGAGATCGGGCTTGCGCCGGAGGCGGGCAGCAAACCGAAACACCGCAGGTGCCTTGACGCGCGGCAGCCAGTGCTTGGGCGCGATATGGCGGTCGCGCAAAAGCGCGAAAGCATCGGAATAATCGCGTGCCTCGGTGCCGGTAAAGGATGAGCAGCCAAACAGCATCTCGACCCCGCTGTGATCGACATAGGCCGTCAAGGCCCCCCAAGCCACCCGCAAGATATCGGGATCGTGCCAGTCGGGGTGGATGCAAAAGCGCCCCACCTCGACCATGGGGCCGTCGAAATCCGACAGCGCCGACAAGTCATAGAACTGCGCCGAATAGCTGCGCCCGATCTCGGCCCCGCAGCCAAGCCGCAACAGCCGAAAACAGCACACCAGCGCGCCCGAACCGATGTCTTCGACCAGAACATGGGAACAGGCCGCATCAAATTCATCACCATCCAGCCGGTCGGCTTGCGGCCCGCGAAAGGCCAGCGTGCGCAAGCGCCGCGCGGCATCCAGATCACCGCCGTCTTGCGCCAGTCGCGCCCGGTAGCGTCCTTTGGAAAGATCAAGCATCGCGCTACGCTCCTGCGGTGCCGATACCGCCCGCTGATGGCGGACATTCTGGGGCGTGTGCGTAACGGCCCGGCGACACATCCGGCGTGGTCAGTCGCTCAGCGCCTCGCCCAGATTGATGCGCCCGAAATTCGAGAAAAGCTGCCCGAAGAAGGTCACTTCCCGCACCGAGCTGGTGGTCACGCGGCGCGACAATTGCACGATCCGCCCATCCTCGAGCCCGAATTCCTCGATGTTGGACACCTGCCCGGCCGCATCAAAGGACACCGCGATGATCTGGCGCTCGATCACCTGCGGGGCGCGGTAGCCCTGATTGCGCATGCGATAGGCGGTATAAAACCACGCCTCGTCGCGCATCATGCCCGCAGCACCCGGTGTGCCGATGATCGCGGCCACATCCGCGCGGCTGCTGCCGATGCGCAGCTGCGCCAGCTCTTCGGCGGGGGGAACATAGCCGTGATTGTCGAATGTGGCGGCGCAAGCGCCAAGGGCCAGCGCCAAGGTCATGCCGACCAGAGCCATCCTAAAACCGCGCGCGCGCTTGTGCATGCCTGTCCTCTTGCTCCTGGCTACGGCCACCCGGACCCTGCCGCCCGGACCTTGCCCTTGCAGCGGACCCGAAAGCTTTCTATCGGCTTAACTTACCCGCGCCTGCAGAGCAAGAACGCGACAAGACCACATCTGGACCACAAGGAGGCCCCCACATGGCCGAAACACCGGGAAATCTTGTGCTGGCCCGTCTGTCGCGGGCGGCCGAGACGCGGTTCGAACTGACGCCCGAGGCGCCCGCGCGCGCCGCGCTGGCCGCAGGGCTTGGATTGCTTGCGTTGCGCAAGCTGCGCTTTTCAGGTCGGCTGATCCCCGAAGCACGGCGCGATTGGCGCCTTGAGGCGGATCTGGGTGCGACCATCGTTCAGCCATGCGTGGTAACGGCCGAGCCCGTGACGACCCGCATCGATGAGCCGGTCTTGCGCCGCTATCTGGCGGAAATGCCCGAACCCATCGGCGACGAGGTCGAAATCCCCGAAGATGACAGCGCCGAACCTTTGCCGGTGACGCTGGATCTGATGGCGGTCATGACCGAGGCGCTGGCATTGGCGCTGCCGCTTTATCCCCGCGCGCCGGGTGCCGAACTGGGCGAGGCACGCTTTGCCGGTCCGGGCATCGTGCCCCTGACCGAAGATGCCGCCCGGCCGCTTTCCGGGCTGGCGGCGCTGCGCGACAAGCTGCAGGGCGGAGAAAACCCGCCGGATGGTGCCTGACATGGCAGGGGCGAAAAGGTCTTGCGCCGCCCCGGAATCTAGCTATGTTCCCGGCCTCATTCGACCCCGGTTCCGGGCGCGGGAAATCCGCCCCGTCTTTCCACTCCGGCGCCTGACCTTATGGTCGCGCAAGGGATGCCGGCAGGCGGGCGAGGAATTGAGATTTGACAGGACCGGGCGGACCGCAGTGCGATCGCCCCAGAGATATTGAGGTTGTGACATGGCTGTCCCACAGAACCGAACAACGCGCTCTCGCCGTGGCATGCGCCGCGCCCATGACGCGCTGGTTGCTGCGAACCCGAATGAGTGCCCCTCCTGTGGAGAGCTGAAGCGGCCGCACCATGTGTGCCCGTCCTGCGGCACCTACAACGACCGTCAGGTCGTCGCACAGGGCACCGAAGTCGATCTCGACGAAGACGCGGCCTGAGCCCGCGACCCGCCCAAGGCGGCAAGGCGACCGGGGCATGAGCGACGGCACCGCATTGACGACTCGGGAGGCCCCGGGAACCGTGCTGTCCATCGATACGATGGGCGGTGATCTTGGCCCGTCGGCCGTCGTGTCTGGTATGGCGCAGGCCGCGGCGAAAAACCCGGGCCTGCGTTTCATCCTTCATGGCGACCGCCCCGTGCTTGAGCGGCTGGTGGACCGCCGCCGCGATCTGATCGATCGCTGCGAAATCCGGCATACGGATGGCGTCGTGACCATGGATGCCAAGCCCTCTCATGTGGTGCGCCACGGCAAGGACACATCCATGTGGTCTTGCATCGAAGCGGTGCGGTCGGGCGAAGCGGGCGCGGCGGTCAGCTGTGGCAACACCGGCGCTTTGATGGCGCTCTCGATGCTGCGGCTGCGCAAGATCGAAGGCGTGAACCGCCCGGCGATCGCATGCCTGTGGCCATCGCGCAATCCCAAGGGCTTCAACGTGATGCTCGATGTTGGCGCCGACATCCGCGCCGATGCGGGCGATCTGCTGCAATATGCGCTGATGGGCGCCAGCTATGCGCGCAACGGGCTTGATCTGGCGCGTCCGCGGGTGGGCTTGCTGAACGTCGGCACCGAGGAACACAAGGGCCGGGCCGAGCTGAAATTCGCCGCCGAACTGATCGAACGCGTCAGCCATGCGGCCGATTTCGATTTCGTGGGCTTTGTCGAAGGGGGCGATCTGCCGTCTGACAAGGTCGATGTGATCGTGACCGATGGCTTTACGGGCAATGTGGCGCTCAAGACCGGCGAAGGCACCGCCCGGATGATCCGCGAATTGATGGGCGAGGCGTTCCGCTATTCGGTGTTGAGCCGGATGGCTGCCCTGTTGGCTTATCCGTCGCTCAAGCGGCTGGGCAAGCGCATCGATCCGCGCCGGGTCAATGGCGGCGTGTTTCTGGGCTTGAACGGGACCGTGGTCAAATCGCACGGCTCGGCCGATGCGACCGGGGTCGCGGCGGCGATCAAGCTGGCCGCAAGGTTGGCATCGGCGGGATTTCACGAACGACTGGCCGCGCGCATCGGCGCGGCGGAACAAGCGGCCGCCGCGGCCATGCAGGCAGAGACAGGACAATCATGATCCGTGCAGTTCCCATCGGCATCGGCCATTACCTGCCCGCCCGCGTGGTCGAAAACGCAGAATTCGAAAAGACGCTGGCCACGACGGATGAATGGATCCGGGACCGCTCCGGCATCGAGCGGCGCCACTTCGCCGCCGAAGGCGAAACCACCAGCCAGATGGCCATCGCCGCCGCGCGCGCGGCCCTCGACATGGCCGGGCTGGCAGCATCCGACATCGATGCGATCGTGGTCGCGACATCCACCCCGGATCTGACCTTTCCGTCCTGCGCGACGATGGTGCAGGCAGGCCTTGGGATGGAGAGGGGATTCGCTTTTGACATTCAGGCCGTCTGCGCCGGCTTCGTCTATGCCCTGACCACTGCCAATGCGCTGATCTTGTCGGGTCAGGCCCGGCGGGTTCTGGTGATCGGGGCCGAAACCTTCAGCAAGATCATGGACTGGACCGACCGGGGCACCTGTGTGCTGTTTGGCGATGGTGCTGGTGCGCTGATCCTTGAGGCGCAAGATGGCGCGGGTGACGCAAGCGATCGCGGCATTCTTGCGACCGACCTCAATTCCGACGGGCGCTATCGGGATCTTCTTTATGTCGATGGCGGCGTGTCGTCGTCGCAGACCACCGGCGTCTTGCGCATGGAGGGCCGTGAGGTATTCCGCCATGCCGTTGAAAAGCTTGCGCAAACAGCCCATACGGCATTGGCCCGGGCGGGGGTGGGCGCCGATGATGTGGATTGGATCGTGCCCCATCAGGCGAATATGCGCATCATCGCGCGGACCGCGCAGAAAATGGGCGTGGGCCTCGATCGGGTGATCATGACCGTGCAAGATCACGGCAACACATCGGCCGCGTCCATTCCCTTGGCCCTGTCTGTGGGCGTGGCGCGCGGCCAGATCAAGACCGGCGATCTGCTGGTATGCGAGGCGATCGGGGGCGGTCTGGCATGGGGTGCGGTGGTCATGCGCTGGTGATGTGACCGCAAAGATAAAATCGTTGCTGCAAGCCGCTTGATTGACTTGAGAAAATCCTTGCATCATCTTGTGGCAAACTTGGGGAGGCCGATAGAATGAGTGATAAGACGTTGACACGGATGAACCTGTCCGAGGCGGTGTTCCGCGCGGTCGGTTTGTCGCGCAACGAAAGTGCGCAACTGGTGGAACGGGTGCTTGAGCTGATGTCGGATGCGCTGGTGAATGGCGAACAGGTCAAGATCTCGTCCTTTGGCACATTCTCGGTGCGCGCCAAGACGGCCCGAGTGGGTCGCAACCCGAAAACCGGCGAAGAAGTGCCGATCAGCCCGCGCCGCGTGCTGACCTTCCGGCCCTCGCATCTGATGAAGGACACGGTGGCAGCGGGCAACCGCGACTGAGGGCCGCCTGCCCCCGGAGGAACGGTGCGGCACCGGGTCATGACGGCGGGTGCCGCAGGTCACAACGCGGCACGGCGCGAACAGGCAAAGTGGATTGGCCATGACAAAATCCTCGCAAGCCTTTCGAACGATCCGCGAGGTGGCGGAATGGCTGGATGTTGCAACGCATGTGTTGCGCTTTTGGGAATCGAAATTTCCACAGATCAAGCCCGTGAAGCGCGCCGGCGGCCGGCGCTATTACCGGCCCGCCGATATGGAGCTGATCGGCGGCATCAAGGTGTTGCTGCATGATCGCGGCATGACCATCCGCGGTGTGCAGCGCATGATCCGCGAAGCTGGCGTGGCCAGTGTGGCCGCCCTGACGCCCCCGTTGCCCATAGCTGACACCCCCATGGGCGACGTGTCAGAGGATTGGACCGAAGACCGCGTCGAAGACGTCATATTGCGCGAAGCGGCGATTGATCGGCCTTTGGCAGTGCCCGCTTTGCACGACGCCGCCCCGCAACGGCCACGCTTGGCGGTGGATGCTGAAACAGCAGCCGCGCCCTTGCCTGTGGCGCCATCCGCATCTGTTCATGCCGCAGCGGCGCTTGCGGTGCCCGACCACGCCGCTCAGGCCCGATCAAGCAGCGCGCTTGCGCGGCTTGGTGCGCTTGTGGGTGACCCGGCGCGCATGCCGCACCATGTGCGCGCCACGCTGCGCCCCGCGCTTGTGGCGCTGCGGGACAGGATGCGGGCCTGACCCCTTGCACCCCCCGGGGAAATCGGTAGAAGGGCCGCACGTCGGGCTATAGCGCAGCCTGGTAGCGCGTCCGTCTGGGGGACGGAAGGTCGCAGGTTCAAGTCCTGCTAGCCCGACCATCACCTCCCCACCTTGGGGAAGGCCCTTGAAAACCGCCCTTGCGCCGACGGCGCGGGCGGTTTTTTCTTGCCCAAAACGGAGTGCGGTCAGATGACACAGACAGGCCACGGGGTTTTGCCCGACCACCAGATCGAAGCGATGATCGCGTCGGGCGCCATCGCCTGCGCGACCCCCGATCACGGTCAGGTGCAGCCTGCCAGCCTTGATCTGCGGCTGGGCACCATCGCCTACCGGGTGCGCGCCTCGTTTCTGGCGGGCGCGGGTCGAACGGTGACCGATCGCATCGCCGAATTCGAGATGCACCGGATGGACCTGACCCAAGGCGCCGTGCTGGAAAAGGGCTGTGTCTATGTCGTGCCCTTGATGGAGGGTTTGGCCCTTCCGGGTGACGTGACCGCCGTGTGCAATGCCAAAAGCTCGACGGGCCGGGTCGATTGCCTGACCCGCGTCATCGCCGATGGCGGCACCGAATTCGACCGCATTCCCGCAGGCTACCGTGGCCCGCTTTACGCCGAGATTTGCCCGCGTTCCTTTTCGGTCAAGGTCGCCCCGGGTCTGCGGCTCAATCAGATCCGCTTTCGGCGCGGTCAGGCGGTGCTGACGGACAGCGAATTGACCGCGCGCCATGCCCAGACGCCGCTGGTCGATGGGGTGGCGGTGATCGACGAGGGTTTGGGCTTTTCCGTCGACCTGACCCCCACGACCGCGGGGATCGTGGGCTACCGCGCCAAGCCACACACAGGCGTGATCGATCTGACGCGGGTCGGCGTGCATGAAATCGCGGATTTCTGGGAAGAGGTGCGCGGCGAAGGTGGGCGGATCATTCTGGATCCCGGCGCCTTCTATATTCTTGTCAGCCGCGAGGCCGTGACGATCCCGCCCGACTGCGCCGCCGAGATGTCGCCTTATCTGGCGATGGTGGGCGAATTCCGTGTGCATTACGCGGGGTTTTTCGACCCCGGATTCGGGCTTGGCGTGCCCGCGCGCGGCGTGCTGGAGGTGCGCTGCCACGAAGCGCCCTTTGTGCTGGAACATGGTCAGGTCGTGGGGCGGCTGGTCTATGAGCGCATGGCCGATGCCCCGAACAGGCTGTATGGCACCACGATCGCGTCGAATTATCAGGGCCAGGGCCTGAAGCTGTCCAAACATTTCCGGGGCTGACGGCCGGGCCCGGCCCGACCGGATCAGATCAGGTCACGCTTGGGGCATGGGGCAAGGCCCTGCGCGCCTCGGGCGGCAAAGCCTCAAGCGGCAAGACATAGGTGTGGATGGTAAAGACCACCGCATCGCTGCCCGGAACCCGCACAAAGCATTGTTTCTCGGACCGCAGATAGCGGCCTTTTTCCGGCGCATCCCGGCGCGGCGCGGCCTCGGGGCGGGGTTGGTGCAGCGCGGGATCGGCATAGACCAGCGCGTTTTGCCGCCAAAGCGGCCGGTCGGGGCGGATCGCATCGAAAAGCCGCTGCACCCGCGCGGCCATCTGCGCATCATAGGGTGCAACGGGGGCATGAATCGCGCTGAGCGGGCGACCGATTTTCTCGGACAAGGTCCAACTGGCCGGAAAACACAGCACGGCACCGCTCAGCACATGCTCGCCCATGGGCCCGGGTTGGTGCAGGCACAGATCCTCCTGCACAAGACGCGCCGCCGTGACAAGCGGCGGATCGGCGCCAAGTGGCACGCGCACACCATCGGGGCGCATGATACCATCGCCCTCGCGCCGATAGGCCGGGCCAAGCTGATCAAGGATCAAGGCCAATAGCGCCGCCGCCGCCGCCTCGGCCGCCGGTGTCATGGCATAGACGGCCGCGCGCCGTTCCGCCAGAAGCCGGTCGCGCAGCGCCATCTGTGCGGCAAAGACCTCATCCACCGACAGCCAATCGCGCATCGCAAGCGGCACGACACCGGGCAGCCGCGCCAGCGCGGGCACCATCCACGGGACCGACGGCAGATGGCTGTGCAAAACATCGCTCATGCGTCCGCGGCCCCTTTTTTTGATCTGTCAGCCGATCAAAGCGGCAAAAGCGGGCTTGCCTTGATCTCTTCCATCGACAGCAGCGCCGTCACATTGTAGATGCGCACCTCGGAAATCAACGCCTGATAAAAGGCGTCATAGGCGCGGGCATTGGGCACGCGGACCTTGAGGATATAATCGATCTCACCGGCAAGACGGTGTGCCTCCATCACTTCGGGGCGCGCCTTGAGCGCGGCCAGAAAGCGGCGCTGCCAATCGGCCTCATGTTCCGATGTGCGGATCAGCACAAAGAAACAGGCCTCGAAACCCAGCTTTTCCGCATCCAGCAAGACGGTTTGCCGCCCGATCACGCCCGCCTCTTTCAGCTTGCGAATCCGGCTCCAGACCGGGGTTTTGGACGACCCCACGATGCGCGCGATGTCATCAAGCGAGCGCGACGCATCCTCTTGCAGGGCGGCCAGAATGCGACGGTCCAGCGCGTCGATCTGCTCAGTCATTCCATGGCCCCCTTTGGATTGGACCGAAATACGACCCGTTCGGCGTCAGATAAAGAACATATGTCCCATCTGACAAGCAATATCCACCGCTATATGGGAAAGTATTCTGCCTTTGCGCCAAGCCGGCGGAACCAGCGGGTCGGGCAGCGGGCGCGTGCGGGCTGGGCGGTTTGGCCGACAAAGTCTTTCCCTGAACCAGATCAAGCCTTAAGACGGTCATGGCGGCTGGACCTGTGCCGCAGTTGGGACATGACCGAGCCAAGACCCATGCAAGACACCGACGCCCCCGCAGCCCCGCGCGCCACCCCCGCCTTGCCCGATGCGCAGATCGTGACCGAGGTAGAGCATTACACCGATCGGCTGTTCCGGTTTCGCTGCACGCGACCACCAAGCTTGCGGTTCCGGTCGGGCGAGTTCGTGATGATCGGGTTGATGGGCGATCCTGACCCCGAGACAGGCAAGCAAAAACCGCTGATGCGCGCCTATTCCATCGCCTCGCCCGCATGGGATGACGCGCTGGAATTCTATTCGATCAAGGTGCCCAACGGGCCGCTGACCTCAAGGCTGCAACATATCCGGCCCGGCGATGCGATCATCTTGCGGCCCAAGCCCGTGGGCACGCTGGTGCATGACGCGCTGTTGCCGGGCAAGCGGCTTTGGCTGTTTGCCACAGGCACGGGCATTGCGCCCTTTGCGAGCCTCTTGCGCGAACCGCAAACCTATGAGGATTATGACGAGGTCATCTTGACCCATACCTGCCGCGAAGTGGGCGAGCTGACCTATGGCGCGCGGCTGATCGACGAGATCCGCTCCGACGCGATGCTGGACGAGCTGATCGGCACGGGCTTTGCCGGCAAGCTGCGCTATTACCCCACCACCACCCGTGAACCCAGCCCCAAGATGGGCCGCATCACCGATCTGATGCGGTCGGGCGCGGTGTTCGCCGATCTGGGCGTGGCCCCACTCAGCCCCGAATGTGACCGCGCGATGGTCTGTGGCAATCTGGCCTTCAACCTTGACATAAAGGCGCTGCTCGAAAGCTATGGGTTGCGCGAAGGCGCCAATTCAAACCCGGCAGAATATGTCGTCGAAAAAGCCTTTCTCGATTGATCCATCCCAAGACCGGGCCAAAGCCGGCCAGCCTTGGCGCCCGGATGTGGCGCATTCCGGCGCCGTGATGCTGACAGCCGCATCACATGCGCCAAGGTGGCGCGACGCGTCGATCATGCGCTTTCAGACGCGCATGCGCCAAATCGCCTTGAAAGAAGGGCGCGGCGCGGCTAGGTTGCGGTCTCAAATCTCGGCAACCTCAGGAGGCCCCCCATAGCCCGCAGACCGCACAACGCGCCGCCATCCCGTGAAACGGGCCCGCGCGTCAATGACCGTATTCGTGGCCCTGAAATCCGCCTGATCGGCGCCGAGGGCGAAAATCTCGGGGTGGTCACCCCGTTCCGGGCGATGGAACTGGCTGAACAAGCCGGCCTCGATCTGGTCGAAATCTCGCCTACGGCCGAACCGCCCGTCTGCAAGATCATGGATTTCGGCAAGTTCAAATACGAAACCCAGAAACGCGAGGCCGAGGCCCGCAAGAAGCAAAAGATCATCGAAATCAAAGAGGTCAAGTTCCGCCCGAACACCGACACTCATGATTACGAGGTCAAGATGCGCAGCGTCACCAAATTTCTGGAAAATGGCGACAAGGTAAAGGTCACGCTGCGCTTCCGTGGGCGCGAAATGGCGCACCAGAACCTTGGCCGTGAACTTCTGGAACGGGTCGCCACGGATGTGGACGGCTTAGGCAAGGTCGAAAGCATTCCCAAGCTCGAAGGCCGTCAGATGGTCATGATGATCGGGCCCAGCAAATAGACATGGTGGATCGGCCCGGGCCGCGCGATGCGGCTGACGGCCCACACCGACCGGCGCGCCCATCTGGCGCGCCTTTTTCTTGGCCGCACGATGCCGGCCCCCCCGCCCCCCTTGCGACCCCTTGGCGCGCGCCCTGCCCAAGGCATGAAAAAAGGGCGCCAGGATTGCACCGGCGCCCTTTCTGGTCTGTCACGCCGGCGTTTCAGCCCGCCGCAGCAACCGCCCGGCCCGTCATCACCTTGACCAGATGGGCGCGGTAATCGGCCGATCCGTGCAGATCGGCGATCATGTCACCCTTGGGCGGCGACAGCGCGTCGATGGCCCCTTTGGCGAAATCGGCGCTCAGCGCGGCCTCTGCCTCGGCCCAGCGGAACACCCCATCCGTGGATGCCCCGGTGACGGCCACGCGCACGCCATCGGCGTATTTCGCCACAAACACGCCCACCAGCGCAAAGCGGGAAGCGGGCTGCACGAATTTCTGGTAATTCGATTTTTGGGGCACGGGGAAACGCACCTCGGTGATGATCTCGCCCGGGGCCAGCGCGGTTGCGAACATGCCTTGGAAATACGCATCCGCCGCAATGTCACGGCTGTTGGTCTTGATCAGGGCCCCCGACCCCAATGCCGCCGCCGGGTAGCAGGCAGAGGGGTCGTTGTTGGCAAGGCTGCCGCCGATCGTGCCGCGATTGCGCACCGCGGGATCGCCGATCTGGCTTGCCAATGCGGCCAGCCCCGGGTAGTGCGCCCGCGCCTCTTGGGCGACGGTGGCATGGGTGGTGGCGCCCCCGATGCAGACCTCGCCCTTGTCGTTGACGCAGACCCCGATCATCTCGGGGATGGCATTGAGGCTGACCAGAGTGGCGGGTGACGCCAGCCGCTGTTTCATGGTGGGCAACAACGTCTGCCCCCCCCCCAGCGCCTGTGCATCCTCGGCGGCCAAGGCCTTGACCGCATCTGTGATGGTGGCGGGTTTGGCGAATTCGAAATTGTACATCTGTGTTTCTCCCGAAAGGGTCGCCCCTTCATCTTTCCAGAAATATGCCGGGGGGTCCGGGGGGCTGGCCCCCCGGCCGTCGCCCGATGCGTCAAGCTTGCATCGCACCCCAGACGCGCGCGGGCGTCAGCGGCATGTCGATATGGGTCACATGGGTCATGCCCGCACGGTGCAGCGCGTCGATGACCGCATTGACCACCGCGGGGGGGCTACCGATGGCCCCCGCCTCACCACAGCCCTTTACCCCAAGCGGATTGTGGGTGCAGGGCGTGGCACAGGAATGATCCACCTGATAAAATGGCACGTCATCGGCCCGCGGCATGGTGTAATCCATGTAGGAGGCTGTCAAAAGCTGACCATTCTCGTCATAGGCGGTGTGTTCGACCAGCGCCTGACCGATGCCCTGGGCGACACCGCCATGCACCTGCCCCTCGACGACCATCGGGTTCATCACATTGCCGAAATCATCGGCGCAGGTGAACGAACAGATGGTGACCTTGCCCGTGTCGGGGTCGATCTCGACCTCGCAAAGATAGGCGCCTGCGGGATAGGTGAAGTTGTTGGGATCGTAAAACGCCGTCTCTTCCAGCCCCGGCTCAAGGGTCTCGAGCGGGTAATTATGCGGCACATAGGCGGAAAACGCGATCTCGCCGAAGGATTTCGCCTTGTCCGTCCCTGCCACAGAAAAGCTGCCGTTCTCAAAGGTGATATCGCCTTCGGCAGCTTCCAGCATATGGGCTGCGATCTTCTTGCCCTTGGCGATGATCTTGTCGAGTGCGCGGTCCATCGCCGAGCCACAGACCGCAAGGGAGCGCGACCCGTAAGAGCCCATCCCGAACGGGATCTTTGAGGTATCGCCATGCACGATCTCGACCGCCCCTTCGGGGATGCTCAGTTTTTCGGCCACGACTTGCGCAAAAACCGTCTCATGGCCCTGACCATGGCTATGCGCGCCGGTCATCACCTGAATCGTGCCGGTCGCGCTGACCCGCACGGTGGCGGCATCATAAAGCCCCACGCGGCTGCCCAACTGGCCCACCAGATGCGAGGGCGCGATGCCGCAGGCCTCGATCCATGTCGACAGACCCACACCGCGCAGCTTTCCCGCCGCCCGGCTTTTGGCCGCGCGCGCCTCGAACCCTGCCAGATCGGCCATGTCCAGCGCCTTGTCGAGCGTGGCCTGGTAGTTGCCGACATCATAGACCAGCCCGACGGGGGTGGTGTAGGGGAACTGGTCCGGCGTCAAAAGGTTCTTGCGCCGCACCGCGACCGGATCGAGCTTCAGCTCGCGCGCCATCTTGTCGATGGCCCGCTCAAGGCTATAGGTCGCCTCGGGCCGGCCGGCCCCGCGATAGGCATCGACGGGTGCGGTATTGGTAAACACCGCCTTCAGGTTCACATAGACATGCGGCACCTTGTAGGGGCCCGCCATCAGCGTGCCATGCAGGAATGTGGGCGTCGCGGTCGAGAAATTCGACAGATACGCCCCGACATTGGCCAGCGTATTGGTGCGGATCGCAAGGATCTCACCATCCAGCGTCGCGCCGACCTCGATCGTGGTGACATGGTCGCGGCCATGGGCATCGGTGAGGAAGCTTTCCGACCGCTCCGCCGTCCAGCGCACCGGGCGGCCAAGCTTTTTCGCGGCGGCCAAAACCAGCGCCTCTTCGCCGTAGTGATAGATCTTCGAGCCGAAACCGCCGCCCACATCGGGGGCGACGACCGTCAGCTTGTGCTCGGGGATACCAAGCACAAAGGCACAGACCAGCAGCTTGGTCAGATGCGGGTTCTGGCTGGTGGTCGTCAGCTTGTAATCGCCCGTTCCGGGATTGAACTCCCCGATCGAGGCGCGCGGCTCCATCGCATTGGGCACCAGCCGGTTGTTGACCAACTCCAGCGTGGTGACATGGGGGGCCGCCTTCATCGCGGCATCGACCGCATCGCGGTTGGCCTCGATCCAACCCCAGTCAAAGCACAGATTGTCGGGGATCTCGTCATGCACGCGGTTGTCGGCATTGGCGACCGCACCCGCCATATCGACGATGGCGGGCAATTCTTCGATCTCGGTGCCGGCGGCCACCGCTTCGGCGGCATCGCGTGCCTGCTCATGGGTTTCGGCCACGACGGCGGCATAGGCATCGCCGACATGGCGCACCTTGCCATGGGCCAGCACGGGGCGCTTGGGTTCGCGCATGGGCGAGCCGTCGCGCGAATGGATCAGCCAACCGGCGGGGTTGCCGCCGACATCGGCAAAATCCGCGCCGGTAAAGATCGCCAGCACGCCGGGCATGGCGGCCGCGGCCGATGTGTCGATCGACACGATACGCCCATGTGCCACATTGGCGCGCACCATCACTGCATGGACCTGTCCCTGCATGGCCAGATCGTCGGTATAGGCCCCGCGCCCGGTCAGAAAGCGTATATCCTCGCGCCGTTTCGAACTGGCGCCAATCCCATGATCCTTCGGCATGGTCGTCCTCCCCTGAATGTCTTCCCCGGACCCGCCACGATAGGGGGCCGCTTGGGTCAGGGCCGCCCGGGCCCCTTCACCTTTCTCCAAATACGCATACCCGGCCCGCCTCCCCGCGCGCCGGGTCGGGATCACTCGGCGGCGATCTGCGACACGTCCTGACCGCTGGCGGCCATGATTGCCTTGACGATGTTGTGATACCCCGTGCAGCGGCAGATGTTGCCCTCAAGATAGCCGCGCACCTCGTGTTCGGTGGGCTTGGGGTTTTCCTTCAACAGCGCGGCAGCGCTCATCACCATGCCGGGTGTGCAAAAACCGCACTGAAGCCCGTGATGGTCCTGAAACGCCTGCTGCAGGCTGGACAGCGACCCATCCGGGTTGGCCATGCCTTCGATCGTGCGCACATCGGCGCCGTCCAGATCGGCGACCAGTGCGGTGCAGCTCTTGATCGCCTTGCCGTTCACATGCACCACGCAGGCGCCGCATTGGCTGGTGTCGCAGCCCACATGCGTGCCCGTCAGCCGCAGACCTTCGCGCAGAAATTCAGCCAGCAGGGTGCGGCCTTCCACCTTGCCGGAAACGGATTTCCCGTTCACCGTCATTGTCACCTGGGTCATCCATTCCTCCCTTGGTTATTCGGCTATCCAATCACCAATTGCGCAAAAGGCAAATGGAAATCTTGTGGCGGTGGCTTCAATCGGCGCGCGGCGGCCTTGCGCGCGGCTGTGGGCGGGAAGGAATCTCCTTGAGCAAGCCCCCCACCCCCATCGCCGCAATCTCGGAGCCCGTCAGGGCAAGCCCACAGGCCACGCGCTCAAGCACCCAATCGGCACCGTTCAACGCCGGGCTGCGCGCACACCCCGGAAGCCCGATGACAGGCCGCCCGCCATGCGCACCCAAGACCAAAAGATTGCCCGGATCGACCGGCATGCCAAAACGGATCACCTTACCGCCCGCCGCCACAAGACCTGCGGGCATCACATCGGCGATGTCGGATGTGGCCGACCCTGTCAGGACCATCACCATTCCGGCGCTCGAGGCACCGATTGCCGCCGCCACCGCCGTGGCACGGTGCGCCACGATCCGCGTTTCCCCTTCGGCCATGCCAAGCCGCGCCACCCGCGCCCAGACCGCGCGCACGCCCTTGTCATCGCGTGCCGCCACGCCGGGCGCGGTTTCGGTCACGATCAGATCGACCCGGTCCACCACCGGGGCAAGCCGCTGCATCGATGCGGCGCCTGCCTGACACGCGGCCTGCAATGCCGTATCGGGAACACCATAGGCGATGATCTTGACGGTGCCGACCATCATCCCCGCCTCGACCCGCTGCCATGGCGGCAAGGTGGCCAGCGTGATCATCGGATCGACCGCGTTGAGCGCCGCGATGGCCTCGGGCTTGAGCGCCAGAACCCCCGGCCCGGTGGCACGAATGTTCACCCGCCCGGTAAAGGGCGCCTCGAGCCTGAGCCCTGCGGCCCCCGGGTCGGGCACCACGGCCCGCGCCAGCCGCAACGCCGCCGCATCCTCGGGCACATCGCCGGGGCCAAGACGCGCCACGATGACCTCGGACAACCCGGCCTCGGCCAGCCGCACCAGATCATCCGACCCAAGCACCCGACCCTTTTTCAGCTTGCCCACAGCCAGCGGAACGGCATGGGCCAGAACCGCCCCCAGCGCCTGATCCAGCGGCACGGCCCCGAACCTCATCCCCGGCGCAGCCTCTGGGTGATCTCGGCCAGGATGGAAACCGCGATCTCGCCCGGACCGCGCGCGCCGATATCAAGGCCCACAGGCGCGTGGATGCGCGCAATCTGGGCGGCCGAAAACCCGGCCTCGTTCAACCGCGCCACACGCTTGGCATGCGTCCGCCCGGACCCCAGACACCCAAGATAATAGACCTCGGATCCCAGCGCGGCGCGAATGGCGGGATCATCAAGCTTGGGATCATGGGTCAGGGTCACGACCGCCGTGCGCGCATCAAGCCCAAGCGTGGCCAAGGCCTCATCGGGCCATTCCTCGATCATCGTCACAGCCGGAAATCGCGCCGCCGCCCCAAAGGCGGGGCGCGGATCGATCACGGTCACGTCATGGCCCGCGATCCGCGCCATCGGCACCAGCGCCTGCGCGATATGCACCGCACCCACGACCAACAGACGCAGGGCCGGGTTGTGGATATGGACAAAGCTTTCGCCATCCTCGGTGATGCCTGATCGATCCATGCGGAACCGCTCGGGGTCGGCATCGGGTCCGACCAGCTTGCGCCGAGCCCCTGACAGATCGGCGACATAGGCGACGGGCCTGCGGGCTGTGCGAGCGGCAACCAGATCCTCCAGCACCGCCACGGGCATGGCGCCACCCACGGGTTCCAAAAGCACCCGGATGCGTCCGCCACAGGCCAGCCCCACGGCAAAGGCCTGATCATCGGACACGCCGAATTCCAAAAGCGTGGCCGCACCGCTGCCGACGGCCTCCATCGCCTCCAGCACCACCGCGCCTTCGACGCAGCCGCCCGAGACCGATCCCTCCATCTCGCCCGCGCCGGAAACCACCATCTGCGATCCGACCGCGCGCGGGGCCGAACCCCATGTCTCGATCACGGTGGCCAGCACCGCGCCTTGCCCGGCGCGGTGCCACGCCAGCGCGCGCTCGGGCATGTTTTCCATGGATGCATCAATCATTCAGGCCCCCTCCCCCGCGGCGCCGGACATCACGCCCAACGATGGCCGAGGCAGGAGCCCTTGTCAAAGCCCGCCCGTCAATCGGCCACAGCCACCCGCAACAGATCGGTGATGCGCCGTACGGCCACCCGGCGGTTCAAGCGTTCGTCTTGCAAGGTGGCGCGCAACAGGAAGTCTTCGCCATAGCCCTGGATGATCATGTTCTGCGGCGGCACGCCGAAATATTCGGTCAAGGCCAGCGCCACGGATTCGGCCCGCCTGTCCGACAAGGCAAGGTTGAAGGACGCGCTGCCGACCGCGTCGGTATGACCCTCGATCAAGAACACCTCGCGCGGGTTGCGCGCCACGGCATCGCTCATGTAGCGGCCCAGCGCCAACAGACGGCCGGCCTGATCCGGGGTGACCGCGGCCGAGCCGCTGGCAAAGGTGACAGCCTCAAGGTTGAGCGCCGGGGCCAGATCGCGCACCGCACGGATCGAACGGATTTGCGCCAATGAAAAGCTCCGATCCACCCCCGATTGCACGGCGAGCGCGCGGGCAAGCGCCTGAGCATCGGCGGATGTGCCGTCCAGCATCAGCCCATCGCCCGGCCGCAGCTTTGGCAATTGCGACACCCGCACCGGGCTGAGCGCGGCGGTGTCATCGATCAGCACGGTGCGGGTGCCATCAGGGGCCACCACCGTCCGGCGCAAGATGCGCAGATCCCGGTCGCGCACGGTGATCACCTGCGTGCCATCCGGCTGGGTGGTGATGTTGCGCGACGATCCGTCGGCAAAGCTTTCGGTCACCACGGAATTGCCGGGGCGGCGCAACAAGACGTCATCGTCGCGGATCACCTGATAATCGCCCTCGGGGCGCAAAACGACGACCCGGTCATCGGCGCGGCTCACCACTTCGCGGTTGCCCGCGATGATCGAGCCCACGACAAGACCGCCAATCGCACCCAGCAACAGGCCTTGCGTGCCGGTCAGGCCGGTCCGGTCGCGCGGGGCAGCGGTGGTCACAGCAGGATCGGTCGTGGCGGTCATCAGGCGCTCGAAATCCTGATCCGAGCTGCGGCTGGTGTCTTGGGTGATCACCTCGGTCACGATCTGCGCGATGGGGGCGGTTTCCGGGGCCAAGGCCAGCGATTGCAGCGCGGTTTCGGTTTCGGCAGTCGCGGTGGCGATCTGCGCCTCGGTTTCGGCGACGGGATCGACCGGGGGCGTGGCGACCAATTCGGCGGCGGCGGCCGTCTCTCGCGCCTCGGCCAGCGTGGCCGTGTCCTCGGGGGTAAGGGTCGCGGGGTCGATCACGGCAAGCCCAAGGCCCGTTTCCCCTGCCGCAGCGGCGGCAAGGGCTGCGGCAAGGGCATCGGCATCGCTGAGCAGTTCGGCAACGCCGGATGAGGGGACTTCCGGCAGCGCGGGTGCAGGGATCGGTCCAGGGATTTGGGCCGGGATCTGTGGCAAGGGATCGGCGGGTGTTTCCGGCGCTATCGCGGGGGCGGCGTCGGCTGCGATGGGCGCGCCGGGCTGTTCACCCGCTGCCGCCGCGGCCTCTGCGGCCAGCCGGGCTGCGTCTTCGGCGGCTGCGGCCTCTGCGGCAA
>ERZ888423.1612-NODE-1612-length-19035-cov-32.127555_pt1 | contig 19035 bp, 18 predicted proteins | sample MGYA00520523_ERZ888423 | MGnify/ENA primary metagenome ERZ888423 (study PRJEB32303, sample SAMEA104408611) | aquatic metagenome | biome: Brackish water; feature: Pelagic; material: water | place: Baltic Sea | collected 2014-06-08T10:24:00 | depth 30,27 m ...
ATCAATGGGCGCGAGGGTCACAGCGACGGGCCAGCGGAACAAGGCCCGACCCTAGCGATTGGCCCGCGCCTCCCCGCCCCACGCTCAGGCGGCTGCCGCCAGCGGGTTGAACCGTTGCAGCATGCCCTCCGCCAGCTTGCGTGGGGAGAAAGTGCGCCGCAGCAGCCGCAGCAGCGCCTGAAGATCCTCTGTGTGCAGGCGGTTGTCCCGCACCAGCATCAGCAGCAGGCGCTGGCGCAGGCTGCTGCCCCGCGGGCCGAGCAGCAGGCGCAGACCGGCGCCGGCCACCGGCAGCAGGTTAGGGTTGGCGTCGTCCTGTTCCACCACCGCCAGCAGGCTTTCCAGCCGCTCCAGTTGCAGGCGGCCGTTGGCATCGAACAGCACCTCCAGCAGCTTTTCGCGCAGCTCGCTGGTGTCGCCGGCCAGCAGCCGCCGCGCCACGTAGGGGTAGGCCACGCGGATGATCTTGAAATCGGGGTTCAGCCGCAGCGCCAGACCCTCCTGGCTGACCACGGCGCGGATGATCAGGGCGAAACGTGCCGGCACCCGGAACGGGTAATCGAACATCAGTTCCGAGAAGCGATCGGTGATCGCCTTGAAGTTGAAGGAGCCCACGTTCTCGCCCAGCTGGCCGCCGAGCACCGCTTCCAAGGCCGGCACGATTGGCGTGAGGTCGGCATCGGGCCGCAGGAAGCCGAGCGCCTGGAAATCGCGGGCCAACGCCAGGAAATCGCGGTTGATCAGGTGCACCACCGCGGCGGTGAGCGTGAGCCGGTCGGCGTCGCTGATCGAATCCATCATGCCGAAATCGACATAGGCCACATGGCCCATGGCGCCGGTTTTGCCGGTGAGTGCGAACAGATTGCCGGGATGGGGATCGGCGTGGAAATAGCCGAATTCGAGCAGTTGCTGCAACCCCGCCGTGACGCCGGTGCGGATCAAGGCGGTGGGATCGAGGTGGTGAGCTTCCAGTTCCAGTCGGTTCTGCAGCTTGATGCCGTTGATCCAGCTGGTGGTGAGCACGCGCCGGCTGGAGAGCTGCCGCTCCACCTTTGGCACCGTCACGGCTGGATTGGTGGCGAACAGATCAGCGAAGCGCTCGGCGTTGTCGGCCTCGCAGCGGTAGTCGATCTCCTCGAACAGGCTGCGGCCGAATTCATCGATGATGTCGCCGAGGCCGAAGCCCAGGTTCAGCGGCAGGAAGGGGGCCGCCAGCACGCCAAGGCTGCGGATGATCACCAGGTCGCGGCGCAGCTGATAGGCGAGATTCGGGCGTTGCACCTTCACGGCCACCCAGTGCCCGTCCGGCAGTTCGGCCTTATAAACCTGGCCCAGGCTGGCGGCGGCCACCGGGTAGGACGGAAACGTGGTGAACAGTTGGTTGGCCGGAGCTCCCAGCTCCTCCTCGATCAGGGCCAGCGCCACCGCATGGGAGAAGGGGGGCAGGTTGTCCTGCAGCTGGCTCAGTTGATCGAGCCAGTCGCGCCGCACCAGGTCGGGCCGGGTGGAGAGGGCCTGCCCCACTTTGATGAAGCAGGGACCAAGCGAGGTGAGCGTGGTGAGGATGCGGCGGCCGAGCCGCTGCTGCACCTCCCGGTCGTTGCTGTTGCCCTGCATGGTGAGCACCACCGCAAGACCCAGCAGTTGCCACAGCACCCCCACCAGCCGCGCGATCAGGATCCACGGCCTGCTCAGCAGCCAGCGGCGGTCGCCCCTGGGGTCGTAACGGAGCGGCGGCCCGGGGTCCTGCGGACGGGCGGCAGCGGCGGTGCCAGCTGGCGCAGCGCTGCCAGTTGGGGCAGCAGCCGTGGCGGTCGCGAGCGAAGAGGAAGTGATGGCCGGTGCTCCTGTGCGGCAGGGGGGTGTCGACCGCCCACTCTAGGAACAGTTTTCTGCCCTTCATGTCACTGATCGGTGCTCTGCGCGGGCAGGCCTCCGCCCTGGCGCTGCACCTGCCGGCCCATGGGCGCGGCCGTGGCCTGGCCCCCGATCTGGCGCGTCTGCTGCGCGACCGCCCCGGCCGCTGGGACCTGCCCGAGCTACCGGCCATCGGCGGACCGCTTGAAGCGGAAGGGGCGGTGGCCGCCGCCCAGGCCCGCAGCGCCGTGCGGTGTGGCGCCGACCGTTGCTGGTTCGGCGTCAACGGCGCCAGTGGTCTGCTGCAGGCTGCTCTGCTGGCGCTGGCCCCACCCGGCGGGCGGGTGCTGCTGCCGCGCAACCTGCACCGCAGCCTGCTGCACGGCTGCGTGCTTGGCCAGTTGCAACCGGTGCTGTTCGATCTGCCCTTCGAGGCCGCCACTGGCCTCTGGCAGGCCCCCACCCCGGCCGGCCTGGAGCGGGTCTTGCAGCAGGCGGGTCCCCTGGCCGCAGTGGTGCTGGTGCACCCCACGTACCAGGGGCTGGAGGGGGATCTGGCCGGTCTGATCGCCGTGGCCCACCGCCAGGGGCTGCCGGTGCTGGTGGATGAATGCCACGGCGCCGATCGCGCCGCTGCCCTGGCCGCCGGCGCTGACCTGGTGGTGCAGTCGTTGCACAAGGGCGCGGCCGGCCTGGCCCAGAGCGCCGTGATCCTGCTGCAGGGCGAGCGGGTGTCTGCCCTGGCGCTGGAGCGCTCCCTGGGCTGGTTGCAGACCTCCAGCCCCAGCGCCCTGCTGCTGGCTTCGGCGGAGGCGGCCCTGCGCCAGCTCCATGAGCCGAGCGAGGCCGAGCGCCGGCGCCGCGGGCGGGCGCTGGCGGTGGCGGCGCGGCTGCGCCAGCGGCTGCAGGCGGCGGGCCTGCCGCTGGTGGCCAATCAGGATCCACTGCGGTTGGTGCTCCACACCGCCGCCATGGGGATCAATGGGCTCGACGCCGACCGCTGGTTGATGGCCCGTGGGGTGATCGCTGAGTTGCCCGAACCCGGCGCGCTCACCTTCTGCCTCGGTCTGGTGCCGCCGCCGGCCGTGGTCTGGCGCTTGCCCCGCCACCTGCTCGCCCTGCGCTCGGCGCTCGGGGCGGCGCCGCTGCCGCCCTTCACGCCGCCGCCGCTGCCGCTGGTGGCCGAACCCGAACTGCCGGTGGGGGACGCCTGGCGCGCGCCCCGGCAGGCGGTGCCGTTGGCGGCGGCGGCTGGCCGCCTGGCGGCTGAACCGCTGTGCCCCTATCCGCCCGGCATCCCCCTGCTGATTCCGGGCGAGCGCATCGATGCCGCCAGGGCGGAATGGCTATGCCGGCAGCGCCTCCTGTGGCCCGACCAGATCGCTGATAGCGTGAACGTTGTGGCCTGAAGGGCGCTGCGAATGGGCGCTGGGGAGCAGGGGCAGGCGGCGGGCGCTGGCTTTCAGTGGGATTTCGTCACCCCCGGCCTTCCCGACAGCGTGTTCGAAGGGGCGCCGGGTTTCAGCCCCACGCCGATGGAGCTGCGCGTGATGCTGCTGGCCCATCTGCGCCCCCGCACCCACTCGGTGGTGTGGGATGTGGGCGGTGGCACCGGCGCGCTGGCGCTGGAGATCGCCCGCCTGATGCCCGCCGGTGAGGTGCACACCCTGGAGCGCGATCCGGAGGCGATCGAGTTGCTGGAGTGCAACCGGCGTCGCTTCGGCATCCCCAACCTCCACATCCATGCCGGCCAGGCTCCCCAGGACCTCGGCCTGCTGCCCCCCCACCCCGACCGGGTGCTGCTGGAGGTGGGCCGGCCGCTGGCCGCCGTGCTCCAGGCCGTCTGGACGGCGCTGCAGCCGGGGGGGCGCCTGGTGATCAGCACCACCAGCCTGGAGGGCCTGGTGGATGCCACCGACACGCTCAGTCAGCTGAAGGCGCGCGATGTGCAGGTGGTGCAGGCCACGGTGCACCGCATGCAGCGCCGTGGCAGCCAGGCGCGGCTGGCGGCGGCCGAACCGCTGTTCGTGATCGCCGCCGAGCGTCTCGGGTGAACGCGTCGTCCCGTCCTCCCACCTCGAAGCGGCGCCTGTTCAGCGGACTCGCTGCGGGTGCGTTTGGCCTGGTGGTGGTGGCACTTGGTGGCTGGTGGTTCACCCTGGCGGTGGGCGTGATCGTGCACCTGGGCCTGCTGGAGTTCTTCCGCCTGGCTCAGTTCAAGGGCATCCGCCCAGCCACCAAAACCACATTGGTGGTCTGCCAGGTGCTGCTGGTGGCCACCCAGTGGGCCAGCGGCGGCGGGCTGGCGTCAGATCTGGCGGCGGCGGTGCTGCCGGTGTCGGGGGCGGCCATCTGTGGCTGGCTGCTGCTGCAGCCGATCACAGGCACAATCGCCGACATTGCCGCGTCGATCTTCGGGCTCTTCTACCTCGGCTTTCTTCCCAGCCACTGGCTGCGCCTGCGTGATCTCAGCGATGCCGTACTGGCGCCCCATCTGGTGGGAGCCGGCTGGCCGTTCTCGTCCGGCATGGCGCTCACCTTGATCGCTTGCTTGATGGTGGTGGCCACCGACATCGGCTCTTACGTGATCGGTCGGCGCCTTGGCCGGCATCCTCTCTCGCCGATCTCCCCCGGCAAGACCGTGGAAGGGGCATTGGGTGGGGTGGTCTGCTCGCTGCTGATGGGAGTGATCGGCGGGCTCTGGCTGGGCTGGCCCGTGGGCTGGGCCGTGGGCGGCGGGCTCGGCGCGATCGTGTCGCTGTTCGCGCTCGTCGGTGATCTCACCGAATCGATGATGAAGCGGGATGCGGGGGTGAAGGATTCCGGTGATGCGATCCCTGGGCACGGCGGCATCCTCGATCGCATCGACAGCTATCTGTTCACTCCGGCGGTGGTCTTCTATTACGTAACCCTGGTGGTGCCCCTGCTCAACCGCCCGGCAGCGCTGCCCTGAGCCAGGCTCCGCCGCCTGCCTGCTGCCGCTTCAGGGCTGCACGCGGGCTTCTCCTTGCAGCTGCAGCATGCCGCCCTCGAGGCTGGCGGTGGTGATGCGGATGTTCGGGTCCATCGGCAGGCTGGCCCGCAGCTCGCTATCCACGGCATGGATCTCCACCCGCCCATCCACGGCCACGGGCCTGGTTTCGAGCTCCATCAGGCGGTTCTCCCCCATCGCCCGCGCCGCCAGGATCAAGGTGTCGCGGGCGATGCGTAGCTCCACCAGCGGCCCCAGCCCCAGCAGTTGCTCCCCCAGCAGATCGCTGAGCTCACGCCAGCGCGGCTTGTTCAGCGAGCGGGTGAGCCCGGCGGCGGTAAAGGCCACCCGTCCGCGAATGCCGAAGGGATGGTCGAGGGTGAGCGACTGGGCGCGCACCAGCCGCCCCAGCTTCAGCCGCAGCGGATCACTGCGCAGTTCCACCAGTTCGAACTGCAGACCGTCGTAGACCACCCGCCGTGCCATTAGCGTCACCCCCTCCAGCTGGCCCCGCAGCAGTTGCAGGGCACTGCCGTGCAGCTGCAGCTCCAGGCTTTCCACCGCCTCACACTGGCTGCGGATCCAGAACTGCAGACCGGTGGCGAGCAGTTGCAGCACCGGTCCGCTGGGGGTTTGGGAGTCGGAGCTGGTCATGGAGCCGGCAGGGGGATGGCTTCTCTAACAGAGGCCCGGCGTGAACCAGGCGGCAGCCACCCGTTCGCTCTGGTCGAGGTGGGGCAGGTGGCCGCAGTCAGCCAGCTCCTGCACCCGCTCCCCCAGTAACGCCAGCGCGGCTTTTTTCTGCGGGGCCCGCAGGATGCGGTCGTCGGCGCCCCAGAGCACCTCCAGCGGCTGGCTGGGCAGCGGTTCGCCGCAGCCGGCGAAGCCACCGCTGCGGGCGAAACGGCGCAGAGAATCGGCCCAGCCCGGTGTGGCCAGGTGCAAGGAGGCGATCTCCTCTTCCGCCGGCCCCACGCTGGCGGCTGGGTCGGCGAAGGCCGTGCGGCAGAGGCTGCGGCGCACGCGCGGCAGGCCGAGGAAACGCACGCCGAGGGCATCGAGCAGGGGCGGCAGGGGCATGGGCCGGCCGGTGAGGCCGGCGGGGGCAAGCAGCAAGAGCCGGTGGATGCAGGTGGGTTGGCGCCGGCTCAGTTCCACCGCCACCGCACCGCCCATCGAGGCCCCGATCAGGCCGAGCGGCTGGGGGCCAAGGCGTGTTGCGGCTTCTGCGAGCAGGGCGTCGAGGTGGGCGAGCACGCCACGGGGGCTGTAATCACCGTCGACCGGCCGCGGCGTGAAGCCGAAGCCGAACAGATCGGGAATCAGCAATGTGGCGCCGCCAGCCAGCAGGGGCGCCAGCCGCCGGAACTCCAGGAAACTGCTGTCGAAGCCGTGCAGCAGCAGCACCGGTGGGCCCTCCCCCAGCATCGCCACCGGGAACGGCAGCGCCGAGCCCGGCAGATCCCACCACTGCACCGCCGCCGCCAGCTGACGCCCCTGCGGATCCAGCAGGTTGCGGGCCGCGGCTTCCACCAGTGCCCTGCCGTCAGGCCGTGGGCTGGTCAACGGTTGGCGTCGGCGCTGGCCGGCTGCTCGATGGCGGCATCGGTGCTCACCAGCGCGCTCAGCAGATCAGCCGGGCTCACGGCAAACGGCAGCCGGTGCAGATCCGATCCCGGCTGGCAGGCGAAGCTGCACACCCGTTGCAGGTCGTTGAGCGTTGCCTCCACCAGCCCCAGCTCCGCCAGGGTGACCGGCAGCGACAACTGGCGGAAGAAACCCAGCAACTGGCGCCGCGCCTGGGAAGCGAGGCGGTTGCTGCCCACCAGCTCCTCCAGGCGCAGCTGCACCAGGATGCCGAACCCCACCTTTTCGCCATGCAGGTGGCCATGGCTGGCCGCCAACTGGGTGAGGCCGTTGTGCACCGCATGGGCGCCCACGGTGCGGCAGCGGGCGCCGCCCAGGCCGCCGATCACGCCGGCGGTCAGCCCGCAGGCCTCAGCCACCCGCGCCCAGGCCTCGCCGCCCGGCTGGGCCATGGCCTCCTTGCCCTCCAGCAGCAGCTGATCGCGCAGCACCCGAGCCATCTGCACCGCCTGATGCACGAGGCCATCGGTGCTGGAGGCGCTGCTCACAGCCGCCTCGTACCACTTGGCCATGGCATCGGCGAGGCCGCTGGCCAGGGTGCGGGGCGGCGCCTGCAGGATCAGGCGGTGATCGAACACCAGCAACGCGGGAGACCGCTGAAGGCTCACATCGCCAATGAAGGCTCCGGCAGGGGAATAGAGGTTCGCCAGGGCGGTCCAGCCCGCGCAGGTGGCGGCGCTGGTGGGCACGGTGATGCAGGGCAGGCCGAGCCGATCGGCCAACAGCTTGCCCGCATCCATCACCTTGCCGCCGCCGGCCGCCAGCACCGCATCAATGGGGACCACCGCCAACGGTTCAGCGTTCGCCGTTATCACGGCTTGCTGCAGCCGCCGCAGATCCTCTTCGCAGCAATCGAACTGCAGCTGGGCGAGCAGGGGGTCAAGCCCCAGCCGGCGTAAATCCGCCGCCAGCCCGTCGCGCAGGGCTTCAGTGGCGCAGCTGCGGCCCAGCAGCAGGGGGCGACGGCAGAGGGCACCGATGGCCGGCAGGCAGGCTTCCCAGGCGCCTTCGCCCCGCAGCACGCGGGCAGGGGCGATCAGATGTTCGCTCAAGCTGATGCTCATGGCCACAATATAGTCGGCGGCTTTTGGTCGTAGAACGGAATCCACCCTGCACCTGCGTGCAGTTCAGTGGCACAAGACCGGAGATTCAGCAATGCTTGGCTGTTAGCCAGCAGCATCTTTGATGGCGGTGGCAAGGCAAGAAAAAGCGGGAGTGTGAAGAACTCCCGCTGATGAATCGAATGGACTGGAGCGTGGCTGATCAGGCGCTGGCTACAGCCAGTTCGGGCTCGGGCACGATCGCCTGGTGACGCATCACCACCTGCTTGTTGTCGTCGACATCGACGATCGCCGTATCGCCATCCTTGAGGCGACCGGAGAGGAACTCCTCGGCCAGGGAATCCTCCAGCAGGCGCATCACGGCACGGCGCAGCGGGCGAGCCCCGTAACTGGGGTTGTACCCCTCTTCAACCAGGCGCTCTTTGAAGGCTTCGGTGACAGAAAGGCCGATGCCTTTCTCCTGCATCCTGCTGAACACTTCGCGCAGCATGATGTCGGCGATCACCTTAACTTCATCGCGGGTGAGTTGACGGAAGACGATGATCTCATCGAGACGGTTGAGGAATTCAGGGCGGAAGTACTGCTTCAGCTCTTCGTTCACCAGCGAGCGGATGCGGTTGTACTGGGTTTCTTCGGCGGCGGCACCGGAGAATTCAAAGCCCAGGCCACCACCCCCTTTCTCAATCACCTTCGAACCGATGTTCGAGGTCATGATGATCAGGGTGTTCTTGAAATCAACCGTGCGGCCTTTGGAGTCGGTGAGGCGGCCATCTTCAAGCAGCTGGAGCAACAGGTTGAAGACATCGGGATGGGCCTTCTCGATTTCGTCGAAGAGCACGACGGTGTAGGGCCGGCGCCGCACCGCTTCGGTGAGTTGGCCTCCTTCATTGAAGCCGACATAGCCCGGAGGGGAGCCAATCAGCTTGCTGACGGTGTGCCGTTCCATGTACTCCGACATGTCAAGCCGGATCATCGACTCTTCGCTGCCGAAGAAGTAGGCCGCCAAGGCCTTGGTGAGCTCGGTTTTGCCGACGCCAGTGGGGCCAGAGAAGATGAAGCTGGCGATCGGACGGTTGGGGTTCTTCAGGCCCACCCGGGCGCGGCGGATCGCCTTGGACACGGCCTTGACGGCTTCGTCCTGGCCGATCAAACGCTGGTGGAGGGTCTCCTCCATGTTGAGCAGTTTCACCGATTCGCTTTCGGTGAGCTTCTGAACCGGTACGCCGGTCCAGGAGGCCACAATCTGGGCGATGTCTTCTTCGGTGACCACCGGGCTGCGGTCGCCGCCGGCGCCAGCCAAGGGCAGCTCAATGGAGCCGGCGCTTTCGGAGCCGATAGCATCGCCGCCCTCAGAAGCAGCGGGTTGTTCGTCGCGGCGGGCCTGGAGGATGGAGCGGATCTGCTCACGCAGCTCCACTTCTTTATCGCGCAGTTCACCGGCCTTGGTGAAATCCTGCTCCCGCACGGAATCTTCTTTCTGCTTCTGCACGGAGCGCAGCTGCTTGTCGAGCTCCTTGGCGGCCGGCGGCAGCTTCGAATTGAGCAGGCGCACGCGGCTGCCGGCTTCATCGACGAGGTCGATTGCCTTGTCCGGCAGGAAGCGATCGGAGATGTAGCGGTCGCCCAGGGTGGCGGCGGCGACAAGAGCTTCGTCGCTGATCTTCAGGCGGTGGTGTTGTTCATAGCGCTCGCGCAGACCACGCAGGATCTCGATGGTGTCGAGCACGGTGGGTTCGCCTACCATCACTGGCTGGAAGCGGCGCTCAAGGGCCGCATCGCGCTCGATGTGCTTGCGGTATTCATCCAGAGTGGTGGCGCCAATGCATTGCAGCTCGCCGCGGGCCAAGGCGGGCTTGAGGATGTTGGCGGCATCGATCGCGCCCTCGGCGGCGCCCGCACCGATCAGGGTGTGGACTTCGTCGATCACCAGGATCACGTTGCCGGCGCTCCTGATCTCTTCCATGATCTTCTTGAGCCGCTCCTCAAATTCACCGCGGTATTTAGTGCCCGCTACCAGCAGGCCGATGTCAAGCGTGAGCACGCGCTTGTCTTCAAGAATGTCGGGGACTTCGCCAACAATGATGCGCTGGGCGAGACCTTCGGCCAGGGCGGTTTTGCCCACGCCGGGTTCGCCGATCAGCACCGGATTGTTCTTGGTGCGGCGACCGAGGATCTGCACCACCCGGTCGATTTCGTTGTGGCGGCCCACCACTGGGTCCAGTTTGCCTTCGGTGGCGAGCTGGGTGAGGTTGCTGCCGAATTCATCGAGGGTGGGGGTTTTTGTGGAACCCTTGCTGCCACTGCCAGCAGCGACCTCGGCGGTTTCGCCGAGCATGCGGATCACCTGGGTGCGCACCTTGGCGAGGTCCACACCGAGGTTTTCAAGCACCCGGGCGGCGACTCCTTCACCCTCCCGGATCAGACCGAGCAGCAGATGCTCGGTGCCGATGTAGTTGTGGCCCAACTGGCGGGCTTCCTCAAGCGAAAGCTCCAGCACCCGCTTGGCGCGGGGTGTGAAGGGAATCTCCACGGCCACGAAGCCGGAGCCCCGGCCAATGATCTTTTCAACCTCCACACGGGCGTCCTTGAGGTTGACCCCCATGGATTTCAGGACTTTGGCCGCCACGCCGGTGCCTTCGCCGATCAGGCCCAGCAGGATCTGCTCGGTGCCCACGAAGTTGTGACCCAATCTGCGGGCCTCTTCCTGGGCCAGCATGATCACTTTGATGGCTTTCTCGGTAAACCGCTCGAACATGGGCGGGACCTGATGCAAGTGCTTCCAACCTATCAGGGCTGAGAGGGTGTTTGTGAACTTCGGCTGTACCTGTCCAGATCCATTGCCGCACCAAGGATCACGCCAACAGATCTGCATACCTTGCCGTCCAAAACTGTTGGTGCTTTCACATCAACGAAGGGCGGCAATCCGTACCTCATCAAGCAGTCATTCAACGCTGAAACCCAGCGGTGGAGGCGGCGTTCCAGCCATCCCCGCCAGCAGCAGGCATTCGATCAGAGCATCCTCCCCGTTGCGGTAGTAACGGCAACGTCGCCCCTGGGTACGAAATCCCAGGGCGGCATAAAGCGCCCGGGCGGCCCTGTTGCCGGCGGCCACCTCCAGGGTGGCCTGCTGCGCTTTGCGTTGCCGGGCCTCCTGCAGCAGGGCTCCGAGCACGCGCTGGCCCCGGCCACGCCGCCGGCAGGCGGGATGCACCGCCACCACCATGATCTGCAGTTCATCGACCACCAACCAGCCGCTGGCCAGCGCCTCCAGCCCGAGGGGGCCATCAAGGCCGAGGCAGAGCCGGCCTGCGGTCTTCAGTTCGACCTGCCACTGGACCCGATCCCACAGCCCGCCCAGCGCCAGCCGGTCGAGGCTGAGGCAGCCCTCCAGATCGGCCGGCCCCAGCCTTCGCGGCGGTGCTTGCAGGTCTGGCGCTGGGCCTTCCGCGGCGGCTTCCGGAGACATCCTTACGATTGACGCTGACCCGGACCCTTTCAAGGATGCCCCCCACCAGTGCGATCGGCGCCGCCAGCGGCCCTAAAGCCGGCACCGCGGAGCCGCATTCCTTGCTGACAGGCACCATCGAGGCGGCCAGCCCGAACCGCAACCTGACACCGATCAGCACCACCTGCGCGCCTGATGGAGCCCTGGTGGTGGGGGGCTGCCGCCTGAGCGACCTGGCTCGCACCTACGACACACCGCTCTATGTGCTCGACGAGGACACCCTCCGGGCCAGCTGCCGCGCCTACCGCGAGGCGCTTGACACCTTTTATCCCGGCCGCTCGCTGGCGCTCTACGCCTCCAAGGCCAACAGCAGCCTGGCCATCACCGCCCTGGTGGCCTCCGAGGGCCTCGGCCTGGATGCGGTGTCGTCCGGGGAGCTGCTCACAGCGCTCGGCGGTGGCATGCCACCGGAGCGGATCGTGCTGCACGGCAACAACAAATCGGCGGCGGAGTTGGCGCTGGCGGTGGAGCACGGGGTCACCGTGGTGGCCGACAACTGGCGCGATCTGGAGCTGCTCGCCACGATTGCCACGGTGGAGCGGCCAGCGCCCCTCATGCTGCGCTTCACGCCCGGCATCGAGTGCCACACCCATGAGTACATCCGCACTGGCCACCTCGACAGCAAGTTCGGCTTCGACCCCGACCAGCTCGAGCAGGTGCTGCGCCAGCTGGCGGAGTGCCCCTGGGCGCGGCTGACCGGCCTGCATGCCCACATCGGCTCCCAGATCTTCGAGCTGCAGCCCCACCGCGACCTGGCAGGGGTGATGGCCGATGCGCTGGCCCTCGCTCGCTCGCTCGGCCACCCCTGCACCGATCTGAATGTGGGTGGGGGCCTGGGGATCCGCTACGTGGCTGGCGACGATCCCCCCACGATCCAGGCTTGGGTGCAGGGCGTGGCCCAGGCCGTGGCGGCCGCCTGCCTGGAGCGGGATCTTGAACTGCCCCGGCTGCTGTGCGAGCCGGGCCGTTCCCTGGTGGCCACCGCCGGCCTCACCCTTTACACAATCGGCAGCCGCAAGGAGATTCCCGGCCTGCGCACCTATGTATCGGTGGATGGGGGCATGAGCGACAATCCGCGGCCGATCACTTATCAGTCGGACTACACCGCCGTGCTGGCTGATCGCCCCGCCGCCGCCGCCGCCGAAACGGTCACCCTGGCCGGCAAGCACTGCGAATCCGGCGACGTGCTGCTCAAGGAGCTGGCCCTGCCCCCCTCTGCTCCCGGTGACGTGCTGGTGGTGTTTGCCACCGGCGCCTACAACGCTTCGATGGCCTCCAACTACAACCGCATTCCACGCCCTGCTGCCGTTCTGGTGCAGGGAGGACGGGCCGAACTGGTGCAGCGGCGGGAGCGACCGGACGAACTGCTGCGCTACGACGTCCTGCCGGAGCGGTTGACGCCGGTACCGTGAGCCAAGATTGGCTGGGGGCTGCGGGTGATCTGGCTGAAGCTCCTCGACGTGCGCTTGATCTTCGACGTCTTGCTGGCCTCCTCCCTTGGAGTGCTCCTGCTGGCGAGGGTGCGGGAGCCCCGCACGCTGTGGTTGCTGCGGGGCTGGCTGTTCCTGGTGGCGCTGGTATGGGTGGTGCAGCGCATCGCTGTGCTGCCGCTCACCACGCGTCTGCTGGAAGCGGTGGTGCTCGGGTGCAGCCTGGCGCTGGCGATCCTCTGGCAGGGCGAATTGCGCCGTCTGATGGAGCTGCTTGGCACCGGCCGGCTTGATGTGCTGCTCGGCAGCCAGGCGGAGGATGCGGCGGTGTTGGGTTCTGTGGCGGTGCTCACCGAAGCGGCGGGCTGCTTGTCGCAGCATCGCCGTGGTGCACTGATGCTCGTGGATCTCGGTAGTGATCTCCGTCCCGAAGACTTCCTCAATCCCGGCATCGACCTCGACGCCGTGCTGTCGGTGGATCTGATCCTCAACCTGTTTGCAGCTGATACGCCGCTGCACGACGGCGCCCTGCTGGTGCGAGGCAACCGCATCCTCTCGGCAGGAGTGATCCTGCCCCTCTCTCGGCAGGGCCTCACCCGCTACGGCACCCGCCACCTGGCGGCCCTGGGCATCACCGAGCGCTTCGACCGCTGCCTCTGCATCGTGGTGTCGGAGGAAACGGGCACCCTCTCGCTGGCGCGCCATGGCCGGCTGGAGCGGCCGATCACCAGCAGCCGGCTGCGGGAGCTGCTCAACCTCGCCCTGGCCCAGCCCACCACCAAGCCCACGCCGAAGTCCGGCCACGGCACGGTGGTGGCGCTGCCCACGGGACGTAGCGTGTCAAAGGACACGCCAGAGTCACGCGCATGAGTCGCTCCCCGGCGACCACTCCCCTGATCCAGGCGCATCCGCAGCCCTTGAGGGCTGTGCCGTCCGTGCTGGATCCCACCCGTTTGCCGGCCCACGTGGCGGTGATCATGGATGGCAACGGCCGCTGGGCCCGTCAGCGCAACTTGCCGCGGGTGATGGGGCATCGCGAGGGGGTCGAAGCCCTCAAGCGCACTCTGCGCCTCTGCAGCGACTGGGGCATCGGCGCCCTCACGGCCTATGCCTTCTCCACCGAGAACTGGAACCGCCCCGGCGAGGAAGTGAGCTTCCTGATGACCCTGTTCGAGCGGGTGCTGGCCCGCGAACTGGAGGCCCTTGACCGCGAACAGGTGCGCATCCGCTTCCTCGGCGACCTCGAGCAACTGCCACCTGGTCTGCAGGAGTTGATCGCCTCCGCCACGCGGCGCACGGCCGAGAACAGTGGCATTCACTTCAACGTCTGCACCAACTACGGCGGCCGACGCGAGTTGGTGCAGGTGGCAAGGCGGCTGGCCGATCAGGTGGCCCGCGGCGAGCTGGATCCGGCCAACATCGACGAGCAGGCCTTTGCCGCTGAACTGCAGACCGCCGATGAGGTGGATCCGGATCTGCTGATCCGTACCAGCGGCGAATACCGGATCAGTAACTTCCTGCTCTGGCAGCTCGCCTACGCCGAGATCCACATCACCGATGTGCTCTGGCCCGATTTCAACGAAGACGCCCTGCTGCGGGCCTTGAACGATTATCAGAGTCGCCAGCGGCGCTTCGGTGGCGTCGCCCCGCTGTCCGCCTGATCCTTCCTCTCTCCCCAGTCGCTTTGATCGCTTCTCCCACCCTCTCCAGCGGTACCGCCCGTGCGGCAGAAGCCTCCGCAGAGGCACCTGCGCCCGACGCTGCGCTTGAAACCACGCCGGTTCCGATTCGCCACGACTGGAGCCGGGACGAGATTCAGGCGCTGCTGGAAGCCCCCTTGCTGGAGCTGCTCTGGCGCGCCCAGCAGGTGCACCGCCGTGCCAACCCCGGCTATCACGTGCAGCTGGCCTCGCTGCTGAGCGTCAAAACCGGCGGTTGTGAGGAGGACTGCGCCTACTGCCCCCAGTCGATGCACCACAGCGCCGATGTGACCGGCCAGCCGGAGCGTGATGTGGAGCCGGTGCTGGCCCGGGCGCGGGCGGCGAAGCAGGCTGGTGCCGACCGCTTCTGCATGGGCTGGGCCTGGCGCGAGATCCGCGAGGGTGCCCCGTTTGAAGCCATGCTCGCCATGGTGCGCGGGGTGCGTGAGCTCGGCCTGGAGGCCTGTGTCACTGCCGGCATGCTCAGCGATGCCCAGGCAGCGCGGCTGGCCGAGGCGGGCCTCACCGCCTACAACCACAACCTCGACACCAGCCCGGAGCATTACCACCGGATCATCACCACCCGCACTTACCAGGAGCGGCTGGAAACGCTTGAGCGGGTGCGCCGAGCCGGCATCACCCTCTGCTGCGGCGGCATCATCGGCATGGGCGAAACCAGCAACGACCGGGCTGGTCTGCTTCAGGTGCTCGCCAGCCTCGATCCCCATCCCGAGAGCGTGCCGATCAACGGCCTGGTGGCGGTGGAGGGCACCCCGCTGGAAGACCAGCTGCCGCTGGATCCGCTCGACCTGGTGCGCATGGTGGCCACCGCCCGCATCCTCATGCCCTACAGCCGGGTGCGGCTGAGCGCCGGTCGCACGGCGCTCAGCCGCGAGGCGCAGATTCTCTGCCTGCAGGCCGGGGCCGATTCGATCTTCTACGGCGACACCCTGCTCACCACCGGCAACCCCGATGTGGAGGCCGATCGTGCCTTGCTGGCGGCGGCCGGTGTACGCGCCCAGTGGTCCGAACCATCGGCTGGGGAATCCGAGCCGTCGGCTGAGGCATCGAAGCAGGCCCCTGGCCGGGTGGTGACTCCTGGCTGAGCCTGCGTTGCCGTTCCGGGTGGCGGCCTTCTATCGCTTCACCCCCATCCACCATCCCGTTGCGCTGCGCCAGGAACTGCTGCGGGCCGGCCTGGCGGCTGGGCTGCGGGGCACGGTGCTGGTGGCGGATGAAGGAGTCAACGGCACCATCTGCGGCAGCGCTGCCGGCGTGGAAGGCCTGCTGGAGCTGCTGCGGTGCCAGAGCGGCCTGGCCGATCTGGAGGCCAGGACCTCCTGGAGTGGGGAGCAGGCCTTCCATCGCCTCAAAGTGCGGCTGAAGCGGGAGATCGTCACGATGGGCTGCGCTGCCGTGCAGTTGACACCCCCACCGGCAGCGGAGCCGGCCGCGCCGGCCTCCAGGCCCGGCACCCACGTGCCGCCCCAGGCCTGGCAGGAGCTGATCGCCGATCCCACCACGCTGGTGATCGACACCCGCAACAGCTATGAGGTAGCGCTTGGCAGCTTCGCCGGCGCGATCGATCCGGGCCTGGAGAGCTTCCGGGAGTTCCCCCAATGGGTGGATCAGCAGTTGGCCCCCCTGGTGGCCGCCCGCCGCCCCGAGCGGCTGGCCCTGTTCTGCACAGGCGGCATCCGCTGCGAAAAGGCCACCGCCTATCTGCGTCAGCAGGGCTTTGAGGGGGTGCATCATCTGCAGGGGGGCATCCTGCGTTATCTGGAGGAGGTGCCGCCCGAGCAGAGCCACTGGCAGGGCGAGTGCTATGTGTTCGATCAACGGGTGGCACTGAACCACCGGCTTGAGCCCGGCGGCTTCAGCCTCTGCCACGCGTGTGGTCTGCCGCTCTCGCCGGCGGATCGCCAGCTCGACAGTTATGTGCAGGGGGTGAGCTGCCGGCACTGCCGCGATCGCTTCAGCGACGCCGACCGGGCCCGTTTCGCTGAACGCCAGCGGCAAAGTGTGCTGGCCGCCAGCCGCGGAGGCCGGCACATCGGAGCCGGCGTAGCTGGCGCTGAGCCCGCTGGTCTTGGCGGGCGGGCGGGCGGCTCCCCGTGCCCATGAGCGGCTCTCTGCCAGTGCTCTACAGCTTCCGCCGCTGCCCCTACGCGATCCGGGCACGGCTGGCGATCGAGCGGGCCGGCCTGCTGGTGGAGCTGCGTGAGGTGCGGCTGGCGGCCAAGCCGCCCGAGCTGCTGCAGGCCTCGCCCAAGGGCACGGTGCCGGTGCTGGTGCTGCCGGATGGCCCGGTGATCGAGCAAAGCCTGGAGATCATGGCCTGGGCGCTGCGGCAGCACGATCCCGACGACTGGCTGCTGCGCTGTGGCGCCACCCCCTCCGGGGCATCAGCTGAGCCTGTGGCAGAAGCGCAGCGAGAGCAGGCCGCCTTGATCCGCTGCAACGACGAGGTGTTCAAGCACCACCTTGATCGTTACAAGTACGCCAGCCGCCATCCCGGCGCCGACCCGTTGGTCCATCGCGAAGCGGCCCTGCAGGTGCTCGGCGATTGGAACCGGCGGCTGGAGCAGGTGGCGCCCGCCCATGAGGACTCCTGGCTGCTGGGGGCCAGGCCGTCGCTGGCCGATGTGGCTCTGCTGCCCTTCGTGCGCCAGTTCCGGCTGGCGGATCCCGCTGCCTTCGATGCCCTGCCTGGACTGGCGGCGTTGCAGGCCTGGCTGTGCCGGTTCCTAGCCAGCGCCCCGTTGGCGGCGGTGATGGCAATGCAGCAGCCCTGGAGCGCTGAAGCTCCCGGTCAACCTTTCCCCACCGGGCGCTTGATCCACCACCTGGCCCTGGCCGCCGACTGGCAGGAGGCCATCCGCGCCGGTGTGTACTGCCGCTCCACCCGTGGCCTGAGCTTGGAGCAGGTGGGCTTCATCCATGCCTGCTTCGCCCATCAGCTGGCGGCCACCCAGGCCCGCTTCTACGCCGATGGCCCCGATCTGGTGCTGCTCTCGATTGACCCTGCCCGGCTCACGGTGCCCCTCCGGCTGGAGCCCCCAGCCGGCAGCGAGGAGCTGTTCCCCCACATCTACGGCCCCCTGGCCCTCGACGCGGTGGTGGCGGCGAAGCCACTCACGGCATTGAGGCAGGCGGCATGAGCAGTGCTATGCCTGCCCTCGGCCCGCTGCCGTCGCTAGGCGAACTGGAGCGCTGGGCGGCGGCCAACGGCCTGCTGCTGCGGTTGCAGGTGGACCGGCGCCTGGGGGTATGGACGCTGCGGGTGGGGGTGGCCTGCGTCCGGCCGGAAGGCCCACCCGCCCTGGTCGGTGAGCTCAAGGGCTGGGCCCTGCCCACCGCCGCCGGCCTGCAGCTCGACACCATGCGGGTGGTGCAGGCACCGCCGGCGGTGGGCCCGCTGATCTGGGCGGCCACATTCGCCTGGGCGCTGGAGGCCACCCCCTGCCGGCGCGCGCGCCTGCTGGCGATCCGCGATGAGGAGCGGCAGCATCGCCGCCTGGTGCGTTATTTCCGCCGGCTTGGCTTCACGCCGCAACGGGAGCTGGCCGCCCGCGTGGGCGACCTGCCCCTGCGGCTCGTGTGGGGCGGCTCCGGCCTGTTGATGTCAGGCAGCTGCAGCGAAGGTCTGCGGCGGTCCGCCCGCCTGGCTCAGCAGCTGGCGATAGGGCCAATGAGGCCGAGGTCTTTGCAGGAATAGCGCTACGCGTTGACGTACCAGGCCATCACCGACTGGCCGTTCACGATCAGGTCGTTGCTGTCGATCTTCACCTCCCCCTGGAAGCAACCATCGGTGGAGTCGTAGCCGAGCCTGCAGGCGACGTCATCGATGTTCAGCGGACTGTTGATGCCGATCACACGAATGTCTTCGGCTTCGAATCTGCGGCGCAACGCAAACGGCTCTCAGGAAATTTTTATCAGGCTCACATTTAAATGCCACTGAATAATTCCTTTGTCCTGCCTTAGTGGGCTCTAAAAGCATCGTGAACGTATTCTTTGATGCATGCTCTTTCCGTCGCCCACGACAAGATCTGGTTTCTGAAACTTGAAATCACCGGAGACAAGGCTGACGGGGCCCCTTGGTCTTTCTGAGCTGAAGGTGGCCGTTATCGGCGGCGGTGTGGCCGGCCTTGCCCTGGCACGTTCGCTCTGCCGGGGTGGCGCCGGCGGTGGCGACCGCGTGCAGGTCTTTGAGCGCTCCACCACCATGGACCGCCAGGGCTTCGGCTTCCTGGTGCTGGAAAATGGCCAGCGCGCCTTGAAATCGCTTGGCATCGACGTGTTGGCCAGTGGCATCGGCCATTCGCTTGAGCGGGTCTCCATTCTTTCGTCCTGTGGGCGTTCGATTGCCCAGCACGCCGTCACCCACACGATCGCGGTCGACCGTCCCTCGCTGCTGCGGGCACTGGTCGACGGTCTGCCTGCCGGGGTGATTCAGTTCAACCACCGCTTTGAAGCCTTCGAGCACGACCACGACCGCATGCTCTCGGCCTCCTTCACCTGTGGCGCTCAGGAGTCGCTCGTGCGCCATCGCGCTGAGCTGATGTGTTCGTCGGCGCTGATGGGGTCAACTCCCGCTGCCGCGCCGTCCTCACCGCCGATCGCCCCGCTGTGACACCGCGCCGCGCCCGGGTCAACGAGATTGTCGCTTGTGTCCACCTGCCCGGTGTGGCGGCCACCCTGGGCCATCGCTTTGTCAAGGTGCTCGACCCCAGTGGTGGGTTTGCGGTCGGGCTGGTGACTCTGACCAAAGGGCGTGTGATCTGGTTTGTGTAGTTCGACAGCCACCGTTTCGCGCCCCCGGAGCCAGGCGCCATCTGCGCCTTCCTCGACACCCATCTGCGCC
>ERZ888423.1613-NODE-1613-length-19027-cov-5.716899_pt1 | contig 19027 bp, 25 predicted proteins | sample MGYA00520523_ERZ888423 | MGnify/ENA primary metagenome ERZ888423 (study PRJEB32303, sample SAMEA104408611) | aquatic metagenome | biome: Brackish water; feature: Pelagic; material: water | place: Baltic Sea | collected 2014-06-08T10:24:00 | depth 30,27 m ...
GGCCGGGTTCGGCGATATCGACCGGGGCCGGGTTCGGTTCGAGGAACGCCACGCATCGATGGTAGGAGCCCGGCCTCAAGGCCGCATCGGAAGCGGTCGATGCCCAGTTCATGACTGCTGCCCCCCAGGTCCGAGGACAGCGGACGGCTTCGCGATTCCGGCTCACCTCGCTCCTCGCCGGCATCGTGCTCGCTGCGACGTCCTGTGGTGCTCGGCCGGTCGAGGTCATCGCCGGGGGAGCGGGACCGGTCGATCCGTCGATGAACGACGCGGCATCGTTCGACCAGACGACGACGACCTCAGTCGAGCCCAACGTGGCCTGTCTGGCCATGGTCGACCTGGTGTTGAGCATCAACGATCTCGCCGATGACGACGACAGCTGGACGGAAACCGTGATGGGTGCGGCGCCGGATGTCGTGCCGCCAATGACCGAGCTGCAGGCGTTGATCGACAAGGCCAGGGCGTCGGAGTTCGACATCGAGGACGATGCTCTCTTCGCCCACATCGAGGAGTTGATCGACCGGATCGACGACGGCACCTTCGACGCCTGCGGAGTTCCGTTCATGTCAGCAGTCTCCGTGATCTCCCTCGAGAGCACAGCCATCGAGCACGGAGCCATCGAGCACGGATCGATCGAGTCCCTGCCCTGCTTCGATCTGCGGCCGGACCGCACCCAGGACCAGGATCGGTACTGGCCGGTCGACTGCGACACGAACGAGCCCGTCTACTTCTCGCCCGACGGCTGGTCGACGTCAGAGTTCTTCACGGTCGACACGACCATCCCCTCCGCTACGACGGCGCCGCCCGTGACCGAATCGTGGGCCAGTGAACCCAGCGATCAGTTCACGACCACGATGCCGGCTCGGCCCACCCCCGATCCCGGCGTGGCCACGTCGGCGCCCGCGTGGGATCCCGGCGAGATTCCCGAGGGTCTGTTCCTCGCCGACACCTATCCGGGGAAGGCCGAGATCTTCGAATCCAACCCTCAGTTCGATCTGCTCGGCTACCTGGTCGAGGGCGCGCCCCGAACCACGGAGATCTGGATGGCCTTCCTGCCGCTCGAGACCATGGAGGTGCATCTGCACGCCGGACTCGGCGATGCCGACCTCGCGTGGGCCGAGCAACTGGCCCGCGACCAGCTGCGGGCCGAGACCCACACCTACACCGGTGCCTACGGCACGGCGACCGCCACCATCTACGTGCACGATGCAAAGGGTTGGGGCATCGTCTTCACCGAACGCGGCGTGCACTTCAAGCCGGTCGGCACCTACGGCTATCCCGAAGGCCTGGTGGTCTCGGGTATCTGAATCGGACCTGTCCGTGGCACCAGGACGAGTGGAGCAGGGTGGGACTCGGGCCCGGCGCGGTTCCGGTGGGGATCTGACCCCCGCTCCGCCGTCTGGCAGAATCGCTCATCGGCAGCACCTCCGGCCACGATCGCTGGCCTGGCTCCCCAGGAGAGAACCCATGAGCATCAACGTCACCTCGCCCGAATCGGTCGGCATGAGCAGCCAGCGACTGGCCCGTATCGCGCCGATCATGGAGTCCTACGTCACGGAGAGAGGCGTTGCCGGCATCAGCACGATGATCAGCCGCCGGGGCGAGGTCGTGCATTCCGAGCAATTCGGCTTCCGGGACAAAGAGGCCGGCCTGCCCATGGCCGATGACACGATCTTCCGGATCTACTCGATGACCAAACCCATCGTGTCGACTGCCCTGATGCTGCTGCACGAGGAAGGTCGCTTCCAGTTGGAGCACCCGGTGGCCAACTACCTGCCGGCATTCAAGACGACGAAGGTGCTGACCGACGACGGCAGCCTGGTGGATCAGGCCCGGCCCATGGAGATCCGCGAGGTGCTGATGCACACCAGCGGCCTCACGTACGACTTCATGGCCGACAACCCCGCAGCGGCCCTGTACCGCGAAGCGAAGCTGATGCATGATCCGACCCGATCACTCGAGGAAGTGATCGACACGCTGGCGACCCTGCCGTTGGCGTTCCAACCGGGAGCCAAGTTCCACTACAGCGTCGGCATCGACGTGGCGGCCCGATTGGTCGAAGTGATCTCCGGGCAACCCCTCGGTGATTTCCTGCGGGAGCGGATCTTCGCGCCGTTGGGCATGACCGATACGGCGTTCGGCGTACCCGAGGCCAAGCTCGATCGCCTGTCGGCCATGTACGGTCTGCCTGACCTGTTCGGCCAGGATTATTCGGCCACCGAGCTCGTCGAAGCGGCGCTCGGAGGTTTCAATGAACGCATCGACGTGTCGGCCACGTATCCGACCGACACGCCCGACACCTTCGTCCGGGGAGGCATCGGCCTCTTCTCCACCGCCCAGGACTACCTGCGGTTCGCCCAGATGCTGGCCAACAACGGGTCACTCGACGGCGAACGGGTGATCGGCCGCAAGACCCTGGAGCTGATGCACAGCAATCACCTCCCGGCCGAGCTCATTCCCTACGAGCTTCTGGGCCGACCGGTGCCCGGCATGGGCTTCGGCCTCGGATCGCGGGTGGTCCTCGACGTGGCCCAGACGGCAGGTTCGGGATCGGTGGGTGAGTACGGATGGGCCGGCGCGGCGAAGACCTACTACTGGGTGGATCCAGCCGAAGAGCTGGTCGGGGTGTTCATGACGCAGTACATGACCGGCGTCCTGCTGCCCGACCGCGACCTTCGCTCCCTTGCCTATCAGGCCATCGTCGACTGAACGCATGGGGCCACGGGCTCAGGCCGACCGTTCCCGGCGAGGGTCGAAGACGACACCTTCGTCGAATTGGGCATGGACCCAGACCCGGTACCGACTGACGAGACCATCGACGAGCGTGAACTGGCTGATGACCGTGCCCTCGATCGGCTCGCCCGTCGGTGGGCGATCGAGCCACGGCCCGAGATGGAGTCCGGTGAACGACCACCATCCGACGACCGTGTCGTCGTTGCCCACGACCGATTCGATGACAACGCTCAGATCGCCGATGTTGCGGCGAAAACCTTTCACGTGCGCCGTCAGGCCGGCTCGCCCGGGAGGACCGCCGAAGGCCTGATTGGCTTCGTCGACCATGTCGGGTTGCGTCATCGCCTCGATCAGGTCGAGGCGTCCGTCGGCGACTACCTCCTGGAGGTAGCTCCGCATCAGCTCTTCGCTCGGTAGCAGCGCCTCGCTCGGTTCGGTCATGCTCGGTTGTTCATGCTGTCGACCGCGCGCCGCGAATTCCGGAGAAGACCGACACCTTCCATTCGTCGTCTCGCTTGTGGAGGATGTAGAAGCTGTCGATCGACTCGATGATCGATCCGTCCGCTCGGTGACGAGTCCCCTCGATGGTGAGGTGGGCCCGGGTCTCCTCCAGGTGAACGATCCGGGTGGTGGTCTCCGGGTGATGGAAGCCCATGACCTCGCGCATCTTCTCCGGGTCGAACGGATAGCGCTCACGCACCTGGGCCTCGGTCTCCGACACGTAGATCACGGGAAGGTGCACGAGGGCCTGCAGGTCGTCACGGGTTCCGCTGACGAAGGCAGCGTTGTAGCGCCCCATGAATTCGTCGATCTCGGTTTCCAGTTCGCCACGCCGTTCGGCGCTCATGGCGGGTTCGGTCATGATGAACTCCCATCGGTCATGAGGGTGGCCCGAGACGGTGTCCCACCCGTGAGTCGTTCGAACAAGAAGTCGACCGAGTGTTCGAGCTCCTCCACGGGGACCGCTGGGTGCAGGCCGGCGTTGGCATGGAGGCGCTTGTCCTGTGTGCTGATCGCATCGAAGAGAGCAAGGCATTCCGGTCGGGAGAACAGTTCGTCCTCGAGCTGCATCAAGAAGAGCACCGGGATGTCGATGTCGGCTGCAGCCTGCTCGATCAGGGGTCGGTAGTGGTCGGGACCCGAGACGCCCATCAACCCCAGCACTGCGGCCCGGAACCGCGCCTCGGCGGCCACCAACGGTGCCCCGTAGATGGTGCCCATCGACAGTCCCCAGTACCCCACGGCACCGACCCCGATGTCCTCCTGGGCCTGGATGAAGTCGAGGGCCCGCTGCCAATCGTCGACCATCTCGGTCACCGTCGATGGTCGTTGCCACTCCGGCCAGAACTCTTCACGCCCGCCTGCGCCCTTCTGGCGACGGCCATGAACCGGCCCGTCGATCGCCATCGCAGCGAAGCCGTGGTCGCGGACCAGTCTCTGACTCAACCAAGGAATGGGCTGTTGGTAGCGGTCGCCGGAAGCTCCGTGGCCGAAGCAGACCAACGGTGCTCCAGAGGCGTGGTCGGCCCGTTGCCACAACACACCAGTGACCGGACGACCATCGGCCGAGGCCGGATCCAGCGTGAATTCCCGGAGGTGCAACCCATCGCGGGTGAGTTCCTCGACAAAGGCCATGACCAGGTTTCTAGCGCACTTCGGCAAGCTCGGTGCAAGGCTGTGACCTGATCGACGACGCAGGGGTTCGCGCCTCGTGTGCGGTCGGTCGTTCATCTCGGGCCGGTCGTTGCGGGCCGAATGGGCGTGGCGATCTCGAGGAGGATGCCGTTGCCGTCGCGGAGGTAGGCGACCGTCTGGCCCCAAGGCTTGTCGTCCGTGGTCCCGTATCGGGTGGCGCCGTTGGTCAGAGCTCGTTCGACGGTCGCCTCGACATCCTCGGTGGTCAAGGTGATCGTTGCTCCCACCGGGGCTTGCGCGGCGCTCAGTCGGGCGAACCCGCCGGCCTGTTCGAGGTTGGTGGACATCAGAGCGTTCGAGGCGAACGCCAGCGTTGTCTGGCCGGTCTCGAGCTCGCCGTAGTCGCCTTCGGGGGTCAGAAGGCGGCGAGGGAAGTCGAACGAGGCGGTGAAGAAGTCGAGCGTCGACTCGACGTCGTCGACGGAGAAGATCGTGTAGTCGAAGTGTGCGGACATGTCGTTGCTCCCCTGTCGAGGGCGACCACGAGTTGGTCGCCCGCCGTTGATGATCGGCACGATACGCCAGGCATGCGACAGCCAATTGTCGGATATTATGGAAATTTCTTGACCGCCGTTCCGGCCGGGCCGAGCATGGATGCATGCAACGACTCGAACGGCTCTATGCCATCAACGAAGCGGTCCGCCGTGCCACGCCCGCATCGGTGAGTGCCCGGCGCCTCGCCGACGAGTTCGGCGTCACACGACGGACCATCGAGCGTGACCTGGCGGCCCTTCGCTCCGCCGGCGTGCCCCTGTATGCCGACCACGGGCGACTCGGTGGCCAGCGAACGGTGGCCGACCCGGAACGGATCGTCGTGACACTGTCTGTTGCCGAAGTGTCGGCGTTGCTGATCGCACTGGCCGCCGGCGGGCCCGATCTACCCTTCTGTGACGCTGGTCGAACCGCCACCGCCCGACTGCTCGATGGTCTTCCCGACGCGACCAGGGTCGGTGTCGAAGGTCTGCGTGCCCGGATCCGGACCCGGCCGCATCCGGCTGTCCGACCGCGGGTCCGCGTCCGCCGTACCCTCGAACAGTGCGTCCAACGGTCCCGAGTGGCGAACATCGACTACCGCGATCGCAACGGGGAGTTCTCGACTCGAGCGGTCGAGTGCCTCGGGTTTCTCCATGGCTCCGAGGGCTGGTATCTGATCGGTTGGTGTCGTCTCCGGGGGGCGGGTCGGCTGTTCCGGCTCGACCGGATCAGATCGGCGCGAGCGACCCGTCAGCATGCCCTCGAACGGGACCTCGACGCTGTGCTCGGCTGGGTCCCCTACCGGGTCGCCGCGCCCTGAGCGAGTAGGGGAACCGCAGCAGGCAGTCGACATGGCGGCCCACCATCTTCACGAACGCCGGGTTCAGCGTCTACGGTCGGGCACCGCCATTGCTCATGGAGGGAAATGGCCGATGGAGGAACGAGATGACGAAGATGAACATGCGCGTGATCGTGGTGGTCGCAACGTTGACGCTGGCTGCGTCGGCATGTGGGGGAGACAGCGAACCCGAGCGGGATCAGGCTCTGGTCGATGCACTGTCCAGCGAGATCTTGAGCGATGGCGATGGCTTCACCACCGATCAAGCTGAAGCCGACTGCGTGGCCGAGGGGACCTACGACGCCATCGGTGCCGATCGTCTGGCCGAGGTCGGGATCACGGTCGATTCGCCGGATCCGAGCGCCGCCGACCTGACCGAAGCCGAGATCGACGAGCTCGTCGACGCCGTCTTCGGTTGCGTTGACATGAAGGCTTCGTTCGCTGCGAGCATCGCCGGCGACGATCTGTCGGAAGACGATGCGACGTGTATCGCTGATGAACTGGGTGACGACGGACTGAAGGAATTGACCAAACAGGGTCTCAGCGCCGACGAGGACATCATCACCGACGAGTTCATCGCGTTGATCACGAGCGCAGCCGAGGCGTGCGAGGTGCCCATCTCCTGACTTCTCCGGTTCGACCCGGGACAGAGGTCTCGGGTCGAACCGGCGGACGTGCACTCCATCTTTGGCGGCTTCGTGCCGATACCGCCTCATGGTCGATCGGGGAACGAATCCTGGTGCCGGTTCCGAGCCGTGCGGTGGGCATGGCTCCCCGTCGGCCAACGACCCGACGTTCGATCGATGTTTCGAACGCCATTTCGACGATCTGGTGCGCTCGTTGACCGCCATCACCGGCGACCGGGAACGGGCCGTCGATTGTGTGCAGGAAGCCTTCGTGCGGGCCTTTCGGCGATGGAACCGAATCAAACGCTACGACCATCCGGTGATCTGGATCCGCCGGGTTGCCATCAACATCGACCACGACCTCCGTCGCAGCGAGACACGTCGCCGGCGACGCGAGGACAACGACCACCGTCGGGCCGACATCGACCACGAGACGCCGGACGGAGCCGAGAAGGCGGCCGCTCATCTGGATCTCGTCGACCTGTTCAAACGCCTCACGCCGCAGCAACGAGCCGTCGCCGCACTCTTCTACGTCGAAGACATATCGGTGGCAGAGATCGCCGCCTCACTCGACCTCAGTGCAGGAGCGGTCAAGTTCCATCTTCATCAAGCCCGGTCGTCGCTCAAGTCGATCTTGGAAGCGGCCCCGGAGGTGACGCCCCGTGTCTGACGACCTCGACGACCTCCTACGAACACAGCTCCAGGCCGCCTATCCGTCGACGACCCAGGCTCCCAACCAACTCCAGGCGCTGGGTCCCCGCTTGCAGAAGGCCAGGCGGAGCCGCCACCAGTCGGTGGCAGCTGGACTGTGCACGCTCCTGGCCCTGACGGGAGGCGCAGCGGCCCTACTCGACGCCAGGTCGAACCCATCCGACATCGAGCTCATCGCAGTCGGGGGTCCCCTCGACGGCTCGACCTCGTTCCACGACTCGGATCTGTCCTCGACGGTGCCGTCGGAGGGACACCAGGGCCAGGCAACGGATGGCGCGGTGCACGAAGTGACAGGGACAGCCGGCAGAGCCGAAGCGGCCGGTCTCTCGACCGAGACGAACGACTCGGCCACTGCAGTGGCGAACCGGGCTTCCAGTGCACCGGCATCAACGGGTACCCCGTCCTCCCGGGCCCACATGATCTGGATCAGATCGTCGGGGCGGGGGAGACTCCCGGTGTGCGTGGTGGGTATCTGCATGTCAGCGCGTGACCTCGTGCAGGAGGCCATCGGTCACGTCGTAGACGAAGCCCCGAATGTGCTCTTTGTGACTGATGAAGGGTGTCATGTGGAGCCGCTCGATCGACTGGCGCACATCGGCGTAGGGATCCGTGAACGTTTCGAGTGACCACCGGGGTTTCACGCCCAGCTCCTCTTCGAGTTGCGAGCGGAACTCGTCCTCGTTCACCTTCTGCAGCCCGCAGTCGGTGTGGTGAACGAGCACGATCTCCCGGGTGCCGAGCAAACGTTGCGACAGACACAGCGACCGAATCACGTCGTCGGTGATGATGCCTCCGGCGTTGCGGATGATGTGGGCTTCGCCGTTTCCGAGGCCGATGATCTTGAACGTGTCGATGCGCGAATCCATGCAGGCGACGATGGCCAGATTCCGCATGGGTTCGACATGGAGTTCAGCGTCTCCGAAGTGCTCGGCGAAGAGTCGGTTGTTGGCAACCAGTTCGTCGGTGTTGGCCGAGAACGGTTCATGAACTGGCATGGTTGGCTGCCAACTCGGTGGTGGGGTCTCCGGCGATTCGGGTATGCCAGATCCGGCGCGGCTGGGTCATGTCGAAGGGGTAGCCCTGATGCATGAGCCGGCGATTGTCCCACAACACGGCGTCCCCCTCGACCCAGTGGTGGTGGTAGATGCGGGGTGGCTGGCAGGCCTGTTCGTTCAGACTGTCGAGCAACGCCTCGGATGCCTCGGGGTCCATGCCGGGGATCCCGTAGGCGTGGCGCCCGATGCACAGGTTGGGTCGGCCCGTGACCGGGTGGATCTTGACCAACGGGCGCAGCGAGGGTTCCTCGTCGTGGTACCCGTACATGTCGTAGCCGCCATCGGCATTGGCGGTGGGAAGGTACCCGGCTCGACCTTGGCTGTAGTACAGCGAGTGGTAGGCGCTGAGCCCCTGGATCATGGACTTGGTGTCCTCGTCGAGCGCCTCGTAGGCGGCCGTCATGTCGGCGAAACCGGTTGGTGCCCCCGAGGCAGGAATGATCTCGGCGGACACCACGGCACCCTTGGCCTGGACCGGCATGTAGGTGCTGTCATGGTGCCAACCCTCGTTGCCTCGCAACGACTTGACCAGATCCGATGCTTGATCGTGGTGAACCCGTCCGCTCTTGCCGATGTTGGAGATGGCGGCCGCGGTGAATTCCAGGTCGCCGAAGCGTCGAGCGAACTCGTCCTGTTCGAGTTGGCTCAGGTGTTGACCGGGAAAGATCAGGAGTGCATGGTCGATCCACGCCGCATGGAGCTGGTCGAACGTTTCGTCGTCGAGCGCTCGGACATCCAGGTCGCGGACGACGGCGCCGAAGGTGGCATCGAGTGGTTGGAGGTCGAGAGTGCGCTTCACCATGAACGAAACGCTACGACAAACCGGCGACACAATGACAACAGCGACGGGACAAACCCGTCTCGTGGGGCCGCGCAGCATCATGGACACGGATCGGGTTGCTGGCCTCCCGCTGGCTCGTCGTTATGCTCTCGGCATGGTGCTTCTCGACTCAGGGCCCGACATGCCGGCGTGGACGTTCCTGACGAACCATGCCCACGTCCTGCTCGCCATTCGACGCAACCCCGAGTTGCGCCAACGCGACATCAGTCAACAGGTCGGCATCACCATCGGTGCCGTGCAGAAGATTCTCCACGACCTGGAGGATGGTGGATTCGTGCGACGAGTACGGGTCGGCAGGCGCAATCGTTACGAAGTGATCGCCGACAAGCCTCTACGGCACCCTCTCGAGGCGCAGCACACGGTCGAGGAGATTCTCACGACGCTCGAGAGCACCTGACCTCGGTCGGCGTGGAGGGGGAGAGGGCCTTCAGTAGTTCGCCGACGGTATGGCCCGCTTCGACCGGATGTCGCAGCCCAAGACCGAGGTGGCATTCGTAGCGATTTCGCCGACCGATTCGTTCGACCGCCAGATACCCGGATGCTTCGAGGTCCGTGAGGATGCGCTGGACGGCGCCTTCGGTGATTCCCACTCGCTGCGCAATGTCTCGTTGCCGCAGCTCGGGATCTCGGTAGAGCTCGAGCAGCACATGCCCGTGGTTGGTGAGGAAGGTCCATTTCTCGCTCATCGGGCGGTCCTTTCGACATCGGCCGATGCCGGACCGGCGGTCGTTCGTCGGCTCTGAAGCTCGTGGCGGGACACGACTCCAGCGGTCGGCGTCGCAAGAGGTATCGCGGTGATCGACGACACCGCGAAAGCGTCGAGGAACGCGCCGGAGGAGAATCCCTCACGTGGGCACCGGTGGTCGCCGATGCTGAAGCCGACGGTGCCTTCGACCGCCAGGCCACCGTCGCCGGAGGTCACGCCCCTTGATCCCCCGGGAAACAAGGGCACGGACATCACGGACCCGTCGTCGAGCGCGGGGGAGAGGAATACTGGCTACCGGACAACATCTGACGGAATCTTGACAGATATTCCTAAATAGGTCAATTCCATTGTCGATTTTTTGAAGCGTTGATAAATTGACACCTTATTCATTTCACCATTTGAAGGTTTGCTGTTGAACTCGCTCGCGTTTGTCCTTGTGCTGCACCTCTGCTGGGTGGGCCTGAGCGCGTGTGTGCCGTCTTCGCAAGGACGGATGGTTCTCCGCCTGGCCGCGATCCCGCCACTGGTGTCCACCGTCGTGGCGCTCGGAGTGCTCCTGGGAAGCTCGGGAGATGCCCCGAGCCTGGACGTTTCCTGGGTCCCCGGACTCGATCTCGAGTTCGTCTTCCAGATCGACTCGCTTGCCGCGTTGATGACGCTGTTGGTGTCCGGCATCGGCGTCCTCGTCTTCGTCTACGCCAATGGCTACTTCGGACCCACGGCGGCGGGCACCGGCCGGTTCGCCACCACTCTGCTGGCCTTCTCGACCGCCATGCTCGGTCTGGTCTGGGCCGACTCCGTCTGGACGCTCTTCGTCTTCTGGGAAGCGACCTCGATCACCTCGTTCCTGCTGGTTGGTCACAAGAGTGTCGACGCCGCCGCTCGATTGGCGGCACGAAGGGCACTGCTGATCACGGCCGGCGGTGGCCTCGCTCTTCTGGCCGGACTGTTGATCCTGGCCGATCGAGCCGGCACGACTCGGCTCGACGATATGGGTCCGGTTGGTGGCACCGCCGGAGGTGTCGCCGCCGCCTTGGTCCTGGTCGCAGCGGCGACGAAGTCAGCCCAGTTTCCCTTCCACGTGTGGCTCCCGGGCGCAATGGCGGCTCCGACTCCTGTCAGCGCCTATCTGCATTCGGCCACGATGGTGAAGGCTGGCGTACTACTGGTCGCACTACTGGGACCAGCGCTGGGTGAAACCGACGTCTGGAAGCCTGTCGGCATCGGGTTCGGGTTGTTGTCGGCGTTCTGGGGAGCCATCGGCGCCCTTCGTCACACCGATGCCAAACTGATCCTGGCCTGGGGAACGGTCTCGCAGCTCGGCTTGATGATCGTGCTGCTCTCGGCCGGTTCCGGCAAAGCGGTGTTCGCTGCCGTTTCGTTGATCCTGGCTCATGCGGTCTTCAAAGCCGCACTGTTCATGGTCGTCGGCGAGATCGACGTTCGGGCCGGGACACGCGACATCTCGGCGCTGTCCGGTCTCGGGTCGCGTATGCCGCTGGCGGCGATGGTGGCGGTGGTGTCCGGAGCCTCGATGGCCGGGGTCCCCCCGCTCCTGGGCTTCACGGCCAAGGAGGCAGCCATAGAGGCCGCACTCAAGATGGACGGACTCGAAGCGCTGGTCGTGGGGTTCGCCGTCATCGGCGGCTCGGTCTTGACCGTGGCCTACACGGTGCGGCTTCTTCTCGGGCTGTTCGGCCCATCGGATCAGCCTGCGACCGACATCGCCGATCGGCGTCCGGCCATGGCGTTCCCTTCGGCTCTCCTCGCCGTTGGCAGCGTCTTGGGCTACGTGTTCCTTGGCACCGTGAATTCCCTGGTGCGTCCGGCAGCGGTCCAGGTCCAGCCCGAGGCCGAGGTCTACTACCTGCTGCGGTGGCCCGGAATCACGACGGCGTTCCTGATCTCGGTCGCGATCGTCGTCGCTGGTTCGACCGTCGGCTGGTTGGTCTTCCGTCGCCCGCTCGGCGTCCCGTCCCCGGTGGGAGCCGGCGTCGTCGATCGTGGGACCGACGGAGTGCTGTCCGTTGCCCGCTTCGTGACCGGTCGGGTCCAGCACGGCTCGCTCCCCGTGTACATGGCCGTGATGGCCATGACCGTCATCGTGGCGGCTCTTCCTTTCGCCTTCGACGTCGAGCCGTCGGCCATCTACCTCTGGGACAGCCCGATGCAGGGTGTTCTGGCTGTTGTCGTCGTCGGAGCAGCGGTCCTGACGTCGGGCATGGCATCTTCTCGTCTCGGTGCAGCACTCGGATTGGGTTCGGTCGGCGTGGCCGTTTCCGGCCTGTTCGTCGTCCACGGCGCCCCCGATCTCGCACTGACGCAGCTCTTGGTCGAAACCGTGATCGTGGTCGGATTCGTGCTGGGTCTCGGCCATCTGACTCGCCGATTCCCATCAGCCAAGGCCGGATGGCGGTTGCTGCGACTGGTCGTGTCGGTCTGTGTGGGGGGAGCCGTCGCCTTGGCGCTGGCCTCGAGCGCATCGAACCCTTCTGGTGTCCCGCCTCTGGAGGATCTGACGGTGGCCGCCGTCGATGAAGGGGGCGGCAACAACCTCGTCAACGTCATCCTGACCGATGTGCGAGCGCTCGACACGCTGGGCGAGGTCGTGGTGCTGGCTGTGGCTGCCCTCGGCATCCTGGCCCTCACCGAGTCCGGCCGCTCGCGGAAGGAAGAAGTGGCATGATTCGCTCGACCTCACCGGTTGCCGAGCTCGGCGTTCGGGCCGCCACGCCGCCCGCACTCATGGTCGGTATGTTCTTGTTCTTTGCCGGTCACAATCGTCCGGGCGGGGGCTTTGCGGCAGGTCTCATCATCGGTGCCGTCGTTGCGCTGCGTTGGATGGTCGGCCTGCGAACCACGGTTGTCCCGTCGCAGCTCATGGCTGCTGGCATCGTGATCGTGGCCGGCGTCGCCCTGGCCCCGGTGCTGTTCGGCTCGGTCGTGCTGGATCAGGCCGTGTGGTCCACCTCACTCCCGGTGCTCGGGAAGGTCAAGGCCGGCTCCGCCGCCATCTTCGACATCGGTGTCAGCGCCATCGTGGTCGGCCTCGTGATCGCCGTCATCGACGGGCTCAGCCCGGCCACGACGTCGGCGCCAGAAGGTCAGTCGTCGTGAGCGGCTCACTGATCTTCGCCATTGCCGGTCTGAGTGCCGTTGGGATCTACATGATCACGGGCCGATCCCTCAGTCGGATCGTGCTCGGCTTCGCCTTGCTCGGTCATGCTTCGGTCCTGGCGTTGCTGGCCAGCGGTGGACCTGCCGGCGATCCTCCCTTGGCCGATCGTACGACGGCGACCGAAGTAGCCAACCCCGTGCCTCAAGCCCTGGCCTTGACCGCCATCGTGATCTCGTTCGGACTCACACTCTTTCTTCTCGCCCTGGCCCGACGCCAACAGGAACTGACGGGCGACGACCTGGTGGAGGACGACGTCGAAGATCGGCGTATCGCCTCACAGGAGACACCATGACCACGCTGGTTCCCCTCCTCGTCGTTGGCCCGCTTCTGGCCGCAGCGCTAGCGCTCGCGGCACGATCGTTGGGCCGTTTGCGTGATGCCATCACCTTGATCACGCTGTTCGGTGTTGCCCTTGGTGCCTTGATCCTGGTCCTGTCGGTGAACCGGTCGGGCCCGGTCGTGGTCCGTCTCGGCGGCTGGCACCCCGAGCTCGGCATCGTGTTGGTGGCCGACCTCTTCGCAGCTCTCGTGCTGCTCTCGGCCACCGCCACGGTCCTGGCGGTCGAGGTCTTCTCCATAGGGCAACGCAAGACCGTGTGGGCAGCCAGTCCCGATCTGGTCGGTCCGTTGCTGCTCGTACTGACCGGGGGCGTCAGCCTCGCCTTCCTGACCGGAGACCTGTTCACGCTGTTCGTCGCCTTCGAGCTGATCCTGGTCTCCAGCTACGTACTGCTGACCCATCAGGGCCGGTCCGGACAGGTTCGGTCCGGCATGTCGTACGTGGTGATGAACCTGTTCGCCAGCACGCTGTTCCTCTTCGGCCTCGCCTTTGTCTATGCCTCGACGGGCACGGTGAACATGGCACTGTTGTCCGAGCGAGTTCCCGAACTGTCCTCCGGCACCCAACTCGGTCTGGGGTTGTGGTTCTTCGTCGTGTTCGGAACGAAGGCTGCCGCCTTTCCGCTCTTCTCTTGGCTCCCTGACAGCTATCCCACCGCTCCGACGACCATCACCGCAGTGTTCGCCGGCCTGTTGACCAAGGTCGGCGTCTATTCGCTGATCAGGTTCCACACTCTGACCCGTATGGATGAGCTGGGCCCCATCGTCCTCATCGTGGCCGGAGCAACCATGTTGGTCGGTGTGCTGGGTGCGTTGGCCCAGAACGACGTCAAGCGCATTCTGTCGTTCCACATCATCAGCCAGATCGGCTACATGTTGATGGGCCTTGGATTGTTCACCGTTGCCGGTGTGGCGGGAGCCGTCCTGTTCCTGGTCCACCACATCCCGACCAAGACCCTGCTGTTCCTGGTCGGCGGCATGATCGAGGACGAGTACGGGACGTCGGACCTGGACAAGGCCGGTGGTCTGGCTGCCCGGCGACCAATACTCGGATTGTTGTTCGCCATACCGGCCATGAGCCTCGCCGGTCTCCCACCCTTCTCCGGATTCGTGGCCAAGTTGTCCCTGATCCGGGCCGGCATCGAGGCTCAGTCGACCCTCATCGTCATCGTGGCGCTGGTGGTCAGCGCGTTGACGTTGTTGTCGATGGTGAAGATCTGGCTGGGAGTGTTCTGGGGAGTGGATCCCCGAGATGAACCCACCGAGCTCTCGAGCCCACAGGCTCGGATGCTGATGACGTCGGCCACGGGGGCTGCCATCGTGGGCACGCTACTGGTTGCGGTTCTGGCCGGTCCGTTGTGGGACATGAGTCTTGCCGCGGCAGAGTCCTTGCTCGACCCCTCCGGATACGCCACCGAGGTACTGCGATGAGGCCCCTGTCTTTTCGGTCGGTGATCTCGATTGTCTCCCTGACCGCAGCCTGGTGTGCGCTGTGGGGTGAGGTGTCGGCGGCCAACGTGCTGTCCGGGGTCCTCCTCGCAACCGCCTTCGTGCTGAGCGGGATGGGCACGCCGGGGCGAGGCAGGGTGCGGGTCGTTCCACTGGCCAAGTTCATGGGCCTCGCCACGTTCGATCTCGTGTCGTCGACCGTCAACGTGGGTCGAGAGATCCTGACACCCGTCGACTCCACGGACGAATCGATCATCGCGGTCCCGTTGCCGGTGGAGACCCGTTCCCACTTCCTGCTCCTGATCGTCGCCGTCACCGTTACTCCCGGAACCGCGGTCGTCGACGCCGACGCCGACACCGGCACCCTCTATCTGCATCTGCTCCACGACAACCGGCGAGCCGAGGTCGTGGCCCACGTGACTCGCCTGGCCGAGCTGGCCTGTCAAGCCCTGCCCGTGACCACTCCGGTCAACCGAGACGAAGGAGTTGCTTCGTGATCGCCACCATTGCGCTCGGATGCTTCGTGCTGGCCGGCGCCTGCGCCGCAGCCCGGGTCGGGCTCGGGCCGACGCTGGCCGACCGGATTGCTGCCCTCGATGTCGCCCTGATCTCGTTGATGGGGGGCATCGTGGCCCACGCCGCCGATACGGGTTCGACCGACTATCTCATCGTCACCGTGGTGATCGCCATTGTCGGCTTCCTGGCCACCATGGCCGCCAGTACGTTCATCACCGCCCACGAACGCGACGAGCGATCATGAGCATCATCGCCTCGATCTTGCTGTTGGCCGGCGGCGTCGTCGCCGTGCTGGCCGGCGTTGGCCTCCTGAAGTTCTCGACGGCATATGCTCGGTTCCATGCCGCCGGGAAAGCCAGCCCGGTCGCCTTCGTCCTTGCGGCACTCGGTGCGGCGTTCGAAGTGGGGCCGGCAGGAGCCGCCGTGCTGCTCCTGGCCTCGGTGGCCCTGGTTCTGACCCTGCCCATCGCCGTACACCTGCTGTTCCGGGCCGTGCACCGGACCACCGATGGCGATCACCTCGTCATCGACGAGCTGTCGCCCCACGATCGGCGCTGAGCACACCCCCTGAGAGGACTCGGGAGTGTGGCGTCGTCGTTGGCGTCAAGAGCAACTGGAGTTCGTCAGCCGGCATCGGTTGGTGAAAGAGAAAGCCCTGAGCCAACTCGCAGCCCAGCTGTTGGGCCATCTCCAGTTGGGGGACCGTCTCGATTCCCTCCACGACGACGTTGAGGTCGAGCGCTCGAGCCAAACCGAGGACAGCGGCGACGACGCTCTGGGCAACATGGTCCGTCGCCAGGCTCTGTACGAACGATCGATCGATCTTCACGATGTCGATGGGTAGCTCGCGAAGATACGACAGGGACGAGTAGCCCGTACCGAAGTCGTCGATCGCAATGCGAACGCCAAGCTCTCGAAGGGCGTTCATCACCGGAATGGTGCTGTCCATGTCGCTCAACATCGCGGACTCGGTGAGTTCGAGTGTCAACCGATGCGGATCGAACCCGCTGTTGTCGAGTGCCGTTCGGACGCGATCCACGAACTGCTGATTGGAGATCTGCCCCGCAGTTGCGTTGATCGAGAGGCCGAAGTCGTCTCGGCCGATGGCGGCTGCTTCTCTTGTCGCAGTGCTGAGGACGAAGTCGTCGATGTCGCCGATGAGTCCGGCTTCCTCGGCGATGGCCACGAACGATGCCGGTGGTTGGAGGATCCCGTGGTCGTCGCGCCAGCGCACCAGCGCCTCGACGCCACGGACTGCTCCGGAGGCGATCTCGAGGATGGGCTGATAGTGCACTTCGAAGCGCTCCTCGTAGAGCGCTCGGACCAGCCCTGCCTCGATATCGAAGCGCTGCCCAAGCAGCGTCTGCAGATCTTCGTCGTGAATGACGAAGCCGCCGCGGCGCTGGTCCTTTGCATGGTACGCCGCGGTGTCGGCCTCACTGAGCAGAAGTTCGGCTTCGGAGGATCGTCCCGGTATTGCCACGGCGATGCCGATGCTCATGCCGATGCGGAACTGACGGCCGTTGAGGACGAACGGCTCGTTCATCCGTTCGAGGAAGCGGGCCGCCAGTCGGGCCGCTCCTGCCTCGTTGGTGGAGGCCATGACGACGACGAACTCGTCGCCGCCAAGTCTGCCGACCAGCAACCTGTCGGCCCGCGTGTCGTTCTGGCAGACCAGGACCAGTCGCTCGGCCAACATCTGCAGGAGACGGTCACCGGCTTGATGACCGAGCGAGTCGTTCACCACCTTGAAGCGATCCAGGTCGCAGAACAGGACCCCGGGGGCTCGCCCAGCGACCAGGTGGCTGTCGATCACTCGGACGATGCGCGCTCGGTTGGCCAAGCCGGTGAGACTGTCGGTGAAGGCCAGGCGTTCGAGCTCCTCGGTCATGCGAGCCTGAGCAGTCACGTCTCGGCCGACGCCGAAGAGCAAACCCGTCGTGGTGTCGAGGGAAAGGGACCAGTCCGTCTCGCAGCTGGAACCATCGCTCGACCGAAGCCGAAGATGAGCTCGACACCGCGACCTGGTCGCCAGCGCATAGTTGATCGTCGTTGTCGAGTCCGAGCTCTCGGTTTGCACCAGGTCCCAGAAGCTCGGCGGAGTCTCCTCGGCGAAGCTGCCGACAATCCTGATCCACTCGTCGTTGGCCTTGATCACCCGGCCCGTAGCGTCGCAGACGATGAACATCATGCCGTCGGTTCCGAAGAACTGACGGAGGAGTTGGTCGCGGACGTCTTCCGGCCCAGCTTCGCGTTCGCCGCTGCCGATGGTGCCGGCAAAGGACAACAGCCGGAACCTTCCGTCCTGATCGAGGGCTTCGACGGTCCATCCTTCGACCGAGACGAGGCGAGCGCCCGGCGCAAGGCCCGCATCGAGGTCGCGGGCCGCGTCGTTCACCTCGAGCAGCACGCGGTCGGAGTCGATCAAGAGAGAGGGAGCAGCCGACCGATGCGTGGCCATGGCCCAGAAGAAGATGGCAAGATCATCTGCCGGTGACACGGTCATGTCAGCTGACGGCTGCCGGCACCCCTGAGGTCATCCTGGTGAGGATCACCTCGAAGAGGCCGAGCAGTACGTCTTTCACCGAACTGCGTTCCCGAGCGTCGACGGGGAGGATGAGGACGTTGGGCCCGACCTGGAGTGCCGCCCGAATCTCGTCCGAGGTGTGGGGCTGCTCGCCATTGAACTTGTTCACGGCCACCACGAACGGGATTCCCTTGGATTCGAAGTAGTCAACGGCATAGAAGCAGTCAGCGAGACGCCGCGAATCGACGAGGACGACCGAACCGAGGGCACCGGCAACCAGGTCGTCCCACATGAAGCCGAAGCGCTCCTGGCCCGGTGTCCCGAACAGGTAGAGAATCAGATCGTTGTCGATCGTGATGCGTCCGAAGTCCATGGCGACGGTCGTCGTTGTCTTGGTGCCGACCTGAGACGTGTCGTCGATCCCGATGCTGGCAGATGTGATCGAGGCTTCGGTCCGAAGCGGGTCGATCTCCGAGACCGTCCCGACGAAGGTGGTCTTTCCGACGCCGAATCCGCCGGCGATGACGAACTTGGCCGACACCTTGCCGCTGCTGTTGGCTCTCGTCGTCATAGCTTCTTGACTCCTTCGATCAGTCTCGAGATCAGTTGGATGTCGGCACTGGTTTCGGTCTGGACCACGCGGTGAACCGACACGTGGCCGGTCTGGATCAGGTCGCCAACGATCACTTTGATGGTTCCGGTCGGAATGGCGAGGTGGGCAGAGAGTTCGGCAATGGCGATGGCATCGGTGCAGAGGGCGTGCACGCGAGACGTTTCGAAACGAAGATCGTGACCAGACAGGCCGGTGGCCTGGACCAGGGTCTCGAATCTCAGGCCGTCGACCCGGCTTCGCGTTCGCCCGCCGGTGACGACGAAGGGCCGGACGAAATCCCCGGCTTCTTCGGTATGCGTCGATTCGAGGTCGGACATGGGTGCGAGCGCCTTCTCTAGATCGCCAGGCTGTTCTTGAGCTCGACGATGAGGTCGGGGGTCAAGACCCTTCCGGCCCGCTCGGCGAACAGCGTCATCTCGTAGGCCACCAGCCCGATGTCGGCATCCTTGCTGGCAACAACACCGAGGACGGCGCCGTGGGTGATGTTGACGATCAGCAGATAGCTGCGGTCCATCTCGATGATGACTCGGTGGACCCGATCCTCGGCGAAACACCGGGCTGCACCCAACGTCAGGCTTGCCAGTCCCGAGGTGATGGCGCCGAACTGGTCGGCGGTGGCGTCGGGCAGCCCCTCCGATGTGGCCAGTTTGATGCCATCGGCCGAGACGGCGAGCGCGTCCTGGACACCGACGGTCTCGGTGATGAAGTTGTCGATCAGCCAGGTGA
>ERZ888423.1614-NODE-1614-length-19023-cov-7.313264_pt1 | contig 19023 bp, 17 predicted proteins | sample MGYA00520523_ERZ888423 | MGnify/ENA primary metagenome ERZ888423 (study PRJEB32303, sample SAMEA104408611) | aquatic metagenome | biome: Brackish water; feature: Pelagic; material: water | place: Baltic Sea | collected 2014-06-08T10:24:00 | depth 30,27 m ...
GCCAAGCTATCAAGCGCGCCCGTCACATCGGCCTTCTGCCGTACATCGTGAAGTAGGAGCCGAAAACATGGATATCATACTTCTCGAGCGCGTTGAAAAGCTTGGTGCAATTGGTGATGTTGTCACCGTGAAGGACGGCTATGCCCGGAACTTCCTGCTGCCAAACAAAAAAGCGCTCCGTGCGAACGCAGCCAACCGCAAGGTTTTTGAAGCGAACCGCGCGAAAATTGAAAGCGATAACGCAAGCCGCCGTGATGAAGCGCAAAAAGCTTCGGGTAGTGTCGAAGGCAAGCAGATCATTCTGATCCGTGCAGCTTCGCAAACTGGCCAGCTTTACGGTTCGGTCTCAGTCAAGGATATCGTTGATGGTCTGGTCGCCCAGGACGCCAAGGTTACCAAAGGCATGATCGTGCTTGAACGCCCAATCAAAACGCTTGGCATTTTCGGTGTCAAAGTTGTTCTGCACCCCGAAGTTAGCGTTAATGTTCAGGTCAATGTGGCCCGTTCAGATGACGAAGCTGAATTGCAGAAGGACGGCGTTAACGTTCTCGACAAGATGTTCGAAGCCGAACAGGCCGAGATTGCTGCTGAAGCGATTGAAGCGCAGGTTGAAGCCGAAGTCGCATCTGACGCAGCCGACGCTGCGGAAGCCGCTGCCAATGCAAAGCGCCGCGAAGAGCAAGCTGCCGCCAAGGCTGCTGCTGAAGCTGCTGGCCTTTCGGCTGAGGCAAGCGACGACGCATAAAGCTCTCGACTGCCCAATACAAAAAGCCGCCTTGTTGCAAGACAGGGCGGCTTTTTTGTTGGCTTGAGCGATAACCGAAATGCCGTTGATCTGGGGTTTGACACCGCCGCAAGGTGACGGGTCGTGCGATAGTTGGGCGCAATGCAAAGTGGGCAGTGGCAGCATCAGGCCGTTTGGTTTATGGCACAGCAGTGACCGCACCCATCATCATCACTGCCGACATGGGTAAGACCGACCAAGCATGGGCCAATGGATTGCGGCGCGCGCATTTTCCCGTGGCGCGCAATTTTGTCGATGCGCATATCACGCTGTTTCATCATCTGCCGCCAAGCCACTTGCCTGAGATAAAATCCCGCATGGTGGCGCTTGTTGCAGATTATCCTGCGCCTGTTGCGCATCTCGCAGATGTCATGCTGATGGGAAGCGCGGTGGCCTTTCGCATCGATAGCCCCGAATTGCTGAGCTTACGTGAGGAGCTTGCAGATGCATTTCGCGGACTTTTAATCCCGCAGGATGAGGCGTCGCCCAAATTGCATATCACCGTCCAGAACAAGGTTGAGCCTCCGGTCGCCAAAGCGCTTCATGCCCATTTGTCGTCAACATTTCGTCCCCGACCTTTGGTCATTTCCGGCCTATCCGCGCATTATTATCGCGGTGGGCCATGGGAGCAAATTGGCAGATGGGCATTTCGCGGCTGACAATGCTTGACCCGTTCAAACCCCGCGCTTATAGCGCCGCGTGCTTCCCCGCAAATGCTGGGGTTCACGCTAGGATGGCGAAGTAGCTCAGCTGGTTAGAGCGGTGGAATCATAATCCATAGGTCGGGGGTTCAAGTCCCTCCTTCGCTACCATTTCATTGGCGTCCTCAGGCGCCTGCGCTTTCCCGGTATCGGCGGGGCCGCCAACCAGAATAAAATGCCGGTCGCAATAGCCGCAGTCGACATAGCCTTTTTCATCAATCTGGAGCCACACGCGCGGATGACCCAACGCGGCTGGAATATCTCCGCTGCCATCACAGGCTACACGCGGTTCACGTACTCGGATGGATTCAGGATCATATTTGTTCATGAGCGCCGCTTAGCAAAGCAGTCGCTACCCTGCAACGGGTCAGAGAGCGTTGAGTGTGATTGCACTGCCACCACGCCTTCGCTATCGCAGTTGCATGTCCGAACAAGCTATCTCCATAAAGAACCTCTCCAAAAGATATGCGGGGGGGAAACAGGCGCTCAACAATGTCAGCTTTGACGTTGCGCAAGGGTCAATCTTCGGTTTGCTTGGGCCAAATGGTGCGGGCAAATCCACACTGATTAATATCTTGGCCGGGTTGGTCATGAAAACATCCGGCAGCGCATCCATTTGGGGTTTCGACATTGACGCCCATCCGCGCAATGCCAAGGCGTCTATCGGTATTGTGCCGCAGGAAATCATGTTCGACCCCTTCTTCACGCCCAAGGAAGCGTTGGAGCTGCAAGCTGGCTTATATGGCGTGCCCAAGTCGAAGCGGCGGACGATGGAGTTGTTGAAGGCCGTGCGGCTTGAAGACAAGGCTGATGCATATGCCCGCACCCTTTCGGGCGGCATGAAACGTCGCTTATTGGTGGCAAAGGCCATGGTGCATGCGCCGCCAGTGATTGTGCTCGACGAACCGACCGCCGGCGTCGACATCGAACTGCGCCAGCAATTGTGGGACTATGTTCAGGAACTGAACCGCCAGGGTGTTACCGTTGTCTTGACCACGCACTATCTCGAAGAGGCCGAGCAATTATGTGACCGTATTGCAATCATCAACCATGGGCAGTTGATCGCCAATAAGCCCACACGCGAATTGGTCGGTATGGCCCGCGAAAAGGCCGTGGTGCTGACGCTAGATCGCGATGTGACCAGCGCGCCAACACATGAAACGTTTGAAAAGGTCGAGCTGGTCGGCGACCGGACCATTGCAATCACATATAACAAAGACCGCATGAATGCTGGCGAAGTCCTGTCTGTGATCCAAGGCCTCGGACTTGGCATTATCGATGTCACCACCAAAGAAGCGGATTTGGAAGACGTCTTCCTTCGTTTGACGAGCACGTTGTAAATGGAAGCTGATGTTCTGATCATTGGATCCGGTGCGGCGGGTTTGACGGCTGCGTTGCAATTGGCAACTTCGCGCAAAGTTGTGGTGTTGGCGAAGGGATCAATTTCTGATGGTGCGACGGCTTGGGCGCAGGGCGGGATTGCCGCTGTGCTTGAACCCGGCGACAATTTTGCCAACCATATCGAAGACACGATGGTTGCAGGGGCTGGGCTTAACAACCGCGCGACTGTCGAATTTGTGGTGGAAAATGCACCAGTTGCGATTGAGCGGTTAGCCAAGCTTGGCGTGCGGTTCAATCTTGAGGGCAATGACTGGCATCTAACGCGCGAAGGCGGGCATAGCCACCGGCGGATTGTCCATGTCGACGATGCCACTGGCTGGGCAGTGCAGCAAGCGCTTGAGGCCGCAGCTAGAGCACATCCAAATATCATCCTGGTGCCTGACATGGTTGCGGTTGACCTCATTTCCGGAAGGCATCAGGAACGCTTTTCAACCTCAGGTCGGATCCACGGGGTTTATGCGCTGAACCGCAAAACGGGTCAGGTGGAGACCTTCACAGCGCGTGCAACGATCCTTGCAAGCGGCGGCGCTGGCCGGGCATATCTATATTCTACGGCCCCACGCGGCGCGACTGGAGATGGCATCGCCATGGCATGGCGTGCAGGCTGCCGTGTGTCGAACATGGAATTCATGCAATTCCACCCGACCTGCCTCTACAATCTTGACGTTAAAAATTTTCTCATCACCGAAGCTGTCCGCGGTGAGGGTGGCATACTGAAGAACCCGAAAACCGGACATCGCTACATGCCTGATTATGACGAACGCGCCGAGCTTGCGCCGCGTGATATTGTCGCGCGTGCCAATGACGCCGAGATCAAGCGCGATGGTCTGGATTATGTCCATCTGGATATTAGCCACAAGCCACCCAAATTTGTAAAAATGCATTTCCCCAATATTTATGAAAAGCTGCTTGGCCTCGGAATCGACATCACGCGGGAGCCAATCCCAGTCGTGCCCGCGCAGCATTATACCTGCGGCGGCGTGCTTGTGGATATGGACGGCCGAACCGATGCGCCAGGCCTCTATGCCGCAGGCGAAGTGACGCAAAGCGGGTTGCATGGTGCAAACCGTCTGGCGTCGAATTCATTGCTGGAATGCTTCGTCTTTGGCGATGCCTGTGCTCGGCATATCGATGCGCATTGGGACAGCCTGCCGCCACCGCCCCCCATACAGCACTGGGATGAAAGCCGCGTCACCGACAGCGACGAGGAAGTCGTCATCGCGCAATGCTGGCGGGAAATCCGGCAGTTTATGTGGAACTTTGTCGGCATCGTACGTACGACGAAAAGGCTGGAACGTGCCCAGCACCGCATTGATCTCCTGCGCAGTGAAGTAGCCGATTATTACAGCCATTTCCGGGTCACGCCCGACCTTATTGAGCTGCGCAACCTTGTCGAGGTGGCCGCTTTGATTATCCGTTCTGCCTTATCGCGGCATGAGAGCAGGGGGTTGCACTTCACGCTGGATTGTCCCGGGACGGCGACCGCGGCGGTCGATACGATTTTGGTACCGTAAGCACAAAACACTTTCCTACAGATAGCAACATCAGGCAGAGTCGGTTCGTGTTGATTGGAGGGAATGATGACGTTTCTAAATAGCGTTTTGACTTTTACGGTACGCGGTTTTTTGCAGGTGTCTCTCTTGGCACTTTGGGGTGCGTTTGCCGCGCCTGCCATGGCCGCAACCCCCGAAGAGACTGCGCGTCAGGTGTTGGCGAAGTCCCCCATCATTGACGGTCATAACGATACGCCGCACCAGATTGCGGAAGTGTTTGATCGCGATTTTTCCAAATTTGACCTGAACGTCTTGCCTGCCGATGTTTTGGCAAAAACGCATACGGATATACGCGCCGCACGCGCTGGTTTTCTTGGCGGTCAATTCTGGTCGGTCTATGTCGATGCGGCTTTGCCCAAGCATGAGGCGGTGACGCGCACCATTCAGCAAATTGACGTCGTGCGGCAGATGATCGCGCGCTATCCCGATAGCTTTGCCTACGCATCAACGGCGGCCGAGGTTGAGGCCGCAATGAAAGCCGGCAAAATTGCTTCGCTTATCGGCATGGAAGGCGGCCATTCGATTGGCGACTCACTCGGAATTCTGCGGCAGACTTACGCGCTTGGCGCGCGGTATATGACCATCACGCATAGCCTGACCACCGATTGGGCGGACAGCGCCACCGATGCGCCCAAGCATGACGGATTGGCGCCCTTTGGGTTTGAAGTGCTCGCCGAAATGAACCGGCTGGGGATGATTGTCGACATCAGCCATGTGTCCGAGTCTACGATGCACGACGTTTTGGACAAGACCAAAGCGCCGGTGCTCTTCACGCACAGCAACGTGCGCGCCATCACGCCGCACCCGCGCAACGTGCCTGATCCGGTACTTAGCCGCCTTCCGCAAAATGGCGGTGTGGTGATGGTAACCTTCGTGCCCGGATTTACATCGGCCGAACGGCGGGAGTGGGAATATCAACGCTCGGCTGTCGCTGGTCGCGCCAAGACCGAGTTCTCAGGCAATCCTACCGGCGAAAAAGCCTCTGTTGATGCATGGATTGCTGCACACCCGCAGCCCAAGGCAACCCTTGCGCAAGTTGCCGACCATATTGACCATATCCGCAAAGTCGCTGGCATCGACCATATCGGCATTGGCGGTGATTTTGGCGGCGTAGATGAATTGCCGGTTGGCCTAGAGAATGTGTCCACCTATCCAGCATTGTTCGCCGAAATGGTTCGCCGTGGCTATTCAAGGGCCGATCTAGCCAAAATCGCGCAAGGCAATGTACTTCGCGTCATGCGTGGTGTCGAAAAGGCAGCGGTAAAATAATTTTATCCGGCAAAGCCTTCGGCCAAATAACGTTCTGCGATGGCGGCATGCAGCGCCGCTCCTTTGGCCATGACGCTGTCGTCCAACACCATTCGGTTGGAGTGTAGCCCGCAACAGGACCGCCAGTCGTCGCCTTCGTGGGACGCGCCCAAGAAGAACATAGCGCCGGGGACTTTTTCGAGGACATAGGCGAAGTCCTCGGCACCCATGATGGGTGTATCAAGCGTGATCCAGCTTTCCGCCCCGAACATACTTTCAACCACAGTTTTGCCGAATTGGACGGCGCGGTCGTCGCAGACGGTGACGGGGAAGCCCTGTTCAATATGTACTTCCGCGCTGCACCCATGCGCGGCAGCGATGCCTGGAGCAAGGCGGTGCAGTTCTTCGGCCACCCGCGCGCGCGACTGCTGCGACAATGTACGGATCGTGCCAAGCAAATGCGCTGTTTCGGGAATGATATTGTTCGTCGTACCCGCCGAGATTTTGGCGATGGTGATGACGGCGGGATTGAACACTGAAATCTTGCGCGTCACCATGGTCTGGATTGCCAAAACGATTTCGCAGGCAACGGGGATGGGGTCGATGGCATCATGCGGCATCGAAGCGTGGCCGCCCGCGCCCTTGACCGTGATGGTAAGCACGTCCGATGATGCCAGTAACGGCCCACTTCGGCCACTGAACACACCACGCGGCGCGTTGGGCATGATGTGCAAGGCAAATGCCGCGTCGGGCAGCGGATCAATCAAGCCGTCGTCAAGCATGAAGCGCGCGCCATGATGGCCTTCTTCACCCGGCTGAAACATGAACTGGACGGTGCCTGCAAGTTGCTCGCGCTTGGCACATAGCATCTTGGCTGCACCCACCAGCATTGCGACATGGGTGTCATGCCCGCAGGCATGCATCGCGCCGTCGGTTTGCGAGCTATACTCAAGCCCCGTATCTTCATGCAGTGGCAATGCATCCATATCGCCGCGCAGCAACACCGTGCGGCCGTTGGCAGGGCCTTTAAGGGTCGCAATCAAACCCGATGTCGATGGCCCCTCTCGAAATTCAAGCGGAAGGCCGGCAAGTGCAGCCTTAATCTTTGCGAGCGTCTTGGGGTTCTGCAGACCCAATTCGGGTTCTGCATGAATGGCCCGCCGCAGGTCGACAAGGTCGGGAAGAATGTGTTCGGCGTCATCGCGCCAGTCAGTGCTGATTAAGTCCATGACCTATCTAGCACCAGCCTGACGCGACGGACAACCTTCTTAATCTTCGAGACGTACCGTCACATATTGCGTGGCCGCGCCGCGCCGTTTTACGCCAAGCAAGATCGCCCCGCGACCTGCGGCCTGCGCATCCTTGACCGCAGTTGCGAGACCAGCGGCTGTGGTGACAGGTTTGTAATTAGCCGAGACGATTACATCGCCGCGTCGCAAACCGACCTGCGCACCTGTGCCAGCGCCGGGAACGTCAATGACCACGCCCTTTACATCGGCCGTCATACCCAAGGCCCGTGCGATTTCCGCGTCGAGCGGAATGACGCTAAGGCCAAGCTTGTCACGGATGACCTTGGAATCGGGCGTATCGGTTTGTTTGTCGAAGTCCTTTTTTTCTTCTGGATTGAAGTTGCGTTGGGCGAGCTTTTCTTCCGGAGGACGTGCGCCGATAGTTGCAGTCAGCTTCAACGGCTTGCCTTCGCGCAAGATGTCGAGCGGAATTCGTGTACCAGGTTTAATGTTGGCTACGATGTAAGATAGGGTGGCTTCGGGGGTCACTTCGCGGCTGTCGACGCGCAAGACGATGTCGCCTTCCTTAAGACCAGCCTTATCAGCGCCCTCGCCAGCGACGACGCGCGCGACGAATTCACCGCGATTTTTTTCAAGGCCAAGCGCATCGGCAAGGTCTTCGCTCACAGGGGTGATGCTGATACCGAGATAGCCGCGTTCCGGACGAACGCCCTTTTTCAAAGATTCAATCACCGGAATGGCTTCATCAGCAGGAATAGCAAAGCCAACGCCGATATTGGCACCTACTGGCGAAATCAGGCGGTTGTTGATGCCGACAACTTCACCCTTCAGGTTAAACAAAGGTCCGCCGGAGTTACCCGGGTTAATCGCGGTGTCCGTCTGAATGAAGCGATCATACGCGCCGCCGGCGCCGATGTTGCGCTGAAGCGCAGAAATAATCCCCGCAGTTACCGTATTGCCCAAACCAAGGGGGTTGCCTATGGCTATGACCCAGTCACCAACCCGGCTTTTCTTGGAATCTGCCATTTTGACAAAGGGCAATCCAGTTGCGCGGATTTTCAGCAAGGCAACATCCGAAGATGGGTCGCGGCCAACGATTTCGGCCTGATATTCTTTGCCATCGAACAAAGTGACCGTGACGCGGTCAACGGCATCGCCAGCTGGGCCGCCGGCAACGACATGATTATTCGTGACGATGTAGCCGTCGGCCGAGATCAGAAAGCCCGATCCGCCACTGGCCTGTTCTTGCGTCACTGGCCGGCGTTCACCGGTCAGCGGGTTGAGGCTGGTGGCGACCTGCACCTTTTGACGCGTGGCGATGTTCACAACGGCTGGCTGCAACTGCCCGGCGAGGTCTGCGAAGGTTGCCGGTGCCCCGCCGGGTGCCAGATTGGCTTGTTCTGAAACGGCAAGGCCAGTCTGTGCGGTGACAGGGTTGCCATTGACCAGAGCGACTGTGCCGCCAGCCATCAGGAGCGCGGTGGTAACTGCATAAGCGTAACGCACGGATATAATTCCTTTCGTCTATTCAATGGACAATTGGCCCGAAAATCAGCCCTTTGATGGCGTGGCAAAGCTTAACGCCAATTGAATGGATGTCTTAATGTCTACTAAGGTCCGTTGCGGAATTTCTCCAGATACGCGTTTTGCGGAGACAAGATGACGTTGCTTGAACCTTCGCCATTTTGGAACGTCTGACGATAGCTCTGCATTGCGCGATAGAAATCATAAAATCCTGGGTCCTTGCCATAGCTTATCGCGTAGATGCGGGCGGCCTCTGACTCGGCGTCAGCGCGGATGATCTGCGCTTCCTTTTGGCCTTCGGCGTCGATGGCGATGGCCTCTTGGTTTCTCGCACTGCGCATGCGGTTATAAGCTGATTGTAAGGTTGCTTCCGGCAAGTCGGCTCGCTTGATGCGTACGTCAATGACTTGGGCCCCATATTTGCGCGCTTCGCGGTTTAACGCGGTCTGGATATTCTCCATCACTTTGCCGCGTTCGGCACTTAGCAAGGCTCCAAAGGTCCGTTTGCCAAGCTCATTGCGCAGCGATGAACCCAAAATGGTCCGCAATTGGTCACGCAGGCGATCTTCGGTGCGGATTGTGCGGTACATCACGGCAGGCTCGGTAACGCGGAACCGAGCGAATGCGTCAACCTGCAACCGCAACTGGTCGGTGGAGAGCACTTCCTGCTGCTCCATCTGAACGCTCAAGACCCGTTTGTCGACCATCTGGATCTGTTCAACAAAGGGCATGCGGAAGGTGAGCCCGGCACGTGTTTCGCCAAATTTTTCGCCGGGCCTATAGGAGTTTACGATCCGCTTGACCTTGCCATAGCTACTAATAATAGCCTGTTGTGTTTCAGGAACGATATTAACCGACATGCTCATTAAGATGAGCGTGCCGATTGCGCCAACCGCGAGATAAATTGGGTTTCGCAGGAATGTGCTAATCATTGCTTGTTCCCTGTCACAACTACGGGCTCCGTTTTTTGAGCCGCCTTTTTCTGGAATTCGGGAATGGGCAGGTAAGGCATTACGCCGCCAGATTCGATAATTGTTTTGTCAACCTTACCCAGCACCTGTTCCATGGTTTCATAATATAGACGGCGCTTAGTCACCTCAGGCGCCTGTTTATATTGCACATAGATTTTGTCGAACTCCGCAGTTTCACCCAGCGCAAGTTCCGTTACCCGGCTGGCATACGCGCGGGCATCGTTGAGATAACTTTCGCGGCGTTGCTGCGCAGCGTTCACTTCACGGAACGCGTCGGTTACTTCGGCTGGAGGATCCGACTGGCGTATGGAGATGCTCTGGATCAAAACGCCGGCCCGATATTCGTCGAGCACTTGCTGCATCCCGCGGCGCACTTCAAGCTCAATTGCACCCCGGCCAGGGCCAATGGCTTGTATCAGCTCAAAATTTGCCACCGCCGCACGCATGATGCTTTCGGCCACTTCCTTCACGGTTTCCGGCGGGTTGTCGAGTTGGAATAGATACAGTTCCGGTTCTTTAATCGACCAACGGACATCATAAGCAATGTCGATGATACTTTGGTCCTTGGTCAGGATCAAATTCTCGCTGCCTGCCTTTGGCGAACCTATGGATATCGTCTGAATCTGTCGGGTATCAATTTTTGTGATGTTTTCGATCGGTGCGGGTAGGGTAAATTGGATGCCCGGCTGAACTGTGCGCGCATATTTGCCCAGTTGCATGACAACACCCTCTTGCTCCGGACCAATTCGGTGGATGCTTGCCCAGACCAGCCACAGCGCAAGAAAGACGCCGATGATGAGGGGAAACCAGCTTTTGCCGTTGGGACGTTTGGGTAAGCCGCCAAAGCCAGCGCCTATTCCGCGCAGCATTTCTTCGAGCGAAGGACCGCGTGCGCGCGTGCGCGCCGCCGGGCCGGGTGTCGGATCCCATGGATTGACGGGATCTTGTTTTGATTCACCGCCGCGTCCGCTTGGATCGCTAGCCGTTCCATTATCCGTAGGATCTGATGAATCCCACGGTCCTTTGCCATTTGTTGCCAAAATTACCGTTCCCTGATCGTCAATTTTTTTGCTCATAACAATATATATGGGAATGGTTTTTCAGAAAAACAGTGTCAATCCCGCAATTCTGTATCTATTCGGCAAGACATGACAGATTTCAACACTTTTTCTGATGCCATAATTGCCGCTGTAGGAAGTCGCGCAGGCGGCTTGAAGGTCGTTGATAACGCCGTTTCGATCATGGTTGACGTATCGGGCCTAAACGAAGATCAACGCGTCGAAATAGAGGCCGATGTCCGGGCAGCCGCCGAGCAGGCCGGCGCGCAATCCGTTCGCATCATGTTAACCGCTGAACGTTTTGTGCCGCGCCTTATCGCGGTAGCCAGCGGCAAGGGCGGCGTAGGCAAGTCAACACTGTCGACCAACCTTGCCATTGCCATGGCGCGCGCCGGTCGATCGGTTGGCTTGGTAGACGCAGATATCTACGGCCCGTCGCAGCCAAGGTTGATGGGCGTCGAGGGCGTTAAACCGGAGGCCGAAGGCAAGACCATGATACCTGTTATGGGTGCAGGTGGCGTGCCATTCCTATCGATGGGGCAATTGGTCAACCCAGGGCAGGCAATTGCGTGGCGCGGGCCGATGGCGGGCAATGCGCTATCGCAGCTGGTTGATGCCAAATGGGGAAATGTCCGCGATATTGTGGTTGATATGCCGCCGGGTACAGGCGACATTCAATTGTCGATGGTTCAAAAGCACAAGCCCATGGGCGCAGTCATCATTTCTACGCCGCAGGACCTGGCGCTCATGGATGCCATGCGAGCCATCAGCTTTTTTGACACGGCTAAGGTGCCTATCATTGGCTTGGTCGAAAATATGGCGGGATATTTGTGCCCGCATTGCGGTGAAATGAGTGACCCGTTCGGTTCGGGCGGCGCAGAGGCGGCTGCGAAAGAGCTCGGCATCCCCTTTTTGGGACGCATCCCGCTCGACATCAATATACGAATAGAGAGCGACGCCGGAACACCGCCAGCGTTGGGTGAAGGACCAATCAGCGATGCCTATTCCGCGATCGCGCAGCGTGTCGCAACGTGGATTGATTCGCCGAAAGATACCGTTGCATGAAGGAAGCGCCTGCGCTTAAAGAAGGTTTAAGCCGCCGAAAGCTGATGGTTGGCGGGGGTGTGGGTGTTGGACTATTGGTGGCATGGGGACTTTGGCCGCGCCGTTATGCGCCAAATTTACGCGCAGCAGATGGTGAGCATCTGTTCGGCCCGTGGCTTAAAATCGCAGAAGACGGCAAGGTTGTTGTCGCCATTCCGCAAAGCGAGTCCGGGCAAGGCGTGTATACGGCGCTGGCGCAGATTGTAGCAGGTGAATTGGGTGCCGATTGGCGTTCAGTTGCAGTGCAACCTGTTCCGCCAAGCCCGATTTTTGCCAATACTTTGCTAGCGCGCGAATGGTCGCCGGCATTCTTGCCCGAAAATGTCGGCGTCGATGGCGATAGCGGCGTCCTTTCCAGCAGCATTAATGAATTGGCCCGCCGCGACATGTTTGTCGTAACCGGCGGATCGTCATCCATCCGGCAGTTCGAAATGCCATGCCGCGAAGCTGGCGCTGCTGCGCGGGCTTTATTGTGTCAGGCAGCCGCCGCGCGCTGGGATATTGCGTGGGAACAGTGCCGGACCGATCGGGGCTTTGTAATAGCGGGAAAGCGGCGTTTGTCCTTTGCCGAGTTGGTGGTTGCGGCATCGGCGCTTGACGTGCCGTCGCTGATCCCGCTGAACCCATCGGCACGAAACCATCTTTCCGGACGGGACGCGCCGCGCCTTGATTTGTCGGCCAAGGTTGATGGCAGTGCAAGTTTCGCAGCGGATATCCGCTTGCCAGATATGCTGTTTGCTTCGGTCCGGGCGGGGCCAGCGGGGAACACCAGCCTGATATCAGCGGATACGAAGGCCGGAATGAAGACACGCGGCGTGACTCAGGTCGTCAAAACCGACAATTGGGTCGCGGCGGTGGCAAGCAATTGGTGGGCGGCTAATCATGCACTTGATACCATGAAGCCGGTGTTCAGAACGAAGGGCCGAATGGCGGACAGCGCGCAGATTGCGGAGTCCCTTTCCAACGCAATTGCCAAGGGGCCTGGCTTTCGCGCCGTTAAAACGGGTGACGTAGATGCGGCAATTGCGCCCGAGACCGCGCCGCGCATTTTCAAGGCAGACTACTCGGTTGGCGCAGCTGTTCACGCCCCTATTGAGACGCGGACGGCGACAGCAAATTTCCACGATGGGCGCTTGCAATTGTGGCTCGCAACGCAGGCGCCGCAAGGGGCAAAGCGCGCAGCAGCAGATGCCATCGGCATAGATGTTGATGATGTCGTGCTATATCCGGTCATGGCCGGAGGCAGTTTCGATCGCAATTTCGACAATGTCGTCGCTGCGCAGGTTGCGGTTATTGCCAAAGAAGTCGGCCGACCCGTGCAATTAACGTGGTCTCGCACAGAAGATTTCATGCGCGATCATGTTCGCAGCCCAGCACTTGGCAGACTTTCAGCAGCCATGAACGCGGATGGCGCGATTACTGGCCTTGCAATAAGGGTGGCGGCGGCATCGACCATGCGTGAGCTTGCCAACCGGATCGATGGCCAAACACCGGATAAAGCTCGAAAGTCGGCATCGGGCGCATTTGATGTTATGGCGGTTGAAGGGGCGCAGGTCCCTTACGCCATCCCAAATATCGCCATTGATCATTTCCCTGTCGCAATGCCAATGTCGACGGGCCCATGGCGCGGTCTGGCAAACAGCTATAATTGCTTTTTCGTCGAAGGGTTTATCGATGAACTTGCACACAAAGCAGGCGTTGAGCCACTGTCATTCCGTATGCAGATGCTGGTTGGACAGACCCGTCTGGCGCGTTGCCTGACGGGTGTTGCAAAGATGGCTGGCTGGGATGGCGGCGGGTCGGGGAGCGGGCGTGGTATTGCATGCCACAGCATGCGCGGTAGCCATATTGCCATCATTGTGACCGCGCGCACCGGCTCGACCGGCGTACGCGTTGAGCGCATTCATGCCATGGCTGATTGCGGCCGGTTAATTAACCCCGATCTGGCACGCCAGCAGATTGAAGGCGGCATCGTCTTTGGATTGGCGCAGGCATTGGGGGCGGTTACGGACTTTGAAAGTGGCATGCCAACGGCGCGCCGATTGCGCGACATTGATTTACCCAAATTGGTCGACGTACCAGACATCACGGTCGAATTTGTCCGCAACGACGCGGCGCCGGGCGGGGTGACTGAACTTGGTGTACCTGCCGTGGCCCCAGCCATTGCCAACGCCCTTTTTTCTGCATCCGGTATAAGGCTGCGCGAATTACCTCTATTGTCCAAAGGACTATGATGACCTTACCTATTGATCACCCACTCGTTGCTACGCCAAAGATTGGCGTTCTTCTTGTTAATTTAGGATCGCCGGACGCGCCGACGACGTCTGCTGTGAAGCGTTACCTAAAGCAGTTTCTTTCTGACCGCCGCGTTGTCGAAATTCCTGCGCTTATCTGGCAACCGATCTTGCGCGGCATTATCTTGAACACGCGCCCGCAGAAATCTGCCCAAGCATATGCGAAAGTGTGGACGGATAAAGGATCGCCGCTTGCGTTTTTCACGGCCGGACAGGCCGAGGCACTTCAGGAACGGATGGGCGACAGCGCCGACGTCCGTTATGCCATGCGTTATGGTAATCCGTCGGTCGCCGATCAGCTTGCGGCGATGAAGACGGCTGGATGTAACCGCATATTGATTGCGCCCATCTATCCGCAATATTCGGGCGCGACGACTGGAACCGTGCTGGACGAGGCTTACGCCGCCCTGACAGCGATGCGCTGGCACCCTGCCATACGCACGCTTCCCGCCTATCATGACGATGCAGGCTATATTGGCGCGCTCAAAACTTCGATTGAAGCATCATTGGCGGCACTTGATTTTGAACCTGAAGCCATTGTCATCAGTTTCCACGGGATGCCCGAACGGACATTGCAGCTGGGCGATCCTTATCACTGCCACTGCCAAAAAACGGCGCGTTTGTTGTCCGAGGCCATGGACCGCGATCTCGTGATCAGTTTTCAGTCACGTTTTGGTCGGGCCAAATGGCTTGAGCCGGCGACTGACCATACGCTGATGCGCCTAGCACGCGAAGGGACCAAGAAAGTGGCCATTTTTGCACCTGGGTTTTCCGTTGACTGCCTTGAGACGCTCGAAGAGTTGGCCATGCAGGGACATGAGCAGTTCGAGGAAGCTGGCGGAACCCATTACGCCTATTTGCCGTGCCTAAACGACAGCCCCGTGGGTATGGACATGGTCGAGACCATTGTGCGCCGCGAACTCGGTGGCTGGATTTGACGCACTGCCCAGGCGGTTGGTAAATTGTCTGTGCTAACGTTCACGGCAACTTGCGCTTGCCCTTCGCCGCATTAATTATCGCAGCAGTTGTTTGGTAAAGGAGCGTGTATGACTCGAGTTGCTGTGGTTACCGGGGGAACCAGAGGTATTGGAGAGGCGATTAGCCTCAAGCTGCAAGAAAAAGGCAGGCACGTCATCGCCAATTACGGCGGCAATGATGCCGCAGCAAAGGCGTTTTCGGAGCGTACAGGAATTGCGGTGCAAAAATGGGACGTGGGTGACCATAAAAGCTGCATTGATGCCTGTGCGGCGATTGAGGCCCAATTTGGCCAGATCGACATCATGGTGAATAACGCCGGTATCACGCGCGACGCCACCATGATGAAGATGACCTTTGAGCAATGGGACGAGGTTATCCGCGTTGACCTTACCGGCTGCTTCAACATGGCAAAGGCGGTGTTTGCGGGCATGCGCGAACGCAAATGGGGCCGCATCGTCAACATCGGCTCCGTAAACGGCCAAGGGGGCCAAATCGGCCAAGTGAACTATGCCGCCGCCAAATCCGGCATTCACGGGTTCACAAAATCACTTGCGGCAGAAGGCGCGCGTTACGGCGTAACCGCAAACGCCATCGCGCCAGGATATATTGGCACCGAAATGCTTTCGACGATCCCTGAAAATGTGATGGAAAAAATTATCGCGCAGATACCTGTTGGGCGTCTTGGGCAGCCCGAAGAAATTGCGCGCGGTGTTGAGTTTTTGACCAGTGACAATGCAGGGTTCATCACCGGGTCGACTTTGTCGATCAATGGTGGCCAGCACATGTATTGATGGTCATTGGGACTTGAACAACATTTACCACCCTCCCGTTAAGCGCAGCATGACGGTTGCGGGGCATCAGACGTCAATTAGCCTTGAGCCATTATTCTGGAATAGGCTGCGCGCTGCGGCGGAAGCAGAGGGCTTGCCAGTAAACGCGGTTGTGGCCCAGATCGATGTTGCGCGTCTGGAATCGGAAACGCCATGCGGTCTGGCTAGCGCAATAAGATTGTGGCTTATGACGCGTACATAAAACTAACCCATGTGCCCTGTGATCCAGAACATGTGATGTGAAGTTAAAGCCCTGCTTCTACAGCAATTCTGACGGCATCAGCGGCGTTTGAAGTCGCAAGCTTCTTAAACATAAGCATCCGGTGCATCTGAACTGTTTTTTCACTTAGCGACAGACGATACGCAATTTGTTTCGTGCGGAATCCGTGGGCCATTTGCTGCAATATCTCGCGTTGACGTGGGGATAGGCGGTCCACAATTTGTGCAGCCTGTTGTTGCCGCACCAGGGCAATACTTTCTTCCTCGGGCAAAACCTCAATCTGCGAGCCTACGAAAAGCTGCAGATTGCCCAGATCGTCGAACAAGGGCGCGATCATCACAGCGTTGCGAAATGGTGACCCGTCTTTCCGATAGTTGATAAGCTCGGCCAAAGCAGGACGCTGCCCATATACGGCGGAACGCAGTTTTTCGGTCTGGCCATTTTCGGTGTCCGGCCCCCGCAAGAAACGGCAATTCCGACCAATCGCTTCGGCTTCAGCATATCCGGTCAGTGTGCAAAACGCGGCGTTGACTGCGATAATCGGATTGTCAGATTTAGTCGGGTCGCTGACGACCGTCGCAATCGGACTAAACTTAATCGCAGCCAGAACCGGATGCCGGCTGGCTGAAACGGGGGAGGAGGGAATGTCTAACTTCACTCGGTAGAGGATACCGCCAAAATGTCCTTCTGGCAACCGTTGCTTCGTTACCAGGTCACAATGTAACCGAGTGTTTCATTCTGTGCCAACGCGTTCGATATCCGCGCCCACCAGCTGAAGCTTTTCTTCAAGCCGTTCGTAACCGCGATCGAGATGATAAAGGCGGCTGACATGGGTTTCGCCCTCTGCTACCAAGCCCGCAATGACTAGGCTCATCGACGCGCGAAGGTCGGTTGCCATGACTGGTGCGCCCGTGAGTTTCTTGACGCCATGGACGATAGCCGTGCGGCCCTTGGTTTCGATATGTGCGCCCATCCGGTTCAATTCGGGGACATGCATATAGCGGTTTTCAAATATGGTCTCCGTCAGCACGCTGGCGCCGTCTGCCATGCAGAGCATCGCCATGAACTGCGCCTGCATATCGGTGGCAAAACCGGGATAGGGTGCAGTTGAAATCGTGAGTGGCTTCAATTTGCCGTCCGACTTCACGCGTATACCAGTCCCTGTATCTTCCACGGTCACGCCGGCCTGACGCAAGGCATCAAGCGTCGCGTCCATCTCGCTTGCTTTTGCACCGACGAGTTCAACATCTCCGCCCGTCATGGCAGCAGCGCAGGCGTAGCTGCCTGCTTCGATCCGGTCGCTCATGACGCGGTAGGTCGCACCATGCAAGCGGTCCTTACCCTGAATGATGAGATCGGATGTGCCAATACCTTCAATCTGCGCACCCATGGCGACAAGCATATTGCATAGGTCCACAATTTCAGGCTCGCGCGCCGCATTGTGTAAAACGCATGTGCCCTTTGCAAGGCTCGCAGCCATCAACGCATTTTCGGTTGCGCCCACAGATACGACGGGGAAGGTATATGTACCGCCCGGAATGCCCTTTTTGGCGATAGCTTTGACATAGCCTGCGGCCACTTCAATCTCGACACCAAAGGCCTGTAGCGCCTTCAGGTGGAGGTCGATCGGGCGGTTGCCAATCGCGCATCCGCCGGGCAGCGAAACTGTCGCCTCACCTGCCCGCGCCAGCATTGGTCCAAGCACCAAGATTGATGCGCGCATTTTGCGGACGAGGTCGTAAGGCGCGACGTTGCTGGTAATCCGCGTCGCTTCAAGGGTCATGACGCGGCCAAAATCTTCGGGGCGCGATCCTGCAACAGTGGTCGATATGCCGAACTGGTTCATCAGATGCTGGAAGCCGTCAATGTCGGCCAGACGCGGCAAATTGCGCAGCGTCAACGGTTCATCGGTCAGCAGCGCGCACGGGATCAGCGTCAATGCGCTGTTCTTTGCACCGGAAATAGGAATTTTGCCTTTAAGTGCGTTGCCGCCATGTACGATTATTTTGTCCATCGCAGCGTATTTAGCGGGAATTGGTCGCGGCGCAACTTAGGACTTGGTGAGCGCAGCCTCAACCTGCCCAAGCCGTTCCTTGCCCCAGAACATCTCTTCGCCCACAAAGAAGGTAGGTACGCCAAATGCGCCGCGTTTTGCAGCAGCTTCGGTGTTCGCCATCAGCTCGGCTTTCACATCGGGATCATCGGCCAAAGCAAGCAAGGCTGCACTGTCGAGGCCAGCGCTGTCGAGGACTTGGCGAACAATCTTTGCTTCGCCCATGTTCTTGCTGTCTTCCCACATCGCCGCCATGACCGTGTCGACATAAAGCGCAAAGCAGGCAAGCTGCTGGGCAGCAACTGCGCCGCGCATCAGATATAGCGAGTTTATCGGAAAACGCGGGTTCATCTTGAACGGCAACGCATGCGCCTTCACGAAGCGGTCAAACTCGAGCATTTCGTAATTCCGCTTAGCCGGCGTTTCGGCATAACGCATGATGGGCGCTTGGTTGTTCGTCAGTTTGAACAGGCCACCGAGCAGAATGGGGACATACACGAGCTCTGCGCCGGCGCGCGCACAGATCTCGGGCAAGCTCTTGTGCGCGAGATAGCTATTTGGTCCGCCAAAATCGAAAAGAAACTCCAAATTTTTTGCCATCAGAAACTCTCCGACCAAGGGCGCAAGTCCATCTCATGTGTCCAGGCGGTGCGGTGTTGTTTATGTAAGGCGACATATTGCAGCGCGATGGCATCGGGCGACAATATACCGTCAGCGGCCTTCGCTGCTTCAAAATCAGGGTGGATGCCGCGGATGAACGCCGTATCGATTCCGCCGTCGATAATGACATGCGCGACATGTATATTCTGTGGCCCAAGTTCACGCGCCATCGACTGCGCGAGCATGCGCAATGCACCTTTCGCACCAGAAAAAGCTGAAAATCCTTTGCCGCCGCGAATGCTTGCAGTTGCGCCAGTAAAAATGATGGTGCCCGATTGCCGCTCGACCATCCGCCGTGCAGACTCACGCGCCATAAGGAAACCAGCGAACGCCGCCATCTCCCAAACTTTGCGGTACACTTGCGCGGTCATATCAAGCACCGAGAAATTGACGT
>ERZ888423.1615-NODE-1615-length-19010-cov-29.532102_pt1 | contig 19010 bp, 17 predicted proteins | sample MGYA00520523_ERZ888423 | MGnify/ENA primary metagenome ERZ888423 (study PRJEB32303, sample SAMEA104408611) | aquatic metagenome | biome: Brackish water; feature: Pelagic; material: water | place: Baltic Sea | collected 2014-06-08T10:24:00 | depth 30,27 m ...
CGACCGGATGGGACACCTCGCCGAATTTCCGATGGTCACCCTTGCCGCCTGCGTCTTCGGCATCCGGATCGGCGGCAAGTCCGCCGCCCCCGCGCTCGCCCCCGGGCCTCGCCGCCCTGATCGCTTTCGAGAGCACCATGGCCCCCGGCTTCATGCGCCTGAGCCTAGCTGGCTATCTTGCCGGCTACGGCCTCAAGGGCGGCGCGCTCTTTCCCGTCGGCCTCGCACTGATGGCGCTTGCCCCGTCCCCTTTGACGCCGTTTCCGCCGCAGGTGAAACCCCATGGTTTCGCAAACGCGGCCTCAGCCCGGTAACGCTGCCACGCCGAACAGCACCGGGTGGAGCCAGAGCAGGATCGCCGCATAGACGCCGAGCCCAACGACCACCGCGCCCAGATCGCCCACCACGCTCACCGCCGCGTCCGGCCCCGGACCATTGTCGCCGCGCTTTTTCACCGCAATCCGGTCCAGCACGCCGTAAGCAAGGAAGCTGGCGAACAGCAGCACCGAGTTCAGCTCCCCGTTCGCCAGGAGGTGCCCGAACGCCCAGATCTTCACCGCCAGAAGCATCGGATGCTTCACCGCCTTCTTGATGTGCCCCGTCGGCAGATAGGCGGCCGCCAGGAAGATCATCGCGAACGCCATCAGCAGGAGATTGATGTGCGCCAGGAATGCCGGCGGCGTATACAGGACCGGCGCGGGCCTCGCTGCGCCATACCCCCAGATGATCAGGGCAAACCCGGCCAGCGACAGCAGGCTGTAGAGCCCCATATACGGCCCCTCGCCCATCTTTACCCGCAGGTCCTTTCCCGCCTCCCGGTTCCGGTACGCCGAAAACAGGTGCGTTCCGAAAAAGATCACAAGCCCCAGAACCAGATACATCATGTCTAAGCCTCCCCGACTTTTGACGGACGCTAGCCTGATTGTCGCGGATAAGGAAGTATGGCCTCGTTGCGCTGGCCCGCCTGCCCTTCGTCACGGGTGAGGACGTCAAAACGCCCGCGATAGTGAGGCCGGAACGCAAAGTCCGTCCTGCCCGGGTCAGCTGGCCCGGGTAAGCCGGCCCGAATAGGCCGGAAGGATCACACCTCCCGGTCTACGGGTGCTCGAAATGAAACAGGGGGCGGTCTTTGCCCCCTGGACGTCCGGGCGAGGGCGATGGGAAAAATTCTTGAAACTTTCACTTTTTGGAAGTAACAGGAATTTTATGAGCGCATTGTCTGACCAGATTTCCAGATCAGACCTGGCTGGCCGCGTCTTCAATGAGCGGCAGTTGCAGGAACGCCTTGGCGGAAGCCGGGCGCGCCGCTACGGGCTGGTCAACCGGGCGCTGAAAGACGGCTCCCTGCTGCAGCTGAAGCGCGGTCTGTATATGTTGCAGGACAACCGCCGCAGTCAGTCAATCCACCCGTTTGCAGTCGCACAGGCGCTTATGCCTGGCAGCTATGTTTCGTTTGAGTCAGCACTGTCCCGTCACGGATGGATTCCGGAGGCCGTGTACACGACCGCCAGTGCAACACCCTGCCGGAAAACCGTTCAATACGAGGTGCTGGGGCTGGGCACTTTCAGTTTTCACCCCCTGGCCATTCAAGAGTATCAGTTCCTGACCGGAGTAGCCTATTGCAAGTTGGGCGAACGCGCAGCGCTCGTCGCCTCCCCCCTGAGGGCGCTGATGGATCTGGTGGCTCTGCGCAGGCAGGCCTGGACGGGTATGCAATGGGTAACGCAAAGTCTCCGGATCGACACCGAGTATCTCCTGACATTGGGCCGGGCGGACTTTGACCTGCTCCGCCCCGTTTACAAACACTACGCTGCCCGCGCATTCCTGCGCGACCTGGAAAGTTCGGTGGGCGCCTTGAAGGCCCTCGCCAGCACGGAAAACCGATGATCGATATCATCCGGAACAGACTGGACGATTATCCGCCAACACAGCACGAGTACGCATTGAAAGAAGTTCTCCAGGAGATCGCCCTGTTTGCACTCTGGCGGGCTGATTTCTTTCAGGTCGCGCTTTTTCAGGGCGGCACGAGCCTGCGGATCCTGCATGCTCTGCCCCGTTTTTCGGAAGATCTCGACTTCCTTCTGCGCAGGCCCGATCCAGAGTTTCGTTGGGAGCCTTATCTGAAGGAAATGACAGCCGTGTTCCGCGAATTCGGCCTCGCGCTGAAAGCGCGGTCCAGGGACAGCATGGACAGCGCCATACGCCAGGCTGTGCTGAAAGAGGACTCGATTGCAAGCCAACTCGACCTGCAATTTGCGACATCAGGTCCTGGCAGGTCCATCAGGATGAAGCTCGAAATCGACACAAGACCGCCTTCACTCTCCGGTGAAGCGACGACGTTCCTCGATTTTCCGTCAGACTTCGAAGTGCGCCACCAGGACCTGTCATCAAACTTTGCACTCAAGATCCACGCCCTGCTCTGCAGGGGCTACATCAAGGGTCGCGACTGGTTCGATTTTTCCTGGTATGTCTCGCGAAGCGTGCCCCCCAATCTTGCGCATCTCCAGGCCGCGCTTGTCCAGGCCGGCCCCTGGAAAGGCGATAACACGCTCGCGGTGAACGATGACTGGCTGAAAGACGAACTAGAAAACAAAATCGCCTCAATCAACTGGCCGGCGGCAGCTCAGGATGTCAGGCGTTTCCTGCGTCCGGCAGAAGAAAGCAGCCTCAAGCTTTGGGGCGTCCCGTTTTTCAAGGCGAAACTGGACAAGCTGGTCGTGTCCGCTGAATGACGGCGCGGCGCCTCTGGCTTTAACAGACCTTCACGACCGCCCGGCGTGCTGGCACGGCTCAACGCGCCGCAGTCAGGCACCTCTGTGAGCTTCGTGTTTTTCAGTCCCCTGACGAACCCCGACAGCGAATGTCCGGCCCCCCACAGCCTGATAAGCGGAGCCGCAAGGCATGGAAGCTTCCTCGCCCTCTACTCTGCCTGCTGCACTGTCTCGCCGCCGCCGCTGCCCGCCCGCGCCGGCGCGGCGCTCGCAAAGGCCTGCGCCATGCCGCGGTAGAAGGCGATGCGGTCTTCCGAGGCCGGATCCAGCACCAGCGCGGTATCCGAACCAAACAGCGGCGCAGGCTTCTTGCCCTCGTGCGCCATCTCCATGAGGTCCGACCAGATATCCGCCGGCAAGCCGCCGCCGGTTACCCGTCGCATCGCCGTGTCATCGTCATTGCCGACCCAGACGCCGCCCACATAGGCCGAGGTGAAGCCGACGAACCAGGCGTCGCGCCAGTCCTGGCTGGTGCCGGTCTTGCCAGCCACCGTCCAGTCCCTGATGCGCGCATTCTGCCCGGTGCCGATAGAGGCATTCACCACGCGCGTCAGCATGGCGTTCATGTCGGCGGTATAATCCTCCGCATACACACGTCCGGCCTGCGCTGCCGGCTGTTCGAACAAGACATGGCCGCGCGTATCTGCCACCCTGGCGATGATGTAGGGCTCCATCCGCCGCCCGCCGGACTGGAACACGCCATACGCGCCCGTGATCTCCCAGAGGCTTACTTCCTGGCTGCCAAGGGCGAGCGAGGGATAGGGCCGCATCGTGCTCCTGATGCCGAAGCGCTTTGCCAGTTCGGCCACCCGCTCGGGATTGGACTCGTTGCCAAGCTCGGCCGCAATCGTATTCGTCGAGCGCGTCAGCGCTTCGCTCAGCGTCATCGGCCCGATATATTCGCCGTCATAGTTCACCGGCCTCCACTTGCCGATGCTGATCGGGCGGTCGTTGAACACGTCATACGGCGAATAGCCGTCTTCGAGGGCCAGGGCGTACACGAACGGCTTGAAGCTGGAGCCCGGCTGGCGCCTGGCCTGCGTCACGCGGTTGAAGGGCGAGGTCTTGTAATCGGCGCCGCCCGCCATCGCGACGACACGGCCATCCTTGCCAAGGATCAGCGCGGCGGCCTGCGTCGCCTTCAGCGCCGGGCCATCCTTCGCCAGCCGCTCGGTCACCCGCGCCTGTACGCGGGCCTGCAGCTCCGGATCAATCGTCAGCGTCACCACCGCGTCGCCCGGCACACGCGGCAACACAGCGGCCAGCCGCTCGGCCGCGACATCCAGCACATAGCCAAGTCCGGGGTCATACGCCGGCGGCCTGATGATCGTGATCTCCGCCTCCAGCGCCGCCTTCTCTTCCTCGCGCGTGATGAACCGCTCAGCGCGCATCTCGCGCAGCACATAGCCCTGGCGGTCTTTTGCCCCGGCGAGGTTTTCGCGCAGGTTCAGCTTCGACGGCGCCTTGGGCAGCGCTGCCAGCAGCGCAGCTTCCGGAATGGTCATCTGCTCCGGGGGCTTGCCAAAATAAAAGCGCGAGGCCGCATCGATACCGTAGAGGCCTGAGCCGAAATACACCCGGTTGAGGTACAGGCTCAGGATCTCATCCTTGGTCAGCCGCTTTTCCAGCTGGCGGGCGAGCGTGATTTCCTGCGCCTTGCGCTGCATGGTCCGGGCGGAATGCAGCACCAGGTTCTTCACCAGCTGCTGGGTAATCGTCGAGGCGCCGGAGACCGTCTCGCCGGCGGCGACGTTCGAGAAGGTTGCCCGCGCAATCGCGGCCTCGTCGGCGCCGTCATGCTGATAGAAGCGCTTGTCCTCGGCGGCGAGGAAGGCCTGCGACACGTGGCGCGGCAAATCCTTCACGTCTATGGCCCGGCCATAGCGCGGGCCCTTCACGGCAAGCGTCCTGCCATTCGCGTCGACGAACTCGATCGCCGGCTCACGGTTGGCATGCCAGAGTTCGGAAATGTCGGACGGCAGTTTCGGCATGCCATTGTGCAGGCTTTGCCATTTCCACGCCGCCCAGAGCCCGCCCAGCAGCAGGATCGCCGCCGCCGCCATCAGCATATAACGCACCGCCGGGCTCTGCCGGCGAAGGAAGGCAGGCGCCGGAATGCGCACGATGCGGGGCATCCGGGGAGGTATGGGAAACTGGTTGGTCATGTCTGCCGGGCGTTCTCGGGATGTCTGGCTGAACCCGCCGTGAAGCGCGAACCTAATACGAAGAAGATTACGGCAGGGTGAAGGCATCCGGCCCCGCCGGATAAGGAGACTCCCCTAGCGCCGGACGGCCGCATCCATGCTAGGGTCGGTTTAATGGTCATGCCCGGTTCCGGGCCTCCGGGAGACGAACACATGCGATATCTGGTTTATGCGCTCGCCGCCGCCGGCCTCACTTTCCTGGCGGGCTGCAACCGTGCGGACGACACGCCCGCCGCCGTAGCCGCCGAAGTGACCGCCGGGCCGGAAGCCACCGCCGCGGTCCCGGCCCCCACCGCACCGGTGATCGACGCCGCCGCCCTCGGCATTCCCGCGGACGCCGATTCCATCGCTGATGGCCGCGAGATCGCCGTTACGCATTGCTCGAACTGCCACGGGCTCGACACAGGTGACAGCCTGCGCGCCGACGCGCCGCCGCTGCGCTACGTGCTCTCCTATTACCCGCCCGAATCCCTCGCCGAAGACTTCCGCTCCGGCATCCATGTCGGCCACGAAGACATGCCCGACTTCGTCTTCGGCGACCTCGGCATGGACGTGCTGCTGAGCTACATCGTCTCGGTCCAGGAAGCCCCGCCCGCGCCCTGAACCACTGCGCGCAGGTCCGGTCGTCGCAGCGGCCTTGATAAAAGCTGGCCGGGATACGCCTCGCCGCCGGGGGCCTCAGGCGCGCGCCCCTCTTGCGCCCCGCAGCACAGGGGATAGAGGTGGGGACACACCTGCATCCCGTTCAAATGTTGTTTCAGCGCCGCGCGGCCCCGCCGGCCACCTGACGCCCGGAGCCATCCCTGGCCTCCGGCAGCTTACGCCGGAGCAGTGCTTGCAATTGGAGGGTACCAGACACACCCTGCGAGGCGGCCGCTGGAGACCAGCGCATGCTCGCCTTCCAGCTTTCCATAATTGGCCAGCCTGCTGGAGCAATCGCCTTTGAAGATTGGTCCGTCTTGCACGCTGGCCTGCAGGTACTCAAGTCTCACGCCAGCCGTTTGAACCCGGCCGACGAATTCGCATTGCATACCGGCCGCATTGCCAGCGACAAAGAACCGGTTGTTGAGGAAGGCGTCAGGCTATTCAAAGCGACCCTTGCGCCCGGCGGGGAAGTTGCGTTGAAGGTTCTCAACGCCGCTGAAGCCGGGCCGCCAGTCCAGCGCTACCGCTCGGAGAAGACTGCCCGGGAAGCCCCTTTCATACCGGAAGAACACCTGCCGTCGGAACGCGAAGAGCAGGAACGCCCCACCGCCAGGTCCGGACCTGGCTCCTGACCCTCACGCCATCCGAGGCCGCCAGGCTTCTTCAGGTGGGACGGCAAGCAACCCGGCGCGATGGCAATGATGTCATAGCGCCAGCCGCAATCGTTGAACCTCGGCCGCTGCGCCATCCAGCTTTCGGCGGCCCGTGCGATGCGCCGCCAGGCCGCGGGCGTCACGCAGCCGAGCGCATCCTCGGGCGTTACGCGTTCCTTCACCTCGGTGAATGCGATCGCGTCGCCCTTGCGCGCGGCGAGACCGATCGCGCCGACCGGCAATCTCACGCGCCGCGACAGGATCGTGTAGCCCTTCGCCTGCAGCCACCAGGCCGCCAGCGCGTCGGCCCTGCGGCCGCGCGCTTCGGCGGCCTCACGTTTGCCCGTCGCCCGCCTTCAGTTGCAATGCGCGCTGGTAGACATCGCGTTTCGCAAGGCCGAGCGCCTCCGCCACAGCCGACGCCGCCGCCTTGGTCGGCATTTCGGCGAGCGCCACGCGCAGCGCCGAATCGATATCCGCCGCCGTCGCCGCGACTTGCCCCGGCGGGCCGACCAGCAGCACGATCTCGCCGCGCGGGGGCCCTGCCTCTTCATAGTGCGCCGCAAGCTCGGCCAGCGTGCCCCGCCGCGTTTCCTCGAACAGCTTGGTCAGCTCGCGCGCCACCGCGCAGTCCCGCTCGCCCAGCACGGCGGCAAGATCTGCCAGCGAGCCGGCCAGCCGCGGCCCGCTTTCATAGAAGACCAGCGTGGCGGGCACCTGTTTCAGGCTGTCGATCTCGGTGCGGCGCGCGCCGGATTTCGGCGGCAGGAAGCCGGCGAACAGGAACCGGTCGCTCGGCAAGCCGCTCGCCACAAGTCCTGCCAGCAGCGCCGACGCCCCCGGAACGGGATACACCCTGATGCCCTGCTCCAGCGCCTCATGCACCAGCTTCCAGCCAGGGTCAGAGACCAGGGGCGTGCCGGCATCCGAGATCAGGGCAATGCGCCCGCCAGCCTCAAGCCGCTTCAGGAGAACCGGCCTGCGTTCCGCCCCATTATGGTCATGGTAAGGGCTGAGCCGGGCTTTAACGCCGTAAGCGGACAAAAGTTTTGAGGCGACCCGCGTGTCTTCCGCCAGCACTTCCTCGACCCCGCCCAGAATATCCAGCGCCCGGAGGGTAATGTCCCTCAGATTACCGATCGGTGTGGAGACAACATAAAGTCCCGGCGCTACAGCCACGGGCGGTTGCCCGCCGCGCGGCGCCCCAATAGACTCGCCCGTGTCGGGAATCGCATCGGCGCCAGAAGGATCAGAAGATGACATCGCGCTCACCATTGCTCAGGAACCTCAAGGCGCCAAGCCCGCGGCTCGGCCTCGTGCTGGCTTCGCTGCTGATGGCCACCGCCTGCGCCACCGCGCCGACCCGGCCGCCGGTGTCGATCGGCTCCGGCCAGCCGCGTGTCGATCCGGTCACCGGAGAAGCGATCGGGCCTTCTGCGGAAACCACCGACGAGGCCCTGAATAAGTTCGTGCGCGGGGACGGCGGCCTGACGCCGGGCTTCATGGCCGGCAAGGAGGTCAAACGCGCCGCCGTGCTGCTGCCATTCTCGCACCCCAACGCGCAGGTGCGCGCCGAAGCCGAAGCGATGCTCGCCGGTATCGAACTGGCGCTGTTCGAGAATGGCGGCACCGATTTCCTGCTCCTGCCGAAGGACACGGCCGGGCGCTCCTCCACCGCCGAAGCGCGCGCCGACGAGGCGCTCGACGAGGGCGCGGACATCATCCTCGGCCCGCTGTTCGGCACCGAAGTGCCCGCGGTGAAAGACGTGGCCCTGCGCAAATCCATTCCCGTCATTGCCTTCTCGAATGACCGCACGGTCGCCGGGGGCGGCAGCTATCTCGCCTCGGTGATGCCGGCGGAAGAAGTCGTCCGCATCATGGGCTACGCTGCCAGCCGCGCCACGCGCACCTTCGCCTTCCTCGGACCGGACACCGCCTATGGCCGCCAGGTCGAGGCAGCGATGCGCGCCGAAGCCGCCGGGAATGGCTGGACCGTGCTTGGCACAGCCTTCTATGATCCGGGCAAGAGCGCCAGTTCCGAAGTCTCCCGCATCGCCGGCCTGATCAATGCCGAGCCCGGCCAGGTCGGCCTGCTGATCCCGGAACGCGGCACCAAGCTGCTCTCGATCGCCCCGCTGCTCGTCGTCAACGGCATCGATCCCGGCCGCACCCGCTTCCTCGGCACAAGCATCTGGGACGACAGCTCGATCTGGCGTGAGCCAGCCCTTGCCGGCGCCTGGTTCTCGGCGATCGACCCGGACAACCTGGGCAACTTCAACGACACCTTCAAACGCATCTATGGCCGCGCCCCGACCGACCTGGCGGCTGCCGCCTATGACGCCGCCTCGCTGGCCATTACCCTCGCTGCCGAAAACAACATGAAGCATGGCGGTGTAACCGATCCGGACGGCTTCATGGGGGTGAACGGCCTGTTCCGGTTCCGCCTCGACGGCACCTCCGAGCGGGGCCTCGCGGTCAAGCAGATCAGCGGCTCAGGTGCCCCGGTCGTCGAGGATGGGATTACCAGATTCCCTCCCGGCGGCAGCTGATCGGCGCTGCGGGCCTGAAGGAAGGCCCTTGCGGTCAATACCGACACGCCCCAAATCACCGGCCTCAGGGCAAACGATTCCGGTTTGGCGGCGACTTTATGAGTAAGCGCGACTATTATGACGTTCTCGGTGTGGAACGCGGGGCCGACGAGAAGGCCCTTAAATCGGCCTATCGCAAGCTGGCCCTGAAATTCCACCCGGACCAGAATCCCGGCGACAAGGCCGCCGAGGACAAGTTCAAGGAAGTCGGCGAAGCCTATTCCGTTCTGTCGGACACGCAGAAACGTGCCGCCTATGACCGGTTCGGCCATGCCGCCTTCGAGAATGGCGGCGCCCCCGGCGGCAGCCCGTTCGGCCAGGGCGTCAATCCCGAAGACATTTTCCAGGACCTGTTCAGCCAGGTGTTCGGCGGCGCCGGCGGCTTCGCCAATGGCCGCAAGCGCGGCGGCCCGCAACGCGGCGCAGACCTGCGCTACGACCTAGAGATTACCCTCGCCGAGGCCTATTTCGGCAAGGACGAAACCATCCACGTGCCCCAGGCCGTGCCTTGCAAACCCTGCGACGCGACCGGCGCCGCCCCAGGCACCAGGCCGGAAACCTGCGAAACCTGCGCCGGCCATGGCCGCGTGCGGGCCCAGCAGGGCTTCTTCACGATGGAGCGCACCTGCCATATCTGCCAGGGCCGCGGCACCGTCATCCGCAAGCCGTGCAAGACCTGCGGCGGCCACGGACAGGTGAAGGAAGAGCGCAGGATCTCGGTCAAGATCCCGGCCGGGGTCGAAAGCGGCATGCGCATCCGTCTGACCAGCGAGGGCGAAGCCGGCACCGCCGGTGGCCCGAAGGGTGACCTCTATATCTTCGTCGAAGTCGTCGAACACGACATCTTCGAGCGCGACGGCCCGAACCTCTATTGCCGCGCGCCGGTGCCGATGGCGACCGCTGCGCTCGGCGGCGAGATCGAGATCCCGACCATCGACGGCGGCCGCGCCCGCGTCGCCATTCCCGAAGGCGCCCAGACGGGGCGCAAGCTACGCCTGCGCGGCAAGGGCATGCCCAGCGTGCGCCAGGCCAACCCCCAGGGCGACCTTTATGTCGAGATGTTCGTCGAGACCCCGCAGAACCTGACGGCCCGGCAGAAGGAACTGCTGCGCCAGTTCTGCGACTGCACGGGTTCGGACTGCCACCCCGAAAGCGAAGGTTTTCTCGGCCGCATCAAGCGCTTCTGGAGCGGCAGCGACGGCGACGAGAAACACCCGGGCTAGGCCGCAGCCACCGCGGGCGGGTTTGCCGGGCAGGCGCTGGCGCGGCTCACCCCGCCGGTCAAGATCAGAGGGCGTGCCCTGCAGGTCGGCGCGGGCCTCGGCATCGCGGTTGCCGAGGCCGATGCGAACGGCCGGTTTGAACGGCTGCGCCGCGCCGGCACGGCCATGTATGCGGCCCAGGCGAATGGCAGAGGCGGCATCCGGGCCTGTGATTTTGCTCTCGATGAAGGACGCATCCTGCGCCACCAGATCGGGCGCGAGATCGCCAGCGGCCTCGGCCGGAATGAAGGCGATTTGGTCTGCCAGCCCCTCGCCGATGCGCAGGATTTCCCGGCGGTGGGCATCGAAGCGCTCGTGCGCTGGCCCGGCCGTCCCAGCGCGCCCCCTCACCCCCGACGAATTCATCGGCATTGCCTAAGGCAGCCGGCTCATTCAGGCGCCCGGCATGTATGTGCCCGGGCGGGCATGCCGCGAGACACGAGACATCGAAGGCCTGCGCATCAGCGTCAGTGTCCCGCCGGCCGCGTTCAGCCATCCGGACTTCGAGCGGCAGGTCAGGCGCGTGCTGGACGCCGCGGGGCTTGCCCCGGAACGGCTGCTGCCCGAAATCACCCAACGTCACCTGATCGACGACCCGGAGCACGCAAGGCGCGCGATCGGCGTCGGCTTTGCCCCTGATGATTTCGGCACCGGCTTCACCTGCGTCAGGACCGACCGCTCACTGACGAAACGTCTCCAGACCGAACACAAGGCCGGTCACCTGATCTGCGGCCTCGTCCATTTGGCAAAGGGCCTTGACCTGCGCGGCGCGGCCGAAGGTGCCGGGGACGAACGGCTTGCGCAGATGCTGAAGCTGGCTGGCTGCAACGAGCATCAGGGGTATCATTTCGGACGGCCCGCCTGCCGGGCGCAGGCCCGCAACACGGCCGCGCCCCCGAAACAGGAAATCGCATTGGCCTGATCCTGCCGGCCGGTGTTGACGCTGGTCTCACCCGGCAATTTGCTGGCGCTGCGGCCTGCCTTGTCCTAGGGGTCGAAATCCTCGCCGGAACAGGGACAGGTCACGCATGGACATCGAACGGCCGCTCACCCGGGACCTCGTCCTGATCGGCGGCGGGCATACGCATGCGCTCGCGCTGCGGATGTGGGGGATGGCCCCGCTGCCGGGCGCCCGGGTCACGCTGATCAATCCCGGTCCGACCAGCCCGTATACCGGCATGCTGCCAGGCTACGTGGCCGGGCATTACACGCGCGATCAGCTGGATATCGACCTCGTGCGCCTTGCCCGGTTTGCAGGTGCACGGATCGTCTTCGACAAGGCCGCAGGCATCGACCGGAAAGACAAGCTGGTGCATCTCGAGGGACGCGCGCCGATCCGCTACGATATTGCCTCGCTGGATATCGGCGTTACGGCCGATCTTCCGGGCCTCGCGGGCTTTGACGCACACGCCCACCCGGTAAAGCCGCTGGGGCCTTTCGCGGGCGCCTGGCAGGATTTCCTGGAGCGGGCGGCGCCGCGCGCGGCCTGCGTCGTCATCGGCGGCGGCGTTGCGGGCGCCGAAATTGCGCTGGCCATGGCGCACCGCCTGCAGGCGGCCGGACGCACCGGGGCGATGATAACCTTGCTCGAGGCGGGCGCGGAGATCCTTCCTGCCGCCACTAAACAGGCCCGCCGGATCCTGCGCCGCGCGCTGGCGCGCTACGGCGTGCGGGTTGTGACGGGCGTCGAGGTTTCCCGCATTTCAGACGGCGCTGTCGAACTGACGGACGGTCAGTCCTTCCCTTCGGATTTCACTGTCAGCACGGCCGGCGCGCGTGCCTATCCCTGGCTTGCAGCGACCGGCCTTGCACTGACGCAGGGCTTTATCGATGTCGGCATGGATCTGCGGACGAGCACCGATCCGGACATCTTCGCCGTGGGAGACTGCGCACACCTGGCCCACGCGCCGCGCCCGAAGGCCGGCGTGTTCGCCGTGCGTGAGGCGCCGGTCTTGTTGCATAACCTGAAGGCGGCGCTCAGCGGCCGGAGCCTTCGCGGCTATGCTCCGCAGGCGGATTATCTCAAGCTGATTTCGGCCGGGGAAAAATCCGCCGTTGCCGAGAAGCATTCCGTGACCCTTTCCGGACGGTGGCTCTGGTCGCTGAAGGACAGGATCGATTCCCGTTTCATGGCCCGACTGAGCCACCTTCCCGCCATGCCCCTGGCGCCTGACCAGGCACTGCGGGCCCTTGATGACGAAGCGGAGGGGCGCGAGGAGATGCTGTGCGGCGGCTGCGGATCAAAGGTCGGCCGGGATGTCCTGTCCGAGGCCCTTGCCGGCAGGCGGCCCGGCTTGCGTGCCGACACGCTGTCCGGACCCGGCGATGATGCCGCCGTCCTTCAGTCGGGCGGCCGCCTTCAGGTCATCAGTACCGATCACCTGCGCGCCTTCACGCAGGATCCCTACCTCCTCGCGCAGATCGCGTCGGTTCACGCCCTCGGCGATGTCTGGGCCATGGGCGCGGCGCCCCAGGCGGCGCTGCTGTCGATCACCCTGCCCAGGATGAGTGAGCGGATGCAGGCGGCGACGCTGTCCGAAATCGTTGCGGCCGTCAGCCGGGTGCTTGGCGAGGCCGGCGCAGACCTTGTGGGCGGGCACACGAGCGTCGGAGAGGAGCTGTCGGTGGGATTGACCGTGACCGGCCTGCTGGACGGGCCGGCCATCGGACTGGCAGGCGCCCGGCCCGGAGACGCGCTTGTGCTGACAAAGCCGATCGGCACCGGCGTCATTCTCGCGGCCGGGATGCGCGGGCTGGCGCGCGGCAGCGATGTCGCGAGCGCCCTGGCGAGCATGAAGCGTCCGCTCGCTGCGGCGTCGCGCCTTCTCGGGCCCGAGGCGCACGCGATGACCGATGTCACCGGGTTCGGACTTGCCGGGCACCTGATGAACCTGCTGGAGGCCTCCGGGGTCGCGGCGCGGCTTTACCTTGCTGACGTGCCGGTGCTTGCGGGCGCGGAGGCTCTTTCGGCGCAGCAGGTCAGGTCGTCTATCTGGCGTGCGAACGCCCGCCTTGAAGACCAGGTCTCGCGCCCGGCCACTGCGCTGGGCGACCTCCTCTACGATCCGCAGACCGCCGGAGGCCTGCTGGCCGCTGTGCCGGCCGCGCGCGTGCCGGCCCTGCTTGCGGATTTCCAGGCCGCCGGCGAGCCGGCCTTCGTGATTGGCGAGATCCTGGAGGGCGCGCCGCGGATCAACGCGCACTGAGCCGGGCGGGACTTTGTTCGGCGAGGTTCATGATGTCCTGCGCCGCCGCTTCCAGCGCGGCATCGTCAAAGCCTGGCAGTTCCAGCGACCCGAGTTCAGGCTGCACATCGCGGCTGCGCTGGCGCGCATATTTCGGATCATAGTGATGCAGGACGAGTTCGCGGGCGAGGTCTGCCATCTGCCCGGCCGCGGCCAGCGCATGCCAGCCGAGTATCCGCTCGGCAGGATGATAGGGCCTGAGCAGGCCGATCGTTTCCGACAACCGGTCACGGTCTGCGGCGAGGTCTGCGTAGGCCTGCGCGAGGTAGGCGCCGCGGTGCGCGAGACCTGCCTCGACGCGGATCCGGGGCGCCTGGCGCATCAGCGCCCAGAGGACGCCGGGGACCGCGAGCTGGCCGATACGGCTCGACTCCGCCTCGACCAGGACCGGGCGGTGCGGGTCAAACGCAACCAGTTGCATGGCGATCGCGGTATCGAAGGATTTCTGTGACGGCTGGCCGGACGCCAGCGCGCCAAACAGGGAACCGCGATGCCTGGCAAGCCCTTCGAGGTCAAGCACCTGGGCGCCGCGCGCCGCCATGCGGCGGAGCAGTTCGGTTTTCGCCGTGCCGGTATTGCCGTCGAGCACGACGAGCCGCTCCAGCCGCGGCGGGCCTTCGTCCGGCGGGGCGTAGAGAAGGCTGATGACGGCCCGGCGAAAGGACTTGTATCCGCCCTCAAGCGTCTCGGCCCGCCAGCCGACCTGCCGGAGGATCGTGGCAAATGCGCCTGAACGCATGCCGCCGCGCCAGCAATAGACGAGGGGCCGGTAGCTGCCCGGCTTGTCGAGCAGGCAGGCCTCGATGTTGGCGCCGGACCTCTTTGCCACCAGCGCGCCACCGACCTTGCGCGCGCGGAACGCGCTCTCCTGCTTGTAGATCGTCCCGACAAGGGCACGCTCTGCGTCATCGAGGACCGGCAGGTTGAGGGCGCCCGGAATGTGATCGTCGGCAAACTCGCCGGGCGAGCGCACATCCAGAATGTCGTCGAATCCCGGCGCAAGGAGGTCGCGAAGATGGGTCAGGGCGTAGGACATGCGCCTGCCTAACGGTTGTATCGTCCGGCGCAATAGCGGGCCGCCCTGGGCGGGAGGCTGCCCGAACGACGAACCGCCGCCAGCATTCGGGCGCCGACGCCGGGCTTCCCCCAACGTCACGGCTTTCGCTTACGCTTACGTTCGCGTAAAGCGAAATTCAGCGACGCCCCCAGCCGAAGGGCCGTCCACACAGGGAGATTCATCATGGCCGAAGCCTATATCATTGACGCCGTCCGCACCCCGCGCGGGATTGGCAAAGTTGGCAAGGGCGCCCTCGCCCACATGCACCCGCAGCACCTCGCCGCGACCGTTCTCAGCGCCCTCGCCGAGCGCAACAAGCTCGACACCGCGACGGTTGACGACATCATCTGGGGCACTTCCAGCCAGCGCGGCGCGCAAGGCGCCGACATGGGCCGCATGGCCGCTCTTGATGCCGGCTATGACATCAAGGCGTCCGGCGTCACGCTCGACCGTTTCTGCGGCTCGGGTATCACCACCGTCTCGCTGGCCGCCGCGCAGATCATGTCCGGCATGGAAGACTGCGTCATCGCCGGCGGCTGCGAAATGATGAGCTACACCTCGGCCACGGCTGACCCGAAATCCCCGCCGACCATGGACGTGGGCAACCTGCGCCTGCGCGCCAAGCATCCGCAATCGCAGCAAGGCGTCTGCGCCGATGCGATCGCAACGCTCGAAGGCATCGACCGCCAGGCCGTTGACCAGCTCGCTGTCGTCAGCCAGCAGCGCGCCGCCCGCGCCATCGCCGAAGGCCGTTTCAACAAGTCGGTCGTGCCGGTTTACAATGTGGACGGAACACTCGCTCTGGACAAGGAAGAGTTCCCCCGTCCGCAGACAACGATGGAAAGCCTCGCCGGCCTCAAGACCGTGTTCAACATGTACATGGACATCCCGATCGATGACCAGGGCAACACCTATGGCAACATGGTCACCCGCAAGTACCCGCAGATCGAAGGCAAGGTGAACCACGTTCACCACGCCGGCAACTCCTCGGGCGTGGTCGACGGCGCCGCCGCCCTCCTGCTCGCCTCGGAAGGCTACATGAAGAAGCACGGCCTGAAGGCCCGCGCCCGGATCGTCGCCACCGCGAACATGGGCGACTGCCCGACGCTGATGCTCAACGCACCGGTCGCGGCCGCGAAGAAAGTGCTCGAGAAAGCTGGCCTGAAGACCACCGATATCGATGTCTACGAAATCAACGAGGCTTTCTCGGTCGTCGCCGAGAAATTCATCCGTGACCTGAAGCTTGACCGCGAGAAGGTGAACATCAACGGCGGCGCGATGGCCCTCGGCCACCCGATCGGCGCCACCGGTTCGATCCTGATCGGCACCGCGCTGGACGAACTTGAGCGTTCGGGCGGCCGCTACGGCCTCGTCACCATGTGCGCCGCCGGCGGCATGGCCCCGGCGATCATCATCGAGCGCCTGGACGCCTGACCCTGATTGCGGATTGATTTACACGCCCCGCCGGTTCGCACCGGCGGGGCTTTTCTTTGCCGTTGGCGGGCGCAGGAAAACCGCGATAGCCTGCCCGCAACAGGGAGACGCCCATGATGAAGTCATTCACATCTTCGCTTTGCGCCGCGCTGCTTGCGGCGTGCACCAGCGCGCCGGAGGCGCCGCCGGAAACGCCTCCGGCCGCCAGCCGGTTTGCTGATCCGGCGACGATCGACGCCGCCTTCCCGCCGGGCCTCGCCGAAGTGTCGTTCGACAGCGGCGGCGACCGGCTGAACGGGCATATCTACCTGGCGAACGGCGCCGGGCCGCATCCGACAGTCATCCTGCTGCACGGCTTTCCCGGCAACGAGAAGAATCTCGACCTCGCTCAAGCCTTGCGACGAGACGGGTTCAACGTGCTCTTCTTCCACTATCGCGGCGCCTGGGGCAGCGAAGGCGTCTATTCTTTCACGCACCTGATCGAGGATGTTGGCGCGGCCGCGAGTTTCCTGCGGGCAAAAGCGGCGGACTACCGCGTCGATACAGCGAAGCTGATCACCCTTGGCCATTCGATGGGCGGGTTTGCAGCGCTGCAAGGGGCGGCGCGCGATCCCGCGATTGCCTGCACCGGCGCCATCGCGCCGGCCAATCTGGGCGCGCGCGTCTTCGCCTTCGACCAGAGCCCGGAGTTCGAAGCCGGTTTCCGCGCCTATGCCGACAGCCTGCAGATGCTGGCCGGATTTGATGGCGAGCGGGGCGTTGCCGAGATCCGGGCCAATGCGGAGACGTTCGAGCTGCAGACCCTGACGCCGGGCCTCGCGGGCAAGCAGGTGCTGATTGTCGGCGCCGACAAGGACGCCTCGGTGTCGCTCGATAATCTGATCAGGCCGCTGATCGCGGCCTATGAGGCCGACCCTGCTCTCAGGACGACCGGCGTGATCCTGCCCGGGGATCATTCCTTTTCCTGGTCGCGCGAAGCGTTGATCAATACGGTCGCGGACTGGGCGGACGGCTGCCGTTGAGGCGCAAGACGGCTTTCCATCTGCAGCGCGGGCGGCTATCGCACCGCGGATGATGGATGCTGTAGTTTTCGATACCCTGATGCTGGCCCTTGAGGACGGGGCTGTGCCCCTGCCCGCGAGCGGACCGATCCTTGTGCTGAATGCGGAGCCAGGCCCCTGGCTGATGCAACTCCCGAAGGACCAACTGGTCTGCCGCACGAGTTTCAAGCCAAACCATGACGCGCTGAAGGCGGCGGGCTTCAATATCCTGCCGGTGGATTCGGTGGACTTGCCGCAGGCGATGCTGACGATTGTCGTGCCGCCCCGCCAACGCGATCAGGCACGGGCCCTCTACGCCCGGGCGCTTCTGGCCGCGCCGGAGGGCGGCTATGTGCTGGCGAGCCTGCCGAACACGCTGGGCGGCAAGACAGGCGAGAAGCAACTGGTGCAAATCGCCGGCGAGGCTGACAGCCTGTCGAAACATAAATGCCGCGCCTACTGGACCTGCAAGGTTGATGCCGCCCTAAACCATCCGTTGGCGGATGAGTGGATCGAGGAAGACGCGATCCGCGAGATCGAGCCGGACCTGTTCAGCCGTCCTGGGCTGTTCAGCTGGGACCGGGTGGACCCCGGCAGTGAACTGCTGGCCGACAGCGTGCCCGAGCAGACCAAAGGCATCGGCGCCGATCTCGGCGGCGGCTACGGATTCCTCAGCCGCGAGATCCTGACCAACTGCCCGAAGGTGGAGCGGATGGACCTGTACGAAGCCGAATACCGCGCCATCGCCTGCATCCATGAGACGCTTGCCCCGTTCGAAGGCCGCTATACGGCGCACTGGGCCGATGCGCTCGCCGACCTGCCGAAGTCCGCCTATGACTTTGTCGTGATGAACCCGCCCTTCCACATCGGCCGGGCCGACAACTCCGCCCTCGGACGGAGTTTCATCCGCGCCGCGGCGCAGACGCTGAAGCCCGGCGGCACGCTCTGGCTGGTCGCCAACCGGCACCTGCCCTATGAGGCGGAACTGGCGGCCTGCTTCAAGGAGAGCGAGATGCTCGAGGACGAGGCCGGCTACAAGATCATCCGCGCCGAGCGTCCGAAACGCCAGAAATGAAGGATACGCTCAAGCTTGCGAAACATCTCGCCGGGCTTGGTTATGGCTCGCGCAAGGAAGTGGCCATCGCCATCCGCGACGGGCGCGTGACCGGCGAAGGCGAGGACCTGCGCTTTGACGGCGAGCCGATCGATCCGCCGCACGGTCTGGTGGTGATGCTGAACAAGCCGGCGGGCTTCACCTGCTCGCACGCCGACCAGGGCCGCCTCGTCTACGAACTTCTGCCGCCGCGCTACCAGAAGCGCGACCCGGTACTTTCCTCGGTCGGCCGCCTCGATGCAGAGACGACCGGCCTTCTTCTTTTCACCGATGACGGCGCGCTGCTTCACAAGCTGATCTCGCCGAAGTCCAACCTGCCGAAAACCTATGCGGCCAACCTCGCCCGTCCGCTGGAAGGCCACGAGGCGGCGCTGTTTGCCTCCGGCACGCTGGTCCTGCGCGGCGAGGACAAACCGTGCCTGCCCGCGCGCCTGGAGGTGACAGGCGAGCGCACCGCCGCCCTGACGCTGACCGAAGGGCGCTACCATCAGGTGCGGCGGATGTTTGCGGCGTCCGGGAACCACGTCGAGGCCTTGCATCGCAGCCGTTTCGGCCCGCTGGCGCTGGACGGCCTGCAGGAAGGCACCTGGCGGACGCTGACAAACGAAGAAATCGCCTCGCTCAAAGCCTGAACAGTAAAGTATAGCGGCGCCGGCAATTGTCACTTTCGCAGTCTAAACCGAAGCACAGTCCGCTATTGTTAGACAGGCTCAACGCACCAGTTCCAGAGGGATCCGCCGGGGGAACTACCAGATGCAAGATCGCCCCAAGCGACCCGTGATCCTGCACAGCCGGGCAACCGCGATTTGCGGAAATGCGGCGCGCAGCCGTCGGGGGGAGTGAGCTGCGACATGCAGCAGACTTTCCGTCCGGCGGAACCGTCCGTCCAGCCTTCCCCTTTCGGCAATCCCTCGCAGCGCCCGCCCCTTCGCGGGGCCGATACCTGGTTGCCATCGCTGGACAGGCAGTGCGTCCATGGTCCAGGGCTTCATCCCCA
>ERZ888423.1616-NODE-1616-length-19000-cov-7.393877_pt1 | contig 19000 bp, 20 predicted proteins | sample MGYA00520523_ERZ888423 | MGnify/ENA primary metagenome ERZ888423 (study PRJEB32303, sample SAMEA104408611) | aquatic metagenome | biome: Brackish water; feature: Pelagic; material: water | place: Baltic Sea | collected 2014-06-08T10:24:00 | depth 30,27 m ...
TGGGGTTGCCTGGTGCTCCGGTTGCGTCCTCTGCTGGTGGTGTGGTGCCGCCGGTTTCGGGTGTTCCGGGTCTTCCGGTGGTGGGTGAGGCTGGTGTGGTGGCGCCGCCGGTTCCGGGTGTTCCTGGAGCTCCGATTTTCGGTGAAGCCGGCGTTGCCGCGCCGCTCGTCCCGCCGACTCCTGGGGGTCCCGCCGGAACTTTGGTGCCGAGCGTGTCGCCGCCGGCATCTCCGGTTCCGCCATCGTCCACAAGCGCGGCGGTCAACAACCCGGTCCCGCCGTACCCAGGACCCCCGCCGTCCTCTAACCGCGTCAACCCCGCCACACCGCAGCCGCCGATCCCGGGAGCTCCGGGAAGTTCGGTGACCGCGTCCGATCTGCTTACACCACCCGGTGTGCTTCGCACCTTGCAGGATGGGGTTTCATCGGTTGCTGGGGCACTGCCGCCGCCTCCAGTCGCGGCGCCCGGCGCTGTCGGAGCCCTCGATCTCGGCGTACCAGCTGCGCCGCACCCGCTGACTCCGTTGGCGGCGACGGGTCTGTCTAATCTGGTTTCACCCCAGCCGTTGACTATCCCAACTATTCCCGGCTTGCCGGTACCGCTTCCCGCCGAGATCCCCGTACCGACCGACCTTCTGTGCGTGGACACCTTTTGGTCGGCCCCTCAAGGTGGTCCTGCTGCCGAACCTGCTATCGACGCCGACATTCCGAATGCGTTGGTCAACGAAACGGAACCCCTCGGTGATCGTCGTGACCGCTGGGACAACCCGTAGCGGCTGAGGCTTCGAGGCTGTTTGACCAGTGATGGCTGAGGAGGCGGAGAAACGCAATGCCGCCGGATGCTCGGCGACCTATCGGCTCGTGGGCTGCGCTTCGGTGACCGGTGCTGCGCTTTGGCGACCAGTTCGGTGGCGATCTGGGTCAACGGTACATTCGAGTCCTGTGACTGGATTCGGCTGATCAGAGGGCCCGCAGATAGCGGTCAGTGATCAGTCGTTGCATCAGTGACGTCACCGGAGCGCCCAGTCGACTCCACCAGGTCGCGTGCCGAGAGAATGCGGTCACCTCGGCGATGACGTCCCGGGTAGTCGGGTCATAGCGGACCAGGAAAAGTTCCTCACCACATTCCGGGTGCCCAGGCAGCGTTCCGTACGCGAAACCGCGGCGGTCGGATTCATCGACCACATAGACCACCCTGCACGGTGCAACCACCGGCCCGAGGTGAACCAAAACCTCAGCGCCGACTTCGGCGACCGGATTGGTTGCCTGCACGCGCAAACCTGCTCCCCGCAGCATGCCCCAGCGCATGCCCTGCTCGGCAGCCTGATCGAAACGGTCGCGGCCGCGTCCGATCACCGACGACTTGTGCAGATGGTGGTAATCGGCGGGCAATGCCCCCGCGGTAGCTCCCACCTGGCCATATGTCAACACCTTGCCGGTCAGTTCGGTTAATTTCACGAATGTCAGCTTGTCACCCTCGGGGTACCGCCGCCACGCTGACTCAGAGCGCCACGATCGGTGGCGGCCTCACCGCGAACTGCCTCCGCGTCGGCGCGATGTGCCTGAACGGCAACGGCATCTGGGCGACCCATACGGTAGTCGGGTGATCGCCAATGAATCCGCCGACGCACATTCCGGCGGGGGATTCAGTCAGCCGGAATCGACCAACCGCGGCGGAGCCGACTACGGGCGTTTTGTCGAAGCAGTTCGTGAGCTGCAGGACCACGCGCGGGCGGCCAACGCGCCCGACGAGATGATCACCGAAGCCGCCGACCTGGTCGAGAAGGCGTCGCAGTTGCTGGCGCCCTATGACGCCGACGAGTGGTCATCTCCGTCGGGCCGCCGGATGGATCTGCCCAATCGTGGCAACGTCTTGCAGGTACCCGCCGATCTGCACGTCACCGAGGACGGCCGCGTGGGCGGAGTCGCGCAGTTCCGCCGGTACTACCTCGGCCGTAACGGCGCTGCCCACGGTGGGGCGGTGGCGCTGCTGTTCGATTCTCTGCTCGGTTTTACCGTGTTCAAGCTCAGCCGCGGCCAGGCGCAGCGCACCGCGTTCCTGCACGTCGACTACCGCAAGATCGCCCCAGTGGGAAAGGAGCTTCAGGTCGAAGCCGGTATCGACGCCATCGAGGATCGCAAGATCTTCGTCTCTGGTCGGATCCTCGACGGAAGCGACGTGCTGGCCGAAGGGCACGCCCTATTCGTCAAGCTGAAGCCCGGGCAGCCATGAGTGACGGCGAGCGCGTCAGCATCGCTGCACGATTGGCGAGTTGGCGCGAACGGCTACGGGGCCGGCGGATCATCAACCTGGGGTATCGCATCGTGATCGGTGTTGTCGGCCTTGTGACGCTCGTCGTTGGCATCGTCGCGATCCCGTACCCGGGACCGGGTTGGGCGATCGTGTTCGTCGGCCTGGCCGTCCTGGCGACCGAATTTGACTGGGCGCGGAGATTGCTGGCGTATGCGCGCATACGCTACGACGCGGCCATGGGCTGGTTTAGGCGGCAGGGTACATGGGTGCAGGTGCTGGGGCTGGCATTCACCACTGCGATCGTGGTGGTGACGATGTGGGTTTTCGGCGTGCTCGACTGGGCGGGGGAGCGGGTGAACATCGAACACGAGTGGCTGGATAGCCCTATTGGTATCGGGGGGTGAGGGCCGACCCCGATAGCATGGTCGCGGTCAGCGACACCACTCTGCCCCGGCCCCACCCGTACCACCTTTGAAAGTTTGGAGAGCCCGCGATGAGCGCCCCCGCCAGCTTCGCCCCAGTAGCCCCGATCCGGGTAGCTGCCGGGATCACCGCAGGGCAGGCGGTACGCGACGCGGGATTGCCGGCCAGAGGGGCCCTCGACGCCGTGGTCGTTGTTCGCGACGCGGACGGGCGGCTGCGTGACCTGTCGTGGGTGCCCGAGGCCGGCGCCGAGGTCACACCGGTCGCCGCCGACACCGACGATGGCCGCAGCGTCATCCGCCATTCGGCCGCCCACGTCCTCGCCCAGGCGGTGCAGGAACGCTTTCCCGGGGCGAAACTTGGCATCGGTCCGCCCATCACCGATGGCTTCTACTACGACTTCGAGGTGTCTGAACCGTTCACCCCCGAAGATCTTGAGGCCCTCGAGAAGCGGATGCGCCAGATCGTGAAGGAAGGGCAATTGTTCTCCCGCCGGGTCTTCGAGTCCAAGGAACAGGCCCGCGCTGAACTCGCCAACGAGCCGTACAAGCTTGAACTGATCGACGACAAGTCTGGTGATCCCGAGGTCATGGAGGTCGGTGGCGACGAGTTGACCGCCTACGACAACCTCAATCCCCGCACTCGCGAGCGTGAATGGGGTGACCTTTGCCGCGGGCCGCACATCCCCACCACCCGCTACATCCCGGCGTTCAAGCTGACCCGCAGCTCGGCCGCATACTGGCGAGGCGATCAGAACAATGCGAGCCTGCAACGCATCTACGGCACCGCCTGGGAGTCGCAGGAGGCACTCGACCGCCATCTCGAGGTCGTCGAGGAGGCGCTGCGCCGCGACCACCGCAAGCTGGGCGCCGAACTGGACTTGTTCAGCTTTCCCGACGAGTTAGGTTCGGGGCTGCCAGTTTTCCACCCGAAGGGTGGAATCGTCCGAAACGAACTTGAGGACTACTCGCGGCGCAAGCACATCCAAGCCGGCTATCAGTTTGTCAACACCCCACACCTGACCAAGGAGCATCTCTACGTCACCTCCGGGCACCTGGAGTGGTACGCCGAGGGCATGTTCCCGCCGATGCACGTTGATGCCGAGTTCAACGAGGACGGCACGGTGCGTAAGCCAGGGCAGAACTACTACCTCAAACCGATGAACTGTCCTATGCATCACCTGATCTATCGCTCTCGTGGTCGGTCTTATCGGGAACTTCCGTTGCGGCTCTTTGAGTTCGGCACCGTATACCGCTATGAGAAGTCCGGTGTGATTCACGGTTTGACCCGGGCTCGGGGCTTCACGCAGGACGATGCGCACATTTACACGACCCGCGAGCAGATGCGCGATGAACTGGCGTCGCTACTGCAGTTCGTGCTCGATCTGCTCGCCGACTACGGGCTGCATGACTTCTTCCTTGAGCTCTCGACCAAGAATCCGGAGAAGTCAGTTGGTTCCGACGAGATGTGGAATGAGGCAACCGACACGCTGCGCGAAGTCGCGGAGTCGTCGGGGCTTGGGCTGGTGCCCGACCCGGGCGGTGCCGCGTTCTACGGCCCGAAGATTTCGGTGCAGGTGCGAGACGCGCTGGGTCGAAGCTGGCAGATGTCGACAATCCAACTCGACTTCAACATGCCCGACCGCTTCGAGCTCGAATACACCTCCCCGGATGGATCACGTCGACGGCCCGTTTTGATCCACCGCGCCCTCTTCGGGTCGATCGAGCGGTTCTTCGGGGTGCTCACCGAGCACTACGCGGGTGCGTTTCCGGCCTGGCTGGCGCCGGTACAGGTAGTCGGTGTCCCTGTTGCGGATGGTCACGTCGACTACCTCAACGGGTTGACGACGCAGCTACGGAAGCGTGGTATCCGAGCCGAGGTCGACTCCAGCGACGACCGGATGGCCAAGAAGATCGTCAACCACACCAACCAGAAGGTGCCGTTCATGCTGCTCGCGGGTGACCGTGATGTGGATGCCGGCGCCGTCAGCTTCCGGTTCGGTGACCGCACCCAGATCAATGGGGTTCCACGCGCGGCCGCCGTCGAGGCCATCGTGGATTGGGTGGGGCGGCGGGAGAACGCCACGCCAACTGCGGAACTCGTCGTCATCGACGCGGCAGCAGACGAGGGCTGACGTGGCAGCGGAGGACGCGATCGTAGACCGCGGCGTCGGCGACCCGGATCACCTGCAGCGGTTGTGGACGCCACATCGGATGTCCTACATCGCCGGGGCGCCGATGAAGACGGGCCGCGCCACCACCACCGAGCCTTTCAGCGACATCCCCACGATGTCCGACGAGGACGGCCTCGTGGTTGCCCGCGGCGAACTGGTCTACGCCGTTCTGAACCTGTACCCGTACAACCCCGGCCACCTGATGGTGGTGCCCTATCGCAGGGTGTCGGAGCTTGAGGACCTCACGGTCGAGGAGGGTGCGGAGCTGATGGCGTTCGCGCAGAAGGCGATTCGCGTCATCAAGGCGGTCTCGCAGCCACACGGATTCAATGTCGGACTCAATCTCGGCCAGTCGGCTGGCGGCAGTCTGGCCGAGCATCTGCACATGCATGTGGTGCCGCGCTGGGGCGGTGACGCCAACTTCATCACGATCATCGGGGATTCCAAGATCATCCCGCAATTACTGAGGGATACTCGCCAATTACTGGCCGCTGAGTGGGAAGAGCAGCGGTGAGTGACTTCTACCTGATGACCCGCGCGGCCTACGCGAAGCTGTCGCGTCCGCTGGCCAGGGGTGCGCTGAGATTGGGTCTGACGCCCGACGCCGTGACCATCCTCGGCACCGCCGGTGCGGTGCTCGTCGCGCTGACGCTGTTTCCGATCGGTCAGCTATTCGTGGGTGCGTTCGCCGTTGCGTTCTTCGTTCTGGCCGACATGCTCGACGGCGCGATGGCTCGCGAACGGGGCGGCGGCACCCGGTTCGGGGCGGTGCTCGACGCGACATGTGACCGGATCAGCGACGGTGCCGTGTTCTGCGGGCTGCTCTGGTGGGCTGCCTTCGGCCGAGACAGTGCAGAACTGGTGGTCGCGACGCTGATCTGCCTAGTGTCCTCACAGGTCATCTCCTATATCAAGGCCCGCGCGGAAGCCAGCGGATTGACCGGTGAAGGCGGTCTGATCGAGCGGCCGGAGCGGTTGGTGATCATCCTGCTCGGTGCGTGCCTGTCTGACCTGCCGTTCGTTCCGCTGCCGTGGATACTCGACGTCGTCATGTGGGCGTTGGCGGTGGCCAGCGTCGTGACCGTGGGGCAGCGACTGCACAGCGTGCGGACCTCGGCCGGGGCGATGGAGTCGCTCCCGGTGACCCACAACAGCGAGAAACCCGAGACCACCGAACAATGACATCGCAACGGGGCAAATCGAATAGCGACCGCGGCGGCTTTTTCTCGCGCCCGGGCTCGTGGGGTGGCCGCCTCACCGACTGGGGGTACGCCGCTGGCTGGCGACTGGTGCGCGCGGCTCCGGAGTCTATGGCGCGCAACGCGTTCGGCGGCGGTGCGCAATTCGCCGCTCGCAACGGCGGACCTGAACAACTACGCAAAAACCTGGCTCGGGTGATCGGGGTGGCGCCCGAGCGGGTGCCCGATGAGCTGATGCGTGCTTCGCTTGCCTCCTACGCCCGATACTGGCGGGAGGCGTTTCGGTTGCCGTCGATGGATCACGCAGAGCTGGGTAGGCAGTTGCGCGTGCAAGACATTGAGATGGTGTGGTCGGCGCGGGAGTTGGGTCGCGGGGCGGTGCTGGCGTTGCCGCACAGTGGCAACTGGGACATGGCCGGGGTGTGGTTGGCACAGAACTACGGCAGGTTCGCAACCGTCGCCGAGCGTCTCAAGCCCGAGGCGTTGTACCACCGGTTTCTGGCCTACCGGGAGAGTCTGGGTTTCGAGGTGGTGCCGCTCTCGGGTGGCGAACGCTCGCCGTTCGACGTGCTGTGCGACCGGCTCCGCGACAACGGCGTGGTGTGTCTGATGGCGGACCGAGATCTGACCAGTACCGGAGTACAGGTCGACTTCTTCGGCGAGCCGACCCGGCTGCCGGCCGGTCCGGCCAGGCTCGCCCTTCAGACCGGCGCGGCACTGTTTCCGGCGCACTGCTGGTTCGAAGGGGACGGTTGGGGCATCCGGGTGTACCCGGAGCTGGACACCTCGTCGGGGGACGTCGCGGTCATCACCCAGGCGTTGGCGGACCGGTTCGCCGCCAACATCGCCGCGCACCCGGCCGATTGGCACATGCTGCAGCCGCAGTGGCTGGCAGACCTGTCCGATGAGCGGCGGGCCCGACTTCTCGGTGGGCCCCAGCGAAGCGACCTGGGGACGGATGAGGCGACCTGATGGGTATTCGCCTGACAGCAATTCCCGGGTCGTCCCCTGCCCTTCGGGCGTGGGCCCATCGCTCTAGCCGCCTGACGAGACGGCCCGGGTGATGCGCATCGGCATGGTCTGTCCGTACTCCTTCGATGTGCCCGGTGGCGTGCAATCACACGTTCTGCAACTCGCCGAGGTGATGCACGGGTACGGGCATGAGGTCAGTGTGCTCGCGCCGGCCTCCGCCGAAGCGCATGTTTCGCTGCCCGACTACGTGGTCTCCGGTGGCAAGGCCGTTCCGATTCCGTACAACGGTTCAGTGGCCAGGCTGCGATTCGGTCCGGCCACTCATCGGAAAGTGAAGAAGTGGCTCGTGGCGGGCGAATTCGATGTGCTGCATCTGCACGAGCCGAATGCCCCGAGCCTGTCCATGCTGGCGCTCAAAATCGCCGAAGGTCCGATCGTCGCAACTTTTCACACCTCGACGACGAAGTCGCTGACGCTGTCGGTGTTCGAACCCATCCTTCGGCCGATGCACGAGAAGATCGTCGGCCGCATCGCGGTGTCGGACCTGGCCAGGCGCTGGCAGATGGAGGCGCTGGGCAGCGACGCCGTCGAGATCCCGAACGGCGTCGAGGTTGCGTCGTTCGCCTCGGCCCCGCGGCTTGACGGGTATCCGCGGACCGGAAAGACGGTGCTTTTCCTGGGACGCTTTGATGAGCCACGCAAGGGAATGGCTGTACTGATCGCTGCGCTACCCAGGCTTGTCGAGCGGTTTGCCGACATCGAGATCCTCATCGTAGGCCGCGGAGATGAGGACCGTTTGCGTGCCGACGCAGGCTCGTTGGCCGGCCACTTGCACTTTCTGGGCCAGGTTGACGATGCCGGGAAGGCCTCGGCAATGCGCAGCGCCGACGTGTACTGCGCCCCCAACACCGGTGGAGAGAGCTTCGGCATCGTGCTCGTGGAAGCGATGGCGGCGGGCACCGCGGTGGTGGCCAGTGACCTGGACGCATTTCGGCGGGTTCTGGTGAACGGCAGCGCCGGGCGTTTGGCGCCTGTCGACGACTCGGCAGCGCTGGCGGCAGGCCTGATCGAGGTGCTCGCCGATGACGCCGCCCGAGAGCGCTATATCGGTTGTGCAACGGATTCGGTGCAGCGCTACGACTGGTCGGTGGTCGCCAAGCAGATCCTGCGCGTGTACGAAACGGTCGCGGGTGCCGGGGTCAAGGTGCAGGTGGCGGGTTCGGCGGGCAGGAGCGCTGGGCCCACGCCCGAAGGGCAGGGGACGACCGGGGGGATGAAGTGATCCACTGGGCTATCGCGGTGGTGGTCGCCGTACTGCTCGCGGGGGTGTTGTTGGCGGTTGCCTGGGCCTTTCAGACCGCCAACCGGCTCGATCGGCTACACGTGCGCTACGACTTGTCGTGGCAGGCCCTCGACGGGACACTGGCCCGGCGCGCGGTGGTGGCCCGCGCCGTGGCGGTAGACGCCTACGGCGCTGGGCCGGACGGCAAACGGTTGGCAGCGTTGGCCGATGCCGCCGAGCGGGCACCGCGCTCAGGTCGTGAAGCGGCCGAAAACGAGCTTTCTGGTGCGCTGGGGCGGGTGGAGCCGGCGGCGCTGCCGCTGCCTCTGGTCGCCGAACTTGCCGACTCCGAAGCGCGCGTGCTGCTGGCTCGCCGCTTCCACAATGATGCGGTCCGCGACACCCTGGCGCTGCGTGACCGTCCCGCGGTACGCATCCTGCGGCTTGGTGGAACAGCGTCGCTGCCAAGCTATTTCGAGATTTCTGAGGGAGGTGAAGTCTCGACGCGCGAGGAAGTGTCGGTGAATAGACGCACATCGGCGCGGGTCCTGCTGCTCGATCGCGACGGCGCCGTGCTGCTGTTGTGTGGCTCGGATCCGGCAGCCTCTGGCGGGGTCACGCGCGCCCCGCGGTGGTGGTTCACGATAGGTGGCGCAGCCCAAGTGGGGGAGGCGCTGGCGCAGACGGCGGCGCGTGAACTCGAAGAGGAGACCGGCCTGCGAGTGGCGCCCGGCCAGATGGTCGGGCCGGTCTGGCGTCGCGACGCCGTCATCGACTTCAACGGGTCGGTGATTCGAAGTGAGGAGATGTATTTCATCTATCGGACGGGGCGGTTCGAACCTTCGGACTTGGGTCGCACGGGCCTGGAGCGTGCCTACATTCATGATCATCGTTGGTGCGATGCGACAATGATCGACGAACTGGTCGCCGACGGCGAGACGGTTTACCCGCTGCAGCTGGGTGAGCTTCTCGACGAGGCGAGCGCCTTGGCCGACGCCCCTGATGCGGTACTGCAGAGGGCACTGGAATCGATCAGGTGACGGGGTAGGTGTCCGCCACCGGATCGATGGCGGCCGCGGCCGCATCTAGACTGGATCAGTAGCGATTGAAGGAGATTACGGTGGAATCCGAAACGTCTGGGGAAGGCCTGGGGGGGACACCCGCACGCGGGACTGCGCGGGTCAAGCGCGGCATGGCCGAAATGCTCAAGGGCGGCGTCATCATGGACGTCGTCACCCCCGAGCAGGCCCGCTTGGCCGAGGCCGCGGGTGCAGTAGCGGTGATGGCGCTTGAACGAGTCCCCGCCGACATCCGGGCGCAGGGCGGAGTGTCGCGCATGAGCGATCCCGACATGATCGAGGGCATCATCGACGCCGTCACGATCCCGGTGATGGCCAAGGCGCGCATCGGCCACTTTGTGGAGGCGCAGATCCTGCAGAGTCTGGGCGTCGACTATGTCGACGAGTCGGAGGTGTTGACGCCCGCCGACTACGGCCACCACATCGACAAGTGGAAGTTCACGATCCCGTTTGTGTGCGGAGCCACCAACTTGGGAGAGGCGCTGCGTCGTATCACCGAGGGCGCAGCGATGATTCGTTCCAAGGGTGAAGCCGGCACCGGGGACGTGTCCAATGCCACCACCCATATGCGCGAGATCGGTGGCGAAATTCGTCGTCTCACGTCACTATCCGAAGATGAATTGTATTTTGCTGCAAAAGAATTGCAGGCTCCCTACGACCTGGTCGCTGAGGTCGCGCGGGCAGGTAAGCTGCCGGTCACACTGTTTACCGCCGGCGGTATCGCCACGCCGGCTGACGCTGCGATGATGATGCAACTCGGCGCGGAGGGCGTCTTCGTCGGCTCGGGCATCTTCAAGTCCGGTGACCCGGCGCAGCGGGCCGCCGCGATCGTCAAGGCCACCACTTTCTACGACGACCCCGACGTGCTGGCGAAGGTGTCTCGAGGGTTGGGGGAGGCGATGGTCGGCATCAACGTGGAGGACATCGCCGCCCCGCATCGGCTCGCCGAACGCGGCTGGTAGCGCGATTCGATGAGCGGCTCGCACGAAGAACAAAGCTAGTCGGATGGCGATCGAAAAGATCCTCGATCTTGAGCAGATCGACGCCAACATCTATCGCGGCGGCGTATTCAGCCCTGAGTCCGGTTTCCTGCAGCGCACATTCGGCGGACACGTGGCGGGCCAGTCGCTGGTGTCCGCGGTGCGAACCGTCGACCCGAAGTTTCAGGTGCACTCACTGCACGGGTACTTCCTGCGTGCGGGCGACGCCAGGTCGCCATCGGTCTACACGGTTGAGCGGATCCGCGACGGCGGTTCTTTCTGTACGCGCCGGGTGGCGGCGATCCAACACGGCGAGACGATCTTCTCAATGTCGGCGTCGTTCCAGGCCGACCAGAGTGGCATAGAGCATCAGGACCCGATGCCAGCAGCGCCGCCGCCCGATGACATTCCCGACTTCAAGGTTGCCAGCCGGGTATTCGATGACGCCAGCTTCCGGCAGTTTGACGAGTGGGACGTGCGGATCATCCCGCGGAACCGACTCGGTACGCGCGAAGGCAAAGCTTCCCAGCAGCAGGTCTGGTTCCGGCACCGCGACCGACTGCCCGACGACCACGTGCTGCACATCTGTGCGCTGGCCTACATGAGCGACCTGACGCTGTTGGGCTCGGCCCAGGTCAATCACCTCGAAGTGCGACAGCATCTGATGGTGGCGTCGCTGGACCACGCGATGTGGTTCATGCGCGCGTTTCGCGCTGATGAATGGCTGCTCTACGACCAGTCGTCGCCGTCGGCCAGTGGGGGCCGCTCGCTGACGCAGGGAAAGATCTTCAATCGCAACGGCGACCTGGTCGCGGCGGTGATGCAGGAGGGTCTGACCCGTTTCGTTCGCGACTTCACGCCCGGCCGCGGGTGAGCCCGCGTATCGGAGTTCTCGCGTTGCAGGGCGACACTCGCGAGCACCTCGCGGCGTTGCGCGCCGCGGGGGCAGAAGCGGTCACCGTGCGGCGAGCCAGCGAACTCCACGCTGTCGACGCTCTGGTGATTCCGGGCGGCGAGTCCACCACGGTGAGCCACCTGCTGCGCGAATGTGAACTCCTCGAGCCGCTGCGTGCCCGACTGGCCGACGGCATGCCCGCCTATGGGTCATGCGCCGGGATGATTCTGCTGGCCAGCGAAATCCTCGACGCCGGTGTCGCCGGACGCTGCGCCATCCCTCTCATGGCCATCGATATGACGGTGCGCCGCAACGCTTTCGGGCGTCAGGTCAATTCTTTCGAGGATTACGTCCTCTTCGAAGGACTTGACCGCCCGGTGCGCGCGGTGTTCATAAGGGCGCCGTGGGTGGAGCGAGTGGGTCCCGGCGTTCAGGTGCTGGCGCGCGCCGCCGATCACGTGGTTGCCGTGCGACAGGGCCGAAACCTCGCGACCGCGTTTCATCCGGAGATGACCGGCGACCGGCGCGTCCATGCGCTGTTCGTCGACGTCGTCACTGGCCGCGCCTAAGCGGATCGGGCGCGCAATCGGACGCTGGCGGTGTGTTAGCGCGCCGAACCCGCTGAAAGTTTGCGGGCTCAGCGGATCTGCAGGCCGGTGATGGCGCGTGCCATGACCAGGCGCTGGATCTCGCTGGTGCCCTCGAAGATGATGAACATCTTGGCGTCGCGGTGCATGCGCTCGACGGGGTACTCGCGGGTGTAGCCGTTGCCGCCGAGGATCTGGATCGCCTCGTCGGTGACGTGAACGGCGGTCTCACCGGCCACCAGCTTGGCCATCGACCCCTCGGCCGATTCAAACTCCTTGCCGTTGCGGGCTATCCACGCGGCGCGGTAGACCAGCAGGCGGGCAGCATCGATGCGGGCCTTCATGTCGGCCAGCTTGAATGCGACCCCCTGGAACTTGCCGATCTTGCGCCCGAACTGCTCACGTTCGCAGGCGTAGTCGCGGGCGTATTCGTAGGCACCTCTGGCCACCCCGACGGCCATCGCGCCGACGGTGGGCCTGGTGCGCTCGAAAGTCGCCATCGCTGCCTGCCCGGCGGGGCTTTCTTGCCCTCGCGCACCTTCGCGACACGCGCGTCGAACTTCTCCTTGCCGCCGACGATGAGGCGGCCGGGCAGGCGGACCTGGTCGGTGGCCTCCTTATACCGGGCGCGGGTGAGGATTGCGCCGACGTCGGATCCAGCGCCTGGTTCCGACGAACAGAATGCCGCGACCTTGGGTTCGTCGATCGTGCCGAACATCTGGGGAACCCATTCGCCGACCTGCTCGGGGGTTCCGTTGGCCGCCAGCGAGGCCGCCGCAAGCCCGGTGCCCAGGATGGCCAGCGCGCTGGTGCTGTCATCGAGGATCAGCACCCGCGGCTTCGGGGTCAGCGCTCTGGTGATCCCCAGAACCGGTGACTGCACCATGCCAGAGCACCGCTGTTCGGTGGCATCCGAACGTCCACGTAGACTCGCCAATCGGACTTTAACGTCGGTGAAAGAGGTAGTACGGGTCATGAGCGGCCATTCCAAGTGGGCCACCACCAAGCACCAGAAGGCCGTCAAAGACGCCCGCCGCGGCAAGGAGTTCGCCCGGCTGATCAAAAACATCGAGGTGGCGGCGCGCACCGGCGGCGGTGACCCGGCGGGTAACCCGACGCTGTACGACGCAATCCAGAAGGCCAAGAAGACATCGGTGCCCAACGACAACATCGAGCGGGCCCGCAAGCGCGGCGCGGGCGAGGAAGCCGGCGGCGCGGACTGGCAGAACATTACCTACGAGGGCTACGGACCCAGCGGCGTCGCAGTGCTCATCGAGTGCCTCACCGACAACCGTAATCGGGCTGCTAGCGAGGTCCGAATCGCGATGACCCGCAACGGCGGCAACATGGCTGATCCGGGCTCGGTGTCCTACCTGTTCACCCGTAAGGGCGTGGTGACGCTGGAGAAGAACGGCCTTACCGAGGATGACTTGCTTGTCGCGGTCCTCGAGGCCGGCGCAGAGGACGTCAACGATCTGGGTGATAGCTTCGAAATCATTTCGGAGCCAACTGATTTGGTTTCGGTGCGCACCGCGCTTCAGGATGCGGGTATCGAATACGACTCCGCGGACGCCAGCTTCCAGCCGTCGGTGACGGTGCCCGTCGACCTCGACGGCGCTCGGAAGCTGCTCCAACTCGTCGATGCGCTGGAGGACAGCGACGACGTGCAGGACGTCTATACCAACATCGATATCCCCGACGACATCGCCGCCGCACTCGACGAAGACTGACACCGCCTGTAGCCGGTCGCGTGTCCCTGCCCTCGCCGGTCGGTGACAGACGCTAGGCTCTCGAACAAATGTTCTGACGAGAGGGCTGGCGTGCGGGTGATGGGAGTTGACCCCGGGCTGACGAGGTGTGGGCTTTCGGTCATCCAAAGCGGTCAGGGCCGCCAGGTCATCGCCCTTGACGTCGACGTGGTGCGCACCCCGGCTGACCAGCCCCTGGCGCACCGACTGCTGGCCATCAGCGACGCCGTCGAACACTGGATGGACACCCACGAGCCCGACGTGATCGCGATCGAGCGAGTGTTCTCCCACCAGAACGCGCCCACCGCGATGGGCACTGCCCAGGCCGCCGGCGTCATAGCGCTGTCGGCGGCCCGGCGCGATATCGACGTGCACTTCCACACCCCCAGCGAGGTCAAGGCCGCTGTCACCGGCAACGGTCGCGCCGGTAAATCGCAGGTCACCGATATGGTTACCAGAATCCTTACCCTGCAACAGAAACCGACGCCTGCTGATGCAGCCGACGCTCTCGCATTGGCGATTTGCCACTGTTGGCGGGCCCCGATGATCGCCCGGATGGCCGAGGCGGAGGCGATGGCGGCCGAGCAGCGGCGCAAGTATCAGGCCACTCTCAAGGCTGCGAAGGCTCAGTCCAATTCGGGGTCCAACCCGAGGGCCAATTCGGGGCCGGGTCGGATGTCTCGGAGCGCGACATGATCGCCGCCGTCCGAGGCGAGGTCCTCGACATCGCGCTTGACCATGCGGTGATCGATGCGGCCGGCGTCGGCTACAAGGTGATGGCGACCCCCACGACGCTGGCCACCCTGCACCGCGGTGCCGAGGCCCGGCTGATCACCGCGATGATCGTGCGCGAGGACGCGATGACGCTGTATGGCTTCGCCGACGCCGACGCCCGCAATCTGTTCCTTACGCTGATCGGGGTCTCCGGGATCGGTCCGAGTATCGCGCTCGGCGCGCTGGCGATGTATGACGGTCCCACGCTGCGGCAGGCTATCGGCGATGGCGACGTCACCGCGCTGACCCGCATTCCCAAGGTGGGGAAGAAGACCGCCGAGCTGCTGGTGCTGACGTTGCGGGACAAGGTGGGGGCGGTGGCCGCGACCGGCTTCGCCTCGGCCGGCGGTCACAGTGTGCGCGGACCGGTCGTCGAAGCGCTCGTGGGTCTTGGCTTCGCGGTCAAGCATGCTGAGGAGGCTACTGACAAAGTGCTCGCCGATGACCCCGGTGCCAATCAGTCGAGCGCACTGCGCGCCGGGCTGTCCTTGCTCGGTAGGAAATAGTGGGCCGATTCGACGAGGCCGACCAGGAGGACGGCGATCAGCGTGAGGTCACACCTGCGCTGACAGTGGGCGAAGGCGACATTGATGCGAGCCTGCGGCCCCGGTCGTTGGGCGAGTTCATCGGCCAACCCCGCGTCCGTGAGCAGCTGCAGTTGGTGCTCGAAGGAGCCAAGAACCGTGGCGGCACCCCGGATCACATCCTGCTGTCCGGGCCGCCCGGCCTGGGCAAGACATCACTGGCGATGATCATCGCCGCCGAGCTGGGAACCTCGCTGCGCGTCACCTCCGGCCCTGCGCTGGAGCGTGCCGGGGACCTGGCCGCGATGCTGTCCAACCTGGTTGAGCACGACGTCTTGTTCATTGACGAGATCCACCGGATCGCGCGTCCCGCCGAGGAGATGCTCTATCTGGCGATGGAGGACTTCCGCGTGGACGTCATCGTCGGCAAAGGCCCGGGCGCCACGTCGATTCCGCTGGAGGTCGCGCCGTTCACGCTGGTCGGTGCTACTACTCGGTCAGGCGCCCTGACCGGTCCACTGCGTGACCGTTTCGGGTTCACTGCGCACATGGACTTCTACGAGCCCTCCGAGCTGGAGCGGGTTCTGGCCCGCTCGGCGAGGATCCTCGGCATCGAGTTGGGCGCCGACGCCGCGGCTGAGATCGCCCGCCGATCACGGGGCACACCGCGCATCGCTAACCGTTTGTTGCGCAGGGTGCGCGACTACGCCGAGGTCCGCGCGGACGGCATCATCACCCGTGACATCGCCAAGTATGCGTTGGCGGTGTACGACGTCGACGAACTCGGCCTGGACCGGCTCGATCGTGCGGTGCTCTCGGCGCTGACCCGCAGTTTCGCCGGCGGCCCGGTCGGAGTGTCCACGCTTGCTGTTGCCGTGGGGGAGGAAGCCACCACTGTCGAGGAGGTGTGCGAGCCGTTCCTGGTGCGCGCCGGCATGATTGCGCGCACTCCGCGCGGGCGCGTAGCCACCGCTACCGCCTGGACGCACCTGGGCATGACTCCGCCGAGTGGGGTCGGTGGTCTGGGACGGTCCGGTTTGTTCGAATAATGGGAACGAGAGAAACAAGTAGGGGGAAGCATGGTCACCGCTGGTTTGATCGTCGCTGCATTAGCGGCGGTGTTACACGGCTACATCTTCGTTATGGAGTCAATCACCTGGACGTCGGCGCGAACCCGCGCTGTCTTCGGCACCACCAAAGATGAAGCCGAGACCACCCGGCTGCTGGCTTTCAACCAGGGCTTCTACAACCTGTTCCTGGCGGTTGTCACGGTGATCGGCGTGGTCGTGTTGCTCAGCGGCGCAACGGCGGTGGGTGCTGCGCTGGTGTTTGCCGGGGTGGGGTCGATGCTGGCGGCTGCCGTCGTGTTGCTCGCATCAGCGCCGGACAAGGCACGCTCTGCGGTGACCCAGGGGCTTTTCCCGCTCATCGCGATTGTTCTGCTGGTGCTGGGGTTGACGCTATAGCGTCGCTGTTGTGATGTGGCGCCGGCTCGGCGTGGTGATGTCGGTGCTTGCCGTCGCTGCCGCGTGCGCCCGCAGTTCCGCTGATCCAGTTTCCGCAGCCCCCGGTGCTGTCGAAATTAGCGCGGGCCGCACGCTGTTCCTGAACTGCCAGGGGTCGGGCTCACCGACGGTGTTCATCATTCCGGGCCTGGGCAGTTATGCCGAAGTCTGGAACTATGTGGTCCCGCCCGATGACCCGACCTGGTCCTCGCCCTACGACGAGATCGAGCAAGCCTCTCTGGCACCCAGTTCCGAGGCGACCCAGCCGGTGGTGGCTCGGACGACGCGAGTGTGCGCCTACGACCGGCCTGATACCCGTCCAGACGGCGAGCAGCAGTCCACGCCGGTGCCGCAGCCCCACCTCATGCAACAGGACGTCGACGATGTGGTGGCGTTGATCACCGCGGCCGGCCTAAGCGGCCCGTTCGTATTCGTCGCGCACTCCTACGGCGGGCTGCTCCTAAACCTCCTGGCCCGGCAGCGTCCCGACCTGGTGTCGGGGCTGGTATTCGTGGAACCGACGTCAGAGTTCCTGCCCTGGATCGGCAGCGCGGCGCAGAACGCTGCCTTCTATTTGAGCGGACGCGAGGGGCGGGCACCAGGTGAGGGCGTGTGGTTCGAGGACGCCTTCGCGGCGGTCGACTCCGCGCCGCCGATGCCCAGGGTGCCAGTGGCAGTGCTCAGCGGCGACAGGTTTCCGCCGCCGGACCAGCTCACGCCGGACAACTACACGCAGGCCCAGATTCACCGCGCCAACGACCTGCTTGCCGCCGAGTTGGGCGTCGTCAACGTGGTGGTGGGCGGCAGCGGCCACAACATGATGCTGTACCAGCCGATGGTCGTGGCCAACGCCATCATCGGCATCGTCGAACAGGTGCGCGGCTCCGGAGGCTGACGCGGCCCGCCAGGCTTGCCGCGCGCGCCGGGAAAACGGCTGGGCCGATCCGATCCGAAGCTGTCGGCGTGATAGCCGGGTAAGACGTAGCCCGTGTTGCGGCCCCGTAGGCGGTCTTGATTTCCGCAGGTGGGGTGGAATCAGAGGTCGGCGAGAAGGAGGGCGAGCACGTCCAGGCCTTCGAGCAGAAGGTCGTCGCTGATGGTCAGTGGTGGCAGAAAACGCAACACGTTGCCGAACGTTCCACACGACAAGACGATCACACCCGACTGGTGCGCGGCAGCGCACAGCTTCTTGGTCAATTCCGCGTCGGGTTCGGTGGTGCCGGACTTCACCAGTTCGACGGCGATCATGGCGCCGCGTCCGCGGATATCGCCGATGCGGTCGTCCTCGGCCTGAATCCGTCCCAGCTTGTTCTTCATCAGAGATTCGATGTGGGCGGCGCGCTGCACCAGGCCGTCGGCCTCGATCGTCTCGATGGTCGCCAGTGCGGCGGCGCACGCCACGGGGTTGCCGCCGTAGGTGCCGCCCAGCCCGCTGACGTGCGGGGCATCCATGACTTCGGCCCGGCCGGTGACACCCGACAGCGGCATCCCGTCGGCGATGCCCTTGGCCGTGACGATCAGGTCCGGCACGATCCCCTCGTGTTCGCATGCGAACATCGCTCCGGTGCGGGCGAATCCCGTTTGCACCTCGTCGGCGATGAAGACGACGTTGTTGGCGCGGCACCAGTCCACCAGCGCCGGTAGGAAGCCCTCTGCAGGGACGATGAAGCCGCCCTCGCCCTGGATCGGTTCGATGATCACCGCAGCCAGGTTGTCGGCGCCGACCTGTTTGTCGATTATGGTGATGGCCCGTTTGGCGGCGAGTTCACCGTCGGTGGCCAGCTCCTTACCGAATTCGGCGTCGCGATACGGATAGGACAGCGGCGCGCGGTAGATCTCCGGGGCGAACGGACCGAACCCGTGCTTGTAGGGCATCGACTTCGCCGTCAGCGCCATCGTCAGGTTGGTGCGACCGTGGTACGCGTGGTCGAAAGAGACGACCGCCTGCTTCTGGGTGTACGTCCTGGCGATTTTGATGGCGTTCTCGACGGCCTCGGAGCCCGAGTTGAACAGCGCCGAGCGTTTCTCGCCGCTACCGGGAGTCAGCCTGTTGAGCGCCTCGGCGACGGCGACGTACTTCTCGTACGGGGTCACCATGAAACAGGTGTGGGTGAACTTGGCTACCTGCTCGGTTACGGCCTCGACCACTCGGGGTGAGGAGTTGCCGATCGTGGTGACCGCGATGCCCGCCCCAAGGTCGATCAGCCGGTTGCCGTCGACGTCCTCGACGATGCCGCCGAATGCCCGCGCTGCGTAGACGGGCATCGTGGTGCCGACACCACGGGCGACCGCCGCACTCTTGCGTGCGAGCAGCTCAGCTGACCGTGGGCCCGGAATGGCGGTGGCGAGGTGGCGGCTCTGCTCGAGAGTGCTCAACTGAAGACCTCCTGTATGCCTCAGAGAAACGGAGAATGTGACTGTCGCGGGTCGACGATTGAGCCTAACCGCTAGGTGCGCCGATCCATCAGTGCGGCCCGGAGGGCCGACGGTTTTGGCCGTCGGAGGAATCGGGGCCGTTGACAATGCGTGTGGTCGGGTGGTTTGTCGGTGTCGTTTCGTAAGGTGCGGGTCAGAGATCGGGGCCAACGAGGTCATGCCCGATCAC
>ERZ888423.1617-NODE-1617-length-18995-cov-7.452957_pt1 | contig 18995 bp, 15 predicted proteins | sample MGYA00520523_ERZ888423 | MGnify/ENA primary metagenome ERZ888423 (study PRJEB32303, sample SAMEA104408611) | aquatic metagenome | biome: Brackish water; feature: Pelagic; material: water | place: Baltic Sea | collected 2014-06-08T10:24:00 | depth 30,27 m ...
CCCCGACCGCCTGGCGGCGCCGTTGGTGCGCCGCGACGGCACGCTGACCGAAGCAACTTGGGACGAGGCGTTCGCCGCCGTCGCGACCGGGCTGGGCACGGCGATCCGTGACCATGGCGGCACGTCGGTCGGCGTGTACCTCGGCAACCCGAACGCCCACACCGTCGCCGGCGCGCTGTACCCGCCGCTGATCATCCGTGGGCTCGGCACCCATCAGGTCTATTCGGCGAGCACGCTGGACCAGATGCCCAAACACGTGGCGCTGGGTCTGATGTTCGGCAGCCCGGTCGCGTTCACGGTGCCCGACCTCGATCGCACGGACTATCTGGTGATCATCGGGGCGAACCCACTGGTGTCCAACGGCAGCCTGGCCACCGCGGCCGACTTCGGCGGCAAGTTGCGCAGCCTGCGCAGGCGCGGCGGCACGTTGGTCGTCATCGACCCCGCCCGCACCCGCACCGCCGAACTCGCCGACCGGCACCTGGACCCGCGCCCCGGTACCGACGCCGCACTGCTGTTCGCGGTCGTCCACGTCCTGTTCGAGGAGGGTCTGGTCGATCTGGGGGCTCTGGCCGACTACGTGACCGGGTTGGACGATGTCCGCGAACTGGCCCGTGATTTCCCGCCGCAGACCGTCGCCGCGCACTGCGGGGTCGAAGCTGACGAGATCCGGACGCTGGCCCGCGAGCTGGCCGGGGCGCCTACAGCCGCCGTATACGGCCGGATGGGCACCTCCACCGTCGAATTCGGCACCGTGGGGAGCTGGCTGGTCGACGTGGTCAACATCCTGACCGGAAATCTGGACCGGGCCGGCGGGGCGATGTTCCCGCTGTCGCCGGTCGCGCCGGCACCGCGCGGGCGCCGTCGTGGCCGCGGGTTCCGTACCGGCCGCTGGCACAGCCGGGTCTCCGGCCGTCCCGAGGTGCTCTCTGAACTACCCACCGCGGTGCTGGCCGAGGAGATCGAGACCCCTGGCGAGGGGCAGATCAAGGCGATGATCACCATTGCGGGCAACCCGGTGCTCTCCGCGCCGGACGGAGACCGACTCGACCGAGCCCTGGCCGGGGTCGGTTTCATGGTGAGCATTGACCCCTACCTCAACGAGACCACCCGCCACGCCGATGTCATCCTGCCGCCCCCGCCGCCGTCGCGCAGCCCGCACTTCGACTTCGCGCTGAACGCCCTCGCGGTGCGCAATAACGCGCGCTATTCACCGCCTGTGCTGCCGCTGAAGACGGGCCCCGACGAGGCCGAGATCCTGGCGCGAATCGCCCTGGTCCTCTATGGAGTCGGAGTCGGCGCGGACCCGGCACTGGTCGACGAGCAGGTCATCGCCACCACGCTGGCCAAAGAGACCGCAGATGCGGCGTCGCCGGTCACCGGTCGCGCGGTCGACGAGCTGACCGCCATGCTCGAGGATGGCCCGGGCTACGAGCGCAGGCTCGACATGATGCTTCGGCTCGGCGCGTACGGTGACGCGTTCGGGGCCCGGACTGAGGGCCTGACACTCAAGCGGCTCAAGGCGGCACCGCACGGTATCGACCTGGGTCCGCTGCAGTCGCGGCTGCCCGACCTGCTGCGCACCGCGTCGGGTCTGATCGAGCTGGCCCCTCCGCCGTTGGTCACCGATGCGGCACGGCTACGCGACTCGTTGGAGCACCGCACCGAGGGGTTCGTGCTGATCGGGCGGCGGCACCTGCGCTCGAACAACAGCTGGATGCACAACCTGCCTGCACTGGCCGGCGGCACCAACCGGTGCACTTTGTGGATGCATCCCGATGACGCCGCCGAGCTCGGAGTGTCCGACACCGCCCGCGTCAAGGGGCCGGCCGGCGAACTGGTGGTGCCCGTCGAGATCACCGAGGGCATCCGCCGCGGCGTGCTGTCACTGCCGCACGGCTGGGGTCACGATCGCGAGGGCACCGGGCAGGCGCTGGCGGCCAGGAATCCGGGGGTGAACGTCAATCAACTCAATGACGGCTCGGTGCTGGACCCGCTGTCAGGCAACGCGGTGCTCAACGGCATCCCCGTCCTCGTCGAACCCGTCTTAGTCGAGGATGTCGTCGTCGAACCAGCCGGCATGCCGGTCGGCTCTTAGTTCAGCTCCCAGATCACCGTCACATTGAAACCAACCGTCTGCTCACCTGGTTCCAGCGGTACGGCGGCCTCCATCATCGCTCGCGGGGCGGCCATCGGCTGGGGCGGCAACGCGCCGCCCGATTCCGAAATTGACATCACCTTGCCGAGGTCGAGACCGGATAAATTGGCGTACTGGCCGGCGCGGTCTTTGGCGTCCTCAAAGGCCCTGGCCCGTGCGTCGCGCACCATCTGTGAGTCGTCCTCGATGGAGTAACTGATCGAATTGATCCGGGTGGCGTTGCCGCCGGTGCCGACGATCAGGCCGATCGCGTCGGAGGCCTGATCGAGGTCGCGGACCGTGACGTTGATCGAATTGGTGGCACGGTAGGCGGTGATCGCGGCGTTGTCGGGGCCGTACTGCGGCTGCAGGTCGGCCTCCGTGGTGGCCAGGTCTTTGCGGTCGATCCCCATGTCGACGAGCGCGTCGATCACATCTTCCTGGCGCTCGTTGGTCTGATTCATCGCCGCAGTGGCGTCGGGTGCGATGGATTCCATCGACGCATCAATGGTCAGTGTGTCGGGTGAGCCGGTGACCTGCCCGGCACCGACGACTGTCACCTGCCGGGTATCGACATCGGGTGTCAACGTCGGACCCGGCTGCGCGTCGCACGCCGTCAGAGCCGCTGCGGCGACGCCGGCGGCGGCAAAGCATGCGAGCTTGGTCTTGGTGATCTCTACTCCCGGCGCGATCGGCATGTCTGGCACCCTAACGCGTCCGTGTCCGGATCCTTTGGTCGACAATAGGATCGGTGAGGAACTCCAGCAGAACGCGGGTGACGTCGTGCGGGCATTCCTCGGTGAGCCAATGGCCGGCGCCGGAGATCATCACCTCGCGGTACTCGCCGGTGGCGACCTCACGGGCGCGGTGTCGCGGTGTGTAGGCCAGGGTGGCATCGGCAGTGCCACCGATAAACAGGGCGGGCGCGTCGATCGTGGCGGCCCGGGGTGTGGCTGTCAGCTCCCAGTTGCGGTCGAAGCAGCGATACCAGTTGAGCGGTCCGGTGAACCCGTTGCGGGTGAACTCGTCGACGTAGACGTCGAAATCCCCCCGACTGATCCATTCGGGAAGTCCGCCGGGTTCGGGAAGGCGGGCCAGGAACCCCTCAGGACCGGGCGCGAGCATCCGCAACGTCGCGGCGTCGTCGCCTGCGGGTGGGGTGGCGAACAGGCGCCGCAGCGTGGTGGCCGGGTCTTGGTCCAGCTCGACGTCGGCTGGTCCGGGTTCCTGGAAATACAGGATGTAGAAGAAGTTCTCCCCGAAGATCCGGCGGAACGCCTGTGTCGTCGGCACCCTCGGGCGGGGCACCGGGGGCAGGCTCAGACCGGCGACTGCGGAGAAGCGATCGGGGTGCAGCAGCGGCGCGGTCCACGCCACCACGGCACCGAAGTCATGGCCCACCAGCACTGCCTGCTCGGCGCCGACATCGTCGAGCAGCCCGACCACGTCCGCGCTGAGCTCGGCGACGGTGTAGGCGTCGATGGCAGCGGGTTGGTCGGAACCGCCATAGCCACGCTGGTCGGGGGCCAGCACGTGATAGCCCGCGTCGGCCAACGCGCCGATCTGGTGGCGCCACGAGAAAGCCAGCTCAGGAAAGCCGTGGCAGAGAACCACCACCGGCGCGCCAGGCTCTCCGGCCTCGGTCACCCGCAGCGAAATCCCGTTCGTCTTGATGTTCCTGACAACCATCGGCGACCCCACCCCTGATACCCAACCAGAGTCCCGAGCGTGCGCCTAGAGCGAAAAATCGCGCTGACTTCCGCCCTGGACGCACACTCGGCGAAGACACCGTGAACTCCGGGCTCAGGCCTGATGGTTCCCTCCGTGAACTCCGGGCTCAGGCCTGATGGTTCCCTCCGTGAACTCCGGGAACTGCCCCACGTTGGTTTAGCGGTAGCCTTGGCTGTTCCAGCTGCGCGCGTATTGGAAGGATTTGGCCGTGGTCCGCCACCGGCCGTAGGTATCAATGAACCGAAAACACATATGAACCGCAAGACTGTGATCCGCACGCTCACGGTGATCGCCGTGGTGCTGCTGCTCGGATGGTCCTTCTTCTATTTCAGCGACGACACCCGAGGGTTCAAGCCTGTCGACACCTCGGTGGCGATGGCCCAGATCAACAACGACAACGTCACCAGCGCGCAAATCGACGACCGCGAGCAGCAACTCCGGCTCGACCTGAAGAACGGCAACGGCGATACCGAGAACAGCGACAAGATCATCAGCAAGTACCCCACCGGTTACGGGGTCCCGCTGTTCGAAGCACTGCAGGCCAAGAAGGCCAAAGTAAATACCGTCGTGAACCAGAGCAGCATGTTAGGGACGCTGCTCATCTACATGCTTCCGCTGCTGTTGTTGGTCGGGTTGTTCGTGATGTTTTCCCGCATGCAGTCCGGCGGGCGGATGGGGTTCGGTTTCGGCAAATCGAAGGCCAAGCAGCTCACCAAGGACATGCCCAAGACCACGTTCGCCGACGTCGCAGGCGTGGACGAGGCGGTCGAGGAACTGTACGAAATCAAGGACTTTTTGCAGAACCCGTCGCGGTATCAGGCGCTTGGCGCCAAGATCCCCAAGGGGGTGCTGCTCTACGGCCCGCCCGGCACCGGCAAGACGCTGTTGGCTCGCGCGGTCGCCGGTGAGGCCGACGTTCCGTTCTTCACAATTTCCGGTTCGGATTTCGTCGAGATGTTCGTCGGCGTCGGCGCCTCCCGGGTGCGCGACATGTTCGAGCAGGCCAAGCAGAACAGTCCCTGCATCATTTTCGTCGACGAGATCGACGCGGTCGGCCGCCAGCGTGGTGCAGGCATGGGTGGCGGACACGACGAGCGTGAGCAGACGCTGAACCAGTTGCTGGTCGAGATGGACGGTTTCGGTGAACGTCAAGGCGTCATCTTGATCGCCGCCACCAACCGGCCCGACATCCTCGATCCGGCATTGTTGCGGCCCGGTCGCTTCGACCGCCAGATACCGGTCTCCAGCCCCGATCTGGCGGGCCGGCGCGCGGTGCTCAAGGTGCACTCGCAGGGCAAGCCGATCGCGCCAGACGCCGACCTGGACGGATTGGCTAAACGCACCGTCGGCATGTCGGGCGCCGACCTGGCCAACGTCATCAACGAAGCGGCACTGCTGACGGCCCGCGAGAACGGCACCGTAATCACCGGCCCCGCACTGGAAGAGGCCGTGGACCGGGTCGTCGGCGGGCCGCGCCGCAAGGGTCGCATCATCAGCGAGCACGAGAAGAAGATCACCGCCTACCACGAAGGTGGGCACACCCTGGCAGCTTGGGCGATGCCCGACATCGAGCCGATCTACAAGGTGACGATCCTGGCGCGCGGCCGGACCGGTGGGCATGCGATGTCGGTGCCCGAGGACGACAAGGGTCTGATGACGCGCTCGGAGATGATTGCGCGGCTGGTGTTCGCGATGGGTGGGCGGGCCGCCGAGGAGTTGGTGTTCCGTGAGCCGACGACCGGGGCCTCCTCCGATATCGATCAGGCCACCAAGATCGCCCGCGCAATGGTCACCGAGTACGGCATGAGCTCCAAGCTCGGCGCAGTCCGGTACGGGACCGAGCACGGGGATCCGTTCCTTGGTCGCACCATGGGTACTCAGGCCGACTACAGCCACGAGGTCGCGCAGATCATCGACGACGAGGTGCGCAAGCTGATCGAGGCCGCTCACACCGAGGCTTGGGAGATCCTCACCGAATACCGCGACGTGCTGGACATCCTGGCCGGCGAGCTGCTGGAGAAGGAGACTCTGCACCGCGTCGAACTCGCGGCCATCTTCGGTGATGTCAAGAAGCGGCCGCGACTGACCATGTTCGATGACTTCGGTGGCCGGGTGCCGTCGGATAAGCCGCCCATCAAGACGCCGGGCGAGCTGGCCATCGAGCGCGGTGAGCCGTGGCCTAGGCCTGTTCCAGAGCCGGCGTTCAAGACCGCGATCGCTCAGGCGTCCCAGTCGGCTGCCGAGGCCGCGCACAAGAACGGGGCCAACGGTGCGAGCGCGAACGGCGGTCCGGCAAACGGGGCGACGCAGCCTGATTACGGCGCGCCGGCTGGCTGGCATGCGCCCGGTTGGCCACCGCCGCCCGGGACCCCACAGCAGCAGACGCCACAGCAGCAACCGCACGGGCACTGGTATCCGGCCCCGCCGCCCTCGGGTTGGCAGGGCGGACCGCCGCCCCCGCCTGCTCCCGCTTATCCGGGCTATCCCCCGTATCAGCCGTATCCGCAGCCCCAGCACCACGCTCCACAGGACGGCGCACCTGCACCCGGACACAACGATGACGCGGGACAGGACAGCGGCAGACATAGAGATCGGGCTGACCCGCCGAATCACGATTGATCGCCGCCTGATAGCTGAACTGCCTGATAGCTGAACTGCCTGATAGCTGAACTGCCTGATAGCTGAACTGCCTGATAGCTGAACTGTCTGATAGGTGAACGGAGACTTCGATGACCCGGCCCAACAACAGCACCTCGGCCGCGATCACCACCCGCGATTTCGACCCGCCTGAGTTCGATCAACCCCGCGCGGAACGGGCAGTCCGCGAGTTGCTGATGGCGATCGGCGAGGACCCTGATCGCCAGGGTCTGATCGACACCCCGGCGCGGGTGGCGCGGGCGTACAAGGAGATGTTCGCCGGCTTGTACACCGATCCCGACCAGGTTCTGGGTACCACCTTCGACGAACAGCACGACGAATTGGTGCTGGTGAAGGACATTCCGATGTACTCGACGTGTGAGCACCATCTGGTCGCATTCCACGGAGTCGCGCATGTCGGATACATCCCGGGCCAGGACGGTCGGATCACCGGGCTGTCGAAGCTGGCTCGTGTCGTCGACCTCTACGCTAAGCGGCCCCAGGTGCAGGAGCGGCTGACCACCCAGGTCGCGGATGCGCTGATGCGTAAACTCGACCCGCGCGGCGCCATCGTAGTCATCGAGGCCGAACACCTCTGCATGGCTATGCGGGGGATTCGCAAGCCCGGCGCAGTCACGACCACCTCGGCGGTGCGTGGACAGTTCAAGACCGACAACGCATCTCGCGCTGAGGCTCTGGATCTGATTTTGCGAAAGTGAGCGTTCAGGTGATCGGGGTCGTCAACGTCACCGACGATTCATTCTCCGATGGGGGACTGTTCCTCGACGGTGACCGCGCCGTCGAGCATGGTGTCAAATTGGTTGCCCACGGTGCCGCGATCATCGACGTCGGAGGTGAGTCGACACGTCCCGGCGCTGCCAGGGTAGACCCTCAGGTCGAGCTGGCTCGGGTGCTTCCTGTCGTCAAACAACTTGCCGAGCAAGGGATCACGGTCAGCATCGACACCATGCACGCTGGTGTCGCGCGCGCGGCCCTGGAGAACGGCGCGGCGATCGTCAACGACGTGTCCGGGGGCAGAGCAGACCCGGACATGGCGAGGGTGGTCGCCGAAGCCGGAGTGCCCTGGGTGCTCATGCACTGGCGGTCGGTCAAAAGTGTTCGACCGCACGATGTGCCCGCCTATGGTGACGTCGTTGCCGACGTGCGCGACGAACTCATGGCAGCGGTGGACGCCGCGGTGCACGCGGGGGTGGATCCAGCCAAGCTGATCATCGACCCTGGACTCGGATTCGCCAAGACCGCACAACATAATTGGGCGCTGCTCAATGCGCTGCCCGAGTTTGTCCGGACCGGAATTCCGGTCCTGGTCGGTGCATCACGCAAGCGATTCCTCGGCGCGTTACTGGCTGGTGCCGACGGTGGACCCAGGCCGCCGAGTGGCCGCGAGACCGCCACCGCGGTCATCTCTGCGCTGGCCGGGTGGCATGGGGTGTGGGGTGTCCGGGTACATGAGGTGCGGGCATCGGTCGACGCACTCGCGGTGGTCGCGGCGTGGAAATGCGCAGCGGGGGCGGGGGAAAGAAGCCGTGGATGATCGAATAGAGTTGCGCGGGTTGACAGTTCGAGGGCATCATGGTGTCTTTGACCATGAGCGCCGCGATGGGCAGGACTTCGTCGTGGACATCACCGTATGGATCGATCTTACGGTGGCGGCCGCCAGTGACGACCTCGCTGACACCGTGGACTACGGCGTGCTGGCACAGCGTGCCGCCGACATCGTTGCCGGGCCCCCGCGGCAGCTGATCGAGACGGTGGGTGCTGAGATCGCCGACGATGTGCTGCGCGACGAGCGGGTACACGCGGTGGAAGTTATTGTTCACAAGCCCGGCGCTCCGATCCCGTTGGAGTTCGCCGACGTCGCCGTTGTGGCTCGACGTTCGCGCCGTGACGGCCAGGTCGCAAGCGGATGAATATCCGGTGACGTCAGTGGTGTTGTCCATCGGTTCGAACGTCGGTGACCGGATGGTGTGGCTGCAGTCGGTGGTTGACGGACTCGACGGTGTGGTGGCGGTGTCGCCGGTGTACGAGACCGATGCATGGGGCGGTGTCGAACAGGCACCGTTCCTCAACGCTGTTGTGATCGCCGATGATCCGGCATTGGACGCGCACGGCTGGCTGCGTCGCGCGCATGAGCTTGAGGATGCGGCGCAGCGTGTGCGTGGCCAACGCTGGGGCCCGAGAACACTGGACGTCGACGTCGTCACCTGTCGAGACGGCGATGGCGAGATGACGGTGCACGACGAGGTCCTGATCCTGCCCCACCCGTACGCGCATGTGCGGGCGTTCGTACTGGTGCCATGGTCGGCGGTCGATTCGGGCGCCACCCTGACGGTCGCAGGCCGGGTGAGCGCCGTCGAGCAACTCCTCGGTGCCGTCGATCAGGCGGAACGCGCCGGGGTCCGGATGACCGACCTGGCGCTCCGGATCGGGAACGAGACGATCGGCTGATGGGGCCGACCCGGACGCGCGACCTGGTCGCCGCGGTGTTCGCAACCGCGGTGGCGGGCTATCTGCTGGTGCGGGTGGTGTACCGATGGTTCCCGCCGATCACCGGGTGGACCGGAGCGTCGCTGCTGGGGGTCGCAGTCGGCGTAGCGGGCTGGGGATTCTATGTGCGCGCCAGGATTAATGACGGAGAGGTCGGTGTCGGGCCGGGCCGGCTGCATCCGCTCGCGGTGGCACGGTCGGTGCTGATCGCCAAGGCGTCGGCCTGGATGGGCAGCGTCGTGCTGGGGTGGTGGCTGGCCGTCGTGGCCTACCTGCTGCCTCGCCGGAGCGAATTGCAGGTGGCGGCCGACGACACCGCGGGCGCGGTTGTGGCCGGGTTGTGCGCGCTGGCGTTGGTCGCCGCGGCGCTGTGGTTGCAGAATTGCTGCAAGTCTCCGGACGAGCCGCCGGAGAGCCCGGATACGGCGCCCGTCTGAACGATTCTGCCAGTACCCTGGCCGAATCGCCGTCGAGGTCGATACGCCTGATTACCTGTGACCGGTACAGTCGCCCCATGACCGATCCGACCCGTGGCGCGCGCCTTCGGCGCGGCGCCCGACGGCCAGGTTGGATCGTGATGACGGTGTTACTGGTGCTCGCTATTGGGGCGAGTTCGGCGTTGGTCTTCACCAATCGCGTCGATTTGCTGAAGCTGGCGGTTCTGCTGGCTTTGTGGGCCGCAGTGGTTGCTGCGTTCGTGTCTGTAATCTACCGCCGGCAGAGTGATAGCGACCAGGCGAAGGTGCGGGATCTGAAGCTGGTTTACGACCTGCAGCTCGATCGCGAGATCTCTGCGCGGCGGGAGTACGAGCTTGCGGTTGAAACGCAGTTGCGCCGTGAGCTCGCATCGGAGTTGCGTGCGCAGTCAGCCAGCGAGGTGTCTGCACTGCGTGCTGAGTTGGCCGCATTGCGCGCAAACTTGGAGTTCCTGTTCGACGCCGACTTGTCGCACCGGCATGCGATCGAAACGGATCGGAGCAGTGCGCGGGTGCTCGGCGAATGGACTCCCGGCGCTGACACCGTGGGCCGAGTCAGCATCAGCCGGATCGACACCGAGTACGTCGAAGAAGTTTCCGAGCATAGAGCCCACGCCACCGACACCGAGTACGTCGAAGAAGTTTCCGAGCATAGAGCCCAGGCCACCGACACCGAGGAAAGCCCGATCATCGACGTCCCCGCCGAACCCCACCCGCTGGAGTTTGAGCGGGTGTCGGCCGTCGATGAGGCGGGTGGCGCGCATCGCCGATTCTCCGAGCAGGCTCAGGTGAACGCGCATCGAGCCGACGAAAGCGCCAGACGGCTTTGGGAGCCGCCGCCCTCGTCGCAGCCAGCACCGCAGCCGTCGCAGCCAGCACCAGCACCAGCACCAGCCCAAGCACCAGCACCAGCACCAGCGAGGAGCGCCCCGCCTCCCCAACCCGAACCGCTGTACCCGTGGCTGCCCCCGCCACAGCCTCAGCCACAGCCACAGCCACAGCGGCCTCAACCGCGTACGTCAGAACCGGCCCCTTCCAGGGCGGTGAATTGGCAACCGGCTCCAGCAGAGGGGCAGTGGATTCCGCCCGGTGCGCCGGGCAGTCACTGGGTGCCGGCTCACGGCGCCCACGATGAAGGCGCCCACGATGAATACGTGGGAAGGCGACGGGCCCCCGACACCTCGCGGCAGGAGCCCTTCAGCCCGGTTCCACCGCCCGCCGAACCTCCGCGCGGTCGGCACTATGGAGCAGCCCCGCAAGGCGCGGAGAGCGCAGATGGCGCAGAGGGCGTCGAAGGCCTGGACGGAACAGCAGGCAGGGCGGCCGCTCACGGGAAAGCCGCGCACATGAAAGCTGATGTCACGGATGTGGCTGAGCCCCCGGTCGCCGAGCAGGACGAGTCTGAGCAGGCGGACGGCGGTGCCCACACCGGCGGTCCGCCGGTTGCCGAGTTGTTGGCGCGGCTACAGGCGCCGCAATCGGGAGGCGGGCGGCGCAGGCGTCGCGAGGACTGAAGTAATCTCGTAGCGTCCGGCCGGTACCCGCGACGCGGGACTGGAACGAACCCACGAGGATCTGCGAGGTCGTCTGCAATGCTGCAGTCTCCCGCCGGCGGGCATGCCCCACACGAGGGACTCCGTCCGGCTCGGCTCACGATCGGAATAATTTCCGTTGGTCGGGTGGGTGCGGCCCTGGGTTTCGCGCTGGAACGCGCCGAACACGTCGTGGTCGGCTGCAGCGGGGTCTCGAAGGCCTCGAGACAGCGCGCGCAGCGGTGGCTTCCCGATACACCCGTGCTAACGGCCGAAGAGGTGGCAGGGCGCGCCGAGCTCCTGCTGCTGGCCGTCCCTGACGCGGAACTTCCCGCGCTGGTGACGGGTCTGGCGGCCACCGAAGCTCTGCGCGCAAACACCATCGTGGTGCACACGTCGGGAGCGAATGGGATCGGTGTTCTGGCGCCGCTGGCCGAACAGGGATGCACCGCGCTGGCGATCCACCCGGCGATGACGTTCGCCGGCTCGGACGAAGACGTCGATCGCCTGCGCGGCACGTGTTTCGGCATCACCGCTGCCGACGAGATCGGGTACGCCATCGCAGCGTCTTTGGTGCTCGAGATCGGCGGGGAACCGTTCCGTGTGAGGGAGGACGCCCGGACTCTCTATCACGCCGCCTTGGCGCACTCCAGCAACCATGTCGTCACGGTCCTGCTCGACGCGGTCGAGGCGTTGCGTACGGCGCTGCAGGGCCAGGAACTGCTTGGGCAGGAGCTCGTCGGCGACAGGCCGGGAGGGATCGCCGAGCGGATCATCGGTCCGCTGGCGCGCGCGTCGCTGGAGAACGCGTTGCAGCGCGGCCAGGCCGCGCTCACGGGTCCGGTCGCACGCGGTGACGCCGAGGCGGTCGCCGGCCATTTACAGGCACTCAACGAAGTGAATCCCGATCTGGCCCAGGCGTATCGGACGATGTCGTGGCGCACGGCGCAACGGGCGCACGCTCCGGATGCAGTGTTCGAGGTGCTCTCTGAAGCGGGGCAGCCATGAACTACAGGGATACCGCAGAGACGTTCAATACCCAGACGTCCGCCACGCCGAAATTCGCCCGGGGGCAGCTCAACGTGTACTCGCGGCCCCGTGAGGTCTTCGCGGTGACCGGGGCGTTGCGCGCCACCGGGCGCAGGATCATGCTGGTACCGACGATGGGAGCTCTGCACGAGGGGCATCTGACGTTGATTCGCGCCGCCCAGCGGGTGCCGGGCGCCGTCGTGGTGGTGTCGATCTTCGTCAATCCGCTGCAGTTCGGTGCGGGTGAGGATCTCGACGCATACCCGCGAACCCTCGACGACGATCTCGGCGTACTTCGCGGTGAGGGCGTCGAGATCGCCTTCACTCCGAGGTCCGAAGACATGTACCCCGACGGCACCCGCACCACCGTGGTGCCGGGTCCGCTCGGTGCCGAAATCGATGGCGCTTCGCGGCCCACGCATTTCGCCGGTGTTCTCACCGTGGTGCTCAAACTGTTCAACGTCGTGCACACTGATCGCGCCTTCTTCGGAGAGAAGGACTATCAGCAACTGACGCTGATCCGGCAGATGGTCGCAGACCTGAACCTGAGCCTGCAGGTGGTCGGAGTGCCTATCGTGCGGGAACCCGACGGGCTGGCCATGTCGTCGCGGAACCGCTATCTGGACACCGTCGAGCGCGAGCAGGCCGTCGGTTTGTCGGCCGCACTGCTCGCGGGCAGGTACTCGGCCTCCGCCGGGGCGTCCTCCGCGTTGGACGCGGCCCGTGCGGTGCTCGACCAGATACCCGCACTAGATGTCGACTATCTGGAGGTTCGGGACCCGATGCTGGGACCTGCGCCGGTGGCGGGGGCGGGGCGGATGCTGGTCGCGGCCCGGCTGGGTCTCACCCGGCTTATCGACAACATGGCGATCGAGATCGGTGCGGGTAGCGGTATCGACGGTCATCCGGGGGTCGCATCCGGCGGGAGCCACGAATCACCTTGGAGGCAATGATGTTACCGCCGATGCTGATGTCGCAGAGGTGATGTTGTGCTGCTTGCGATAGATGTCCGCAACACTCACACGGTCGTCGGTCTGGTGTCAGGTGCCGGTGATCACGCCGAGGTCGTTCACCATTGGCGGATTCGTACCGAATCCGAAGTGACTGCAGACGAACTGGCGCTAACGATCGATGGTCTGATCGGCGATGACGCCGAGCGACTCACCGGCGCGGCCGGTCTGTCGACTGTGCCCTCTGTGTTGCATGAGGTGCGCCTGATGCTTGAGCAGTATTGGCCGTCGGTGCCCCATGTGTTGATCGAGCCCGGGGTGCGCACGGGTATCCCGTTGCTGGTCGACAACCCGAAAGAGGTCGGCGCCGACCGTATCGTCAATTGTCTTGCGGCATACCACAAATACCAGTCGGCGGCGATCGTGGTGGACTTCGGTTCGGCGATCTGTGTGGACGTGGTCTCAGCCAAAGGCGAGTTTCTCGGCGGCGCCATCGCGCCCGGGGTGCAGGTGTCATCCGACGCTGCGGCAGCCCGTTCTGCGGCGCTGCGACGCATCGAGTTGACCAGGCCCCGTTCGGTCGTGGGCAAGAACACCGTCGAATGCCTGCAGGCAGGCGCGGTATTCGGGTTCGCCGGTCTGGTTGATGGCTTGGTGAAGCGGGTGCGCGAGGACGTCGAGGGTTTCGGTGGCAACGACGACGTCGCTGTGGTCGCGACCGGGCACGGAGCGCCGCTCGTACTGTCTGACGTGCACAGCGTCGAGCACTACGACCGCCACCTCACGCTGGACGGCCTGCGGTTGGTGTTCGAACGCAATCGTGATGGACAGCGGGGCAAGATCCGCTCAAACCGCTAGAAGGCTGAGCGGCCCGCAGTGTCTGGAAGCTCCAGTCCGGCGGCTGATCGGCCACAGCGCAGACCACCGCCTGAGTTGATCGGCGCGTTGAACGGCACCGCTATCTGGTCATTTAAGCTGGCACGTCGTGACGCCCCCTGATTCCCGCCCCGATACCGACGAGACCCGTGACGACGTGCCCGAGCAGTTCCGGATCCGGCAGGCCAAGCGTGAGCGGCTACTTGCCGAGGGGCGTGAGCCATACCCCGTCGAGGTGGCCCGTACCCACAGCCTGGACGCCGTGCGCCAGGCGTACCCGGACCTGCCCGCCAACACCGAAACGGGTCAGCAGGTCGGCGTCGCGGGTCGGGTGATCTTCGCGCGCAACTCCGGCAAGCTCTGCTTCGCGACTCTGCAGGAAGGCGATGGGGCCAAGCTGCAGGCGATGATCAGCCTCGATCAGATCGGCCAGGAGTCCCTCGATGCGTGGAAAGCCGACGTCGACCTCGGTGACATTGTGTTCGTCCAAGGCGAGGTGATCAGTTCCCGGCGTGGCGAACTCTCTGTGCTAGCCAGTTCCTGGCAACTTGCCGCAAAGGCGCTGCGGCCCCTGCCTGTCGCCCACAAGGAGCTCAGTGAGGAGGCCCGGGTCCGCCAGCGCTATGTCGATCTCATCGTTCGACCAGAGGCGCGAACGATCGCCCGGCAGCGCGTGGCGGTGGTGCGTGCGGTGCGCTCGGCGCTGGAACGGCGCGGATTTCTCGAAGTGGAGACGCCGATCCTGCAGACGCTGGCCGGCGGTGCTGCGGCGCGTCCGTTCGTCACACATTCCAATGCTCTCGATGCCGACCTCTACTTGCGTATCGCGCCGGAACTGTTCCTGAAGCGATGCGTCGTCGGCGGATTCGACAGGGTCTTCGAGTTGAATCGGGTGTTCAGAAACGAAGGTGCGGATTCCACGCATTCTCCGGAATTTGCGATGCTGGAGACATACCAGGCCTACGGCACCTACGACGATTCCGCGATCGTCACCCGTGACCTTATTCAGGAGGTTGCCGATGAAGCCATCGGGACGCGGCAGGTGTCATTGCCTGATGGCAGTGTCTACGATCTCGATGGAGAATGGGAGACCATTCAGATGTATCCGTCATTGTCTGAAGCACTCGGTGAAGAGATCACCCCTTCGACCACGGTGGACCGTCTTTGGCAGATCGCCCACAAGTTGGACGTGGAGATTCCCCGCGATCGAGGATATGGGCACGGAAAATTGGTCGAGGAGCTTTGGGAATACACCGTCGGCGACAAGCTGTGGGCGCCGACGTTTGTGCGAGATTTCCCCGTCGAGACCACGCCGTTGACCCGCTCTCATCGCAGCATCGCCGGCGTCACCGAGAAATGGGATCTCTATATTCGCCACATCGAGCTTGCCACCGGATACTCCGAGTTGATCGATCCGGTCATTCAACGGGAAAGGTTGGAGGCCCAGGTGCGCGCAGCCGCCGCCGGTGATGACGAGGCAATGGCACTGGATGAAGATTTCCTGGCGGCACTCGAGTATGGGATGCCTCCCACAACCGGCACGGGAATGGGTATAGATCGCTTGTTGATGGCCTTGACAGGCCTGTCGATTAGAGAGACTGTTCTGTTCCCTATTGTTCGCCGTCATGGCAACTAAGTCATAGCAACTTAACCCCCACGATTCGTCATTTGTTGAATGGATTGACGCCGTGTGGCACATTGGTCGCAGGGGTTTGGGATCAAACCCGAGGTTGTAGTGTGTACAGAAGGGCGAAGCCATAATGGCCAAGAGGGTCACCGTCACGTTGGTTGACGATTTCGATGGTGAAGGTGCCGCGGATGAAACGGTCGAATTCGGGCTCGATGGGGTGAGCTACGAGATCGACCTTTCGGCCAGGAACGCCGCGAAACTTCGGGGCGATCTGAAGCAGTGGGTGGAGACTGGTCGCCGCATCGGTGGCCGACGGCGTGGCCGGTCGGCCGGCACCGGCCGAGGGCGCGCAGCGATTGATCGGGAACAGAGCGCGGCAATCAGGGAATGGGCCCGCAGTAACGGTCACAATGTGTCTACCCGCGGCAGAATTCCCGCTGACGTCATCGACGCATTTCACGCGGCCAACTAGCGCGCAGCAACACAGCTGGCGATTGCCGGCACACGCCACCGTCGATGTGGCGTTCGCTAGTGGCGAACTGTCTTCGGCACTGTTACGGAAACGAATCGCCTCGCCGTCGCGTTGCTGCTAATAGCGCTGGGTATTGGTACCTGCCCCGCCAGAGGTCATTTCCTCCCTCTCCTGGGAGGGGTCTCCAGGCGGGGCGCCCGGGGTTGCCGCCCACTAGAGTGGACGGCAGGTTCACAGCACTACCCAGGTTCACAGCACTACCGAGGTCTCGACGGTGGAGTCTCGACGGTGCCGCCCGGAGCCGTCCGGGTGCCCGGCGAGTTTTTGGGGATGTGCTGCGGACCTAACTATGCGATGGAGAGCAGGTAACCACGGATGTTCGAGAGATTCACCGACCGCGCACGTCGGGTTGTCGTGTTGGCTCAAGAAGAAGCCAGGATGCTCAACCACAACTACATCGGAACCGAGCACATCCTGCTGGGACTCATTCACGAGGGTGAAGGCGTAGCCGCCAAGTCGCTCGAGTCGTTGGGCATTTCCCTGGAGGGCGTGCGCAGCCAGGTCGAGGAGATCATCGGGCAGGGACAGCAGGCGCCGTCCGGCCACATCCCGTTCACCCCGCGCGCCAAGAAGGTGCTCGAGCTGAGCCTGCGCGAGGCGCTGCAGCTCGGCCACAACTACATCGGGACTGAGCACATCCTGCTCGGCCTGATTCGCGAGGGTGAGGGTGTGGCGGCCCAGGTGCTCGTGAAGCTGGGCGCCGAACTGACCCGAGTGCGTCAGCAGGTCATTCAGCTGCTGAGCGGTTATCAGGGCAAGGAGACTGCGGAAGCCGGAACAGGCGGCCGCGGTGGCGAGGCCGGCTCCCCCTCTACGTCATTGGTGCTCGACCAGTTCGGCCGCAACCTGACCGCAGCGGCGATGGAGGGCAAGCTCGACCCGGTCATCGGCCGCGAGAAGGAGATCGAGCGGGTGATGCAGGTGCTTTCCCGGCGCACTAAGAACAACCCGGTGCTGATCGGCGAGCCCGGTGTCGGCAAGACGGCCGTTGCCGAAGGGCTGGCGCAGGCCATCGTGAATGGCGAGGTCCCCGAGACGCTGAAGGACAAGCAGCTCTACACCCTCGACCTGGGATCGCTGGTGGCTGGCAGCCGCTACCGCGGTGACTTCGAGGAACGCCTGAAAAAGGTGCTCAAGGAAATCACCACGCGCGGCGACATCATCCTGTTCATCGATGAGCTGCACACCTTGGTGGGGGCCGGTGCCGCCGAAGGCGCGATCGACGCCGCGTCGATTTTGAAGCCAAAGTTGGCCCGTGGGGAGCTGCAGACGATCGGTGCCACCACCATCGATGAGTACCGAAAGTACATCGAGAAGGATGCTGCTCTGGAACGGCGTTTCCAGCCGGTGCAGGTCGGCGAGCCCACGGTGGCGCACACCATCGAGATCCTCAAGGGTCTGCGCGACCGCTACGAGGCGCACCACCGGGTGTCCATCACCGATTCTGCGATTGTGGCCGCCGCCACGCTGGCCGATCGCTACATCAACGATCGGTTTCTGCCGGACAAGGCCATCGACCTGATCGACGAGGCCGGTGCCCGGCTGCGGATCCGCCGGATGACCGCTCCACCGGACCTGCGCGAGTTCGACGAGAAGATCGCCGATGCGCGCCGGGAAAAGGAATCCGCGATCGATGCCCAGGACTTCGAGAAGGCCGCCAGCCTGCGCGACCGCGAGAAGCAATTGGTGGCGCAGCGCGCCGAACGTGAAAAGCAGTGGCGTTCAGGTGATCTCGATGTCGTAGCTGAGGTGGACGACAACGAGATTGCCGAGGTTCTGGGTAACTGGACCGGCATCCCGGTGTTCAAGCTGACCGAGGAGGAGACCAGTCGGCTGCTTCGCATGGAGGATGAACTGCACAAGCGGATCATCGGGCAAGAGGATGCGGTCCGAGCTGTTTCGAAGGCGATCCGACGCACCCGTGCGGGCCTGAAGGACCCCAAGCGTCCCTCGGGTTCGTTCATCTTCGCCGGCCCGTCCGGTGTGGGCAAGACCGAGCTGTCCAAGGCGCTGGCCAACTTCTTGTTCGGCGACGACGACGCGCTCATCCAGATCGACATGGGCGAGTTCCACGACCGCTTCACCGCGTCGCGGCTTTTCGGGGCCCCTCCGGGCTACGTGGGCTACGAGGAGGGCGGCCAGCTCACCGAGAAGGTGCGTCGCAAGCCGTTCAGTGTCGTGCTGTTCGACGAGATCGAGAAGGCGCACGCGGAGATCTACAACAGCCTGTTGCAGGTCCTCGAGGACGGTCGTATGACCGATGGTCAGGGTCGCACGGTCGACTTCAAGAACACGGTGCTGATCTTCACCTCGAACCTGGGCACGTCCGATATCAGCAAGGCGGTCGGTCTCGGGTTCACCCAGGGTGGCGGTGACAACAACTACGAGCGGATGAAGCAGAAGGTGAACGACGAGCTGAAGAAGCATTTCCGCCCGGAGTTCCTCAACCGTATCGACGACATCATCGTGTTCCACCAGCTGACCCGCGAAGAGATCATCACGATGGTCGATATGATGATCGGCCGGGTGTCTACCCAGCTCAAGGCCAAGGACATGACCATGGAGCTGACGGATAAGGCCAAGTCTTTGCTGGCAAAGCGCGGATTCGACCCGGTGCTTGGTGCGCGGCCGCTGCGCCGGACCATCCAGCGTGAGATCGAAGACGCACTCTCGGAAAAGATTCTCTTCGAGGAGGTCGGCCCCGGTCAGCTGGTGACTGTCGACGTCGAGAACTGGGATGGCGAGGGTGAAGGCGGGGACGCAGTGTTCACCTTCGTCGGCAGCCGGCGACCTGAAGTGAGCGTCGAACCGGATCTGGCTCAGGCCGGCGCCGCTGGCACGCCGGGGGCAGCTGAATAAGCAGTAGAATCCCAACGAAAGCGGGCGGTCACCCAACGGGTGGTCGCCCGCTTCGTGTTGTGTGGGCGACGGCCCATTGGCCCGCGTCGGAGCGTGGC